>ERZ1370068.2243-contig-1400_pt1 | contig 19290 bp, 18 predicted proteins | sample MGYA00561227_ERZ1370068 | MGnify/ENA primary metagenome ERZ1370068 (study PRJEB38410, sample SAMEA6850437) | metagenome | study: Metagenomic assessment of the ecological functions of the soil: analysis of the soil microbiota associated with the...
GGCTACGTATTGCTCTGCTGCATCTGGGAACTCGATCACGAAGCATCCGTCGGCGAGCAACAGAACCGCGCACGCGGCGATGAAGACCCTCGCGGGCAAGACGCCGGTCGGTCGGCGGCACCGGCGCCTGAGCGCAGCACTCGCGATCGAGCCCCGCCGACGCCGCCACCCGAAGCGCGCCAGCGCTGAACACCTCTACGACCGCCCCGGCGGAACGCGCGCACGAGCTCCTCGCCGAGCGCGACCCAGCCGCCGCCGCCGTCGTCCATCCCAACGATCGCCGCCGAGTATCCGGGCCCTCGAACTCGCAGAGCAGGCTCGTCCCTCCGACCGGGAGAACCGCCTCTGAGCGCGGAGACCCGCCACCCGACGCCCTGATCGCCGCTCACCCGAGCGCGAAGACTGGCGGCGAATCGAAGACCGCACGCGCCAGATGTCGAGCGCGGAGTCGAGGAGGAAGCGCAGCGCGCCCGCGAGCAGCCGATCTCGTCGACGGCGCGTCAAGCATCCACGGCCTGCAGCGAGATCTCCGGAGCTCCGCGGAGGCAGCGCGATCGAGAGCGCTCGTCGCGCGCACGCCGCGCTACGCCGCGTACCAGCGCAAGATGGATGCAGCGGATCCCGGGCCGTTGTTAGCCTGCCAGCGGGTGACCGCCCTCCGGGCGAGCTAGTCGCCGATGCGATTCTCGAAATGGCACGGTCTCGGCAACGACTACCTGCTCGTCGAGCGGGCTGAGCTGGCCGTCCCGCTGACGCCTGAGCGCGTAAGCGGATCTGCGACTACCACTTCGGCGTCGGCTCCGGACGGCATCGTCGAGGTCGCTCTCGGCGAACGGCGACTCGCGCCGAGGTCGTGATCTGGAACCCGGACGGGTCGACCGCCGAGCTCTCCGGAAACGGCACGCGGATCGCCGCGCGCTGGCTGGCACGGCGAGGCCGGCGCCGGACGCGTGTCCGGATCACGGTCGGCCCGCGCGAGGTCGTCGGCCGGCGATGCGCGACGGGCACGCAGGTCGAGCTGGAGCGTGGGCGCGGTCGACCGTCGGGGAGCCGGAGATGCTCTGACGTCGGCGGAGACGAGGTCGGGCTGGTGCCGGTCTCGGTCGGCAACCCGCACGCGCGTCATCCGGCGCGTGCCCGAACCGCGGCGAGCTCGCTCCGGCTCGGCCCGCTCGTCGAGAACCACGAGCGGTTCCCGGAGCGCACGAACGTCCAGCTCGTCCGAGTCGACGGCCCGCACGACGCTGACCGTCGGCGTCTGGGAGCGCGGGGCGGGGAGACGCTGCGCCTCCGGCACGAGCGCCGTCGCCGTCGCCGCGGCGCGGCCGTCCGCGCACGGCTGGTGCGAGAGCCCCGTGACGGTCCATCTCGCCGGGGGCGACCTGCTGGTCGAGCTCGACGCGGACGTCCACGCACGCCTCACCGGCCCCGCCGAGGAGATCTGCACCGTCGAGCTGTCGGAGGAGTTCGAGCTGTGAAGTTCGCCAAGCGACTCGACGCAGTCCCGCCGTACCTCTTCGCCGAGCTCGAGCGGAAGATCGCGGAAGCCGAGAAGCGCGGGCGTCGACGTGATCAGCCTCGGCATCGGCGACCCCGACCTGCCGACGCCGCCAGCGGTCGTCGACGCGCTGGCCGCAGCCGCGCGCGACCCCGCCACGCACCAGTACCCGACGAACCGCGGCACGAGCGAGTTCCGCGAGGCCGGCGCCGCTTCTACCGCGACCGCTTCGGGGTCGAGCTCGACCCGGACGGCGAGGTCGATCCCGGCGCTCGGCGGCAAGGAGTGCGTCGGCCACATCTGCGCTCGCGCTGCCTCGACCCGGGCGACGTCTGCCCTGGCGCCCGACCCCGGCTACCCGCCCTACACCGGCGGCCCGGTCTTCGCCGGCGCGACGGTCGCACTACCTGCCGCTCGCGCGAGGCGAACGGCTTCCTGCCCGACCTCGACGCGATCCCGGCGAGGCGGCGCGCCGAGCGCGAACCTGCTCTTCCTCAACTACCCGAACAACCCGACCGGCGCGGTCGTCCCGAGCGGCTTCTTCGAGCGCGTCGTCGCGTTCGCCCGCGAGCACGACGATCCTCGTCGTCCACGACAACGCCTACTCGGAGACGACTGCTTCGACGGCTACGTCGCGCCGAGCTTCCTCGAGACGCCGGGCGCGAAGGAGGTCGGCGTCGAGGTCTTCTCGCTCTCGAAGGGCTGCAACATGACCGGCTGGCGCTGCGGCCGCGATCGCCGGCAACGCCGGAGGTCGTCGAGCGCTACCGGCAGCTGAAGACGAACCTCGACTCGGGCATGTTCGAGGCGGTCCAGCTGCGCGACGGTCGCCGCGCTCGACCGGCCGAGCGCGACTTCCCGCGGGAGATGTCCGAGAGGTGTACGCAGCGGCGCCGCGACCTCGTCGCCGAGGCGCTGCGCGCGATCGGGCTCGAGGTCGACGCGCCGCAGGCGACGCCGTACTTCTGGGTCGCGCGTGCCCGAGGGCCACACCTCCGACGTCGTTCACCGAGCTCGTGCTCGAGCAGGCGGCCGTCGTCGTCTCGCCCGGGCCGGCCTACGGCCCGAGCGGCGAGGGCTACTTCCGGCTCTCGCTCGACGGTGCCGGACGACGCAGCCTCGAGGAAGCCGTCGACCGGATCGAGTCCTCGCTAGCGGCGCAGGCATAATCTCAGTCGTGACGACAGCACCAGCCGGATCCTGCGCCGGGCGCGGAGCCCGAGCGGGGATTCATCGTCGCCGTGCTGGGCTCAGGGCGCCGATCCCGACGAGCGAGCTCGGCGAGTTCGCGCGAGCTGGCGCGGACGGCGGGCGTCGAACCGGTCGGCGAGATCGTGCAGCAGCGCGCCGCGGCCCGACCGCGCACGTACGTCGGCAAGGGCAAGCTCGACGAGCTGAAGCAGGCCTTCGCCGACGTCCGGCGCCGAGGTCGCTGCTCGTCGACGACGAGCTCGACGCCGGCGCAGCAGCGGCGCGCTCGAGGACGCGCTCGCAGGCGCGCGTCGTCGACCGCACGCAGCTGATCCTCGACATCTTCGCCCAGCACGCCGTCAGCGCCGAGGGCAAGCTCCAGGTCGAGCTCGCGCAGCTCGAGTACAACCTGCCGCGCATGCGGGGCATGTGGCAGCACCTCGAGCGGCTCGGCGGCGGCGTCGGCACGCGCGGCCCGGGCGAGATCGCAGCTCGAGACCGACCGCCGGCTCGCGCGCCGCCGGATCACGCTGCTCAGCGCGCCGGCTGCACGAGCTCGGCAAGCAGCGCGCGACGCGCCGCAAGGCGCGGCGGCGCTCGCAGACGCCGACGATCGCGCTCGCCGGCTACACGAACGTCGGCAAGTCGACGCTGCTCAACGCGCTCACCGGCGCCGACGTCGTCGGTCGACGACCGGCTGTTCGAGACGCTCGACCCGACGACGCGCGCGCTTCGAGCTACGACGGCCGGCGCTACCTCGTGACCGACACGGTCGGCTTCATCCGCCGCCTGCCGCACCAGCTGGTCGAGGGCTTCGCGGCGACGCTCGAGGAGACGCTCGTCGCGGATCTCGTCCTGCACGTCGTCGACGCCTCGGCCGACCGACGAGCGGCTGGACGAGCATGGTCGCCGCCGTCGAGTCCGTGCTCGGCCGAGATCGGCGCGGACGAGCTGCCGGTCGAGCTCGTGCTGAACAAGATCGACGCCGTCGACCCGCTCAGGCGGCGGCGGCTCGGCGAACCGCTTTCCCGGACGCGCTGCAGGTCTCGGCGCGGACGGGCGAGGGGCTCGACGAGCTGCGCGCGCGCGATCGCCGAGCGCTTCGCGCGAACGGTTCGAGGCCGTCCGGCTGCTCGATCCCGTACGACGAGGGCGGCAAGCTCGCCGAGCTGTACGCGCTCGGCGCGCCGGTCGACGAGCGCGATCGACCGCGAGGAGGGCGTCTTCGTGCGCGCGCGGCTGCCCGACGCGCGACGCTGCGCCGCTTCGCGCCGTTCCTCGTCGTCGAGCCGGACGAGGCGTCGCACGAGGCGCGCCGGTGACCGAGCTGCCGATCCGGCGCCTGCGCGAGGACGCGGTCCTGCCCGAGCGCGCCTACGCGGGCGACGCCGGGCTCGACCTCGTCGCGTGCGAGCGCGCGAGCTCGGGCCGGGCGAGCGGGCTGTCGTCGGCACCGGGCTCGCGGTCGCGATCCCCGAGGGCTACGCCGGGCTTCGTCCAGCCGCGCTCGGGGCTGGCAGCCGACCACGGGATCACGGTCGTGAACACGCCGGGCCTGATCGACTCCGGCTACCGCGGCGAGCTGCGCGTGATCCTGCTGCAACACCGACACCGCGCGAGCCGTTCGTCGTCGAGCCGGGCATGCGGATCGCCCAGCTCGTCGTCGTCGCCGGTCGCGCCGGTCGAGCCGGTCGAGGTCGACGAGCTGCCGGCGACCGAGCGCGGCGTGCGCGGCTTCGGATCCTCGGCGGCAGGCCTGATGGGCACCGAGCCGCGGATCCGCGTCTCGGCGCATCCTGCGCTGGAGCGGGCGGATCCTGCTCTGCCGCCACGAGAAGAACGGGCGGGAGTACTGGCTGCTTCCCGGGCGGCGGCGTCGAACTCGGGCGAGAGCCTCGTGCGACGCGCTGCACCGCGAGCTGCGCGGAGGAGGTCGGCATCGACGACGAGATCCCGGTCGAGGGGCCGGTCGCGATCGTCGACTCGATCGCGCCCGGCGCGCAGCTTCGCGGCGAAGCACGTCGTCCACATCATCTTCGCCGGCGACCTCGAGCGGACGGTCGCTCGAGGCCGTGACGTCGCACGACGCGGCCGTTCGCGGCCACCGGCTGTTCGACGCTCGGCGAGCTGGACGAGGTCGTCCTCCATCCGCCGATCCAGCGCTTCCTGGCCCGCTGGCGCCCCGGGGATCCCGGTGGTGTACCTCGGGCCGCTCTGGGCGCCCTAGAGGCCGCTCAGCGGCTCCGGCAGGCTGTCTCGGTGCGATTCCGACACAGACACGCGCGAATTTCAGCGATAGCATCGAAAGCGGCGGTGGTCAGCGGTGGCCCGCGCACGCGCGTCTACTAGTAACGCCCGCCGCGGGCAGCGCGCTCGCTCGGCTGCGACGGCGTGGGCGCTCGTCCTCGAGCTCGTCCGGCGAGCGGCTCGAGCACGCGTCGCTCGCCGGTTCGATGCTCGAGCGCCTGCTCGAGGAGCCAGTCGGCGAGCCACGGATTGCGGGGCAGCAGGGGCCCGTGGAGGTACGTGCCGATCGCCCGCCCGACGCGGACAGCCCTCGAAGCCGCTTTCGCCGTCGTTCCCGAAGCCCGGCGACCGACCCGGCCCAGCGGCTCGGCGCCGTCGTCGAGGCGCGTGACGCCCGGCGTGGTTCTCGAAGCCGGCCAGCGTCCGCCGCTACGCCCGGCTCGAGCTCGCACTCGAGCAGGCACGTCGCCGATCATCCGCCGCTCGCCCGCAACCGTGTCCAGCGGAAGCAGCGCCGGCGCCGGGCAGCTCGTCGCCGCTCCGGTCCGCGATAGAACCGCCCGAGCAGCTGGTACCCGCCGCACACGGCCAGCACGGCCGCGCCGCCGCCGACCGCCTCCGCGATCGCCGTCAGCCCGCGCCGCGAGATCGGGCGCGATCAGCCCCTGCTCGCGATCCTGCCCGCCGCCGATGTAGAAGAGGTCGTGCTCGCCCGGACGGACGCGGTCGCCCGGGCTCGACCGCCTCGACCTCGAGCTCGATGCCCGCGCCAGCGCGCGCGGCTCGCACAGCACGGCGATGTTGCCGCGATCCGCGTAGATGTTCAGGTACTCGGGATAGAGGTGCGCCGACGCGGATCGTCACGCGGCACGCTCCCAGTACGGGCGCACGAATCCGCGCTCGGCCACGATCCTGCGCGAGCGCGAGCATTGCCGTGTAGGTCGGCAGGACGACGAGCTCGCCGCCCGCAGGAGTCAGCTCGAGGCCCGCGATCGAGGGCCTCGTCCAGCTCGGGGACGACCTCGATCGCATCGACCGGGAACCCTGCGTACTTGCAGCGAAGCGCCATCTCGGCCGCGCGCTCACCGGTCGCGACGACCCGCTCGAGCCCGGCCGAGCAGCGGCTCGCAGTCGACGTCCCAGATCCACGACACGTCGCGTCCGTCCGCGATCGCGTCGTTCAGCGCGAGCACCGCGAGCTTCGGCGCGCCGCCGGCGACCAGCGTCCGCACCGCCTCGTTCGCGCCGGCCGGGTTCTTGATCGAGCAGCACGAGCAGCCGCTTGTCGCCGATCGCGATCCGCTCGAAGCGTCCGAACGCCGCCCCGAAGCCGCTCGAGACCCGGCGACGACGTCGTCGAGGGTCGACCCGAGCGCCAGCGCGAGCGACGCCGCCGCCAGAGCGTTGTAGACGTTGTAGAGCCCGGGCACCGCCGAGCCGAACGGCCCGCCTCTCGCCCTGCGGCCTCCAGCGAGAAGTCGACACCGTCCAGGCCGCGCAACTCGATCTCTCGGGCAACGACGTCCAGCGCCGGCCGCTGCGTGCCCGCAGGCCGGACAGCGGTACGCGCCGAGATGCCCGACGTATGCCGCCGAGTAGTCGTACGGCCGACCGCAGCGAACGCACCACTTGGAGTCGGCCGCGTGCAGGAGCTCGGGGACCGCATGCCGCGGATCGTCGAGCCCGAACACGATCGATCCGCGGCGCGCTCCGCGCGAGATCGCCGACCTGCGGATCGTCCCCGTTGACGACGAGCACGGCCTCTCGGCCAGACCGCGCACGACGCCGCGCCAGCGCTCCGCAACGTGCTCCAGCTCGCCGTACCGGTCGAGCTGGTCCCTGAACAGATTCCCGAGGCAGACGGCCCGCGGGCCGCACGCGCTCGCGCGATCTCGGGCAGCGCGGCCTCGTCGACCTCGAACAGCCCCAGCTCCGGGCTGTTGCGCGGACAGGAGGCTCGACGTCGACGCCCGAGAGCAGATTCGCCCCGGACGAGTTGTGCGCGAGCCGCACCCGCGGCGACAGGATCTCTGCGGCCATCGCGCGCGGTCGTCGTCTTGCCGTTCGTCGCAGAGACGAGCGCCGAGCCGAGCGGCAGGCGCTGCGCGAGGCGGTCGAGCACCTCGGGATCGAGCGACGCCAGCACCTTCCCGGGCACCGTCGTTCCGCCTCCGGCGCCGACCAGCCGCGAGAGCCGTCGCGGCCACTCGGGCGCCGGCGATCCCAACCGTCAGGGGCACCCGAACTCACGGCGGGAGGGTACCCCGGCCGGGGGCCGTCACTGAGAGGAGGGATCTTGCGGCCCTCACCCCAAAGGGTGATACGGCGCTTCCGGCCCGAACCTACGGTGAAAACCAGTTTCACTTGCGGACAACTGCGGCTTCGCGCTCCGACCGGCGCGTGAAAGGTTGAGGAATGTCAAGACATAGCGGCGGCGCTCCAGACGGGACTCGTTCGAGCGCCCTCTGGGGACGGGAAATCGGGGCGGTGATTCGCGCGCCAACGCCCTCTGGGGCAAGGGCGGGCGAGGCCTGCTGGCGGTTCTCACCGTCCTGTTCGTCACCACCATCCCGCTGGCGCAGGCCAGCCGGAATCCGGATCCGTCCACCTATCTCGATCCGCTGCTCGAGGCCAAGGCGCACGAGACCCCGAACGCACTCGTCAAGGTCATCATCCAGAGCAACGACGGCACCTCGGGCGCGGAGAACGCGTACCAGGCGGCCGGGAACGGTGACGCCTACGGCAGCGCCGAGAGCGTCAACAGAAGGCTGCGCCTCGTCGGCTCTGTCTCGGCCACGATGAAGGCCAGGCGCGTGCTCGTCCTGGCTCGCAGGCCCGGGCTGACGATCACGAGCGACGCACGAGTCAAGCTCGACTCGAATCCGTCGTCGAACCAGGTCTGGCCGACGGCCGAGGGGCTTCGACCGCTCTGGTCCGACACCGAGCAGTATCAGCTCCGGCCACGCCGACGATCGCGATCGTCGACTCGGGGATCGACAAGAACCGCGTCGACTTCGACGGCGGCGCACGCGTCGTCGCCGACCAGGTGATCACCCAGCTCGTTCCGAACTCGCCCGGTGACGGTCGCGGCCATGGCACCTTCGTCGCGGGGATCGCGGCCGGCAGCGGCGCGAACTACGCGGGCGCGGCTCCGGCGGCGAAGCTCGTCTCGCTCGACGTCATGGACGACGCCGGCATGGCGCCGTACGAGCGACGTGATCGCGGCGGCCCAGTGGATCTACCGAGCACAGCGACCAGTACAACATCCGCGTCGCGAACTTCTCGCTGCATGCCACGGCCCCGAGCAACTTCACGACCGATCCGCTGGACAAGGCGGTCGAGAAGCTCTGGTTCGGCGGCGTGACCGTCGTCGTGGCCGCGGGCAACTACGGCCATTCCGACGGCCCGAGCGGCGTCATGTTCGCCCCCGGCAACGATCCGTTCGTGATCACCGTCGGCGCGGTCGACCTGGACGGCAGCGTCCGAGTCTGGAACCACGACGTCCCGTCCTGGTCGGCATACGGCTACACGTACGACGGCTTCCGGAAGCCGGAGATCTCGGCGGCCGGGCGGTACATGGTCGGCCCGATCCCGGCGAACGCGACCCTGCTCGCCGAGAAGCCCGAGAACGCGGTCGGCACCGGCTACATGCGCCTCTCCGGCACGTCGTTCGCGGCGCCGGTCGTGGCGGGCGCCGCGGCCCAGGTCCTGGCCAGGCACCCGAGTTGGACGCCCGACCAGGTGAAGGGCGCGCTCATGAAGGCCGCGCGGTATGTCCGCGAAGCGCCGCCGGGCTCGGCGGGCGTCGGCGAGGTCAACGCCTTCAGGGCCGCGAACGTCAACAGGGCCCCGAACCCGAACCTCGCGCTCGACGCGTATCTCATGTCCGACCCGGCCGGAGGCGGCACCCCCGTCTTCAACGCGGTCAGCTGGAGCGACGCGGCCCGGGGCAACTCACGTCTGGGACGCGGTCAGCTGGTCGGACGCCTCCTGGAGCGACGTCTCGTGGACGGACGTCAGCTGGACGGACGTCTCGTGGAGCGACGTCACCTGGTCGGACGTGACCTGGAGCGACGTGCTCGCAGCCGAGGACGTCACCTGGGAAGACGCGGCGGACGGCGAGGTCGATCCGCCGGCAGGAACGCCAACCGCCTTGACGCCGGACGAAGAAGCAGCGGCAGAGGCGGATCTGGACCTCGGGCTGACGCCCTAAAACGCGAAACGGTGCGGAGAGGCCGGCCATTGCGCCGGCCTCTCCACTCACTCGGACGGGGAGGCCGAGCCGGTTGACGGCCCTTAACTTGAGACACGGAGCCACCGTTCCTCTGCGGCTCCTGACCGGGATTAGGAGACCTCGACATGCGGCACGGGCGACCAATCGTGAGCGCGGCGTGAGCGCCGTTCCCTCCGATGCTTTCTTTCGGCGAGCAGCCGGAGCAGAGCCCGAGCGGAAACCGGCGGCTCTCGATCGCCGCGACCGCGTACCTGATCGCGATCGCCATCCTCGCCGGCGCTCGTCGCGGGCCCGCTCGTTCCCCGGCTTCAGACCGAGGACTACAGCATGCGGGTCTGGGTCACGTTCCTGCTGTTCGCGACCGGCGCCGCGCTCGCACAGGTCGCACTCGTCAAGACGCCCCGCAACCAGTCGTACCACGCGACGAACGTCTTCCTGATTCCCGCGATCCTGCTCCTGCCTCCGGAGCTCATCATCGTCGTCGCCGTCGTGCAGCACATCCCGGCCTGGCTGAAGAACCGGACCGCCTGGTACAGAGAGTGCTTCAACATCTGCAACTACGTGATCGCCTCGATCGCGGCGTGGGGGTAGTGAGGCTGATCCTCCATGCCGACGGCCTGGTCTCGAGCACGGGCTTCCGCCTCGGCGGTCGCCGGCCTTGCTCTGCTCGATCGTCCTCGTCGGCCTGAACCACGCGATGCTCGCGCCGATGCTGCTGCTCGGGCACGGGCATTCGATCCGTGAGTCGGGCCTGTTCTCGTTCCACGGATTGTCGACCGAGCTCGCGCTCGCCGGCGCTCGGCGTCGTCGTCGCGACCTTCTGGTACGTCGAACCCGTGGCTGATCCCGTTCGCCGTCGCGCCGGTGCTCCTCATCCACCGCTCGCTCGCGGTGCCGCAGCTCGAGGCCGAGGCGCGCGTCGACCCGAAGACGGGCCTCTTCAACGCGCGCCACTTCGCGGCCGCGCTGAACGAGGAGATCGTCCGCGTCGCAGCGGTTCGAGCGCCCGCTTGTCGCTGATCATGGCCGACCTCGACCTCCTGCGCGACATCAACAACTCGTACGGCCACCTCGCCGGCGACGCCGTCCTGAACGGGCATCGCCGAGGTCTTCCGGATGCATCTCCGGCACTACGACGTGCCTGCGCGGTTCGGCGGCGAGGAGTTCAGCGATCCTGCTGCCGGAGACGACGCCCGAGGAGGCGCTCGAGATCGCCGAGCGGATCCGCCGCGCGGTCGCCGAGCGCACGTTCGACGTCGAGACGTCGAGCGAGCCGATCCGCGCGACCGATCTCGATCGGCGTCGCCGCGCTACCCGCGCGACGGCCAGCGACTCGAACGAGCTGATCCACCAGGCCGACCTCGCCGTCTATCGCGCGAAGCTCCAGGGCCGAAACCGCGTACTCGACGCGAGCGCCGAACCGCTCGCTCGCGCCCAGCGATCGAACGCCAGCGGCTCGCCGCGGTCCCGGAGACGGGCGACCACCTCGAGCCGCTGCCAGCGGCGTTCGAGCTGACTCCGCCCGAGGAGCGCCGCGCATCCGACGGCCGCACGCGGCTCACGGACCGCGCTTCCTCTCGCTCTCGTTCCGGCTCGGCGCTCCTGGTCGGCTTCGTAGCGCAGTCGTGGGCATCGGCGCGGGCGTCGCTGGGCCTCCTGCTCGGCTCGAACCACGACGTCTTCGGCGCTCATCGCCGTCGTCGTGCTCGTCGGCGTCGGCCAGGCGCTCGCGCTCGAGGTGGACGACGGAGGCTCGATCTCGGTCAGCGCAGTCGGCGCGCTCGCAGGCGCTGCCCTGTTCGGCCCACGGGCGGCGCTCGTCCTCGCGGCTCGACGACCGCGGTCGTCGAATGGAGCGCGCCGCAGGTCGGGATCCACCGCGTGCTCTTCAACATCGGCGCGCTCACGCTCTCCTCGCTCGCAGCCGCCTGCGTGTTCGCGGTCGGGCTTCGGCAGCACCGTGGGCGAGTTCGTCGACGGCTGCGGCCGGCCTCGTCGCCGGGCTCGCGTACTTCGCCGTCAACACGGGTCTCCTCAGCGTCGCGATCGCGATGGAGGGCCACGAGCCCGTGGTCGGCGTTCTGGCACGAACGCTTCGCCGTGGCTCGCGCCGCACTACGATCGTCTACGGCTTCGTCGGCGGCGTGATGGCGATCGCGTACCACGCCGCGGGCCTCTACGCGCTCGCCGTCTTCGCCGTGCCGCTGCTCCTGATGCGCAAGACGCAGGAGGCGTACCTCACGCACACGCAGCGGAGTCGCGCGAGAAGCTGCGCGCGGCCGCGGAGACGATTCAGAGCGCAGAACGTGTCGCTCGAGCAGGCGAACCGGCTGCTCAAGCGAGCGCTCGACGGCCGCGATGGAGAGCCTCTCGGCGACGGTCGACGCGCGCGACGCGTACACGGCCGGCCACTCGCGCCGCGTGCAGCAGCTCGCGCTCGCGATCGGCCGCGAGCTCGGGCTGTCGCAGGCCGAGCTCGACCTGCTCGGCCACGCGGCGCTCTTCCACGACATCGGCAAGCTCGGCAGTCCCCGACGCGATCCTGCTCAAGCCGGCCGTCCTGACCGACGACGAGTGGGCGCTCATGCAGCGGCACGCCGACGAGGGCGCGCGGATCATCGACCGCCTCGGCTTCCTCGAGCGACGCCGTGCCGGCGATCCGCCACCACCACGAGCGCTTCGACGGCGCGCGGCTATCCGGACGGGCTGAACGGGGAGGAGATCCCGCTCGGCGCGCGGATCATCCACGTCGCGGACGCGCTCGACTCGATGCTGACGACGCGCGATCTACCGCGCCGCGCGGCCGGCCGATGGAGGCGCTGGACGAGCTGCAGTCGCGCCGCCGGCACGCAGTTCTGCCCGCGCTGCGTCGCGGCGCTCGCAGCGGGTCCTGCCGCCGGAGACTCCGTGGTCGCGAGCGGGAGTCGTCCCGGCCGAGCTGCTCGCCGTGTCGTAGCGACGCTCGTCTGCTAGCGCGCGCTTGCGGATTCTCCAATTTGCTCTACCATCTTTGTATGCCCCGGAACGCCGGCTCCCGCAGCCCGTGCCGACGCATCGATCCGGCGCGCTCTCGCCGAGTTCCAGGCCGGGATCCGCAAGCGCTACTCGGACGAGCAGATCCTCGAGCGAGCTGCAGCGCCTGCGCCGAGCGGCTCGGCCGCTCGCCGACGATGCGCGAGTTCGCGGCCGACCCGGAGACGACCGTCCATCCGCAGACGGTGATCGAGCACTTCGGCAGCTGGAACGCGGCCAAGCGCGACGGCCGGGCTCGTCCCGCGGCGGTTCGCGACGCGCGCCGAGCTCGTCCGGCTGCTGCGCGAGCTCGGCGAGGAGCTCGGCCGCCCGCCGACCGCGCGCGACCTCGACGCGCACCGCGGCTCGATGCCGTCGAAGTCGCTCTACTGGCACACGTTCGGCTCGCTCACGAACGCGCTCCGCGAGGCCGGGCTTCGACGTCCCGGTGGGGGAGGAGCGGCTCGAGCGCGCGATCGAGCAGGGCGCCGCGCTCGCGCGGCAGCTCGGCCGGCTGCCGAAGTTCGCCGACTGGGCGCGAGGCGCGCGGCGCAGGACGCGACGCTGCTCACCGAGTGGCAGGTCTACCGGATGTTCGACGCGCGACGCGGGCGCGTGGGCGACGTTCCAGTACCTCGTCCGCGAGCGGCTGCTCGAGGATGGGCGTGGAGGTGTCGCGGCCGAGGGACGGCTTCAGACAGCCGCGATCGCGGCGAGGAGGCCGCAGGCAGGTAACGCCTTCCTGGGGCGCTCGAACGGCCGGCAGCGGCGGTCTCCTCGAAGCGCGCTGTCGGGCCGGAAGCGGATCGCCTGTCTGCCGGCGGCCCTCGATCGAGCGGGCGAGCATCCCCTCGGGCAGCCTCGCGCTTGCGAAGCGTCACGTCCAGGTAGCTGCTCGACGATCTCGAGCGCCTTCTTCGTCGAGGCGAAGAAGACGCTCGCTCAGGCCCTCGCCGAGCCAGAGCGGCCGGCCGACGCCGCGGGCGATGTAGAGGGTGTCGGGCTCGCGCTCGTCGAGCCAGGCGGTCGCCATCGACCCGCAGAGCTCCTCCAGCACCTCGCGCGTCGTGCCGTACGCCGTCGACGAGGGCGAAGATCGCCTCGGTGTCGACGGTCATCTCAGGCTCGTGCGCGCTCGAAGCCGTACCGGGCGAAGATCTCCTCGTCGTTGACGATGATCCCGTTGTGAATGCCGTCGACCGCGCCGTGCCGGACGGGATGGTTGTTGGCCTCGATCCACGGATGGCCCTTCGTGTAGTCGCGCACGTGCAGGATCGCCTGGTTGGCCTCGCTGCGGGATCGCGAGGCGGTCGAGGAGCGCGCTCGCTCCGGAGCGCTGCTTGTGGAACGACAGGTCGCCGGCCGTGCCGCGGTACGCATAGCCCGACGGCGTCGGCGCCGCGCTCCGCGATGCCCGCGAGCAGCGCCTGAGCCGCGAGCGTCCGGTCTACGCGACTCGCGCGATGAAAGCTGTATCCGGCAATTCCGCACATTTCAGCGATTTCTGCACATTTCTCGATGGTAGAAGTCCGACAGGACGACCCCGTCCTCGATTCCAGACGTACCCTTTCTTCTCTTTCGACGCACAACAGCTGCGCGAGTTGGAGGAACCTCCCTCGTTCGAGGGGATCCGGCTAAGCCACCCCCGGTCGAGTGACCGATACACCCTCGATGGCGCGGCCTCTGCCTCAGCTACCCGCGGAAGACGACCCGACCCCTGAGCTCCCAAGCTCGAGGTCGTTCCGAAGCCTGCGCAGCTCGACGAGCCCGTCGAGGTCGAGGAGAAGGACCCGTACGACGCGGTCGCCGCGATCACGCAGGATCCGCTCAAGCTCTACGTCCGCCAGATCGGCGACGGCCGCGCTGCTGACGCCGCCGGAGGAGCGCGAGCTCGCCCGCGCGCAAGGACGCGGGCGACGAGGCCGCGAAGCGCCGCCTGATCGAGTGCGAACCTGCGCCTCGTGATGTCGATCACGCGGAACTACACGAAGGCCGGCGTCCCGCTGCTCGACCTGATCCAGGAGGGCAACCTCGGCCTGATCCGCGCGGTCGAGAAGTTCGACTACCAGCTGGGCTACAAGCTCTCGACGTACGCGACCTGGTGGATCCGCCAGGCCGATCACGCGCGCGCTCGCCGACCAGGGACGGACGATCCGCCTGCCCGTCCACGTCGCCGAGCAGGTGCGCCAGCGTGCTGCGCGCGCGCCGCGCATCCTCGCCCAGAAGCTGAACCGCGACCCGACGATCGACGAGATCGCCAAGGAGGCCGGCTTCACGCCGGAGCGCGTGCAGGAGCTGCTCGAGCCTCGATCGAGGATCCCGTCAGCCTCGAGACGCCGGTCGGCGACGGCGAGAGCGTCTACAGCGACCTGATCGAGGACGACGAAGTCCGACCAGCCCGACGCCGACGACCGCGAAGCTGCTCCGCTCACGCGAGCTCGGCGCGCGCGCTGCGGCGGCTGAGCCCGCGCATGCGGCGAGTCCTCGCGCGCCGCTTCGGCCTCGACGGCGAATCGCCGCAGACGCTCGAGCAGGTCGGCCTCGGCCTCGGCATCACGCGCGAGCGGGTGCGCCAGCTCGAGTCGCGTGCGCTGAGAGAGCTGCGCCAGACCGCTCCGGGCCTCCAGCTCTACCTCGAGTCAGACTCTAACCAACCTAGTAACTACAGTGCTACCGGCAGGTCGTCGCCAAGGCGCGCAGTTGACTAGTCTCAGTGCTGACGGCGTCGAGTCGCCGGCGGACTGACTTCATCTCGCGAGCTTCGAGCGGCAGCGCTGCGACCTCGATCTGACGGACGCGCTCGCGCGTCAGGCCCGAGGCGGCGGCCGATCTCCTCGAGCGTCTTCGGCTCGTGGTCGGCGAGGCCGTAGCGCAGGCACGATGCACCTTCCGCTCGCGGTCGGCGAGCGCCGCGAGCGCCTGCGGCGAGCGCCTGGCTGCGCAGCGAGAGCTCGACCTCGCTCCTCGGGGAGCGGCCCGTCGCCGGCGACGAAGTCGCCGAAGACCGCGTCCTCCTGCTCGCCGACCGGCTGGTCGAGGCTCGTCGACGCGCGCGCGGCCGCGCCTTCACCTCGCGCGCCTGCTGCGATGCGGCAGGCTCGCCTCCTCGGCGATCTCCTCGAGCGTCGGCTCGCGGCCGAGCTGCGTCCAGAGCGTGCGCTCGGCGCGGTTCATCTTCTGCAGCCGCTCGACGATGTGGACCGGCATGCGGATCGTGCGCGCCTTGTCGGCGAGCGCGCGGGCGACCGCCTGGCGGATCCACCAGGTCGCGTAGGTCGAGAACTTGTAGCCGCGGCGCCAGTCGAACTTCTCGACCGCGCGGATCAGCCCGAGCGTGCCCTCCTGGATCAGGTCGAGGAACGGCAGGCCCTGGTTGCGGTAGTTCTTCGCGATCGAGACGACGAGGCGCAGGTTCGACTGGATCATCCGCTGCTTCGCCTCGCATGTCGCCGCGCTCGATCCGCTTGGCGAGCTCGACCTCCTGCGGCCGCGGTCAGCAGCGCGTGCCGGCCGGCCTCGCGCAGGAAGAGCTGCAGCGCGTCGGTCGTCGTCTCCGTACGACGATCGGCTGCGGCGGAGGCTGTTCCTCCTTGTGCTCGTCCTCGACGACGTCGATTCCGCGCTGCTCGCACTCGCGGTGGAGCGCCTCGGCCTCGAGCTCAGTTCATCTCGGCGCCTCGACGAGCTCGGCCAGCTCGACGCGCCGAACCGAACCGGCCTGCTCGGCTGTTTCGATTAGGTTCGCGTACGTCCTCCGCAGTAAGGACGCGCTCGATCTCTACTGTCATGTCGGCTCAGTTCTGGATACCAGGGCGATTGAAGGATGAAACATGAAACCGGGCGGCCGGGGCAAAGGTTCGGCCGAAGGGCCGGCGTCAGCGGGGAGTCGGTGCCGTCCTTGCTTCCTGGATCGAGCGTCGGGTGCGGGAAGCTAGCCGGCAGGGAGAGGTCGGCATCCTCACCGCGGTGTCTTGCGAGATCCTGATCAGCAGGCCGCGGTTCATGCCCAAGTCGTTTCGCCTCATGGCTGTCCTTCAGCACAGCGTACTCCGGGCCAGCAGGCCCTCGCCACCAGGTACGATTCGGGGCTTCTGGACGGGATTCATGGCCTCATTCTAGTCGCCCCGTTCTTGGGCTCTGGCAGGCAAGCCGTTCGTCTGGTTCAACGCACGATAACGCGTGTTACGTCAAGTCGAGCGAGAAGACGGCTCAGCACGGCCGCTTCCTGGCTGCCGGTTGCCAGCTCCACGCCTGGCGCTCGCTGGTGCGCTTGCCGGCTTGCGCTGGCGGGCTCGGCTTCGGCTAGGAGCTGCGGTTCCGAAGCGTCCAGGACGGAATGCTCTGCCGTGTCGCCGGGCGGAGCGCCGTTCGTCGCCTACCTGCCTGGGAAGCAGCATCGAGCGTCGCGGCTCGCCGGCGAAAGCGGTTCGACCTGGACCGGCAGCGCGCGGCACACGTGACCTCGCGGCTCGACCCTCGGTCGCCTTCAAGGCCGGCAGGCGAGGCCCGGTCGTGCTCGTCCGAGGCGCCGGCTCGCACTACACGGGACATCGTCCGCCGTGGATCGAGCCGGATGGCGGAAGATTCGCACCGCACGCGCCCCAGAGCGGCTCAGCTGGAGCTTAAGGCCAGGGACTGGTGCTCAGCGCGGCAATCGCGGTCGTCGCCTTCACGCGTTGGTCGGCGCGCATCGCACAGGACGGTGCTCATGCTCACGCGGATCGACCCCCGCGGCCGCGCTCACTCCGTCCAGATCATCGGGGAGCGGCTTCCGGAAGAGCTTCGCGGCGCCACCGGCCGTGCCCGTGCTCGCCGGGCGCACGGTGCGCGTGATCGAGTCGTACGGCATCGGCAGACGGATCGGGACGATCGGAGTGGCGTCCGCAGGACGGCAACCTGGAAGGGCCGAGTACGATCGATCGCCGGGTTCGGCGACTTCCCGGCCGGAGCCGCTCCCCGGAGCGGTCGGCGGCTGCGCGGCTGTACGCGGCGGTGGACGCAGGCGCTTCTCGAGCGCGGGCGAGCTGCCTGTGTCGCTCGCGAAACGGCGGGCGCTCGATCGAGCGACTTCGTGCTCGATCGCGCGGCCCATGACCGGCTTCGGGCTGACGCGGAACCGGACCGGAGGTCGGCGGCCACCGAGTGGGTGTCCGCGGGCGACCCGGGGCTCACTGAAACGCCGTCGTCTGGGCGAGGTGTCGTACGTGAACCGTCGGGTCGGCCATAGTCGACGCCGGACGGCTGGCTCGCCGGCCTCATCCCTCGGCCCACGCGCGGCACTCGCGACGTGCTTCCTGGCCAGTTCGCCGGACGGCCTCTCGTGGAACACACGGCTGCGCCGGGCCCCGTCGACCCACATCGATCTCGACGCTGACCGAGCAGCTCAGCAGGGCGTGGTCGCGACGGTGAGACGTCCGCGGCGCTTCCGGGATCGGTCAGCTCTACCGGCAGTCGACCCGGCTCCCCTCGCGAGGCTCGCATGGTCCGCCCCGCTCGCCGCAGACGGATCGTTCACCTTCATGGACACGCCCAAGCATCGGTCCGCCTCGTCTACCGCGCGGTCTACACGGACCGCGTCACCGGGCTCCCGTACGCGACCCCTGCTCCACTGACTCCGGTCGCGTCTTCCCCGGAACTTCGTCCACGTAGGTCGCCGCGTTTCGCTGGTGTGGAAAAATGTTGAAAACTGAACTTTTGCAAATTGCGGACGCACCCGTTTGGACAGGTCTTGCAAGGACGTGCTGACAGTCCTACTGTCCCGTTTGCGCCGGCACGGAGCGCGAGTAGGTCAGTCCAGCCGGGCGGCCGTAGGCGGAGCCGAGTTGGTCGGAAGGGCGGACAGAGCGAAACCGGCGTCACGGTTTTATGGTCACTCGTGCCGCCACGGGCGGGCACGGAATCGCGCTGCCACGCAGCCGGGTCGGTCGGTCGCCCCCGTTAAACTCGCGCCGTGTCCTTCCACCTGCGCCCACCGAGGTCGACAAGGGCGTCTCGGCCTTCTCTGGGCCTCGTCTTCTCACATCTGGCTCGGACAGCTCGCCCTCGGATCGGCAAGGGCAGCGCGTTCATCCTGGCCGCGGTCGCGGGCGGCGCGATCTTCCTGTTCATCCGCCTGTTCGGCGAAGGCGGCGCGCGTCAACGCGGTCTAGACCGCGCCCGAGCCCAACGCCGCGGCGGTGATCGCCAGCCAGCGGCGCATCAGCAGCCGCGCAGGCATCTTCCCCGATCGCGCACCGCAGCCTCGCGACTCCGGTCGGCCGGTCGTCGTGCCTGGGCGCGCGCAGTCGTCGAGGATCCTGGTCATGGCGCGGTTTTGCGGCTCAACGGGTCATGACACGAATATCGGCCTCACCGATCCGCCCGAGGATCCCTCCCCGGAGTGAGCACGGCCCAGACCCTGCCGCGAATCCGAATCGACTATTTCTTCACAGGCTCGGCGGGCTCTCGTGCGGGCTGCGCCTCGGGTGCGTCCTCGTCACCGAAGCCGAACTGCGCCGGTCTCTCCACTCGCCCGTTGCCGTCGACCGCGGTCGTGCGCGACGCGGCTGAGCACCGCGGCCGGGAACCGGCTTTCGTCCTGCGCGGGATGCGCGGGCCGGTCGTGTCGAACGTGAGCCCGGAGACGAGTCCGATCCCGAACGCGATCGCGCGGACCATCAGGCCCGAGCGACGTCGACGAGACCGAATCGATCCCGATGTCGCCGGACCAGCTACGAACGTGGCGCCCGAGCCAGTAGTTCTGCGGCTCGTGCGCGGCGTTCAGCATCCAGCCGCCGACGATGAGCGTCGGCACGAACCCGACCAGGACACGTGGCCCGAGACCCGCGGCCAGCCCCACTTCGTCCAGCCGCCGAGCAGCTGGGACAGCGCCATCACGAGACCGCCGATGCGCGACCAGCCCGAACGCGCGCCAGTAGCGCGCCCAGAGACGCGTCGGACACGTTCTGCCGGGTAGCGACCGTCGTCGCGAGCCACAGCATCGCACGCGCCGCGGCCGCCCGATCAGCGTCAGCGTTGCTCTCGTCAGGCCATGCATGGGCACCACCTCCGCCCGGGTCGTGCTCCACTTCTCTGGAAAATCAGTCCCGGCCTAGGGCAATACGTAACC
>ERZ1370068.8470-contig-7320_pt1 | contig 19290 bp, 28 predicted proteins | sample MGYA00561227_ERZ1370068 | MGnify/ENA primary metagenome ERZ1370068 (study PRJEB38410, sample SAMEA6850437) | metagenome | study: Metagenomic assessment of the ecological functions of the soil: analysis of the soil microbiota associated with the...
CAAGCTACATTGTCGCCAGCCCGGGCAAGACCTGGGAAGGGTCGCGGGCGCCCTGGTCGCGGTCGCCCTCTATGCTCTTGCCTGGGCGAGCCTGGGCGCACCGGAGAACCCCTGGGTCGGCGGAAATCGCTCGACGCCGGTTTTCGCCGCGGTGCTGCTCGGCCTCGCGGTGGTCGGGAATCATTGGCGATCTGTTCGAATCTCTGATAAAACGCCAGGCGGGAGTGAAGGACAGCGGCACGCTTCTGCCCGGGCACGGCGGAATACTCGATCGCATCGACGCGCCCGTGGCCATGCTGCCGCTCGCCGTGCTGGCGTTCATGAGATGAGCACGATTCAGAACATCGCGATACTCGGCGCGACCGGATCGATCGGGGCGAGCACTCTGGACGTGATCGCGCGCCATCCGTCGCGCTTCCGCGTCGACGGCGCTGACGGCGAACCGTCAGGTCGACGAGCTCGCCGAGCTGTGTCGTCGGCACCGACCCGCCTACGCGGTGCGTGGCGGACGCCTGCAGCGCGCCGCGCCTGCGCGAGCGCCTCGCGGCGGCGGGCGGTTGCAGGATCCTCGCGGGCGAAGAGGGTCTGGTCGAGGTCGCGTCGCTGCCCGGAGTCGACTGCGTCATGGCGGCGATCGTCGGCGCAGCCGGGTCTGCGCGCCACGCTCGCCGCCGCCAAGGCGGGCAAGAAGCTGTTGCTCGCGAACAAGGAAGCGCTGGTCGTCGCGGGACCGGTGTTCATGGAGACCGTGCGCGCGAGCCGCGCCGTTCTGCTGCCGATCGACAGCGAGCACAACGCGATCTTTCAATGCCTGCCGCCGTTCGCGAGCGGCGACCTGGCGGCGAAGGGCATCCGCCGGATCCTCCTCACCGGCTCCGGCGGGCCGTTCCGCGCCCGGGCGCGCAACCGAGCTGCAGCGCGTGACGCCCGACGAGGCCTGCGCGCACCCGAACTGGGTGATGGGGCGCAAGATCTCGGTCGATTCGGCGACCATGATGAACAAGGGGCTGGAGGTCATCGAAGCGCACTGGCTGTTCGGCGCGGCGCCCGAGCAGATCCAGGTGGTCGTCCATCCGCAGAGCGTGGTGCACTCGATGGTCGGAGTACGCCGACGGCTCGGTCATCGCCCAGCTGGGGCACCCGGACATGCGCACGCCGATCGCGCAGGCGCTCGCCTACCCGGAGCGCATCGACGCCGGCGTGCGCTTCGCTCGACCTGGCCCGCATCGGCGCGCTCGGCTTCGAGCGGCCCGACTTCGAGCGTTTTCCGGCGCTGGGCCTCGCCTACGCGGCTCTGACGAGCGGGGGCGCCGCGCCGGCGACGCTCAACGCCGCCAACGAAGTCGCGGTCGCCGCGTTTCTCGAGGGCAGGCTGCCGCTTCCTGCGGATCACCGCGGTGATCGAGGAGACGCTGAACGCGCTCGGCGCCGCGCCCGCTGCGCACGCTCGACGAGGTGCTTGCCGCCGACGCCGGAGCGCGCAGTCAGGCGGGCCAGATCGTCGACGCGGTTCAGCGCGCAACGCCGCATGAACATCGCCTGTCACCATCGTCGCTTTCGTCGTCGCGCTGGGCGTGCTCATCGTGTTCCACGAGCTCGGCCACTACTTCGTCGCGCGCCTGTTCGGCGTCAAGGTGCTGCGCTTCTCGATCGGCTTCGGCCGGCCGCTGTGGCGGTTCCGGCAGCGGCCGCGACCAGACCGAGTGGGTGATCGCCGCGCTGCCGCTCGGCGGCTACGTGAAGATGCTCGACGAGCGCGAGGGCCCGGTCGCGCCGCACGAGGCGCACCGCGCCTTCAACCGGCAGAGCGTGTGGCGGCGCATTGCGATCGTCGCGGCCGGGCCGGCGGCGAATTTCCTGCTGCGCCATCGCGTTCTACTGGATGCTTTTCGTCGCACGGCGTGCAGGAGGCCAAGCCCATCGTCGGCGCGCCGGAGCCCGGAACCGCCGCCGAAGCGGCGGGCTCGCGCGCGGCGAAACGATACTGAAGATCAACGGCGAGCCGATGCGCCAGCTGGCAGCAGGTTCGCTGGCGGCTGCTGCAGCTCGCGGTCGAGAAGCAGTCCGCGCAGCTCGAAGTGATCGATGCCAAACAGCGGCTCGCCTGGCGCACGCTCGATCTGACGACGTTCGACCTGGAAGGCCTCGAGAGCGATCCGCTTGGACGCATCGGGCTGCGGCTGGATCGGCCCGACTCGGAGCCGGTCATTGGCGAGGTCGTGGCCGGAGCCGTCGCGGAACAGGCCGGCCTTGCGTTCGGGCGACCGCATCGTCGCGGTCGACGGCACGCCGATCACGCCTGTGGGAAGAAGTCCAGAAGGCGGTCAGCCGCAAGCCCGGCGAGCTGAGCTGCGGCTGGATATCGAGCGCGCCGGGGAGAGAATCGCGGTCGAGCTGCGACCGGCGACGGTGCAGGAGAACGGCCGGAGCATCGGGCGCATCGGCGCGATTGCGCGTATGGACCCCGACGCGATGCAGAGCAATTCGTCACGACCGTTCGCTACGGTCCGGTCGCTGCTCTGGGCCTGGCGCTCGAGCGGACGTGGGAGACCTCGGCGTTCAGCCTGAAAATGCTCGGCAAGATGGTGATCGGCCAGGTGTCGTGGAAGAACCTGAGCGGCCCGGTGACGATCGCCGACTACGCGGGCCAATCCGCCCAGCTCGGGATCGGCGCCTACGTGGCGTTTCTCGCGCTGATCAGCATCAGCCTGGGGGTGCTCAACCTGCTTCCCATCCCCTTATTGGACGGCGGGCACCTGCTGTACTATGTCGTCGAGATTTTCAAGGGCAGCCCGGTTTCCGAACGGGTGATGGAGCTGGGTCAGCGCCTCGGGCTGACCTTGCTGCTGTTTTTGATGGCGTTCGCCATCTACAACGATTTCAACCGTCTGTTGACGGGTTAATCCTCCCTAAGTGAAAAACGCGTTGCGGGCGGCGATCTTCGTGCTCGTGCTCGCCGAGTCGGCGTGGGCGTTCGAACCCTTCGTAGTGAAGGACATCCGGGTCGAAGGCATCCAGCGCATCGAAGCCGGGACCGTATTCAACTACCTGCCGGTCAAAGTCGGCGACCGGATGACCGACGAAAAGGCCTCGGCGGCGATTCGCGCGCTTGTTCGCGACGGGCTTCTTCCGGGATGTGCGGCTGGAGGTGCAGGGAGCCGTGCTGATCGTGCAGCCTCGAGGAACGGCCCGCCATCGCGTCGATCGATTTCGCGGGCATGAAGGAATTCGAGAAGGACAAGGTCAAGCAGGGATTGCGCGACGTCGGATTCCAGGAGGGCCGCATCTTCGATCGCGCGCTGCTCGATCAGGCCGAGCAGGAGCTCAAGCGCCAATATCTCACCCGGGCGCTGTACGGCGTCGGAGATCACGACGACCGTTACGCCGCTCGAGCGCAACCGCGTCGCAATCAACTTCAACATCATCGAAGGCGAAGCGGCGAAGATCAAGCGAATCAACATCGTCGGCAACAAGGCGTTTCCCGAGGACGAGCTGCTCGCGGTCATGCAGCTGCGCACCCCGGGCATGTTCTCGGCTGGTTCTCGAAGAACGACCAGTACTCCAGGCAGAAGCTCGCGGGCGACCTCGAGTCGCTGCGCTCGCTACTACCTGAACAACGGCTACATGGAGTTCAACATCGAGTCGACCCAGGTCTCGATCACGCCCGACCGCCGCGACATCTACATCACGGTCAACGTCACCGAGGGCGAGAAATACCAGGTCACCGAGGTGAAGTTCGGGGGAGACCTGCTCGTGCCCGGAGTCCGAGCTGCGCCCGCTGGTCACGATCAAGCCCGGCGAGACGTTCTCCCGGGAGAAGCTCACCGAGTCGAGCAAGGCGATCACCGAGCGGCTCGGGCAGCGAGGGCTACGCGTTCGCCAACGTCAACGCGAATCCCGACATCGACAAGGAAAAGCGCACGGTCAAGTTCACCTTCTTGATCGACCCGGGGCGCCGCGTCTACGTGCGGCGGATCAACGTCACCGGCAACGCGCGCACTCGCGACGAGGTCGTCCGCCGCGAGATGCGCCAGCTCGAGGGAGCGTTTTTCGACAGCCAGAAGCTGCAGCTCTCCAAGCAGCGCATCGACAAGACCGGGTACTTCAGCGAGGTCGAGGTCGAGACGCCGGCCGTCCGGGCACGACCGACCAGGTCGACGTCAACGTTCGCGTGAAGGAAAAGCCCACCGGCGCGGTCTTGCTCGGCGTGGGGTTCTCGAGCGTGGACACGCCTGATCATTCAGGCTTCGGTGCAGCAGGCCAACTTCTTCGGCACCGGCAACACGGTCGGCTTTCAAGTCGCATCGGGGACCGTCAACAAGGTGGCCTCGTTCTCGTTCACCCAGCCGTACTACACGGTCGACGGGGTCAGCCGCGGGTTCGACGCTGTACCGGCGCGACGTGAACTCCGCCTCGCTGGGAGTCGGGAACTACAGGACGAGCACCGTGGGCAGCGGCGGTGCGCTTCGGCGTGCCGTTCACCGAGATACGACACTCTGTTCTTCGGTCTCGGCGTGGAATACGTCAGTCTGTTGCTCGACGGACAACTGCCCCGCAGCGCTATCTCGCCTTCGAAAACCAGTTCGGCAGCGACTATACGACGCTGATCAACACCGCGGGCTGGGTTCGCGATACGCGGGACAGCGTCATCTGGCCGACGAGAGGCAGCTTCCAGCGCGCCAACCTCGAGGTCGCGGCGCCCCCGCGGATCTTCAGTACTGGAAAGCGACCTACACCCACCAGTACTTCTATCCCGCGTCGCGCAACATCACGCTGGTGCTCACGGGAGAGCTCGACACGGCCGACGGATACGGCGGAAAGCCGCTGCCTTTCTTCAAGAACTACTACTCGGGCGGCATCGGCAGCGTGCGCGGATTCCGCACCGCCTCGCTGGGACCGCGCGACATCGACGGCACCATTCCTGCGGAGGCAACCGCAAGATCAACGCGTACCAGCGGAGCTGCTGTTCCCGTGCCGGGACACGACGAGCGACCGCTCGATGCGCCTCGGGGTGTTCGTCGACGCGGGACAGGTCTACGGGTCGACCGACAAGGTGGACCTGTCGCAACTGCGTGCCGCCTGGGGATTCAGCTTCGCGTGGAACTCGCCCGTCGGGCCGCTGAAATTCAGCATCGCGAGGCCGTTCAACGAGCGGCCGGGCGACGCGCTGCAGGCTTTCCAGTTCTACGCTTGGCACCGTATTCTGACGGCCCGGTATAATCTTCCTCCCATGGCGTGGCCGACGGAAAAGGTCGAAGCGACGCGCGCTCGCTGGTTGGACCTTCGCTGCGCTCGCTGGCGGCGGCCGGCCCGGCGCTCTGCCAGTCGAGCATCGGCTTTGTCAGCCTGGAGCGGATCCTTCGGGAGGCGCCCGCCGCGCAACAGGCCCAGAAGAAGCTGGAGCAGGACGTTCTCCCAGCGCCTGCAGGAGCCTCTCAAGCAGGCCGAGCAGCTGAAGAAGATGCAGGAGGGCCTGGAGAGGAACGCGATGACGATGTCGGAGTCGGAGCGCCAGAAGCGCGAGCGCGAGTTCGGCGACGCCAACCGGGAGTTTCAGCGAAAGCAGAGGAGTTCAACGAGGACGTGGCGCCAGAAGCGCAAGGAGAGAGTTCGAGCGGCGTCATCGAGCGCGCCAACCAGGCGCGTGAGGCAGATCGCCGAGGCCGAGAAACTCGACGTGGTGTTTCAGAACGAGCAGGTCGTGTGGGCGAGCACCCGCATCGACATCACCGACAAGGTCATCAAGGCGCTCGCCGACACGTCCGCAGGCAAGTGAGCGTGCACGGGCTACACGTGACGCAATGCCATCACTCTGCGCACTGCCTACCGACTGGGTGAGATCGTCGCCAAGCTCGGCGGCGAGCTGATGGGCGACCCGGATGCCGAGATCCGCCGCATCGCGACGCTCGAAAGCGCCGGGCCCGGGCGACCTGTCCTTCGTCTCGAGCCCGAAGTACCTGCAGCAGCTGCGCGACACGCGCGCCTCGGCCGTGATCCTCGCGCGCGAGGCAGCGGGACGCGACGAGCCTGCCGAGGATCGTGTGCGACGACCCCTACGCCTACTACGCCCGGGCGGCGCAGCTGCTCGAGCACCGAGCGCGCGGCCGCGCTCCGGGAATCCACCCGCAGGCGCGTGGTCGAGCCGGGCGCCGAAGATCGCCGCCTTCGGCCGCGGTGGGGCCGTTCTGCCATGTCGCGCGCGGCGCGCAGACTGGGCGAGCGCGTCGTGCTCGGGTCCGGCTGCACGATCGGAGAGGGCGTGCAGATCGGCGAGGACGGACGGCCTGGGTCCCGTCGGTCACGATCTATCCGAGGCTGCGCTGATCGGCAAGCGCGCGGTGATCCACGCGGGCGCGGTGATCGGCGCCGACGGCTTCGGCATGGCGCCCGAAGCGCGGGCGCTGGATCAAGATTCCGCAGACCGGGCGCGTCGTGCATCGGCGACGACGTCGAGATCGGCGCCAACACCACGATCGACCGCGGCGCGCTCGACGACACCGTGATCGAGGACGGCGTCAAGCTCGACAACCAGATCCAGATCGCGCCACAACGTGCGCGTCGGAGCGCACACCGCGATGGCCGGCTGCGTCGGCGATCGCGGGCAGCGCGCGCATCGGCAGGCACTGCGCGATCGGCGGCGCGGCGCGCATCATCGGGCCACATCGAGATCGCCGACCACGTCATCGATCACGGCGACGACCTTCGTGACGAAGTCGATCACGAAGCGCCGGCACCTATACCGCGCGTGCTGCCGGCGAACCCGCCGGGAATGGGCGAAGACGGTTGCGCAATCTGCGCAGTCTCGAGCGCCTCTCGAAGCGCGTGCGCGAGCTGGAGAAGCGCTCCAAGCGAGAAAGAAAGCAGGAAGAGATAGACGATGATGATGGACATCCGCGAGATCCTGCAGACACCTGCCGCACCGCTATCCCGATGCTGCTGATGGACCGGGTCCTCGAGTGCGAGCCGGGCAAGCGCATCGTCGCGCTGAAGAACGTCACGATCAACGAGCCGTTCTTCAACGGGCACTTTCCGCGACTTCCGGTGATGCCCGGGGTGCTGATCGTCGAGGCGCTCGCCCAGGCGGCGGCGGTACTGGCGTTCCGCACCGCTGAGGCAGAAGTCCGACGACAAGTCGGTCTACTACCTCGTCGGGATCGACGACGCGCGCTTCAAGCGCCCGGTGGTCCCCGGCGACCAGCTCCTGCTCGAGGTGACCGCCGACCGCATCGGCCGCGAGCTGATGAAATTCTCCGCGCGAGGCGCGGGTCGGCGACGCGCTCGCCGCCGAGGCGACGCTGCTGTGCACGCTGCGGCCCGGCATGATCCACCCGAGCGCGATCGTTCACCCGGGGCGAAGCTCGCCGCGGGCGTGTCGGTCGGCCCGTACTCCGATCATCGGCGAGCACGTCGAGATCGGCGAGGGCACCACGATCGGACCGCACGTCGTGATCGACGGGCAGCACGCGCATCGGGGCGCAACAACCGCATCTTCGCACTTCAGCGTCGCTCGGCGGAGAGCCGCAGGACAAGAAATACGCCGGCGAGCCGACACGGCTGGAGATCGGCGACCGCAACACGATCCGCGAGTTCTGCACGTTCAACTGCGGCACCGTGCAGGACGCCGGCGTCACGCGCATCGGCAGCGACAACTGGATCATGGCCTACGTGCACGTCGCGCACGACTGCCAGGTCGGCAACCACACGATCTTCGCCAACGCCGCCTCGATCGCCGGCCACGTCCACGTCGGCGACTACGCGATCCTCGGCGGGTTCACGGGCGTGCACCAGTTCGTGCTGATCGGGGCGCATTCGATGACCGCGGGCGCCACGCTCCTGCTGCAGGACCTGCCGCCCTACGTCATGGCGGCGGGCAACGCCGCCAAGCCGTTCGGCATCAACGCCGAAGGCCTGAAGCGGCGCGGCTTCGGCCGAGGACCAGATCGCCGAGATCAAGCGCGCCTACAAGACGCTCTACCGCTCGGGGCTCACGCTCGAGGAGGCGCGGCGCGCGATCGCGGCGCAGGTCGAGAAGGTGCCGGAGCTGCAGATGCTCGTCGACTTCCTCGAGCGCTCGCACGCGGGGCATCGTGCGCTGACCGCGGTGCAAGGCGATCCCATCCTCGTAGGCATGGTGGCGGGGAGGCCTCGGGCGATTTTCTCGGCGCCCACCTCATCGCCGCCCTGCGCGAGCGCGTCCGCGGCCTGCGCTTCGTCGGCATCGGCGGGCCGAAGATGGAGGCGCAGGGCCTGCGAGTCGCTGGTTCCCGATGGAGAAGCTCGCGGTGCGCGGCTACGTCGAGGTGCTGCGGCATTTCCGGAGATCCTCGTCGATCCGGCGCAAGCTCGAGCGGCGCATGGTCGAGGCGATGCCGCGGCTCTTCATCGGCGTCGACGCTCCTGACTTCAATCTTGGGCTCGAGCGCAGGCTGAAGCGCGCAGGCATCCCGACCGTGCACTACGTGAGCCCGTCGCTGTGGGCGCTGGCGCGGCGGCCGCATGTCCGCGATCGCCAGGTCGATCGACAAGATGCTGGTGCTGTTTCCCTTCGAAGAGGCGCTCTACCAGCGACGCGGGCGTTCCGGTCGCCTACGTCGGGCACCCGCTGGCCGACCAGACCTCCGACGAGGACGGGACCGCCGCCGCACGCGAGCAGCTGCGGCTGTCCGCGGCGCGCAAGATCGTCGCGCTGCTGCCGGGCAGCCGGCAGTCGGAGCTGCGCTACATGGCGCCGCTGCTTCGTCCGAGACCGCGAAGCTGATCGCCGCGCGCCAGCCCGCCGTGCACTTCCTGGTGCCGCTCATCAGCCGCGAGACGCGCGCGATCTTCGAGGAAGCGCTCTACGCCGCGAGGCGCGTCGGATCTGCCGCTGACCGTGCTCTTTCGGGCACGCGCGCGAGGCGATCGCGGCCTGCGACGTGCGCGCTGGTTGCGAGCGGGACGGCGACGCTCGAGACGGCGCTCGCGCGCAAACCCATGGTTATCACCTACAAGATGGCCGGCGCTCACCGCCCGCCTCATGGCGAGGATGGCGATATCTGCCCTGCGTGGGGCTGCCCAATATCATCGCCGGCGAGTTCGTGGTGCCGGAGATCCTGCAGGACGACGCGACGCCCGAGAACCTGGCGCAGGCGGTGCTGAACTCGCTCAACGACCCGGTCGTCGGCCGCAAGCTTCCCGAGCGCCTGGATCGCATGCGCCGCATGCTGCGGCAGGACACGGCGGCGCGCGCGAGCGAAGCGCTCCTTCCGTGGCTTCGGCCCGCCTGATCTGCGGCGTCGACGAGGCCGGCCGCGGGCCGCTCGCGGGGCCGGTCTTCGCGGCGGCCGTGATCTTCCACCCGGGCCGGCGTGCGCCGAACGGGCATCGCGGATTCGAAGCTGCTCAGCGCCCCGCAGCGCGAGCGCCTCGCCGGCGTGATCAAGGACGCGATCGCTCGTCTGGGCGGTCGCCTGGGCGAGCGTCGAGGAGATCGACAGCCCTGAACATCCTCCAGGCGAGCCTGCTCGCGATGCGCCGCGCGGTGGAATCGCTCGGCCGTCGCTCCCGACGAGGTCCTGCTGCGACGGAGTCGCATTGCCCGGACCTCGCGGTTCCGGCCCGGGCGGTGGTGGACGGGGACGCGAAGGTCAAAGTCATCTCGGCGGCGTCGATCCTCGCGAAGACCGCGCGCGACGCCGAGATGCGCCGTCTGCACGAGCGCTTCCCGCAGTACGGCTTCGACGAGCACAAGGGATATCCGACCCCGCAGCACCTCGAGGCCCTGCGGCGCTACGGCGTATGCGAGGCCTACCGGCGCAGCTTCGCTCCGGTGCGCGAGCTGCTCGAGCGCGCCTGAAGGCGCGCGAGCTCGGCGAGGAGCTTGCGCAGTCCGCGCGTTCCGCCGCGGAGGCGAAACAGCGGGCGGCGCGCCGCGGTCAGGCGCTTGAGGCGCGCGTAGTAGGCGGGGTCGAGCGCCGCGCGGCGGATCTGGCGCGCGAGCGCGCGCTCGTCGCCGAGCCGGTAGTAGCCCGGATAGCCGCGGCCCAGCATGCCGACGTTGCCGGAGATCGCGGGATGCGATCACCGGCACGCCCGCGGCGGCGGCCTCGCAGACGACGTTGGCGCCGCCCTCCATGCGCGAGCTCAGTACGAGCAGCCGGCTGCCGGCGAGCCAGCCGAGCGCCTTGCCATGCGGCACGTTTCCGAGCCAGCGATAGCGCGGCGTCGAGGCGCATGAGGCGGCGCGCTTCCCGCGCCATCTCCGGCGAAAGCGCTTCGCCCAGATGCACCAGCTCGAGCTCCGGCAAGTCGCGGAGATGGGCGAGCGCGAGGCGCGCGCGGAAGGGTCCTTCTCCTCGCGCAGATGCCCGAGCACCGCGATGCGAAAGCCGCGATGACCGCGCGACGGAGACGCGGCTCTCGGCCGACTGGTAGATCACGCGGGTCCTGGCGCCGCAACCGCGCGGGAAGCCCGCGTCTTGCCCATGTCCTGGAGCACCACCAGCCGGTCGCGCGAGATCGAGCGAGGCGCGCGCGTCGCGGTCGGTGCGGATGTCGCGGTAGAGATCGGTGCCGGTCAGGACGACCACCAGGGGCGCGCCGGGATGGCGCTCGCTGAAAGCGGCGATCGACGCGTGGCTGCGCCGCGCGTGCAGCGCGATCATCGCGTCGGCCGGCCGGCCGTCCCAGACGCGCGAGACTCGGACCGAATGGCCGAGCGAGCGCAGCATCTCGGCCCAGCGCATGGCGGTGTGCCGGTTGCCGCTTCGCGAGCGCGCCCCCGCCGGGGTGATCAGCGCAATTTTCATGCTATGTTCGGTGCTCTCCGGCCATGTCGTCACTCCGCGAACATCCCGGACGCTCTCGGACCAGCTGCGCGACGCGAGGCGGCGCACCCAGGCGCTCACCGGGGATCTCCGGGGCGAGCAATTGTTCGGCCCCAGCGCGCGATCGTCAATCCCGTGCTTTGGGAGCTGGGGCACGTCGCCTGGTTCCAGGAGCGCTGGTGCCTGAGGCTGCGCGCCGACGAGTCGCTGTCGGACAGCCTGCTCGAGGGCGCCGATGCGCTCTACGACTCGGCGAAGGTCGCCCACGACACGCGCTGGGATCTGCCGCTGCCGGGCCTTCCGGGCACGCTCGACTATCAGGAGCGGGTCCTCGAGCGCGTGCTCGCAGCGGCTCGAGCGGGAGCCGGACGATCCGTGGTTCGCTCTATTTCGTCCAGCTGGTCGATCTTCCACGAGGACATGCACGCGGAGGCGTTTCACTATACGCGGCAGACGCTCGGCTACGCCGATCCGCTCGGCGCGCAGCCCCGCCGGGGATGCGCGGGCCGAGGATCGGCGCGGCGACGCCGAGGTGGCGGGCGGCACGTATCTGGTCGGCGCCTCGAGAAACTCGGGCTTTCATTTCGACAACGAGAAGTGGGCGCACCCGGTCGACGGTCGCGCCGTTCCGCATCGCGCGCGCGCCGGTCACGAACCGCGAGTTCCTGGAATTCGTCCGCGAAGGCGGGTACCGGCGGCGGGATTGGTGGTCGGCCGAAGGCTGGGAGAGCAAGCGAGGCGAGCGCGCCGCGCTACTGGAAAGGCGGCGGAGACGAGTGGCTCGAGCGCCGCTTCTCGGCCTGGGAGCCGCTGCGAGGCGATCTTCCGGTCATGCACGTCGATTGGCACGAGGCCAACGCCTACTGCCGCTACGCCGGGCAGGCGCCTGCCCACCGAGGCGGAGTGGGAGATCGCCGCCTCGCTCGAGGGGCAGGGCGGCAGGCGCCGCTATCCCTGGGGAGATGCGATCGATCCCGGACGCGCCAACCTGCGCGGCGCAGGGCGCGTCCCGGTGGGGCGGTTCGCCGCCGGCGACAGCCTCGGCGGATGCCGCCAGATGATCGGCAACGTGTGGGAGTGGACCTCCAGCGCCTTCGCGCCGTATCCGGGGTTCGTGGCCGACCCCTACCAGGAGTACTCCGAGCCCTGGTTCGGAACCCACAAGGTGCTGCGCGGCGGCAGCTTCGCGACGCCGGCGCGGCTGATCGCCAACAGCTGGCGCAATTTCTATCTGCCGGACCGCGGCGACATCTTCGCGGGGTTCCGCACCTGCGCGGTCTGAATGAAAGCCATCCGCTCGAGAAGCAATCCGACGGTCAAGGCCCTGGTCAAGCTCGCCGGCTCGTCGCGCGAGCGCCGCAGCACCGGCACCACGCTGCTCGAGGGCGAGCGGCTGGTGCGGGCCTACGGCGAGAGCGGCGGCAGGGCGGAAACGATACTCGCGAGCGAGAGCGCCTGCGCCGATGCCGGCGATCCGCACGTTCGTCGAGAAATTTCCGGCGGAGTCGCATCTGGTGCTCGCCGACGGCATCTTCTCGGCGATATCGCAGCTCGCGAGCGCGGCCGGCGTCGCGGCGGTCATTCGGACCCCGCAGCCGGGTCCCGTGCGAAAACCGATGTCGGGCTGTCTTCTGCTGGAGAACATCCAGGACCCCGGCAACCTGGGATCGATCCTGCAGGACCGCGGTGGCCGCGGGCACGCGCCAGGTTTTCCTCTCGCGCGAGTCGGTCTTCGCCTGGTCGCCGAAGGTGATCCGCGCGGGGATGGGGGCGCACTTCTTCCTCTCGATCTTCGAGGGCGTCGATCTGGCGGAGATCGCGCGCTCGTTTCCCGGCCGGATCATCGCGACCGCTCCGCGCGCCAGCACGTCGCTCTACGACATCGACCTCAAAGGGGATGTCGCCTGGCTGTTCGGGAACGAAGGGGCGGGGCTGTCTTCGGCGACCAGAGCGTCGGCGACGACTGAAGTGCAGGATTCCGATGCCGGGTTCAGGCCGAATCGCTGAACGTCGCGGCGGCGGCGGCGATCTGTCTGTTCGAGCAGATCCGGCAGCGGGGTCAGTAGACCCGTCCGCTCCAGCTTGAACTCCTGCATGATCGTGGTGGCGATCTCCTCGATCGACTTGGTCGTCGAGTTCGCCCAGCCGTATGCCCTCGCGCTGCATCAGCTTCTCCGCCTGCTGCACCTCGTAGCGGCAGTTCTCCAGGTCGGCGTACTTGCTGTTGGGGCGGCGTTCGTTGCGGATCTCGCGCAGCCGCTCGGGCGCGATCGACAGCCCGAAGCAGCTTCTTGCGGTAGCCCTCGAGCGCCTTGGGCAGGCTCATGCGGTCGAAATCCTCCGGGATCAGCGGGCAGTTCGCCGCGCGGATGCCGAACTGCAGCGAGAGGTACAGGCTGGTCGGCGTCTTGCCGCTGCGCGACACGCCGACGAGGATGACGTCGGCCTTGTCGAGGTCCTTCGAGGAGGCGCCGTCGTCGTGGGCGAGGGCGAAATTGATCGCGTCGATGCGGTGCGTGTAGCCCTTCTCGTCGCGCGCGCTGTGCGAGCGCCCGATGGTGTGGGTCGATTTCGCGCCGAACTCCGCCTCCAGGGGGTCGAGGAAGCTCTCGAAGAAATCCAGCACGAACGCGTCCGCCTTGCGCACGGTCTCGCGTATGTCCGCGTTCACCAGCGTCGTGAAGACGACCGGCCGGAAGCCGGCCGGCCGCGAGCGCGCGTTGATGCGGGTCACGCAGGCCTCGGCCTTCGCGACCGAGTCGACGAAGGGACGGTCTCGTGGTTGGACTCGATGCCGTCGAACTGCGTGAGCAGGCTGTGCCCGAGCATCTCGACCGTGATGCCGGTGCCGTCCGAGACGAAGAACACGGTTCGGCGGCGATCGGGCATGAAGAAGTCGGTCGGGAGTGTGGAAGCGGCTGCGCCGAATGGACGCTGTCTGTAAAATAGCCGTTTCAACAAGATCCTTCAACCGTCCGACGAAGGACAGGCTCATGGCCCGGCTCAAATACGTGGTGAATTTCGACCGGCTCGGGATGGCCGACGTCGAGCAGGTCGGAGGCAAGAACGCCTCCCTGGGCGAGATGATCTCCCAGCTTTCCCAGGCGGGAATCCGGGTTCCGGGAGGATTTGCCACCACCGCCGACGCCTTCCGCGAATTCCTCGCGCAGGGCGGCCTCGCGGGCCGCATCGAAGCGCGGCTGAAGGGCGTGGATCCCGAAGACGTCGAGGCGCTCACCCGCTGCGGCGAAGGAGATCCGCGGCTGGATCGAGGCCGCCGAGTTTCCGAAGCAGCTCCAGGCCGAGATCGCCGAGGCGTACCGCGAGCTGACCGGCGGCGACGAGAGCGTATCGGTGGCCGTGCGCTCGAGCGCCACGGCCGAGGACCTTCCCGACGCCTCCTTCGCGGGCCAGCAGGAGACCTTCCTCAACATCCGCGGCCTGCCCAACGTCATGATCGCGCTCAAGCGCGTGTTCGCGTCCCTGTACAACGACCGGGCGATCTCCTACCGCAGCCACCGCGGCTACGAGCACGCGGCGGTGGCGCTGTCGGCGGGCGTGCAGCGCATGGCGCGCAGCGATCTCGGCTGCGAGCGGCGTGCATGTTCACCATGGACACCGAATCGGGCTTCCGCGACGTCGTGTTCATCACCGCGTCCTGGGGCCTGGGCGAGATGGTGGTGCAGGGCGCGGTCAACCCCGACGAGTTCTACGTCCACAAGCCGATGCTGCGCGCGGGCAAGTTTCCGGTCATCCGGCGCGGCCTGGGCTCGAAGCTGCAGAAAATGGTGTTCGCCGACCAGGCCTCGGCGGGCCATTCGGTCAAGACCGTGGACGTCTCCGAGGCCGATCGCCACCGCTTCTGCCTCGAGCGACGAGGACGTGATCGAGCTGGCGCGCTTCGCGCTGAAGATCGAGGAGCACTACGGGCGGCCGATGGACATCGAGTGGGCGAAGGACGGCTCGGACGGCAAGCTCTACATCCTGCAGGCGCGGCCCGAGACGGTGAAGTCGCGCAAGACCGCGGAGGGACAGGAGCGCTTTCTCCTCAGGCAGAAATCGGAAGTGCTGGCCACGGGCCGCGCCATCGGGCACAAGATCGGCGCGGGCGCCGCGCGCGTGGTGAAGGACGCCTCCGAGATGGGGCGCATCAAGCCGGGCGACGTCATCGTCACCGACATGACCGACCCCAACTGGGAGCCGGTGATGAAGCGCGCCGCCGCCATCGTCACCAACCGCGGAGGGCGGACCTGCCACGCGGCCATCATCGCGCGCGAGCTCGGCATCCCCGCGGTCGTGGGCTGCGGCGACGCCACCGCGAAGCTCAAGGACGGCGATCCCTGCACCGTGTCGTGCGCCGAAGGCGACACCGGGAACATCTACCGCGGCAAGCTCGAATTCGAGGTGACCTCGCGCGACTACGGCGAGATGCCGGATTGCCCGGTGAAGATCACGATGAACATCGGCAATCCGACGCTCGCGTTCGACTTCCAGGCGCTGCCGAACGCCGGAGTCGGGCTCGCGCGCCTGGAGTTCGTCATCAACAACATGATCGGCGTGCATCCCAAGGCGGTGCTCGACTATCCGAGCCTTCCCGGAGATCTCAAGGCCGAGGTCGAGCGCGCGGCGCGCGGCTACGCCGATCCGCGCGCGTTCTTCGTCGAGAAGCTGACCGAAGGAGTCGCGACCATCGCCGCCGCCTTCTGGCCCAAGCCCGTGATCGTGCGCCTGTCCGACTTCAAGTCGAACGAGTACAAGAAGCTGATCGGCGGAGCGCGCTACGAGCCCGACGAGGAAAACCCGATGCTCGGCTTCCGCGGCGCCTCGCGCTATATCGCCAAGTCGTTCCGGGAGTGCTTCGAGATGGAATGCGAGGCGATGCGCAAGGTGAGGAACGAGATCGGCCTGACCAACGTCGAGATCATGGTGCCCTTCGTGCGCACGCTGAAGGAGTGCCGCGAGGTGATCGACCTGCTCGCCGCGCAACGGACTCAAGCGCGCGCAGAACGGCCTGCGCCTCATCATGATGTGCGAGGTGCCCTCGAACGCGGTGCTCGCCGAGCAGTTTCTCGAGTACTTCGACGGGTTCTCGATCGGCTCGAACGATCTCACCCAGCTCACGCTCGGCCTGGACCGCGACTCGGGCCTGGTGGCCGACGCCTTCGACGAGCGCGATCCCGGCGGTGAAGGCGATGCTGCGCCAGGCGATCCAGGCGTGCCGCAAGGCGGGGAAGTACGTCGGCATCTGCGGCCAGGGCCCGTCCGACCACCTCGATTTCGCCAAGTGGCTGGTGGAGGAGGGCATCGAGAGCCTGTCGCTCAATCCCGACACGGTCGTGGACACCTGGCTGCAGCTCGCGCGCGAGACCGGCGCGCCGGCCAAGGCGAAGGTCACCGCGAGCTGCACGGCTGAGCTCAGCGCACGCGCAGCAGCCGCTGCTGCTCGCGCTTCCACTCCTTCTCCCGCTCCGCGGCGCGCTTGTCGTGCTGTTTCTTGCCCTTCGCGAGACCGATCGTTGATCTTGACGCGCCCGCGCACGTAATGCAGGTCGAGCGGCACCAGCGTGTAGCCGGCGCGGTCGACCTTGCCGATGAGGCGGCGGATCTCCTCGGCGTGAAGCAGGAGCTTGCGCGTGCGCACCGGGTCGGCCTGGACGTGGGTCGAGGCGGCGGCGAGCGGGCTGATGTGCGCGCCGATGAGGAAGATCTCCTCGTTGCTCGACGATCACGTAGGCTTCCTTGAGCTGGGCGCGTCCGGCGCGGATGGCCTTGACCTCCCATCCCTGCAGCTCGAGCCCGGCCTCGTAGCGCTCCTCGATGAAGTAGTCGTGCTGGGCCTTGCGATTCTCGACGATCGTCACGGCGGTTCGCTTCCGATAGAATTTTCGATTTTACAACGATGAGCACCGTCGGCCGCTCGGCGCTCGTGAACCACAGCGCGCAGCAGATGTTTGCGCTGGTGGCGGAGGTCGAGTCCTACCCCGAGTTTCCTGCCCTGGTGCGACAGGGCGCGCGTCTCCGAGCGCGCCCACGGCCGCATCGGTGGCGACGCTGCGCATCAATTTCCGCGGGCTGAAGGAGGAATTCACCACCGAGAACCGCGATCGGCCGCACGAGCGCATCGACATGAAGCTGGTCTCCGGGCCGTTTCGCAGCCTGGAAGGCGGCTGGCGTTTCATCGCGCTCTCCGAGGCCGCCTGCAAGGTCGAGCTGAATCTCCGCTACGAATTCGCGAGCTCGCTGCTCGACAAGCTGGTCGGCGCCGTGTTCGACGAGATCGCGAACAGCCTGGTCGACGCCTTCGCGCGCCGCGCGGACGAGCGGTTCGGCAAGCCGCGTGAGCCACGATCGTCGTCGAGGTGGTGCTCGCGCCCCCGGGACGGCAGATCGCTGCGCCGCGTGCCGCTGCCGGCGGGAAGCACGGTCGGAGGACGCGGTCGCTGCGAGCGGCCTGGCGGAGGAGCTCCGCAACCTCGGCCCGGGGCGCGTCGGAATCTACGGAAAGGCCGTTCCGGCAAGACGGTCCTGCGCGACGGCGACAGGGTGGAAATCTACCGGCCGCTGCAGGCCGATCCCAAGGATCTCAGGCGGGCGCGCGCGGCGAAGAAGCGCGCGAAAGCCTGAACGCTCAGCTGCAAAACTGCGACGACGTCGGCGCGCGCCGCGGGCCTTCTCCGGACTCGATCTGGCGCGTCGTCCATGTAGTAGCGCTCGCCTTGCTCGTTGATGCTGCGAGATGCGCCCGCCGATCTCGTAGTTGCGCGAGGCGCTGCCTGGCGTTGCGGCAGTTCGCTTCCTTGGCCTGCGCTTCGGCGTCTTTCTGGTCGGCTTCCTTCGCCGCCTTCGCCTGATCCTGCTGGCGCTTGCGGAAAGCCTGCTCCTGCTCCGCGGCGGTCTTGGGCCCGCCCTTGGCGGCGTCGCCTTTCGACGGCGCTCGTCCGCGTGCGCCGGCGGCGGCGCCGCGGCGGGCCGGCGGGATGCCGCCGCGGGACATGGTTTCCTTCTTCATGCTCGGCGGGCAGGGATTCTGCGAATAGACCGTTCTGCCGCTCGAATCGACGCACTTGTAGACCTGGGCCTGCGCGCCGGTCGCGGCAAGGAATGCGAATGCAAGAAGCGCGATGCGAATCATGGCGGTTTCCCTCGGAAGGGTGAGGCGCGACCTTATCCAGTTTTAGACGCGTCAGTCAATCGAGCGGTGCGATGAAAAGTGCAGGATTTACCGGGAGTTGCGAGCTTGCGTATAATGCGCCTTTTGGGTGTGGTCATGCGTCTGGTCCAGAAGGCTCTCACCTTTGACGACGTCCTCCTCGTTCCCGCCCACTCCCGCGTCCTGCCCCGAGAAGTCAGCCTCAAGACCCGCCTCACGCGCAAGATCCAGCTCAACATCCCGCTCGTGTCGGCGGCGATGGATACCGTCACCGAGGCGCGGCTGGCGATCGCCATCGCGCAGGAAGGCGGCATCGGCATCATCCACAAGAATCTGCCGCCGCAAGAAGCAGGCGGCCGAAGTCGCCAAGGTCAAGCGCTACGAATCGGGCGTGCTGCGCGATCCGGTGACCGTCTCGCCCGACATCACGGTGCGCGAGTTGCTCGCGCTCACGCAGCAGTACCGAGTTTCGGGCTTCCCGGTGGTCGAGAGCCGGCAGGGTCGTCGGCATGGTCACCAACCGCGACTACCGCTTCGAGACCAACCTCGACCAGCCGGTGCGCGCCATCATGACGCCGCGCGATCGGCTGATCTACGTGAAGGAAGGCGCGAGCCCCGAGGAGGCGCGGGCGCTGCTGCACAAGCATCGCCTCGAGCGCGTGCTGGTGGTGCGCGACGGCTTCGAGCTGCGCGGCCTCATCACGGTCAAGGACATTCTCAAGTCGAGCGAGCATCCGGACGCCGCCAAGGACCAGCACGGGCAAGCTGCGCGTGGGCGCCGCGGTCGGCGTCGGCGAGGGCACCGAGGAGCGCGTCGCCGCGCTGGTCGAGGCCGGCGTGGACGTGATCGTCGTCGACACCGCGCACGGGCACTCGCAGGGCGTGCTCGACCGGCTGCGCTGGATCAAGAAGCAACGCCGGCATCGGCCGAAGTGATCGGCGGCAATATCGCCACCGCCGACGGCGCGAAGGCGCTCGTCGACGCGGGCGCCGACGGCGGTGAAGGTCGGCATCGGGCCGGGCTCGATCTGCACGACGCGCATCGTCGCCGGCGTCGGCATGCCGCAGATCACCGCGATCCAGAACGTCGCCGCGGCGCTCGAGAAGGCGGCGTGCCGCTCATCGCCGACGGCGGCGTGCGCTTCTCGGGCGACGTCGCCAAGGCGATCGCCGCCGGCGCCCACACGCGTGATGCTCGGGAGCCTGTTCGCCGGCACCGAGGAATCGCCCGGCGAGATCGAGCTCTTCCAGGGCCGCTCGTACAAGTCCTACCGCGGCATGGGGTCGCTCTCGGCGATGCAGGCAGGAGCAATACGTAACTGAACGAAGTAATAC
>ERZ1370068.2265-contig-1421_pt1 | contig 19287 bp, 30 predicted proteins | sample MGYA00561227_ERZ1370068 | MGnify/ENA primary metagenome ERZ1370068 (study PRJEB38410, sample SAMEA6850437) | metagenome | study: Metagenomic assessment of the ecological functions of the soil: analysis of the soil microbiota associated with the...
GATATGCTTCGTTCAGTTACGTATTGCTGAATTCCGGGTACAAACCACAGACTTTGAGGTGGTTGGCATTTTTGAAGCCGGCGGCAAAGCCTTCGAATCGGAGAGCTGGGCGGATATCAACGCGCTCTCGAATGCGACCAAACGTGATGATTCAACCTCAGTGCTTTTGCGAGTAACAGACACGTCGGCCATGAATTCACTCGCAAAGAGAATCTCGGATGATCAAAGGCTGCACCTGAAAGCAATGCCGGAAATTAAGTTCTACGAAGATCAGCAGGGGATGGCCTCGGGGCTGTTGAAGGGACTGGCAGTTTTTATTGCTTTTATCATGGCGATTGGCGCCGCCTTCGCCGGCATGAACACGATGTATGCAGCTGTGGCCAGGCGTACGAAAGAAATCGGCACGCTGCGCGTCCGCGGGCTTTAGCCGCCGTAGCATTCTTATCTCGTTCGTGCTCGAAGGCGATCGCTATCTCGGTCCTGGGAGCGGCTATCGGAATTTTACTCGCCTTGCCGCTGAATTTTGTGTCGACCGGCACTGCAAACTTTGTGACCTTCAGCGAGATTGCGTTCAATTTTCGGGTGACACCGCCGCTGATGTTAGGGCGCTAATTTTCGGCGGTGTGATTGGATTCATCGGTTCGCTGCTACCTGCAATTCGGGCGGCGCGCTTCAAGATCGTGAGATGCTTTACGGGCGGTCTAGTCAGCAGCCTCTGGTTAGCGATATGGCGACCAATCTCAAAACCGGCGAAGATCAGCAGAGCCTGAACGAGCGGCTGCGGAGTCTGAAAATAGATCGCGCGCCGGCCGGGCCCCGCCGGTGCGTAATCGGGCGCCGCAGAAAGTCCTGCTGGTAATAGCGGTGCTCATCGGTCTCGGCGTCTTTGCCTATTTCTACTTTTTCTCGGCAGCCAAAACGATCAGCGCGGCCCCGGTGAGAGTGGAAACAGGCGCCAGCTCTGCCGCCGGCGCGGTGCTGTCGGCCTCAGGATACGTAGTTGCGCATCACAAGATCGCCGTGGGCGCGAAAGTGATGGGCCGCGTGGCCTGGATCGGTGTGGAAAAAAGGAGATCGCGTGCGGGAAGGGCAGGTGCTGGTGCGTCTGGAAGACCAGAATTTCGCGCGCAGGTCAATCAGCCAAAGCGAACCTCGCGGCGGCGCAGGCCCGCCTGGATCAATTGCGCGCAGGTTCGCGGCCGCAGGAGAAACTGAAAGACAAGGCGGCGGTCGCTCAGGCGGATGCCAACCTCAGGAACGCTGAAGCCGATTATGATCGCGCGGCCCGATTGTATCCGGCTGGCATCATTTCGAAAGCTGAGCTTGATCGAGCTGTCGCGCAGCGCTGACGCGGCGCGTGCGGGGCTGGACTCGGCCAGGCAAAGCTCAACCATGACTGACATTGGACCACGGTCCGAGGAGATTAGCGGCGCGGCAGCCCAGGTCAAACAGACTCAGGCGGCGCTCGACTACGCTAACACCCAACTCGCGGCGACTGAGATCAAGGCCCCGGTCAGCGGCACGGTGTTGGAACGGATCGTCGAGCGTGGCGAGATGGTTTCGCCGTCGGCGGTCGGTGAGTCGGGCGCCAAAACGTCGGTCGTGTCGCTCGCTGATTTGAATCGACTTACAGATTGAACTGGATATCAGTCAACAGGACTTTGCGCGGCTAAAGATGGGTCAGCGGGCCGAAATTATCCCCGAAGCGTTTCAGAACCTGAAGTACTCGGGATTCATTGCCGAGATCGCGCCAGAGGCCAATCGAGCCAAAGCCACGGTGCAAGTAAAAGTGAAGGTCGAAAGTCCCGATGAGCAGTTGCGTCCCGAGATGAATGCGCGCGTCAATTTTCTCACCGACGCAGCTGCGGCACCAGAAAACGGGAAGCCCGCGGCGCGGGTTATGGTTCCAAAGGCCGCGGTGGTGCACCGTGACGGCGCCGATTTTGTTTTTTGGTCAAGGGAACCGCGTTGAGCAGCGCGTCATCCGTTTGGGCGAAGCCACCGGCGACTTCTACAACGTGATAGAAGGCCTCAGCGGTGGCGAGTCGGCGGCAGTAACCGGGTGGAAAAACTGCGCGATGGAGATCGGGTGAAGCTTGTAACTCAGTGAATCAGAGGAAAACGAGTATGCCAGAAGCAATCGTCCAAGTGCGTGACGTCAGCAAGCGTTTTGCCCGCGAGGGCTTTGAAGTGGTGGCGCTCGATCACGTCAGTCTGGATATCGAGAAAGGTGACTTTCTCGCCCTCATGGGTCCCAGCGGCTCCGGAAAATCGACTTTGCTTAATCTGCTGGCCGGCATTGATCGTTGCACGGAAGGCGAAGTCGACGTGTTGGGAACCAACCTTGCCCGATTGAGCGAGAGCCAACTCGCCGGCTGGCGTAACACGCACATTGGATACATTTTTCAAACCTTCAATTTGGTTCCCGTGCTTACCGCTTTCGAAAACGTCGAGCTTCCATTGCTGCTGACTAAGTTATCAAAAGCCGAGCGACGCCGAAACGTCACCACTGCGCTCGAGTTGGTGGGTCTGGCCGATCGCATGAATCACCAGCCGCGGCAACTCTCAGGTGGGCAGGAACAACGCGTGGCGATCGCCCGCGCGATTGTTACCGATCCCGACCTGATTCTGGCTGACGAGCCTACCGGCAATCTGGACGCGCGCTCAGGTGAAGAGATTCTTAAACATCCTGGCAACCCTCAATCGTGAATTGAAGAAGACGGTGCGTGATGGTAACGCATGATCCGCACGCGGCGCGTCACGCAACTCAGGAGAAACATCTCGAGAAGGGAGTCCTGCTCAATGGTGCGGCGGCGGCATGATTATCTTGTTGAGAACCTCACACCTAATAATTTGATCTCCCGCCGTGGGAGAGGTGAACTCAAGCGCGCCATTTAAGACCTTCACTTTCCTCTCCAACTGTATTTGCCTCAAAAGTGTGAAAGCGGCCCCTCTCATTCACACCGGGCTTTAGCCCATTGACCAGAGCCGTGAACTTCAAAAACCGTTTCAACGGTTTCTCGGCTGGCTGGTGAGGGTAACTTCTCTCGGGCTCAACCACTCAGTGATCTGTCAAGAGGCAAAACCGTTAAAAACGGTTTTCACGCATCTTTTCGTGCCGCTCATCACCGGGCTAAAGCCCGGTGTGTGAATGAGAGGGAACTATTCGAGTTTTGAGGCAAGTCCTCTCCAACTGTATTTGCGAGTCGCCAACCCAGTTCGTCGAAAAACGCTCAATATCCACCGAAAGTTGGTTGTGAAAGGCCGCGGATTTCATATCATGGGCTTACGGACTGATTGAGGGCGCCTATGAAGCACGTCGAGAGTGGGAGCGCCGGGCCGTAACCACGCAAGGCCGTAACCAACAGCCGAGTGCGTCAAGCTACAAGTTGGTTGGCGAATAACCGGACGATTTGAGAACGGCTCACATGTACGCCCCAGGAATCGCCAAGCTGGCCCTGGCCCAGCCACATCGGTGTAAGATGACACCGCGTGATCATCATCTGGCGCTTTGCCGCGAAAGCGATCGACATCAATGAATCTCAAACTGATTTTAGTTCGTCGGGTTCTGCTGGTTTCCGTCATCTGTTGCTTACCGGTTTTGGTTATGGCTCAGGCTTCCGTCACGATACTTGTCGGCTCGGATCTGACTCGGGTGGTACCCGCCGGGATTCTATTTCCAGGGCCTCAGCGCACCGACGCAGATGCGCAACTCGGCCGCCGCGCGGTTCGGCGACAAGCGTTTTGTGATTGCCGGGTTGGTTGATACTTCCGGATATGCGGCGGATGTACGCGCCAAATACGAAGGCTTCTTCATTACGGACTCGCCGGTTGTGATCAACGGCTCGAACCTCGAAACCGGGGCTTACGGATTTGGCTTCAGCAATGATGGAAAGCTGCAGATTCTGGATCTCGGCGGAAACCAGATCTTCTCGGTCGCGACGACAAAAGACGGCGAGCTGAAAAAGGCCGCGCCCCTTGATGATGACCGCATCGGGCGCCGGCATCAGATTTTACAGCGGCAAAGACTACGTCTCGGTGACACCCCGGTAATTAATATGAAACTCCGGTATTTCAGCAGAGTTGGCAGCGCGGGCTTGGTTTTGTGCTCGGTACTATGCCTGGTTTATTTCGCTCAGACTCCCTCAAAGCCCGACGGGCAGGGCGGCGGCGTGGTCACAGGAACGCCGGTTAACTACAGTTCCCGGCGGACCGTAGGAATCACCGACCCGAAAGCTCCGGTAATTTTGAAGACGCCACCGACAAAACCGCCCTGGCAAACTTCAAACATCAGGCCGGCACGCCGGCCAAGGATTACATTTTCGAAGTACCGTCGGGCGGGTGGCAGTATCTCGACTACGACAGGAGACGGGCTGCCGGATATTTACCTGGTCAACGGTTCGACCATGCAGGCCTTGCTGGGAAAGAAAAGCCGCCGCGGGCCGCGCTTTACCGACAATCTGGGAATTGGAAGTTCGAAGATGTGACCGATCGCGCCGGCGTGGCTAACGAGCGCTGGGGAATGGGCGCGGCGGCCGGCGATTACGATAACGATGGGCGGCCTGATCTTTACGTGACGAACTTTGGTGTGTCGCGCCTCTATCACAACAACGGCGACGGCACCTTCACGGACGTAGCGGAAAAGTTGGGAGTTGCCCGCAAGGGTTAGGAGCACCGGCGCCACCTGGGGTGACTATGACGGAGATGGCCGGCTGGATCTGTTCGTGCCCGGCTATCTGGAAATCGATCTCAACAACCTCCCGCGCAGTCCGGCCGAGGCCGACAAGCCCGGCGGTCGTCGGGCAAAACTTCTGTCAGTTTCGCGGCGCCCGCAGTGTGCGGCCGCGCAGCCTGCCCGGAGAAGGCGACACTCTTTACCATCAAAAACCGGATGGAACCTTTGAGGATGTGGAGCGAGAAGGCCGGGGTAAACGATCCGCAAAATACTACGGCTTCTCTTCGGCGTTCGTGCAGGCGAAGATGATGACAACCGCCCGGATCTGATCGTGGTGAACGACTCGACACCGAAACAGTTGTACATCAATAAAAAGGCGATGGAACGTTTGAAGAGGTTGGATATCCGTCGGGGTGGCGCTCAACGAAGAAAATGGGCGCGAGCAGGCGGGGATGGGAATTGCGATCGGCGATATGACAACTCTGGCCGGCCCAGTTTTCAGATTACAAATTTCTCAGACGATTCAAATGTGCTCTATCACAACGATGGCGATTCGAACTTTACGGATGTGACATACCTGGCCGGACTCCGGCGAAGTTACGCTTCCTTTTCTTGGTTGGGGCACCAGCTTCCTGGATTATGACAACGATGGCTGGTTAGACCTGATTGTGGCAAACGGACACGTCTATCCGGTTGTCGACAAGAACCAGTGGGGTACCAGCGTATGCTCAGCAACCGCTGCTGTTTCGCAATCTAAAGAACGGCAAAGTTTGAGCGCGCCGCGGCCGCGCCGGGCAGCGGGCTGGCTGCGGCGACTTGCGGGCGCGGTCTGGCGGTGGCGGATCTGGATGGTGACGGCCGGCTGGACGTGGTCATCAACAATGCCGATGCCAAGCCGAGCATCCTGAAGAATGTGGCCGCCTCGCCCGGGCATTGGTTGGCGCTTCGGTTGGTGGGAGAGCCGGCGAAAAAATCCCCGCGCGACGCTATTGGTGCTATTGTTTACGTCACCACAGGTAAGGTCCGGCAGCGGCAGGATGTAATTAGCGGCGGCAGTTATGCCTCGCAAAATGACTTGACCCTGCACTTTGGTTTGGGCGCAGCGAGCAGCGTCGATAAGGTTGAGATTAAGTGGCCCGATGGTCAGGTCGAATCAGTCAAGATCACAGACGTCGATCGTAAACTGACCGTGACCGAGGGCAAGGGTATCGCCAAGTGAATGACGTCAATACCGGGAGCGGTCGCGACTGGATCTGGTTCGGGGTCCTCGCGTTTCCCTGGTCGCCGTCGGTAGCCCGGCCCATTGCGGATTAAGACACGCGACCAAAGCATGTGTTGACGGGCACCGGCTCTCTTTGGTATTTGAATTCTCCTTGATCCCCGGTAAGCTGCATAGCTGATTCAGCGGAGTCTCTAACGTCCGAAAGAAATCAAGATGTTCATCGCCTCGGAAAAATGACCCGCCACTAGTCGGGCCCCAACGCCAGAGGTCGATCGCCAGACTGGCTTTCCTGCTGGCAATCGTCGTAGGGTTGACGATAGTCGCGAGGAATCGGCAGGTTGCGGCAAATCCCGATAATGAAGAGAGTGCCAGTGCCTACGCGAGCGAAATAGCAAAGACGCTACGACTTCAAATTCGGTCCGAATCCTTTCTCACCCAGTAATGCCACGACGACGACGGGCACTTTCATTCCCGGCAGAAATGTTCGTGTCGGCCAAACGATGCGGGACTTGTCACACCGATGCCCATGTACAGTGGCGGCAATCGGCGCACGGCAACGCGTTTCGCGAGCCGTTCTATCAGAAGAACGTTAAAGATCTGCAAAACCAGAAGGGAATTGAATTCACTCGGCACTGCGAATCTTGTCACAACCCGGCGGCGCTATTTACCGGTGCGTTGACGAAAAACTCCAAAGTTAAGCGGCCCTTTGACGACGATGGCGTCTCTTGCATCGCGTGTCATTCTGTTCAGTCGGTTGACGGCCACGGCATCGGCGGTTATGTGATGGGCGAGCCCGCCTTACTCGTCAAAGAAGATGGGACCCGTCTGTTGGCCGGCGTTTCCGACCAGCAAATACTCGACGATATTCCCTCGCACCGCCGCGCGATGATGCGCCCGCTGTTGAAGACGCCCGAGTTCTGCGGCGCGTGTCACAAGTCGCAGGTGCCCCACGAATTGAACGACTACAAGTTTCTGCGCGCTTTCATGGTTGCCGATGAGTTGCAACAGTCGTCGTTCTCGAAAGAATCGCCGCACCCCTTCTACGTGCGCGACAAAGAGACTTGCAATTCCTGTCACATGAAACGCGAGGCCGCGCCGCTGTTCGATGTTTCGGCCAAGAAGGGCACCCTGGTTTCGCATCGCTGGGCCACCGCCAACACCGCCATTCCGACGTTCTATAAGTGGCCGGACCAACTGAGCCGCCGTGACGAAGTTTCTCGAGAATGATGTGTTAGGCATTGATATCTTTGCGATTCGCCGCCAGTCGCCGCGGGCCGGTCGCGAAGAATTCATCGCGCCGCTGAACCGAAACAGCTTCGAGATTAGCGGTGGCGATCGGTTGACGGCAGAAGTGGTAATCACCAACAAGAACATTGGCCACTCGTTCCCGCCGGAGTTGCGCGACTTTTACGAGGCCTATGTTGAATTCATCGTCAGCGACGACACGGGCAAAAGCTCTTTACTGGTCCGGTTACCTCAAGCCCGACGGTTACCTGGATGAGACCGCGCACAACTACAAGACCTACCTCGTCAAAAGTGACGGAACCTATAACGACAAGCATCACATCTGGCGCACGCGAGTCTTTGCCCAGAACAACCAGATCAATTCGGGCCGGTCCGACGTGGCCCGCTACCAGTTTCAAGTCCCGAACAACCTGACCGGCGCTTTGCGTTTGACCGCTCGGGTGCGATATCGACGCTTCACGCGGGTGTTCAGCGATTATGCGCTGGGCAAGTCAGTCGATTATCCGATTGTCACGATGGCTTCGACCGAATACGTCTTACACGTCGGGGCCAACCAGTCCTTGCCGCCGAATCCCAATGACAAGACCGCCGTGCCCGATTGGCGTCGCTGGAACAATTATGGGATCGCCATGTTTGATCAGAGACAATATCCACTGGCAATTGAGGCGTTCTCCCGAGCGTCCGAACTTGACGAAAAATATCGTCCGATGGCCCAGGTTAACCGGGCCCTCGCTTTCATCGAGTTGGAACAGTATGACGAGGCGGCAGCCATTCTCGATGCCGTAGTCAAAGCCAATCCGACCAACATGAGGGCTTTGTTTCAACAGGCGCGAATTTTCATGAAGCGCGGCCAGCTGGAACAAGCCGAGAACAATTTCAGGCAAGTGCTGACTGCTTTTCCGCGCGACCGACTCTCGCTGCAGCAACTGGGCGAGCTCTGCAAGATCAAGCGAGATTACCAGGGCGCGCTCGATACCTTTGGAAAGATTCTGGCGATCGATCCGGAAGATCTCGGCGCGCATTACAACCTGATGCTGATCTATCGCAAGCTCGGTCGCACTGAAGAGGCGAAGCGCGAGGCGAAAATCTTTGCCGATCTCAAGGACGACCCCGGCGCTTTGTCTTTAGCCAATCAGTTTCTCCGCAAGCATCCTGAAATGAGCAACGAAAGTGTCTACTGGCACGTACACGAATTGGGCCGGCAGTCCGGCGATTATGTACCAGGAGCAACGAGCGCTCGGGAATGACTCAAAGCTTAGCGCGGCCGGTCTTAGTCAAATCGGGGATACTCTGGCTTGCGCTTTTTTCAGTTGATTTAGCATTTACTAACGGTGCCTCTTCGCAAAAACGGACGGCCGCAAAGCCCTCCGGTATTTCGGTTGCCGATCTGTTCAGCAACAATTGTGCTCGCTGTCATGGGGCCGACGGCGCCGGCGAGACGCCGCTGGGGCAGACCTACAACACCCCTGATTTTACTGATCCTGAGTGGTGGCGAAAGAACTCGAAGATCACGAGTACGCAAAGCCTGGTGTTCGATCGTGAGCCGCGGCAAGGGTGGCATGCCGGCCTTTCGAAAGAAACTAACCGCCACCGAGATTCGTCGCCTGGTCGATTATGTGCGGAGGTTCAGGAGTCATAGGCCCTCGTAAGTAACGCTCAACGTGGTTGCTTTGTGCGGCAGCAGACGGCAGTTGCCTTAGCGCCATCCGCCGGGTCGGGCGGTTTGCTCAAAATTCTCAGCAGCTTCTGAAACATAACGCGATTAGCAAACCAGGAAAGTGTCACGCGAAAAATGATTAATAACCATCCGGACTCACCCTTCGGGCAAACAGAGACCGATCTGGTGTTTGCCGCCGATCTGGGCGGCACAAATCTGCGATCGGCAACTGTTGATGAAAACGGCAGAGTCCACTTTCGTCTGAAGCAAAACACACCCCAGGCGGATCAGCCGGAGGAGATTGTTGGCGCCCTGGTTACTGCCCTCCTCGAGTGCAAGGCGCAAAGTGAAAACCTCGGAGGTAGCATTAGCGCCGTCTCAGTCGTGGTTCCCGGTTCCGTGAACGTCGAACAGGGCCTCGTGGTGAAAGCTCCAAACCTGCCCTGTTTGGATGGATTTCAACTTACGGCGGCCTTGAGCTCAGAAACGAATTTGCCGGCGATTATCGCAAACGACGCCAACGCCGCAGCCGTCGGAGAGATGTGGCAGGGAGCAGGCAAGGGGCAGCGCACCATCGTTTGTGTGACCCTCGGGACCGGGGTTGGCGGCGGGATCATTCTGACGGAAAACTATGGCGGGGCGTGAACGATTCGGCCGCGGAGATTGGCCACATGTGCGTCGATCCCTTCGGCGGCGTCGCTTGCCAGTGCGGGAGTCGAGGATGCCTCGAAGTCTACGCCTCGGCCACTGCGATTGTACGGATGGTTCGCGAAGCCCGGCCACGGCATCCGAACTCTCTGCTGGTTAGCCGGGAAGAATTGACCGCGGAAGAAATTTACTGGGCGGGTATGAAGGGCGATGAATTGGCCCTCGAGGCTTTTCGGCGCATGGGCGTTTATCTCGGAATCGGCCTCGCAAATCTGATCAATATTCTGAATCCCGAAATGATCGTGATTGGCGGCGGCGTGGCGAGTGCCTGGGAGTTGTTTGCTCAGCATATGCAGCGCGAGATTGCCGAGCGGGCCTTCCCGGTGCCGGCCATGGAGGTGAAGGTTGTGCCGGGTGAATGCGGTGACGATGCCGGCCTCCTCGGGGCTGCGCATGAGGCTTTCAGTCGAAATCCCCAATCAATTCTCAGCGAAGCGACCGCCTGAAGTCGCCTGAAGTAGTAACTCTTCGGCCCACGAGCTCCCGCGCCGATCATCGGTCCCGGACAAAGCTAAAAATTATGACCTGGGTTAGGACCATTCCGATTGCCGAAGCCGACGACGAGCTGCGTCGGCGTCTTGATGCTGCGCCGGGGCGTTGAAATCAGATCAGTCTCTTCGCCTTCACCAGCGGCTAACCGTTCCGGCCTGGAGTGTTGAGGTGTTTCGTCGTTCCTTCAGTAACGCCGAAACTCGGACTATCGAATTCGAGTGGTGTCGGGGGACTGCAGCGCAGAAACTGGTCCCCGATTTTGCAAAGCTCTCTCTCTGTCGCGTTCTCTTTGTTTGGCAGCCTCGATCTGTCTTTGCTCACGAACAGACCGTTAATAATTAGAGCCAGGCCGACGAAAAAGGGGATTACTCCGGATACCCATAAGCTGTTGAGGATTGGCGCGTTGGCCGAATTAGGGCCGCTCATGACAATACCCCTGCATGAGGACATTGAGGAAGATCATCAAGGCTACGCCAATCGAACTGGTGATGACGCCGGCCTTAATCTCGGTGTAGCGTTTCATCTCGGGGTGATGCCGCGCTCGCGCTCGATTATTTCCTTGCGCCGCTTACGCTCACTCTCAGAGAGAAACATCTCAGCCACCCAGGTTCTGCTCCAGTCGAATTTCTCATCCGTTGGTCGCATGACTACGCCTTGACGGATCGCTTCCAGGTTTACGCCACATGATTTGCAAAACTTCAACTCATCGGGTTGGGTGGAACCGCAATCTGGACAGAACATGAATCACTCCTCCGGGACTTCCTGATTGATACGACTATTATCGCCGTCACGTTTACCTGGATTAACCAGGAACGAAACTGGTCATCCTACTATTAATTTGATCTTCTTGTTTAGAGAATTAAATAGCAGGTCCGAATCTCACGAGGATAAGCTCGGGCGCGCGGGGCTGCGGTTTCGTTTGGTTGAGGCCTGCACGCAAGCTGTGATGGTTGCCGCTGGCTATCTCCGATCGGGTCGTTGAATCAAAGCGAGGTCGCGGAAAGAATCGCGCTCGATTGGTCGCGGGTCGTCATGGCGGCGATGGTTATTCGTGCGGCTTTCGTGTGGTCAGGGTTTCTGCCGATCTACCTTTTTCTTTATTGCGTCGCTGAGTTCAATCATTCCCTGAAGATCCTCGCGGGCCTTTTGTAGTTGGGCGGCGTTGACGGTGCCGGGTTTTTCAATGATTGGGTTTCTGATGAAGCTCTCAATCTGCTTGCAGAGCAGAACCAGCCCTTCTGTGGTCGCCAGCGACTTAAGATCCGGGCTCCGTCGCGGATCCTCGGTCTTTGTCTCAGGCTTCGCCAACATGAGGGAAGTCTGCAGTCGGATGGACCGCTTTCTGATTTCACCGGTGGCGTCGGAAATGAATTTGTCACTTAAAGATTTATTCGCGGTGATGGCGCGAACCATCTCGTTGTGGAGGGTCAGGATGCGCTGAAAGTCCTCGCTTACCTGGTCCATCATCGCCCGGGCACGTTTCGAATCAGCTGGCGGGACGTTCCCGCCCAGGTTGTTGAGTTGCATCTCGCGGCGGTCCATTTCCTGCATCTGGACCTTCGCCGGGTCGACCCGTTGGGCCCTGATCGATGGCGCCCATACAATCAGACAGGCGCATAAGCCAATCAACCAGCGGCCGGCACGAACATGGGCCTTGATTCCATCCAGCTTCATCGTGGGCTCCACGGAACTTTACTCGAGTGTCGGTAGTATAGACCTGTTCGGGCGCGGCACAAATCACTCGTGGGCTGGGGTAGTGGTGCATCGGCTTTGCTGCAAGAGCCCTTTCCGAAACACAGAAATGGAGAGCTGTCACTATAAGCATCTCGCCCCTACGGCGCTTTTCATCGTCGTCGAGAAAATCGTCTGGAAACAACGTTCGCAGCAAAGTGTAGGCTGGCCACGAATGTGGCGGCCTGAGCGGCGCCGGCATAAACTGAGTTAACTTTTATATAAGACGAATTTAACGTGAAAAGTATTGACTGCGCGAAGCAACTTATACTACTTAATAGCACTTGTCGATAAAAGTCGGCTCTGAATTTGCAAAGATACGGATCTTTGGATGCTGATGCGACGAATGAGATCTCAGGAAGGTCAATGCGGCGCGGTCCAATACGATCCGGGACATCAACCGTCAGATCGTATTGAACTACGTTCGTGAGCTGGGCCCGATCTCGCGCGCCAGGATCGCGCGCGAGACGGCACTCCAGCGCTCGACTATTTCGCTGATTGTCGACGAACTGCGGGTCGACGGCCTGATCGAAGAAGTGAGCGGAGAATCGACCGGCGGCCGGCCGCCTACCCTGCTCTCGTTACGCACGGCCCACGCGGTTGCCATCGGGGTTGATTTGGGGACCGTCAAGACTGTTATGGCCAGCGCCGATCTGGCCGGGCGCGTGTTGGAACAGGAAGAATTCGCCACGGACAGTGATGTCAAAATAACCCTCGCGAGAATTGTTGAATGCGCTCAACGCTTGATATCCAAAAGCCCAGGCACGATCGACGGGATTGGAATCAGCTTGCCTGGAATAGTCGATCCGGAAACCGGAGGTCTGTTCGTGCCGCATTTTAACTGGCGCAATGAACCGATTGCCGAAACGCTCAAGCTGGCCACATCGCTGCCCATCACCATCGAGAATGATGCCAACTCCGCAGCGCTTGCGGAGTTGTGGTTTGGCCGGCCGGAAATCCGGGAGGTGCGCGATTTTATTCTGGTTCTGGTGGAAGAAGGCGTCGGCACCGGCATCGTATTCGATGGGCAGGTCTATCGTGGAGACGGCGGCACCGCCGGCGAGTTCGGTCACATGACCATTGGCTCTCACGCGCCGGTGAAGTGTGCCGTCGGCAGCAGTGAATGTTGGGAAGCATTTGCCTCTGAGCGGGCAGCCCTGGCCCGCTATCGAAAGTTGTCCCGTTCCAACGGCGGTAACGAAATTAGCTTCGCGAAACTGATGGACCTGGCGCTCAAAGGCGAACGAAATGCCAGGACTGCCTTGAAAGAGACGGCCCGATGGCTGGGCACCGGCATCGCGAATTTGATTCAGGGCCTGGCGCCGGAAGCGGTAATAGTTGGTGGTCCAATTACGCGGGTGTGGCCGGTAATTGTTGACGACCTCAAGGCGTCTGTGGATTCCAGCATCTGCCGCGGCTTTCCGTCGACGTCCATCATGCACTCAACGCTAGGATCTCAACCTACGTTGATGGGCGCTTTGAGTCTGGTCCTGGCCAGTAAGTTTTCCTCGCCGTCGGTTTCTTAAACCCTTCCTCGCTAAAGAGTTCCTTCGCTCAAACAAACAAAGATCGGGTTCGCAAATCCAAAAACCAGAAAAAGTTCTTGACAACATTTAACATGTGGAGTAAATCTTTTGCGCAGTAGTGCAACAAAGTCCCCGTAGGTAAGTTTGCTGAAACTGAATGTAGCCTTGGTGAATCGGGAAACGGTGAACACTTTACGGTGGGGTTAGTCAAAAAGTAGCTTCAACGATTTAACTTTCCGACAGTCCGCTCGCGGCGCGCAGCTTTTCCGGCAGCGCTGGCTTCGAGTCCAGAACCCAGGAGGTTCGTATGCTGAAGAAGCTTGGCTTTCAAGTCGTGCTGGTTCTGGCTGGTGCTTTGTTGTCTAGCGCCGCCGCCCAGACGACTACGGTAGGAACCATCAGTGGCACCATCCGCGATGAAAAGGCGCGGTTGTTCCCAAGGCCGAAGTCAATATTCAGGGCGTGGGAACCGGGTTCAAGCGAACTGTCAGCGCGGACGAGGACGGATTCTATTTGGCGACCAGTCTGCCCGTAGGGCGCTATACCGTCTCCACGTCACCCAGCGGCTTTAAGAAAACCGTCGCCACTGATGTCGATCTGCACGTCGGCGAAAACAGGTCGGTGAACCTCGATGTGCAAGTCGGCCAGGTGAGCGAAACCGTGACTGTCTCTTCCGAATTTACTCCGGTCGAAACGCGGAGCGGAGAAATCAGCAGTCTGATCACCGAGAAGCAGGTAACTGAGTTGCCTCTGAATGGACGCAACTACGCGCAACTTGCACTCATGGCGCCCGGCGTATCGCCGGTCACGCAAGCGGGTGCGGGCGGTGCGTTTGGTACGGCCGGTACCGGGCTCGACTCGCACGTTGATATGTCCGTTAACGGCAATCAGTCAAATGCCAACCTGTGGACGGTTGATGGCGTCAACAATATGGACGTTGGTTCAAACGCGACGCTACTGGTGTTTCCGTCAATCGACTCGATTCAGGAATTTCGGGTGATCCGAAATAGTTTCAGCGCCGAGTACGGACAGGCGCAGGGCGCAGTTATTAATCTCATTACCAAAGGCGGCAGTAATCAGTTTCACGGCGCCGGGTTTGAGTTTCTGCGCTCCGACAGTTTGAATGCGACGGATTTCTTTCTTAACCGGGCCAATCAACCGAAAGCAGAGTTGAAGTACAACAACTATGGCTTCAATTTCAGCGGTCCGATCAAGAAGAATCGCGTTTTCTTTTTCTGGAGTGAAGAGTGGCGCCGCGAACGACGCGGGGTCGTGCTTTCGTCGAAGGTGCCAACCGACGCCGAGAGGATTGGCGACTTCAGTGGCGCGCTGACCGACGCGCTACCACATGATCCATTCACCCTGCTACCTTTCCCGGGTAACAAGATTCCGACCAACAAACTAAGCCCTGCCGCGCTGGCGATCCTGAAAGTATTTCCTTCTCCGAATACCACTGGCCCGACCAACTGGGTCTCTTCTCTGCTCGAGCCGATCAATACCCGCCAGGACAGTATTCGTGGTGACGCGAACCTCACCAAGAATATGAACCTGATGATCAAGTATACGAATGAGACGTGGACGCACGGATCGGCGGCGGGAAATTTCTGGGGTGATTCGCCGTTCCCGACTCTGAGCTCGGATTGGGATCAGCCGAGTCACAGTTTCGCCGTCAAGTTGTCCACTACCCTCAGCTCGACGTCGGTTAACGAGTTCCAGTTCTCGCGGGCCGGAAACGACATCAGGATTTCGACGAACGAAGCCGGCGTGGCGCTGAACGACGAAATCGCTTCCAAGTTCCCGACTGTCTTCCCGAAGGCTACCGGAGTTGGCATGCCGACCAACTGGGGCGCCGATGGATATCCGGCCCTGTGGCATCAGGCGCCGTGGCAAAATCACGAAGACCTCTTCATTTGGAAAGACGACTTTTCCAAGGTTACAGGCCCACACGATCTGAAGTTCGGCGCCCTGTTCAGCCATAACATCAAGAACGAACTGGCGCAGGGGGCGAATGGGCTTGCGCAGTACTGCGGCACCAATTCCAGAACCGGCAACGCGATAGCCGACTTGCTATTACATAGAGCCTGCCGCTCGGATGCTACACCGAGCTTGACCACGATGAAGCCGTCGCTGGGCCGGTGGCATGATTTTGAATTCTACGGAAACGATACCTTCAAGGTCAGTCCGCGAGTCACGCTCACTTTAGGGCTGCGCTGGTCGCGATACTCGCCGGCCTACTCGAACAATGATCGGATCAGTAACTACGTTCCGCGGTTGTACAACGGTAAGGATCCGCTGAGTGGTCTGATCCAGCCGAATACGAATGGCTTCGGCCGCTCACTGTGGCATCCATACAACAATGGCTTCCAGCCTCGAGTTGGTGTGGCCTGGGACGTCAAGGGCGACGGCAAGACCGCGTTCCGCGCGGGATTCGGCCGGTTCCTGAGCCGCTCGAACGTCATCGAAGATGTCCTGCGGCTCTCCGGCCAATCCGCCCTGGACCACTACGGTGAACTCCAATTGGGGAGGCGGCTCGACAAGTCTGGCTGACGACCCGACTTTCCGCAGCCTCGATACGATCAATCCGGGTCTGAGGCTGGCAGTGGCCGGCGTCAGCAACAGTACCGGCTTTAACGCCGTGGACGAGAATTTCCGGCCACCCGAAAGCTGGCAGTGGAACATCACGGTCTCGCGCGAAATTCTGAAGAACACGGTCGCCGAGGTTTCCTACATTGGAAATCATGGCACCCACATCTGGCGGCGCGGCGTGTCAGTCAACGACATCCCGCAGAGTAACAGGGCCAAGGTAGTGCAAGCATTCACCACCGGTAATCCCGACCTGACAAACATTGTAAATGCCAATCGCGTGTTCCCAAATCTTGGTCCATTACCATGAGCCAGTCGAACGGAATCTCCGACTACAAGGCTCTGCAGGTTTGGGTGAACCGGCGCTTTACTAACGGCCTGTCGTGGCGGGTTGCCTACACGTGGTCGCACGCTGTTTCAAATGTGCCGTTAACTTCTTTCACGAGTTCCACCACTGATCCTTTCAATTTTGATCTGGACAAGGGCGATTCCGATCTCGACCGTAGACACATGTTCGTCGCCAACGCGGTCTATGAGTTGCCCTCATTCAAGAGCAGGGGCTCGTTGTTTAGTGCCGTTCTCGGGAATTGGCAGCTTAACGGAATCCTCACTCTATTGAGCGGTATACCGCTCGACGTCTTCACGAACGCGAATCCAAATTATTTTGGCTTGGCGAGTACTCCGGCTAACGGTGGCTACCGTCCCAACCTGGTTCCGGGCCAGCAGATCTATTTGCACGGCCCCGATAGTACTGTATATCTGAATCCGGCCGCGTTCGCTTTACCCGCGCCGGGACAGTTCGGCAATCTGAAACGTGGATTCGTACGGCAGCCAGGGTTGAATAACGTGGATTTCTCAGTGGCTAAGAATTGGAAGGTCAAGGAACGCTATGGAATTCAGTTCCGCGCCGAGATGTTCAACCTGTTCAATCACACGAATTTCAACGGCTTCGATGCAGGCATGGGCGCCGGCTTCGACACGAACGGGAAATTCACCGGATTTACCAACGGCAACTTTGGCCGGCTCAACAGTGACCGGGGACCGCGCAATATCCAGTTCGGTATCAAGTTCACCTTCTGATATAGTACGCCTCGGCTGAATCAACGACGGAGGGCTAATAGATCTTCTCAGCCCTCCGTTTAACTTTTTTGTAGGTCAGAGAAGTTCAAGTGGGGTACGTATCTTCGACCTTGGTCCCTCTCTTTCTGCTGCTCTTCGTTTTCCAATCACCTCAGGACTCTCTTCGTAAACATTCTGAAGCGGCCGACGCCCTGAGACGTGCGGGCAACGCCGCGGCTGCCGAAAGTGAATATCGTGCCGTGCTGGGCGAAGCCTACGGCAAAACTCGGAAAAGTCTATGCGGCCGAGAAAAAGTATCAGCCAGCCATTGCCGCACTGGAATCAGCCGCGCTTTACGGACGCGAGTCGCAAGAGGTTTTGATCGATCTGGCGATCGCCTATTTTGACGCCGAACAATATGAAAAAGCCCTGAAGCCTCTGGCTCGAGCACTGGCAGCAAATCCGCAAAGCGCCAACGCACATCACATGCTCGGCAAGACTTATTTTATGCTCGGCGACTTTGACCAGTCAGTGGCTGAGTTGCGCGCGGCACTCAAAGTAACTCCCAGCGATAAAGACATCGCCTACACCCTCGGGCTCGCATATCTGAAGCAGCACCAGTTCGCCCTCGCGCAGGGAGATCTACCAGCGCATGCTCGCCCAGTTGGGTGATCGTCCGCAGCTTCGGATCGTTTTTGGCCGCGCCTACCGAGAGACCGGATTTTTGTCCGAAGCAATCGAAGAGTTCAAGAAAGCCGTCGCCCTTGATCCGCATTTTCCGCGGGCTCACTACTACCTCGGTCTCACCTATTTGCTTAAGGACGGAGCCGCGCGGCTGCCCGATGCCGAGCAGGAATTCAAAATTGAACTGGCCTCGCATCCGGATGAATTCTTCGCGAACTATTATCTCGGCGTGGTGTACTTGATGGATCGAAAATGGGAGGAGGCGATTGGCTTCCTGCAAAAGGCGGTGGCAATTCAGCCCGGCAATTCCTGATCCTTACTTTCATTTGGGCCAGGCATATCAAGCCACCGGGAAGTACCGGGAAGCGGCTGAGGTTTTGACGAAATCCATCGCCCTCAATCCTTCGCTGAGTCATAACGATTACCAGGTGACTTCGGCCCACTACCGGCTGGGCCAGGCGCTGTTAAAGCTGGGGCAGAATGAAGCAGCGCAAAAAGAGCTGCAGGTGGCGGCGGAATTAAAATCAAATTCCCTAAAGCGTGACAAGGAGAAGAACGAAAGTTATCTGGCGGCGGCAAACCTCCGTGAACCAAACAGCAAATTTCCCGAGATAGTTGCTCCGGAAGGCGTGATCGCAGAGTCAAATGGTCCCGAGGCCAGGATTGCCGAAGACCTGAAGGCGCTGAAGCTTTTTCTTTCCAAAGTGATAGCTAACGCGCATAACGAGATCGCTCTGCTGCGGGCCGACAACAAAGACTTCAAGGCCGCGACCGAACGGTTTACGCTCGCAGCGAAATGGGATCCTCAGCTTGTGGACCTGAATTACAATTGGGGCCTGGCGGCCTTCAAAGCCGACCTATTCAAAGAAGCGGTCACTCCGCTGGAAAAGGAATTGAAGGATCATCCGACAAATGTTCAGGCCAGACAGTTGTTGGGATTAAGCTATTTCATGTTGGAGGATTATCCGAAGGCCTCTGAATTGCTGTCGGACGTAATCGCGAGCAAGCCTTCAAATGTGAGGCGTCTACTACACGCTGGCCCTATCTCTAATTAAGGAAGGGCTGGTGGAGAAGCTAATCGGGTGATTCAGCAGATGGTTGTGGTTGGCGTGTAATGCTCCCCAACTTCATATCTTGCTGGGCCAGGCTTATGACGAACAGGGTGAGACCGGGAAGGCCCTGGAAGAGTTGCGTTTGGCTCTGTCGCTCGATGATAAGGCCCCGATGGTTCATTATTATTCGGGTTTGATTTATTTGAAGACGGGGAAGTTCGATGACGCGGCGAAGGAATTTGAAAATGAACTGGTCTTGAGATCCCGGAAACGCGCAGGCCATAAATACCATCTGGGTTTTGTGTTGCTGGCTCAGCAAAGATCGAGGCAGGCGTCAAGGCGATGCGCGAGAGTGATCCAGCTCAAACCTGATTTCGCCAGACGCCTATTACGGAGCTTGGCAAAGCGCTCGTGCAACAAGGCCAGATAAAAGAAGGGGTCGCGAATCTCGAAATCGCCGCGAAGCTGGCGCCCGACAAATCATATGTTCATTATCAACTCGGCCGGGCTTACCTGGCGGCCGGTCGCAAAGCGGAGGGTGAGAATCATTTGGAAATCTCACGCCAGCTGAAAGAAGAGCAAGCGAAACCCTGAGCCTGTCAGCGGGTCCCTGACTCTTGTCTGTAAAATCGTTCCTCCAGCAATACGTAAAC
>ERZ1370068.7512-contig-6424_pt1 | contig 19282 bp, 23 predicted proteins | sample MGYA00561227_ERZ1370068 | MGnify/ENA primary metagenome ERZ1370068 (study PRJEB38410, sample SAMEA6850437) | metagenome | study: Metagenomic assessment of the ecological functions of the soil: analysis of the soil microbiota associated with the...
ATCCGCGTCAGCGCGGCCGGTGGTCAGCATCCATTACCTGCATCTGGTATCCGGCGGCTTCGGGTCGCGATAAATATAGGAATTTCCCCTGCCTATTGCGAGGGCAACGGGGTCCCTCCGGCCGGCATGCCGGCGAGACGCCGGCGGTCCGATCGATACCCACCTCACCCTCCCATCGCTTCGCGCTGTGCCCCTCCTCTCCCCCTGAAGGCCGAGAGGGCAATTACCAGCCGTCACGGCTGGCGCTGAGTATCAATGAGCCGCTCGAGTTGACGCGTCTCGCTCTTGCCGTAGCTCGGTCCGCGATCGGGCTTGATCACTGTCGGGACGCCTGGGATTTTCAGCGCGCCCATCGCCTCTCTCGCCTGGTCGGCCGCGCTGAGCGTCCGCACCACCTCGTCGATCGCGGCATTCTTGATCTTGAGCGACTCAGGCAGGAACTGGCGCAGCACGTCCGCGCCTTGGTGCAGATAAGGGCGCGCTCTTTCGCCTCGCGAATCCACGCCGGACGTTCGCCTGGCTGGACGCTGATGTCGAGCAGCAGGTAGGCGAGGCAGACGATCAAAGCGCCGCGCGCGAGGCCGAACACGAAACCGAGGGTGCGGTCGATCGGCGACAGCGCGCTGGCGCGCACCATGCGGGCGACAAAGCTGGTCAGGATCGTCAGCACGATCAGGGCGCCGACGAACAGGCCAAACCCGGCGATCAGCTGGGACAGCAGCGGGTTCTTGACGATCGGATCGACCATCGCGAGCACCGGGACGAAGCCGTAGACCGTGACCGCCGCGGCCCCGACCCAGGCGACGATCGACAGCGCCTCGCGGACAAAGCCGCGGGCGAAGGCAAAGATGGCCGACAGAACGATGATCGCGATGACCCCGATGTCGAGCGGGTTCATGGCGCGACCGCGACCCGGCCCGCGCCGGGCGAGGCGAGACGCCGCCGCGGCGGCCGAGACGCCGCGCCACCAGCTCGCTCAGATGACCGATCGCTATCGTCGTCAGCCCGTCGCCGCTGCTTCCGCGGCGTCCGGGCGGGGCGGGCCGGCACCCAGGCCTCGGTGAAGCCGAGCTTGGCTGCCTCCCTTGAGCCGCGCCTCGGCATGGCCGACCGGGCGCACCCGGCCCGGACAGCCGATCTCGCCGAACACGACGGTATCGGCCGGAAACGGCGTCTCGGTCAGCGCCGAAACCAGCGCCGCCGCGACCGCCAGATCGGCGGCCGGCTCGACGATCCGCAACCCGCCGGCGATGTTGAGGTAGACGTCGTTGGCGCCGACCGACAAGGCCGCAGCGCGCGTCGAGCACCGCGGTGATCATCGCCAGCCGCGTCAGATCCCAGCCGACCACGGCCCGGCGCGGCGTGCCAGCAGCGACGGCGCGACCAGCGCCTGCATCTCGACCAGCACCGGCCTGGTGCCTTCGATGCCGGCGAACACCGCCGCGCCGGCGGTCCGACCGCCCGCTCTCCGGCACCGGTTCGCCGCGGTCGGCCAGGAACAGCGCCGAGGGGTTCGGCACCTCGACGCAGGCCGCGGTCGCTCATCTCGAAGACGCCGATCTCGTCGGTCGCGCCGATAGCGGTTCTTGACCGCCCGCAGGATGCGGAACTGGTGGCCGCGCTCGCCTTCGAAATACAGCACGGTGTCGACCATGTGCTCGAGCACGCGCGGGCCCGGCGATCAGCGCCTTCCTTGGTGACATGGCCGACCAGCACGACGACGAAGCCGCGGCGCTTGGCGAGCCGGATCAGCTCCTGCGCCGCGCCGCGCACCTGGCTGACCGTGCCCGGCGCGCTGTCGAGCGTGTCGAGATACATCGTCTGGATCGAGATCGATGACGACGAGATCGGGCGCATCGGCCGATCGAGGCGGTCGACGATGTCGCGCACGCTGCTGGCGGCGGCGAGGCCGACCGGGCGGTCGGCGACGCCGAGCCGCTCGGCGCGCAGGCGGATCTGGTCGATCGCCTCCTCGCCGGTGATGTAGGCGGCGGTGCCGCCATGCGCGGCGAGCGCGGCCGCCGCCTGCAGCAGCAAGGTCGATTTGCCGATGCCGGGGTCGCCGCCGACCAGGATCGTCGAGCCCGGCACCAGCCCGCCGCCGCAGCACCCGGTCGAGCTCGGCGATGCCGGTCTGACGCGCCGCGGCGGCTCCGGCGGTCTCGCCGCGCAAGCGCGACGAAATCGATGGCGGGCCCGCCGCGCCGGGCCGGATTGGCGGCCGAGGCTCTTGGGCGGCCGCTGCGCGGCACCTCCTCGACGATGGCTGTTCCAGGCGCCGCAGGCCTCGCACCGCCCGGTCCATTTCGGCGCCACCGCGCCGCATTGCTGGCAGGCGTAGCGGGCTTGCGGCTTAGCCATCAGCGGCAGCCGACAGCCTAATAAGCCCGCTCCGCCCTCTTGGGGAGAGGAGGGGCCAGCGCGACGCGCTGGGAGGGTGGTGGGCTTTGGCAGGCGCTCTGGCGATCCCACCTGACCCCAGCCCGCTCTGTCGCCAAGGGCGGAGCGGGACTGAAGCGGCGGAGAAATCATGCGGCGCGGACTTCCATCTGGATCGGTCCTTCGGCGCGGCCATGGACGAACTGGTCGACATAACGGGTTGTCGGTCTGGTCGATCTCGCGCGCCGGGCCCTGCCAAACGATGCGCCCCTTGTAGCAGCATCGCGATGCGGTCGGCGATCTTGCGCGCGCTGGCCATGTCGTGGGTGATCGAGACCGTCGTGGCGCCGAGCTCGCGCACCGCAGTTGACGATCAGGTCGGTTGATCACGTCGGCCATGATCGGGTCGAGGCCGGTGGTCGGCTCGTCGAAGAACATGATCTCGGGCTCGGCGGCGATGGCGCGGGCCAGCGCGACGCGCTTCTGCATGCCGCCGGACAGTTCCGGCCGGGCACAGCGTCGCCGACCTCGGGCCGAGCCCGACCGCGGCGAGCTTCTCGAGCGCGATCTCGTCGCGCCTGCGTCGCGCGCTCATGCCGCGCCCCTGGATCAGGCCGAAGGCGACGTTCTCCCAGACGCGTCAGCAGATCGAACAGCGCGCTGCCCTGGAACAGCATGCCGAACTTGCGCATCACCCGCTCGCGCTCGGCGCGCGCAGCGCCGACGGTTTCCTCGCCGTCGATGCAGATCGATGCCGGCCTCGGGCCGCATCAGGCCGAGGATGCATTTGATCAGCACCGATTTGCCGGTGCCGGAGCCGCCGATGATGACGAGGCTATTCGCCGGCGCCGACGGCGAGATCGATGCCGTCGAGCACGCGCTTGCGGCCCGAAGGACTTCTCGACGCCGGCGAGCGCGATCTTCGGGGTCTGTACCGGCGCTCATCATCGCTGAAGAAGGCCTCGGTCGAGCATGTAGTTGAAGATCAGGATCAGGATCGAGGCGGAGACCACGGCATTGGTCGTCGCCTGGCCGACGCCCTGCGGCGCCGCCGCGCGAATGGTAGCCGTGATAGCAGCCCATCAGCGCGATGATGAAGCCGAACACCGCGGCCTTGACCAGGCCGGAGACGACGTCGATCGTCTGGAGGTACTGCTCGGTCTGGGTGCAGGTAGGTGACCGGGTTGAAGCTCGAGCTTGTAGACGCCGACGAGATAGCCGCCGAACACGCCGATGATGTCGGCGACCAGCGACCAGCACCGGCAGGCGTCACCAGCCCGGCGATCAGCCGCGGCACGCACCAGATAGTTGCAACGGATCGGTCGACAGGCGTGGTCAGCGCGTCGATCTGCTCGGTGACGCGCATGGTGCCGATCTCGGCCGCCATCGCGGCGCCGACCCGTCCGGCCACCATCAGGCCGGCGATGACCGGCCCCAGTTCGCGGGTCATCGACGAGCACCACGACCGTGGCGATCGCGCTCTCGGCGTTGAAGCGGCTGAAGCCGGTATAGATCTGCAGCGCCAGCACCATGCCGGTGAAGAGCGCGGTCAGCCCGACGACCGGCAGCGAGAAATAGCCGATATAGAGCACCTGCCGCACGATCAGGCGCGGGAAATAGGGCGGGCTGAACGCCGCGGCGAGCGCCTGCCCGCGCAAAGCAGCGCGAGCCGCCCGACCGCGGCGAGGAAGGCGAGAAATACCGCGCCGATCGTCGCGCAGGGAGTCGGTCATGCCGGATGGTTCATCGCGGCGGGATCGCGGTAGATCGCGGTGATAACGCGCGCCGAGCGCGGTCAGGATCTCGTAGCCGATCGTGCCGGCATCGGTCGCCGCGTCATCGACGCCGTAATGCTCGCCGAGCAGCTCGACCATCGCGCCGGGATGGGCCAGCGCCGGGTCGATCGCCGAGACATCGAATGTGACGAAGATCCATCGACACCCGGCCCAGGAGAGGAACGCGCTTGCCGGCAAGATAACCGCAGCCGCGATGGCTCAGCGAGCGCAGCCAGCCATCGGCATAACCGACCGCCACGGTGGCCACGCGGCCGGCCGTTCCTGCATGACGTGTGCGGCACCGTAGCCAACCGACTCTCCCCTGTCAATTTCACGGATCTGCAGAATTTTGCCTGTCAGGCGAACGACTTGGTGCAGCTGGATTGGGGCAGCCGGGCTGCGGGTTGACGCCGTACAGCGCGGCGCCCGGACGCACCAGATCGAAATGATAGGGGCGGCCGAGAAAGATGCCGGACGAGGCGGCCAGCCTCGCCGGCACGCCCGGCTATGCCGCGCCGCCGCCGCGGAAACGGGCGCGCTGCTGCTCGTTCAGCGAATGGTCGGGCGTCGTCGGCGCAGGCGAGATGGCTGATCACCGCGCGCCAGCGCGATGCCGGTCTTTGGCAGCTCCTTCGCCAAGCGCGGCAAATTCTCGCGCGGTCAGGCCGAGCCGCGCCATGCCGGTATCGACATGCAGGATGGCCGGCGGTCTGCGCTCAATATCCCTCTCCCGCATTGCGGGAGAGGGTGCCTGAGGCTTAGCCCGAAGGCGGGTGAGGTGTTTCTCCATCGCATACCCACCACCTCCCATCGCTTCGCGATGGGCCCTCCTCTCCCGCGGCGCGGAGAGGAGCTGTTCGCCAGGCTTCGATCTGGGCGGGGTCATTCAATACTGGGATCAGCCGATGGGCCGCGAACTCGGCGGCGGTGCCGGGCAGCGGGCCGTTGAACACCGCAATCTCGGGCTCGGGACCGAGCGCGCCGCGCAACGCGATGCCCTCGTCGAGCGTTGCGACAAAGAACAGCGGGCATCCGGCCGCTGCCAGCGCGCGCGCCACTGGCGCCGCACCGAGCCCATAGGCGTTCGCCTTGACCACCGCGGCGCACGGCCGCCGGCGCCGCCTTTTGCGCCAGGAGCCGCCAGTTGGCGACGACGGCGCCGAGATCGATTTCGAGGATGGCGCCGGCGCGGGAGGCGGGATCGGAGGACATCCGGGTGCTTCTACGGCGACACCGGGGCGAGCGGCAAGGCGTGACGGCTATCGACCCGCCGAATGCCGAAGTCGCGCATCCTCTTCCAGCCACAAAATCGGCGTCCCGGCGAAAGCCGGGACCGCTCGTCAGCCGCTCCGTCGCTCGATGGGTGGGTCCCGGCTTTCGGCGGACGTCTGTACTCCGCCGCGGGCAGCTGCTCGGGGCCGATGAAGTTGTCGAACTTCGTGGTCTCCGCCTCGAAATGCAGCTTGACCGTGCCGATCGGGCCGTGGCGCTGCTTGGCGATCGATGACGTCGGCCATGCCGAAGGTCGGCTTCGCAGCGCTCCTTCCAGCGGTCGTAGCGGTCGTTGAACTTGTCCGTCGCTCTCCTCCGGCCGGTGGGTCGGCTCGCCGCGCGACGAGGTAGTACTCCTCGCGGAAGATGAACATCACGACGTCGGCGTCCTGCTCGATCGAGCCCGATTCGCGCAGGTCGGCGAGCATGCGGCCGCTTGTCCTCGCGCTGCTCGACGGCGCGCGACAGCTGCGACAGCGCCAGCACCGGCACGTCCAGCTCCTTGGCGATCGCCTTTCAGGCCGCGGGTGATGTCGGAGATCTCCTGCACCCGGTTTTCCATGGCCCGGCTCTGCGACGACGGGCGCATCAGCTGCAGATAGTCGACGACGATCAGCCCGAGCCCCTGCTGGCGCTTCAGGCGCCGCGCGCGGGTGCGCAGCGCCGCCGACCGACAGGGCCGGGGTGTCGTCGATGTAGAGCGGCACGGCGGCGAGGCGCTGGCTGGCCGCGACGAATTTGTCGAAATCCTCGCGCCGCACCTCGCCGCGGCGGATGCGGTCGGAGGAGGTGCCGGACTCCTCGGCGAGGATGCGGGTGCGCCAGCTGCTCGGCCGACATTTCGAGCGAGAAGAACCCGATCACCGCGCCGTCCTCGGCCGCCCGGCTCAGGTCGATCGGCCGTCCGGACCGCGTGCTGGGCGATAGGCCTTGGCGGCGTTGAACGCGATGTTGGTGGCGAGCGCGGTCTTGCCCATCGACGGGCGGCCGGCGAGGATCACCAGGTCGGAGGGTGCAGCCCGCCGAGCTTCTTGTCGAGATCGGTGAAGCCGGTCGCCACGCCCGACCGTCTTGCCGTCGCGCTTGAACGCCGCCTGCGCCAGCGTCGATCGCGCTGGTCAGCGCCGCTGGCGAACGGGCTGGAAGCCGCCCTCCGCCTGGCCGGTCGTCGCCAGCTCGAACAGTTTCTGCTCTCGGCGCGCTCGATCTGCTCGACGGCGAGATCGTCGAGATCGTGGCTGGAACGCCTCGGTGACGACGTCCTGGCCGATCGTGATCAGCTCGCGGCGCAGGTGCAGATCGTGGATCGTGCGGCCGTAATGCTCGGCGTTGATGATCGTCACCGCCGCTTCGGCGAGCCGCGCCAGGTATTGCGCGCCGCCGATCTCGGCCAGCGCGCCGTCCTGGTCGAACAGGTTCTTCAGCGTGACCGGGTTGGCGATCTGGCCGCGCTCGACGCAGCTGGCCGATCGCGGCGTAGATCCGGCCATGCACCGGCGTTGCCGAAATGCTCCGGCAGCGAGGAACTCGGCGACCCGCGACATGCGCCGTGTTGTTGATGAGGATCGCCCCCAGCAGCGCCTGCTCGGCCTCGATATTGGCAGGCGGCTGCGGCACCGTTCGAGGTCGGGCTCGCGCAGCAGGTGACTGTGGTTTGCATCAGGGGCACGAGGATAACACCGGCCCCGCGACGCGTCTCGCGGCTATTCGATGCACAGGGCTGTGGAACATGGGGACGACGTCAGACCCTCGTCCCGCAATGCGGGGAGGTGGTGAGCATAACGAGCCCGGTGGGTTCATTTAGACCCTCACCCTCCCAGCGGTGCGCGCTGGGCCCCTCCCTCTCCGCGGTGCGGAGAGGGTTTATTTCAGCAGATCAGGCGGCGCGGTCGGAGGATTTCTCGGGGCGGCGCTGTGGGCGCGCTCCCAATCGACCATGTAGTCGCGGGTCAACGGCACGGCGTCGATCTGCCTTGCCAGCTGCATCTGGAACACCAGCATGCCCTGGTCTGCGGAACGACAATTTCGGATCCCACCAGATACAGTCTCCCACATCCGGCAGAAGCGCTCGTCGTAGAGCGCGCTTGATGCGCTCGCGGTTCTGCTCGAAGCGGCTCGCGCCAGGCGCGCAGCGTCTCGGCGTAGTGCAGGCGCAGGATCTCGATATCAGTGATCCACAGCCGCTTCTGCTCGACCGACCGGCACGACCTCGGACAGCGCCGGGCGAATAGCCGCCGGGGAAGATGTATTTGCGCAGCCACGGGTTGGTCGAGCCCGGCCCATCGATGCGGCCGATCGAGTGCAGCAGCGCGACCCCGTCGGGCGCCAGCAGCTCGTTGAGCTTGCCGAAAAACGTCGCGTACTGGTTGACGCCGACATGCTCGAACATGCCGACCGAGACGATGCGGTCGTACTGCTCGGTCTCCTCGCGGTAGTCGCGCAGGTGAAACCGCACTCGGTCGGAGAGCCGGCCGCCGCGGCGCGCTGCTGCGCCACCGTGAGCTGCTCCTGCGACAAGGTCAGGCCGGTGACCTCGGCGTCGCATTCGCGCGGCGAGATAGAGCGCCAGCGCCGCCCCAGCCGGAGCCGATGTCGAGCACCTTCTGCCCCGGGCGCAGCAGCAGCTTGGCGGCGATGTGCCGTTTCTTGTCGAGCTGCGCCGTTTCGAGATCATCATCCGGCGCCTGGAAGTAGGCGCAGGAATATTGCCGGTCGCGATCGAGGAACAATTCGTAGAGTTGGTCCGACAGATCGTAGTGATGCGTGCACGTTGCGGCGCGAGCGCTGGACCGGATTAGTGACTGATGGATGTAGCGGAACGAGGCCGGCCCGCGGTATCGCCGAGCCGCATCAACCTGCCGTTGGGCATGGTGCGGCGTTCGTTGACGGTCAGCACGTCGAAGAAATCGTAGAGGCTGCCTTCCTCGATCGTCAGGCCGCCATTCATATACGCGTCCGGCACATAGAAGCGAGGGACTCAGCAAGGCCTTCCAATGCAACGCCCGGTCATGCAGGCGGACCGTCGCTGTCAGCCCGGGTGACCCCGCAAAGACGTGTGTCCTCCCGGCTGCGTCAATGACGGTCAGCCGGCCGATGCAGATGACCCGGGGAGGACGGAGGCGAGCAGCATGGCGCGCTAATATTCTGGCAGATTGCGGCCCTCGTTCAACCCCTTCTCGCGTATTACGCGAGAAGGGGCCGGTCAGACCGATGGCTCGGCAGGGACGCGCTCCGGCGCGGGCTGTTGCTGTTCCCTGCTCGCCGCGCTCCGCCAGCGGGTTGATGCCGGCGGCTTGCAGCCGGGCGGCTTCCTCGGACTGCGCGACGTTGGCGGTCACCGTGACGCCGACCTCCGGGATGCAGCATGACCCGGACTCGATGCATGCCGAGCGTCTTGATCGGCCGGTCGAGCACGATCTGCCGCCGCTCAACGGTGAAGCCGGCCGCAGTCACCGCATCGGAGATGTCGCGCGCGCATGACCGAGCCGTAGAGCTGGCCGCTTTCGCCGGCTTGCCGGATCAGCACGACGGTCAGCCCTTCGAGCTTGGTGCCGACCTCGGCTCGCCTCCGATTTGCGTTGCAGATTGTTGGCTTCGAGCTGGGCGCGCTGCGTCTCGAAATAGGCCAGGTTCTCCTTGGTCGCGCGCATCGCCTTCTTCTGCGGCAACAGGTAGTTGCGCGCGCAACCCCGGCTTCACTTTGACGATCTGGCCCATCTGGCCGAGCTTTTCGACGCGTTCCAGCAGAATGACATCAACCATCGGTATGCTAACTCCGTGAGGGGCGAGACGCCGCCGCAGACCGAGCCAGGCTTCGACAGCAAGCCAAGGAGCATGGCGAGCCAATAGCGGCCAGCCGAACATGCCGGCCAGCGTATAGAAAGCGACGAGCGCGATCGCCGGGGTGCGGCAGCCGCCGCACGGCGGCGTGCAGCACCGCGAGCCCGCCGAGGCAGAACGGCACCGACAGCGCGATGATCAGGTTGATGCCGAGAAACCGCCAGGTCCCGCCGAGCAATGTCGCCGAGCGCGGCGACGCCGAGCGCCGCCGTCAGCCAGCGCGGCAGGCCCAAGGCGGCCAGATCGGGCGATGGCCGCCAGGTCGACGCCGAAGCGGCGCGAGCAGCCCCTGCGCCAGGGCGCCGTTGATCACCGCCATGACCATCCACGGAAGCCGCCGCGATCCCCGGGATCACCGACGGCGACGGTTTGCGCCACCTGGTCGCGGTCGGGCAGGGTGCGTTCGGTCAGATTGTCGAGCGCGCGCGCCGATGACGTCGCGCAGCGTCGCCTGCAATCCGTCCGGACCGCCAGAGCAGCGAGCAGCGCGCCGCCGCGATGCCGACGATGCGCGAGCGCCGTCAGCCATATCGTCAGATGTCCGGGCGGATACCACCGCAGCGTTCCGTCGGCGCTCGCGCCGCGCCAGCAATGCCTGACGCACCAGCACCACCACGGGCACCGCGTTCAGCGCCGCGAAGACCGCCGCCGCCCAGCGCATCGCTCGCGGCCAGCAGCACCACCGCCGCGCTCACGCCCGCGATTGCCGCCGCCGCGGTGCCGAACCACAGCCCGGCCAGAAACAGCGGCAATTGCGTCAGGTAGACGAGTATCATCGCGCCCGGCGAGGCCAAGCATCAGCGCCAGGTACAGACAGGCGCCGACGGCGCCGCAGGCGGCGGCGATCGCCGCCATTGCCAGCCGATCCATCGGGCAATGCCGGGGATGGCTTCCGGCGCGGCTCTTCGCCTAGCTCACGATGTAGGGCAGCAGGCCGAGGAACCGCGCCCGCTTGATCGCCCGCGCCAGCTCGCGCTGCTTCTGCGTCGATACCGCGGTGATGCGGCTCGGCACGATCTTGCCGCGCTCGGAGACGAAGCGCTGCAACAGCCGGACGTCCTTGTAATCGATCTTCGGCGCGTTGGGTCCGGAGAACGGGCAGGATTTGCGCCGCCGGAAAAATGGCCGGCGGGCGGCGGCCGCGCGCGCGCCGCCCGATGCGCCTGGCTTTCCATTTAGGCCTCCACCTTTCCGCAGGGCGCCGGCTCTCCGCCGCGCTCCTGCCGGCGGTTCCGTTGCCGGCGGCTCCGCTGCCGGCGGCTCGCCTGTGCGGGCGTTCGACGGCGCGCTCCGGTATCGCGCTCGCTGCTTTCGGCGCGGCTCGTAGCGGTCGCGACCTTCGCCGTAGCGGTCGCGGTCGCTGGCGCGGCCGGTCCTCGCGGCTGCCGCGGCTCTGCATGACCGGCGAAGGTGCTTCCTCGAGCTGGTCGACCCGCAGCGTCAGATATCGCAGCACATCCTCGTTGATCCGCATCGTTCGCTCGAGCTCGGCGATGGCCGGCGCGGCGCCTCGATGTTGAACAGGACGTAATGGCCCTTGCGGTTCTTCTTCATGCGGTAGGCGAGGTTGCGCAGGCCCCAGTATTCGCGCTTCTTGACCTCGCCGCCCTGCTCCGCGATCAGCTGCGTGAAGCCGTCGGCCAGGCTGTCGACCTGCGCGCCGGAGATGTCCTGGCGCGCGATGAACACGTTCTCGTAGAGCGGCATTGCAAATCCCTTATGGCTGTTGTGACCCGGGCGCCCTCCGCTATCAGGCCCGCGGGCCGAGCCGGTCCGAGCATCCGCCGGGCCGGCAAGGGAGCCGCGCACCATAGCCAAACACCTCGGGAAGACAAGCGCGCGCGGCACCAGCGAGCAGGGTATGGCTGGCTCGGCCCTAGTGGCCGGGCTCAATCCCCGATCTCGTGTCCTTTTGGGCGCCGGAACCTGAATGCCGGACCGGCTGTTCCGGGGACAGTCGGAGGGAAGGTGGCCGATGTGGTACGTCTCCTATCGGCTCGACGGCGCCAATACAAGAATGCGCGTCTTCAAGACGAGGGAGCTGGCGCTCAAGGCCGCCTGCCAAATGATCGGTGACCGGGGCGAGACCGACGTCGAGGTCGGCCCGATGCTCGCCGGCGCGCGAGGGCAATGTCTTCAAGGGCGAGGAGATCCGCCGGCTGTGCGAACAGCGGCGCCGCCTGAGAGGTGCGGCGCGCCGTCGCAGGGTGGAACCGTGCGATCTGCCAGCCCGTTTCGGGCACTTGCGGAAGTGCGCGCGGTTAGGAAGATGATTGAGCAGCCGGATTCGCGCGTTGGGGGAATATCAGCAAGCAAGCGGCGGTGCTGCGTCTGTTGGCCTATCAGACGCGAATACCCGGAAAGCCGGCATCGCTCTGCTGACGCTGGCCGACAGCTGCGACAAACTGGCGGATCGGGTCGAGGCGCGCGAAATCGCGGCTTCGCCAGCGCCGCCTGACTGGCGGGACCTCACGGCAGCAATTGCCTGACCAGCTGCACCAGCTGCGGCGGCACGGAACGGCTTCGCCAGAGAACGGCCAATGGTCCGCCGCTCAGCCGCGCGATCCGCTCCGGCTCGCCGCTCATCATGATGATCGGCAGGCCGCGCCGAGCCAGCGGCCTTCGCGACATCGTCGCCGTTGCCGCCGCGCAGCACGGAATCGGCGATCAGCAGATCGACGTCGCCCTTGCGCAACGCCGCGCGCGCCTGCTGGCGGCGCGAGGCGCGCTCACCCGATAGCCCTCGTCTTCGAGCACTTCGGTCAGGAGCGACAGAAGATCGGGATCGTCTTCGACGAGGAAGAATGTGTTGATGCCGGCATGCGCCACCTCACACCGGTTGGTTCAGGGTTGCTCAATCCGACTTCGCTCGAACAGCCGAGGTTGCCGAAAGATCCCGACACGCGAGTGACATCTCGCGCGGTCGGCGCGAAGGCGGCGGCTGATCGGTTTCGGGTAGATCTGCGGGCTACGTTGCCCGCCGGGTCAGGCGCGGACGGAGACGCCTTTCTCTTCGAGCACCTGCTGCAATTCGCCGGTCTCGAACATCTCGCGGACGATGTCGCAGCCGCCGACGAACTCGCCCTTGACGTAGAGCTGCGGGATCGTCGGCCAGTTCGAGAATTCCTTGATGCCCTGGCGCACCGACGGGTCGGCGAGCACGTCGACGCCTTTGAACTTGACCCCGAGATGGCTGAGGATCTGCACCACCGCGGCCGAGAAGCCGCATTGCGGGAAAGACCGGCGTGCCCCTTCATGAAGAGCACGACCGGCGCGTCGGCGACCTCCTGGCGGATGCGGTCTTGTACGGTGATGTCCATCGTCTGGTCCTCGTTTGATGAGGCCGCAGCGGGGCTGCGGCCTGTTGTCGGTTGTCGCTTAGTCCTCGGGTGCGCTGGTCTGCAAGCGCGAGCGCGTGCAGTTCGTTGCCCATCCGGCCGCGCAGCGCCTGATAGACCATCTGATGCTGCTGGACCCGGCTCTTGCCGCGGAAGGCGCCGGAGACGACGTGCGCGGCGTAATGATCGCCGTCGCCGCGCAGATCCTCGATCGAGACCTGCGCGTCGGGCAGGCTCTCCTTGATCAGCCGCTCGATCATCGCCGCGTCCATCGCCATCGCCGATCCCCGATCTCAGCTCCGCTCACGCCTGCGCCATATAGCCCGGCAGCCAAGCCTCGTTTGCGGCCTTGAGTTCCGCGACCGATATGGCACCGGCGCCTGGGAGTGTCAACGCGACCGCCGCCGACCGCTGCCGATGCGTCGGGCCGGCATACGCCTGCTTGCGCGCCGCGGCAGGACGCCTCGTCGGGTCGCCGGTCTCGATCAGATAGCGCGCCTGGTCCTCGCCGAACAGCAAGGCGTTGCGCGGCAGCTCTGGCGGGAGCGGGTCGAGGGTGACGCCGCGGCCGCCCGCCATCGCCATCTCGGCGACCGCGACGAGGAGCCCGCCATCGGAAAGGTCGTGGCAGGCGGCGACCTGCCCGGCGCGCGATCTGCGCCGCGCACGAAATCGCCGTTGCGCCGCTCGGCCGCGAGATCGACCGGCGGCGGCGGGCCGGCCTCGCTGCCCTCGATCTCGCGCAGATAGAGCGAGCAGCCGAGATGGCCGCCGGTCTCGCCGATCAGGATCAGCGCATTGCCGTCATGCTTCAGCGCGAGGTCGACCGCATCGCGCGCGTCGGCGATCAGCCCGACGCCGCCGATCACCGGCGTCGGCAGGATCGCGCTGCCGCTGGTCTCGTTGTAGAGCGACACATTGCCGGAGACGACCGGGTAGTCGAGCGCGAGACACGCCTCGCGCATGCCCTCGATGACGCCGACGAACTCGCCCATGATCTCGGGCTTCTCCGGGTTGCCGAAATTCATGTTGTCGGTCAGCGCCAGCGGCACGCGCGCCGACCGCGGTCAGGTTGCGCCAGCTCTCGGCCACCGCCTGCGTCGCCGCCGCGTACCGGATCGGCGCGGCAATAGCGCGGCGTCGCAATCGGTCGTCGAGCGCCAGCGCCTTGCCGGTATCGCCGATGCCGGACCACCGCGGCGTCGCCGCCCGGCCGCTTGACCGTGTTGCCCTGCACGAGGTGGTCGTACTGCTCCCAGATCCAGCGCTTCGAGGCGAGGTCGGGCGAGGCGAGGAGGCGCTGCAGGCAGTCGAGCGGGTCGCGCGTCGGGCAGGCGGCCGGGTCGATCTCGGGCTCGGGATCGCGCCGCGTCCACGGCCGCTCGTAGAGCGGCGCCTCGGTCGACCAGCGGCCCGACCGGGATGTCGGCCGCGATCTCGCCGTGCATGCGCAGCACCAGCCGGCCGGTCTCGGTGACCCGGCCGATCACCGCGAAGTCGAGCTCCCATTTCTCGAAGACGCGGCGCGCCTCGGCCTCGCTGCCCGGCGCGCAGGATCATCAGCATCCGCTCCTGGCTTTCGCTGAGCATGATCTCGTAGGGCGCTCATGCCGGTCTCGCGCACCGGCACGCGGTCGAGATCGAGCTCGATGCCGAGCCCGCCCTTGCCGGCCATCTCGACCGAGGAGGAGGTCAGCCCGGCGGCGCCCATGTCCTGGATCGCGACGATCGCGTCGCTCTGCCATCAGTTCGAGGCAGGCCTCGATCAGCAATTTCTCGGTGAACGGGTCGCCGACCTGCACGGTCGGCCGCTTCTCCTCGGCATCGGCGCCGAACTCGGCCGAGGCCATCGTCGCGCCGTGGATGCCGTCGCGCCCGGTCTTGGCGCCGACATAGATGACCGGGTTGCCGGCGCCGGCGGCGGCCGAATAGAAGATGCGGTCGGCTGCGCGCGAGCCCGACGCACATCGCGTTGACCAGGATGTTGCCGTCGTAGGCGGCGTGGAACTGGCACTCGCCGCCGACCGTCGGCACGCCGACGCAATTGCCGTAGCCGCCGATGCCGGCGACGACGCCCGACGACGAGGTGCCGCGTCTGCGGATGGTCAGGGCTGCCGAAGCGCAGCGAGTTCAGCATCGCGATCGGCCGCGCGCCCATCGTGAAGACGTCGCGCAGGATGCCGCCGACCCCGGTCGCCGCGCCCTGGTAGGGCTCGATGAACGAGGGGTGGTTGTGGCTCTCGATCTTGAAGACGACGGCGTCGCCGTCGCCGATATCGACGACCCCGGCATTCTCGCCCGGGCCGCAGATCACCCGCGGTCCGGTGGTCGGCAGCGTCTGCGAGCCAGACCTTCGATGATTTGTAGGAGCAGTGCTCGCTCCACATCGCCGAGAAGATGCCGAGCTCGGTCAGGTTCGGCGTGCGGCCGAGGATCGCGACGGCGCGCTCGAATTCCTCGGCGCTGAGGCCCATGCTCGGCGGCGAGCTCGGCGAGTGACGTTGCTGCCGATTGTCCATTGTCATCGGTGGGAAGGAGCGCCGGCGCCCTGCTGCGCATATGCCGGGCACAGAAGCCGGCGGTCCGGAAGAGAGCGTCACTGCAAGCGCGCCGACCAGGCCGTCGAAGAACGCCTCGCCGTCGGTGCCGCCGAGCAGCGGATCGGTAGCGTTCTCGGGATGCGGCATCAGCCCGAGGATCGTGCGGCTGTCGTTGAAGATGCCGGCGATCGCGCGGGCCGAGCCGTTGACATTGTCCGCGTCGCTGAGGTCGCCCGCGGGCCGCAATAGCGGAAGGCGACGAGGCCGCGATCTTCCAGCCGGTCGAGCGTCGCCGGGTCGGCGGTGTAGTTGCCGTCGTGATGGGCGACCGGCACCCGGATCGTCTGGCCGGCCGGCATAGCCGCAGGTGAAGATCGTCTGGTTGTTCTCGACCCGCAGATGCACGTCGTTGCAGGTGAAGGCGAGCGAGCGGTTGCGGCAACAGCGCGCCGGGCAGCATGCCGGCCTCGGTCGAGCACTGGAAGCCGTTGCAGATGCCGAGCACCGGCGTGCCGCGCTCGGCCGCGGCGCGCTGCACCTCGCGCATGATCGGCGAATGCGCCGCCATCGCGCCGCAGCGCAGATAGTCGCCATAGAGCAAAGCCGCGCGGGCGGATTTGATCAGGTCGGCTGTCGGGCAGGTTCAGCATCCCGGTGCCAGATGCGCATGCGGCGCTCCGTGACCGGTCGCAGCTTCCAGGCGAGCAGCACATCGTGCTCGCGGTTGGAGCCGGGAAAAATGATGACGGCGGCTTTCATCGCGCGCGGCTTTCGGTGCACGTGGATCAAGCGTCACATACGCCTGCGCCGGGCGTTCAGAGCGATCAGGCCGGAAGCGTTCCGGAGCCGAGCTAGTGCCAGATGCCGCGGCGGATGTCGAGCGGGCCGAGGCACAGGCGGCGGCCTCATGCGCGATGTCGACCAGCCCGATCGCGATCGCGCTACCGAGGAACACCAAACTGGCGTAGACGGCCAAGTGCGGGCCTGCAGCAGAAGCTGAAATGGACGCGAAACACGCCGAGGCCGCCGAACAGGAGGCCGAGATGGCCGACAGCGTACCCCGCATCAGTGCCGACTCGGCATCGCTATATCTCCTCGCTCGCCTTGTTCGCGCGATAGTGACCGCGACAACCGGCAAAGCGATCTCAAAAGAATTAAGGTTAACGGATACAATTTTAGACTTAATGCTGGATGACGCGCTGCGGGCCGGTCTATGAGACGGCGCAGCGGGTTCGGGTTCGAACGATCGATCCGGGTGAGGTCGGGCGTCTCGAGCGGCACCCCCTCGCCGGGATCGCCGCCGACGATCTCGACCCCGGTCACGACCGGCGCCTCATCGGGATCGTCAGCCGGGACGGATCGCTGCCGCCGGTCACGGTCTCGCCACGCTCCAGCCAGACCAGGCGGAAACCGTTCGAGCTGCCGCCCGGTGCCGGCCGGGGACGTAGATCCGCGGCGGAGAGGCGGAAGGTGCGTTCGGCGATCGCCTCGCCGACCGGCTCGCCGGTGGCGGCCCAGACCAGGCTGTCGCCGCGCAGCCAGGCGTTGAGCGCCGCGGTGTCGTCATGCCCGCCGTCGCCCCACAGCACCAGATCGCCCCGCGCGCATTGCGGCTGCACCGGCGAGGCAGCGAGGGGCTGGAACGGAGCAGACAAAGCCGCAAACAGGAGCCGATAGCCAGCTAACGGCAACATCATCGGCGAAGCCGGGATCACGCTATTGCGATATGCGCGATCGAAGCGAAGCGAGATGCCCGGTGCGCGGTCGGCGAGTCGACCAGCGGAACGAGTGGATCCCGCCTTCGCCGGGATGACGGTCTGGGTTCGGAGCAGCAATCGAGCGCGACATCACCCGATCTCGATCGCGTAATTCTCGATGACCGGGTTGGCGAGGAGCTGGCGGCACAGCTCCTCGACGCGGGCGCGCGCGGCGAGCCGGGTCGCTGTCGGCAGCTCGAGTCTCGATCAGCTTGCCTTGGCGGACCTCGCCGACACCGTCAAGCCGAGCCCTTCAGGGCGTTGCCGATCGCCTTGCCCTGCGGGTCGAGCACGCCGGGTTTCGAGGCTGATATGGACGCGCGCCTTCATCGCCCTCACTCACCGCATGGCCCGCCTGCTACTGCATCACCTTCGGGCGCCTTGAAATCGCCGGGGCCGCCTATCCGGCAAGGATGCCCGAGGCGCGGCGCGCCACCTCCTGATAGCCCTCCTCGACCCGCCCGAGATCCTGGCGGAAAGCGGTCCTTGTCCATCTTCTCGTTGGTGCGCGCGATCCCACAGCCGGCAATTGTCCGGGCTGATCTCGTCGGCGATCACGATGCGCACCTCGTCGTTCGGCGTAGAGCCGGCCGAACTCCAGCTTGAAGTCGACGAGGCGGATGTTGATGCCGAGGAACAGCCCGGTCAGGAAGTCGTTGACCCGGAGCGCGATCTGCACGATCTCGTCGAGGTCCTGGGTGCTGGCCCAGCCGAAGGCGGTGATGTGCTCCTCGGTGACCATCGGGTCGCCCGAGCTCGTCCTTCTTGTAATAGTATTCGATGATCGAGCGCGGCAGCATCGTGCCTTCGGCGATGCCGAGGCGCTTGCGACAGCGAGCCGGCCGCGACGTTGCGGACGACGACCGCGATCGGGATGATCTCGACCTCGCGCACCCAGTTGCTCGCTGCCTGCCGAGCCGGCAGCATGAAATGGGTCGGGATGCCGGATCTCGGCCAGCCGGGTCATCAGGTGTTCGCTGATCCGGTTGTGCCGAGGACGCCCTGCCGGTGATCGTGCCGCGTTCCTGGTTGTTGAAGGCGCTGGCGTCGTCCTTTGAAGCCTACTGGACGAGGGAAAGCCGGGCTCGGGGCCCTCGAACAAGCGCCTTGGCCTGGCGCATCTCGTGAGATCTGCCGACGCCGCGTTGACATCATGGCTTCCGGCTGACCCCGCCCATGCCGGGCAGCGGGCCCCTTTCTGCTAGCAAGCGGGGCGGGGCGGGGACAATGTCGCCGCGGCCGGTTCAACCCTACCTGCGCGGGTGTAGGCCCGCCTCGCAGCCAACCGGGAGTTGAGTGTGTTAACCTTCCCGGAGAGGCGCAGCAAGGGGTTCGAGGGAGGGGACCGATGAGCGCGATTGGCGGGGGCTGGGAGGTCCTCAGGGGCGGTCGGGGTGGTTCACTGTGGCCACGATCCGCTTCATCCTGCTGGTCATGGCGGCGATGATAGCGTCCTCAGCCTCTCGCAAGGGCAGGACGCCCTCTTACGGCGCGGTGATCGAAGGCGACCGCCGCTGGCCGGGTTTTGCCGCGCGGTCACCGCAGCATGGGCCAGGCTAGAGCCGGTACTGGGCCCGTTTCACTGTACAGCCTGCGCCTCGGACCTTGCCCGGCCCGGCTCTATGGCGGACGACCGTTCGGCGGCGCTCTTCGCGAAACCGCCGAAACGAGTGGATCCCGGGTGCGGGTTCTCGGCGCACTGTGCTTCGTCATCGTCGGCAGGATTCGTCTACGCGTCGAGCTGCCCCGAGGTCTGCTCCACGGCGAGGCGCACGGGGGCGGCGCTGTTCTGGAACAGGCTGGTAGCTTCCTCGGCGCGGTCCTGTTCGTCGCCGGCCGCTGGCGTTGCGTCGCTTCTTCTTTGCGCCGCCGCGGCGCCGTTGCCGACGCCGATTCGCCGAGCCTGTTCCCGGCGGGGCTGTCGCGCCTCGCCGGCATCAGTCCACCCTCGACTGGCTGTGGCGCTCCGCCTCGCCGTCGCAGGCGGCGAAGCGCTCCTGGTCGAACCTTTTCGCGTGCTGGGTGGCGCGGCCCGATCTCCGCCAGATCTGTTGGCGCTTTTGCGATCAGTCGCCGTGCTGGCGATTGGGGTCCCTCGCGGTCCTGCTGAGCTTGCGCTCTGGCGGGCCGGCACGACCGGGTTCGTGCTGTTTCTGATCGCCCTCAACAGCCGGACTGTTCGTGTCGAGCATCCTCGATCCGGCATCCTTCGGGATGTTACGGCGAAACCGGCGACCGTCTTGATGCTCAGCGCCGGCGATAGTGGGTTGGCGCGACCAGCTTTTTTCTGGCGTTTCCGGGCGAGCGGCTGCGGCATCCGTGTCACGACGTTGCTGCTGGCCACAATGCACTGATCTTCGGCTTTGTTTTCAATACCTTAA
>ERZ1370068.2650-contig-1789_pt1 | contig 19278 bp, 29 predicted proteins | sample MGYA00561227_ERZ1370068 | MGnify/ENA primary metagenome ERZ1370068 (study PRJEB38410, sample SAMEA6850437) | metagenome | study: Metagenomic assessment of the ecological functions of the soil: analysis of the soil microbiota associated with the...
ACGACGTTGGCGGCGCCCGCGGCATCGCCGTCGTGATCGATCGTCGAGCAGGTCAGCCCCGGATACTCGTTGTGCGCGACGCGGAAGAAGCCGGCAGCCGACGCCTGCAGGAATCCATCGATGCCGTCGCCGGCTTCGACGGCCTGGGCACGCTGCGTCACGAGTGCGCCCGCAGCCCGGGCTCGTTCGCGGGCAGCTGCTTGAACAGATCGAGCAGGCGCTGCGTGCGCGTGATCGCCACGCCGGCGCCGCCGTGCGGCGCGTCGCACGTGATGTGCGCGAGGCCGCCGAGGCTCTGCGGCGGGAGTGTCTCGAAGAGACGCCGCCAGTCCTCGGCGCGTCGCACCGGGTCGAGACCCGCCACGCCGGTCGACGCGCCGGCGGCGTGATCGTCGGCGTCCACATCGACGGTGATGAGGCGATCGCACTCGTGGCGCAGCGCGTCCGCGACTCCCGCGGCAACGCTGTCTTCCGGGAACCCGCCTTCGGCGAGCAGCAGCCAGCGATACCCCTCGCCGCCGGCTCGACTCGAGTGCCGCCTGGTGATACGTCGGCTGGTGCAGCCACGGTTCGATCACGCCGGCATACCCGTTCGACGCACGCGGGATCCGGCTGCAGCGCAGCCCGGTCACGGTGGCACACACGCGACCCCGGTCGTCCAGCAGCGAGAGGTCGCCGGTGACCGCGTCGCGTCCGCGCTGCGTCACCTGCCCGCAAGACCACACCTGCTCCGGGATCTCGTCGAACACGGCCACCTGTTCGATCGACGCCGGCACGAAACCCGTGTCGCTGTCGGCGTCGATGGCCGCCATCAGCGACTGGAACGCCGCGTCGAGCACGGCCGGATGGAGCACGTGCTGGATGTCGTAGCGGGCGGGCGCCTCGATCGGCCTCAGCCTGGCCAGCACCCTCGTCTCCGTTGGCCCGAAGCTCGGTGATGCCGCGGAACGCCGGGCCATGCTCGAGTCCGAGGGTCGTCAGGCGCGCATAGAAACCGGCGACGTCCCTGGCCTCCGCCGAGACGCGTTCGCAGGTCATCCAGATCGATCGGCGCGGGCGGCGACAGGCGCTTCGCCGACAGGCGCGCGTCCGCGTGCCGCGTCCACGACGACTGCCGCGCGTTGGGCCGGCCATGGAACACGACGCGGCTGGAACCGGGGTCGATCACCGTGCGCAGGGTGGCCTCGGCGTCGCGGTCGAGGACCAGCGGCGTCCTGAAATGCAGGTCTTCGACGGCGATCGGGAATCCGGCGCGGCCGGTCTCCCGCTGCAGGCTCAGCGCCGCGTCAACGAAGGCGGCTCCCGGGAGCATGACCAGCTTCTGCACGACGTGGTCGTCGATGTACGGCAGATAGCGGTTGTTGATCGGCCGCTCCCACACCGGTTCGTGCGTGTCGATTCGATGCCCGGACAACCCCGCTGCGGGGCCGCCCACGCGCTCCTCGAGGGCGGATTCCGTTTCCTCCCAGTGCGTCTCGCGCTGCCATGGGTAGGCAGGCAGCGAGCGCATCGTGGATGGCACGCCGTTGATCGCCGCCCAGTCGAGATCGCAGCCCGCGACGTAGAGGCTGCCGAGCGACTTGAAGAGCGTCCTGCACTCGTCGGTCCCGCGCACGAGCGTCGGCACCACCGTGAGGTCAGCCGTGTGCAGCGCGGAGAACTCGCGAATCGAGGCGGTCAGCGCGGGGTGCGCGCCCACTTCGAGAAACAGCCGATGGCCGTCGGTCACCGCCGCATCCAGCGCGCGCACGAACTGAACCGACTGACGGATGTTGCGCGACCAGTACGGCCCGTCGTATGCCAGACCGGTGACCGCCGCGCCCGTGACGGTGGAGTAGATGTCCAGCTTCGGGCAGCTCGGGACGCAGATCGGCCAGCGCGTCGACGAGCGGCTGCTGCAACGAATCCATGTAGAAGCTGTGATAGGCGACTTCGACCTGCAGCGCCCGATTGAAGATGCCCTTCACCTTGAGCCGCGCGGCGATCTCGTCGAGTGCGTCGGTATGTCCGGCGAGCGTGATGGCGTTGGGCCCGTTGAGTGCCGCGATGGTGACCCTGCCGGTATGCGGCGCGACCAGCGCTTCCACCTCGGTTTCGTTCAGGCCCACGGCCAGCATGCCGCCGCCAAGGCCTGCGGCCCTGGCCAGGATCTGCGAGCGGTGGTGACCTACGTGCGCGGCCTGCTCGAGCGACAGCACGCCGGCCGCATAGGCGGACGCGTTCTCACCCAGGCTGTGACCGATGACCGCCTCGGGATGCACGCCCCACGACGCGAGGAGCGCGTGCAGGCCGGCCTGCAGCACGAAAATCGCGGGCTGGGCGTAGATGGTCTGGTTGATGCGCGACGTCTCCCGGCTGCGCTGCATCTCCTCGAGGATCGACCATCCTGAGAGCGCGTGAAACGCGGCGTCGGCGCGGATCAGGAACTCGCGGAAGACGGGCTCGCGTTCGAACAGTTGCTGGCCCATGCCCCACCACTGCGGACCCATACCGCTGAAGACGAAGACCGGCTTGAGGGCCTTGCCATCGGCCGGCTTGATGCGTGGAGCCTGCGAGGAGTGCGTAGCCAACCACTCGTCGATCTGGGCGATGAGCTCGTCGCGGCTGCCGCCGACAAACGCCGCGCGAACGTCGTGATGCGTGCGGCGCAGCGCCGCGGCGGCGCAGGTGTCCTGCCAGCCGTCACTGTCATTCAGCAACGCCTCGCGATACCGCGCGACCATCGCCCGCAGCGCGGGCCCGGATCGCGCCGAGACCGGGAGCAGCGTGAGCGGCCGTCGCTCGTCGCCCTCCGACGGCAGGAGCGCGGGAGGATTTTCGAGGATGGCGTGCGCGTTGGTGCCGCCATAGCCGAACGAGTTGATCGCGAGCAGGACTTGCTCGTCCGACGCCGGGAGTGGTTCGAGCGTGGTTGGCAACCGCAGGCCGAGACGGTCGAACGGGATCGCGCGATTCGGCTCGCCGAGGTTCGCGATCGGAGGAATCGCGCGGTGCTTGTAACACATGCACAGCTTGATCAGCCCCGCGATGCCGGACGCCGCTTCGAGGTGGCCGATGTTGGCCTTGACCGAACCGATCGGCAGCGCATCGCCGTCTCGACGACGCCGGCCGAACGTTTCACCGATCGCGCGCGCCTCGATGGGATCGCCGACCGCGGTGCCGGTTCCATGGGCCTCGACGTAGCGAATCCTGTCGGATGGAATGTCGGCCTGCTCGAGCACCGAGAGGATCAGGCTCTTCTGCGCGTCGGGATTGGGGACCGTGATGCCGTTGGTCTTCCCATCCTGGTTGCATCCGGTCGCTCGCACGAGCGCATAGATCCGGTCGCGATCGGCGATCGCCTTGTCCCAGGGCTTGACCAGCAGGACGCCTGCGCCTTCGCCGCGGCCATATCCGTTGGCGCGTTGATCGAACGGCTTGCTGCGGCCGTCTGGCGCGAGGAACTGCCCCTGCACATGGCGATCATGAACTCGGGACGGAAGATGACGTTGACAGCGCCGACCAGTGCCGCGTCGCACTCATCGTTCCAGACTGCCTGGCAGGCCAGGTGAAACGCCACGAGAGACGAGGAGCAGGCGGTGTCGACCGAGAAGCTGGGCCCATGCAGGTCCAGGATGTACGACAGGCGGTTCGACAGCATCGTCATCGTCGAGCTCGCCGCGCAGTGAGGCCCGATGTTGTCGCGGGTTCGTGGTGCTCATCTGCGTGAGCATGTTGTCGAGCGTCAGCGCCCTGATGACACGCCGGTGCGCGACCCTGCGAGACGATCGAGGCTCAGCCCCGCGTCGTCGATCGCTTCCCAGGCCGTTTCGAGGAGCAGCCGCTGCTGCGGGTCGAGGGTTCTCGCCTCCCGCGGCGAGATGCCGAAGAACTCGGCGTCGAACTGCCTGATGTCCTGGTGCAGGAAACCGCCGTTGCGGACATAGATCTTGCCGGGCGCGTCCGGGTCCTCGCTGAAGTAGCGGCGCCAGTCCCAGCGGTCGGGCGGGACTTCGCAGATGCCGTCCTTCCCGGCGCTGATCATCTGCCAAAGCTCGTCGGGAGTCGTAACTCCTCCGGGCATCCGGCACCCGATGCCGACGATCGCGAGCGGGATCCGTTTCTGAGACATCGTTACATCCGATCCATTCGACGCAGCCTGTCCGTCCTCGTTACTAACGACTTCCGGGCCGGTGGCGAACACCGGCCAGGCGACGCAATAGACGGGGACAATTGGCGGGGAGCGAGATCCTGAGCGTCGTCAGCCGCCGATCCCGAGACCGAGGACCTTGACATCCTGGTAGACGAGCGATCGCTCGTGTCCCGTGCCGTCCTTCAGGATGCCGACGACTCGATAGTCGCCCTCCGGGAGATCTCGCATTTCGAGATTGAACGTCGCCGGCGAGATGGTCGCCTTCCAACTGCATCTCGCTGCTGCGATAGAACTGATCTCCGTCGGCGATCACCTCGAGCGACCGGTTCGCGTCGCTCGGCTCGATGCTGACTCGGACCCTCAGCACCGCAGAGGCAAACGAGTGGGCGGGGGATACCGCCATCTTCAACTGGTCCCCTGCACCGGCCGGCATTGCGGCCAGTGCCAGCAGTCCGCAGATCAACAACATGTTCTTCATGGCCTGCTCCCGACCTCGCGAAAACGGCGGCTGCCCGCTCACCGCTACTGGTGAAAACGACAACGGGCGGCGAACCACACACCATTGAGTTCAACCGGTCGCGGACGGCCGCACGCGGCCGTCACTGGTATCAACGGAGTCGGTGGGAAAATTGGCGGGACCGTGAACGTGTCCGCGCGGGAGGGCCGTCCTGCCGCCTCGACCGTGGGGCGACTTCGCCTTCGGCACCGACGGCCGCGCCTGGGCGTCCGTCTGGCGCGAAGCGATCACACTTTCGCCTTCGGAACATCCGCCGCAACATGCATGTCCGGATCGACGACAGCTGGTCGTCGTGGCTGCGCGGCAGATTCCGAAGAAGACGCTGCTGCTCGGCCTCCTCAAGATGCTGATCTAATCGCGCGGTCCTCGCGCCTGCCTCTTCTCTATCTGATAGATCTCATGCCCGTAGCTCGGCTCGGCAGACTGAGCTTGCGCTCCGGTATACGTTCTGGCAGTGTGTCGCACATGACGTGCATTCGATTCGTTGCGGCCGTGAGTATGGTCGCCGTGCTCGCGCCAGGGGGATTCGCATACGCACAGCGCCCCACTGAGTCTGCGCCTGCCTCGAGTCCGGCAATCGTCCCCTTCAAAATTCACGTTCAGGATCGCGTCTTGACGGATGTGAAACGGCGGCTGGCACAGAGCCGTTTTGCCGACGAGTTCCCGGATGCCGGATGGGACTACGGCACGAACCTGGCCTACCTCAAGAGCCTCGTCGGCTATTGGCGGGACAAATACGACTGGCGGGCTCAGGAGAAGCGCCTGAACGCGTTCGATCAGTTCAAGACGAATATCGACGGCGTCGACATTCACTTCATCCATCAGAAGTCGAAAAACCCGAACGCGATGCCGCTCTTGCTGCTCAATGGGTGGCCCAGCTCGATCATCGGTAATGCGAAAAGTGATTGGCGCGCTCACCGATCCGGTTGCGTACGGTGGACGCGCCGAAGATAGTTTTCACGTCGTGATCCCGTCGATGCCGGGTTTCGGTTTCTCAGGTAAGCCGGGCGAAAGAGGCTACAACCCGGAACGAATCGCACGGATGTGGATCCAGCTGATGGCGCGTCTTGGCTACACGCGTTACTCCGCGCATGGCAGTGACTGGGGAAATGGGATTGCGACTCGCGTGGCGCTGGACGATCCCGCGCATGTGGTGGCAATCCATATCGCCGGTTGTGGGGCGGCGCCTGTTGCGCCGGCGGCAGGCACTGGGAATCAGCCGCATTCGCCACTCCCCAACAGTGCGGTCAATGCGGCACACAATCTGGGTTACCAGGAGATTCAAACAACGAAGCCGCAGACGCTGGGTCAAGCGTTGAGCGATTCTCCCGTTGGTCTCGCCTCCTGGATTATCGAAAATGTGGTACGGGTGGGCCGACCATGACGGAGATCTCGAGAAGGTCTTCACAAAAGACGAACTGCTGACCAACATCATGATCTATTGGGTGACCAACAGCGGCACCTCGTCTGCGCGGATCTATTACGAGAGCCGGCACATGCTTGGCGGTCTGGCTCCCACTCCGTTCCCGAGGCCGGAAGGACGCGTGAGCGCGCCGACCGGGTGTGGTTCGTTTCCTTCGCAATACGACCGGCGTGATCTGCCTGTCGATACGACCAGCGCGGAAGCCCGTAAGGTTGCCGAAGCCCGATATAACGTCGTGCACTTCACGACGATGCCGCATGGCGGACACTTTCCAGCCTTCGAGCAGCCAGGACTGTGGATGGACGACATCCGCGCATTCTTCGCCACTGTGCGCAAGAACCAAGGCTAGCGGCCGCTCAGAGAAGCGCGGGACGCGCTGGCGCCGCTTCGCAAATAGTGCTGGTCCTACGATCCGTCACGCCCTACGTTGCCTCTATACTCTCCCACGGAGGTGACCCGTGAAGAAGGCTGTTGGCATCGTGTGCGTGTGCCTGGTGGGCGCCATGCCGGTCTATGGTCAGGGCCGAGGCCAGGCTCCGCCGCCGTCGCCGGCGACTGACACCGTAGCACCGGAGATTCCGGGGGTTGTCAAGGCCGGAACGAAGGTCATCGTCATCAAGGACGACTTTCAGGGCACAGAAGGACCAATCGCGCTTCCCGACGGCACCGTCGCCTTCACCGAGGGGGCGCGAACCGGATCACGCGAATCGACAAGGACGGCAAGGTCTCGGTGTATCTCGATAACACCAACGGGTCGAACGCCCTGGCATTCGACTCGAAGGGCCGCCTCATTACCGTTCAAAGAGGCCCTGCGCATGTCCAGATCGGCGTGGTCGCCCCCAAGGGCAGCGAAGCGACGCTCGCCGACAACTTCGAGGGCAACCCCAACGATCTCGTCGTCGCCAAGAACGGCGGCGTGTATTTCACGGTGCCAGGGCCAATTGCGGCGCGGGGAGCGCCCCGCCGTCCACGCCGTTCGTGCCGGCTGTGTATTACATCGCTTCTGGCAGCGGCAAGGCGGTGAAGGCCGTTGACGGGATCACCAATCCCAATGGCGTTCAGCTGAGTCCTGACGAGAAGACGCTCTATGTCAACGATACCCGCGGCGATTATCTGATCGCCATGGACGTCCACCCCGACGGCACGCTTGGGCCCAAGCGCAACTTCGCCAGATACGAAGGCGTGGAGAACACGGCGGCGGGCCCGGTGAGCGGCGCCGACGGTCTCGCCGTCGACAGCAACGGCCGCGTATCGCGGCCACGGCTGCGGGAGATGCAGGTGTTCAGCCCGAAGGGCGAGCACCTGGGCACAATCCCGCTGTCACGCCCGCCGCAGAACCTCGCGTTTGCGGGTCCAGACAAGAAGACGCTCTACATCGTCGGCCGCAACGCCGCCTGGAAGGTTCAGATGCTCGCGCAGGGACACAAGGGTCGCGCGAAGTAGCACGTTGATGCGTGTCCCCGGCCCGCGGAGGGAATCGCAACCAGCACGAACGGGGCAACCGTGAGTAGTCGACGGCTCATGGAGCCGTCGAATGGTCAGTTGATCCCCGTTCGTTTCGTCTTGTCGACGACCGTCTGGCCGGCCTTCATCACCCAGCGGACATTCTCCCGTTTCGAGATCGCGGTGATATCGGTCAGCGGGTCGCCCTCGACGGCGACGATATCCGCGAGGAACCCCGGCGCCACGGCGCCGAGACTCTTTCCATCCCAAGCATCGCTGCTGGTGTTGTCGTAGCCGTCTTCAGTGCCTGCTCGGGGTCATACCTATCTTCACGAACCAATCGAGCTCTCGCGTATTCAGACCCCAGCCGTTGTAGACGGCGTCAGACCCCATGACGATGCGGACGCCGGCGCGAAACGCCTTCTGCGCCGTGTCAACGTTGCGGCGGATATAGTCGCGAAGCCGTTCCTTGCTGCCGGCCGGGAAGTGGTAGACGGTGTCGGCGTTCTCCACGTAGTGCTGATTGTGATCGATGGTCGGGGCGTAATAGGTGTTCCGCCTGACCATTTCGGCGATCGTCGCGTCCTCGAGGTCCGCTCCATGCTCCAGCGAATCGGCGCCGGCGCGAACGGCATCTCTGGCGCCCGCCGGTCCGTACGAATGGATCGCGATCTTCTTGCCGAGGGCGTGCGAGGCATCTACCGCCGCTTTTATCTCGTCGAACGTAAACGTCTGCAACTGTGTCACGTCGTCGAAGCCGCCGGTCGATCCGCGCATCTTCACCCAGTCTGCGCCGGACGCGATGACCTGTCGCACTGCGCGCAAGACCCGTCGACGCCGTCGGCCAAAATGCCGATCGGCGCCGGCGGAGCAGCGCTGCGAGTGATCATGAGCGCGGTGCCTGAGACGAACATGCGGGGTCCGGTCATCTTTCCCATGTTGATGAGATCGCGCAGCGCCAGGTCGACACCGTTGGCCGCATTGAGGTCTCGAATCGTCGTGACGCCCGCCTCGAGCGCCTTGAGACCGTTTTCCTGCGCGAGAACGGCGACGACCGCCGGATGGCGCAGAGGCTCGCTGCGAGGCGTGGTCACGCCGTCCCAGTAGTAGGTGATGTGCGTGTGCGCATCGATCAGTCCCGGAATGCCGACGTAGCGCGAAAGGTCGATGACCTCGGCACCGGGCGGTATCGGGACGTTGCCGCTTGCCACGCGCTGCACGCGGTCGTCTTCGACGACGACCACCGCGTTCGTGAAGACGTGGCCCATGCCGTCAATCAACGTGCCGAATCTGATGACCTTCGTCGCGGCCGCGGCCTGTGATGCTGCGGCGATGAAGAACAGGAGCGCCAGCAGGGTGGGGATGCGCATGGTCTGAATCAGACGTCGGTCAATTCGCCACCTGCACCTTCACCATCTTCGACGGTGGCCGGTACTGGGAATCCAGACCGTCGGACGATCGCTGTGTTCGTCAACCGTGAGATCCCGGACTTCGTGCGGCTCCGGCATCAGGAATTCCGTGGACTGGCCGGTCGTGATGTCGACGCGGTAGATGCGGCCGTTGTTGAAATCGTTCGTCCACACCACCTGGTTCTTGTCGTCGACCGAGAGGCTGTGCGGTGACGGGAACGGCGCCGGTATACGCCTGGTGGCCGGCAAGAATCGGATACTCCGTGATCGCGTGCGTCTCGGGATCGAAACGCGCCACCGACCGGCCCAGTAGAGTGTCATCCACGCGCGGCCCTGCGCATCAACTTCCCCACGGCGGGGCCCGGACCCGGGGTCGGCGTCGGATATGTCGTGAACTGCTCCGATTTCGGATCGAAGACGCCGATCTTGCCGAGACGCCACAGGTTCATGATCGAGCGCCCTTTGGCGTCGGTCTCCATGTCGGCCGTGTCATCGTCTGTTTCGTCGGGCACCGTGTAGTGCTTCACCATGCCGGTCTTCATGTCGAGCGCGTGCAGTCCCTTGTCGAGTGCTCACACCGTGCCGGCTGGATCGATCCCGAACATGTTGCTGCCCGATGCCCAGGGTGTGAACGTCTCCGTTCGCGGGTTGAACCGGACGGTGCCGCCGCCCATTCCGATGACCACGTTGCCTTCTGGGATCGAAGGCGATGTCGTGCGCGCCACCGCCGGGGTTGCCGGCGCGCAGCTGTCGCTCCGCCACGATGCCGCCTTCCACGGCCCATGTCCGGCAGGATGCTGTAGGGAAATTCCTTGACCTCGCCGGTTCGCCGGTCGATTCGCCCCACGACGAAGCGAGAAGTGATCGGTGTAGTAGGCGTACGAGCTCTTCGGATCCAGCAGAATGTCATGCGGCCACGCAAACCGCCGGTCGCCGCGCAGGATGTTCAGGTCGCGCTGGCCGCTTCGTGGAATCCCATGCTCGGTGACGACGAGCCGCGTGGACGCATCGCCTGTCGGCCGGGGCCGCATCGTGAATGGCAGCTCGCCGGAGGAGCCAGGCCCCGAATCGAGGCGAGATAGGCGGCGAGCGGTTCGACGTATTTCTTCTGGCCAAACGCGCGCGGTGCCGGGCGTTTCGCGCGACACCGCCCGCTCGCCCGCCATCCGCCGGATGATCTGCACCCAGTCGTCCTTGGCACCGGCCCGTCCGGAGCGCAAACTGCAGCGAGTGGCAGTTGTCACACTGGATCAGCAAGTGCTTCTGGTCGCTGGTGCCGGGCAGGGGCCGCGATGATGTCAGCCGCTGTCGCGTCTGCGATTGACGGCTGCCGCGGCCGCAGCGTCAAGTCGAGCCGCGCCGTCTTGCCTGCCGGCAGCGTGGCCTGCTGTGTGGCGCGCTCGAAATCGGGAAGCTCGATGGCGACGGAATACGGACCTGGCGACAGATCGGACCATCCGGGGAAGGCGTACTCGCCACGCCCGTTGAGTGTATACGTTCACGGTGACGTTGCTGTGCTCGCGGTGCGCGCGCACCGGGACGCCAGCCAGACCGTCACCCGTCGATGAAACGACCTTGCCGCTGAGCAGCGAACCATCGGCGGCGCTGCTCCGCGAGAGCTGGGCGTGCGCACCGGCCACGACCCAGATGAGGACGGTCGCCAGCGCGTATCGTTGAAAGCCGGATTTCGTGAACATCGCAAGCCTCCTTGGTCGAGGCGATTCTACGCGCCGCCTCAATGGCAAATCAACGGCTCAGGGCTCACCGCAGCGCTTCAGCGTGAAGACGGCGGTTCGTGTCGCGGTGGTCAGCCGCCGCTCCTTCGCGGGCGGTGCTAGGATGCGCGCATGCATATCAAGCCCGTGAGCCTCGTGATGACGGCCGCTCTGGCGGCGATGGTGCTGACGCAGTCGCTCGTGACTGGTGCGACGGAAATCAGGTGCTCTGCTCGAACGGTATCAGGGAGGTGATGCGGGACCTCATCCCGCAGTTCGAGAAGGCGACAGGCAACACCGTGGCGGTGACCTTCCGGGTTATCGGCGGCGCTGAAACGGCAGATCGACAGCGGCGAGCCCTTCGACCTGGCGATTCTCACGCCAACGCTGATCGATGATCTTGTCAAGCGCGGAACCGTGGCTGCCGACAGCCGAACCATCCTGGCGCGCTCGGGTATTGCCCTTGGCATCCGGGCCGGCGCCCCGAAGCCGGATATCCGCACGACCGACGCCGTCAAGCGCACGCTGCTCGCGTCGAAGTCGATCACCTACGCGAAGGAGGGCGCCGGGGGCGTGTTCTTCACCGACTTCATGCAGAAGGTCGGTCTCACCGAAGGCTTGAAGTCGACGGTCAGGCCAACGGCGAGTGGAGAGGAAGCCAGCGCGGCGGTGGTGCGCGGCGAGGCCGATTTCGCCGTGCTGCCGATGAGCGAGCTCCTGACGATCCGCGGACTCGAAGTCGCTGGAACATTCCCGCCGGACGTGCAGGGCTACGCCGTCATGGTCGCCGGCGTGAGCGCGCGCTCGATGCGCGGCGCTGTCGCGCGAGACCTGATCAAGTTCGTCATGGCGCCCGCCGCGCTGCCGGTCCTCAAGAAGAGAGGAATGGAACGCGGCTGAGCGAATGCGGCAACGGCGCGTGATAAGGTCACCATTCTTTCGACTATCAGACCGGCGATCACCTCTTCGCAGACCCAAAGGAGGAAGACCACATGCTTTCCATGCGAACCGTGATGATGACCGCAGTGGTGGTGGTGGCGTTCGGTGCGGGATGGCTGGCCAACGCCAGCGCGCAGCAGAAGGCGCCCGCTCCGCTCATCACATACTTCAGTCACGAGAAAGTGGACGCATCGTTCGCGCACGCACTCGCTTCAACCGGCAGCGGCGACCTGTTCGCCCGCAAGGATCGGCAAGGCCGCACGTGGGCCATTCACTCCAACAGCCGCGGCAAAGCCGACGAAGGCACGTTGCATTCCCATGAAGATTGGACGGGCGTGGTCGTGATCATGAGCGGCGCGGCCACGTTTATGACTCCGGGGACTGCCACCGGCACCCAGGGAGCAAAGGACACGCCCGAGGGCGGCCGGTTGGTTGGAGCCGGCGAGTCGCACCGCGTCAGCAAAGGAGACGTGGTGATCATCCCTCCGGGCGCGCCGCACATGCTAGGAACATCGAGGAGCCGTTCCGGTACTGGTGGTGCAGACGCCGTAGTCTATGCGAACGTGCCCATGCCCGAGACCGCCCCTTCAGGATCGTCGCCGTGTCCGGGCACGCCAAGCCTCCTCGATCATCGTGGCATGGAGCGTTGCCTGACATCCGGTCGTCATCTCATGTTCGCCAGGACAACCGCTTCAAAACGTCCTGAGCCTCCACCGGTGCAGTCATCGCACCGGCCGCAGATCACCAACTGAACGGCGCGCCGACCGGATCTTTCGACCGTGTTCGATGCCTTCCTCGACAGCGCGTCGGAAGTGAATGCCGACGAGGATGCGCGAGAGTCCGTTCTCCTCTGCCGCCTCGGAGAAGCTGCGGAACGAGCGCAGGCGCGGAGAGACATCCGTGCAGGTGCGCCCAGGCAGCGTCAGGCTGCACGCACGGAAATGAATATCGTCAGTGCCGAAGAATTGCGCCAGAACCTCTGCGGCCGCGCGCATCCTCGACGCTGTGCGCCGAATCGTGATCGGGCATCGGATACGTAATGTGCAGCGGTGTCCAGTTCAAATCAGCTGCCGTATCAGGATTCCCGTCGCTGTCGGCCAGCTGAATGGCAGTGACCGGCCGCCAGAAGTTGTGGTGGAACTTGCTCTCCCATGAACCGACGTAGCCGTCGGCCATTGCCATGTTGAGCAGGCCGAGCAGCCGTGCGTTGGCGTGGAGACTGAGACGGGCGCGCTCTGCGATATTGCGCGCGATGCGGTTCCAGGCCAGCGGTGAGTTCTCCACCCAGAACACGGCGATTTCGGTCTGTTCCGGCGTGTTCGCGCACTTGTGCGGTCGTGACACCATCGCCGCCGAGCGACTTCACCTCGTTGAAGTCCGCAGCATACGTCCGGCTCCCGATGCGATGCGGGGGACCGGCACGAAGTGAGCTGTCGCGGAGCACGAACGGCGTGACTCTGCACTCGTGGCAAACGCGAATGGGAAGCCGGGAGTAAATCGATACTCGCCGGGGTTCGTTCCCTGAGGATACGCGAAGTTCAACAACGGCGCGTCGGATCCGTCGCCAGCACGCAGCGCGGGGATCGCGGCCGCGGCCGCCTGACCGACGTTAATTCCGCGGGGTCTTTCGTTCGCCATCGGGGATTTCCATCAACGCGGACGCGTAATCAGCTTCAACGCTGGCGATACCGTGTTCGATGCATTCCGCAGATTCCTGCAACCGACCGATGACGGCGACCAGCACGTCTCTGGCCGCCGCGGCAATCGCGGCATTGCGGGACGTGCGGCCGGTCACTGTGCTGTCGAGATGTGTAAGGACGTGAGCGCCGATCGATCGCGTTCAGCGCATCGTGAATGGCGATGTGGGTCATGGCGTACATGCGGGATTCCGCCAGCGCGTTCCCATCCGGCGCGGAGACACGCGGCCAGCGAACATCTTCCGGCGCTTTCATTCCACCTGAGGACTGCGTCCGCGCCCGCCACACTGGGCCACGTGACGAGTAGCGCTGCAGACATGCAGATCCCGCCAAGAACGTCCCTTTTCACGAGACACCTCCCTGCGCCGGTCCGACAACTCCGGGGCGCGCGTTTCGATGACCAGCGAGGCTGTGCGGGCGATATACTCCCGCCGTCACCGGTCGTCGCTTCAGATTGAGCCCGCAGATGTGAAAGCCGAAACAGCGCGCAAAGCGGCTCATCGAGGCGACGGCATCCGCAACCGGGCAGTTCAGGGAACACGCCGTGCAACAGGAACGCAAAGGCGCGAGCTCCGGCGATGACGTCAGCGCGTTGCTGAAAGACATCGGCAGCAGCGGCCAGGACGCTCTCGACCGCTTGTTTCCGGTCCTGTATCGGGAGTTGAAGCGCATCGCGCACGCGCCAGCTTCGCGGTGAGAGGCCGGATCACACCCTCGACACGACCTGCCTCGTTCACGAGGCCTGCGTGAAACTACGCGGGCTCGATCGATTGACGTGGCAGAACCGCGCCCATTTTCTGGCTGTCGCGGCGCAGGCCATCCGGCGTGTGCTCGTCGACTACGCCGTTGCGACCAGGAGCGCAGAAGCGCGGTGGGAAGCGCCATCGCGTGTCACTGGACGAGGCGCTGCTGCAGGTGGAACATCCTATCCGATCAACTGGTGGCGATCGATATGCAACTGAAGCGGCTGGAGCAGTTCGATCCGCGCCTGGCGCGCGTCGTTGAATACCGGTTCTTCAGCGGAATGAGCATCGAGGAGACTGCCCACGTGCTCGAGTCGTCGCCGGCGACGGTTAAACGCGATTGGAGTCTTGCTCGCGCGTGGCTGCATCGCGAGGCTCGACGGCGGCGATCGCCCTCGCATCCGTCATAGCCAATGACAGTCGATCGCTGGCGTGAGATCGAGGCGCGGCGCGCTCCGGAACAGTGCACGGGCTACGCGGTGGACGAGAGCCGCGTTGTTGCCATCGACGGCACGCGCCTGCCGGATCCTGCACCGGCGTCAGCGCCCGCGATGCCGAAGAAAATGGGTGCTGGATGGCGGAGGAAACCTTGGTCCACGCGCGGGAGAGAACGTGGAAGTGACGGGTCAGGACCGACTGGCAACCGCCATCGGCGCAGCCGTCAGCCGATGAACCGCCGGATCGTCTCCGCATCTCGACGGTGAAGGCGGTCAAGACCGTCGCGCCAACCTGCGCATACGCGGCAAGGCACACGCGCTCGTCAGCCCATCACATCAGGGAAAGCAGTTCGGCGAGGCGAAGCGATCCGGGAGATCCGATCCATCGTCAGATCCGCGATCGTCGGCTGCACCATCCGCTTCAGGGTAGATCACGGTCTGCGTGAACTCCTCGGGAACGAGACGCTGACCTCCGCGTGACGCTGAAGGTTTCTGACGCGCTGTCGGCGAGGGCGGCGCAGTCGCTGACACCCTTCGTCCGTTCATAGATCCGTTGGACCGCGCGATACGCGTCCGGATTGAGTTCCGGCGTCGTTGGCTGTCCTGACGCGGGCGCGACCGCAGGGGTGAGCGGCGTGGCTCGAGCCGCAGATGCGAGGGTCGCGGGTCGCTGGCTGTTTGGTCGGTCACTTCCGGACGTGGGCGAATGGCTGACGATTCCGAGCGAGGGCCGGTGCCGACGTTTCAGTCGGCACGCCGCCCGTCGTGGCGCTCGCCGTGGACGCAGCGCGTGCGGGCGCCACCGGGCCGAGGTAGGCCGCCGGCGGGCGTCAGGCTGCCAGGCTCGTTCCAGCTCCGACCACCACCAGGGTGACGAGCCGCCCGCGACGAGCGCGATCGCGATCGGCTCCAATCAGTTGGCCTGCCATCCACCCGAATTGCCTTCCGCCATGTGCTCTCGATTTCCGTGAGGGCGCCGAATCGTAGCTATGGCGCCGGACCGCCCTTGAGCGTGTGCCTTGCCGCGTTTCACGCTCCGTTGTCGATGCGCGTCTGCCCGCGAAGCTTCAGGATCGTCTTCGGATCGGTCTTCGCGTCGGTGATGATCGAGAAGAACGGGCTCATCATCTCCTCCCATGTCATCCGGCCGCGGTAGACCGTCCGGTTCGGGATCCGGATTGAACTTGTTCGACGAGGAGTTGTTGTAGTGCGCCTCGACGTGGAGCCTCGTCCCTTGGGTGCGAAGATCGGCTTCATCGGGTTGTAGACGATCTGCCAGTTGAAGTCGTACTCGGCACGTTCAGGACGACCTCGTCGCGGCCGTCCGGATAAATCAGGTGATAGGTCATGTCCTTTCCGCGCACGTGCATGTGGGGCATCATCTGCACGAGCCAGACGTCGGCGGTGAACTCCGCGTCGGCGGGCGGGCTCTTGCAGTTCGGCTCGTGCGGCGGGATCGCGAAATTCGACTCGCCGCCGGAGATCGCGTAACCGATCCACTGCTTCTCGGTGCGGCTTGTCGGCCACCGTGAAGCCGATCAGCGGACGATCGACGACCTCCTTGCCGGTAGGCGTGTAGTGCACCTGCGAACTGAGATGTCGCTGTTGGCCGGAACCAGCTTAGCCGCGCCGAACTGCCGGTAGTCGTCGGCCTGCACGCCGGGCACGTAGCAGGCAGAACCGCCGCCGAAGCCCGATGCGCCGACAGCTTGTTCGGTGCCAGTTGGCGGCACCGCCCGGGCTCGCCCCGGCGTCGGTCGCGACGCCCTCCTCGTCGCGCGGCGACTCGCTCCAGTTCAGCACGTAGTACGGCGCTTTATCGCTGGTGCGGCACGAACGTCATACAGATGTGGTGAGTCACCGTGAGATCACGCTCGGCTTGATCTCGAGCGAGGTGATCCACGTGTCCTTCGTGAATCCGCTCGGGATCACCGCCGTGGTCCACTCGATGACGTTCTGCGGCGGGTGAGCCGGCACACGGAACTCAGGTGCCTCTGACGATGACGTCGGGCGTGATCTGCCAGCCGTCCGCGGCCCACTCAATCGGCGGCGGGGCGTCTTTCGGATCGCCCTGCGGAGCGCCGCCGTCAGCCCACTTCGCGATCGTGTCGATGTCGGTCTGACTGAGCGACCGATCGTTGGCAAAGCGCGCCGTGCTGAGGGTCGGCGAACCATGGCGGCATTTCGCGGGTGACGACTTTAGCCTTGATCGCGCGCGCCCATGGCCGAACCTGTTCGTATGTCAGCAGCGACATCGGCGCGATCTGTCCGGGCCGATGGCACGACTGGCAGTTCTTCTGGAGGATGGGAAGGACGTCTTTGGTGAATGTGGCTGCGTTGGCCGTGACAGCGCTGGCCGCCGCATCCTGCGCCTTCATCGTCCCCGCGGGTGTCACGACGGCCGCGACAATCAGGAGCAGAAGGAACCATCGGTAGCCCAGCATACGCAAGTCTCGCTTGCCAAAAACGGTTATTCCCTGTTCACGGGCATGTCGTCTTCGGGAGTCTCTGCACGAACCCGACCTTCAGAATCGGCGCCTGCGAACGCTCCGTCACCCGGTGGACGGTCTTCGGCTTCGCCTGAGATCTCGACGCGGGAACCCACAAATGGAACAAGCGCACTGTTGAGTGCCGAAGCCGATACACCTGGCTCGCGGATTGTTTCGCGGTGGCCGACGTCCCCGTCCCGGGCGGAACGCGCTCCTCCATGCGGCGTTGACGAGAAGAAACTTCGAATCGCTGGGCGCATTCAACTCATCGGCGGGTACGGCTCCTCGCCCGTTCGCCGCGGCCCATCGCACGCAGCCGGTCACCGCTATGCGATCTGCCAGCCTGGGAGGATCTGGCTGTGGGGTGCCTGGTGTCGGATTGCCCGTCAGGCGACCTGTTCCTTGCGCAGCAAGACTGACCCCGCTGATGCAGACTGTCGTCACCACGTGGAGGAGCAATCGTGGCATGCGCGGTCCCTGTGGCCCGGATTTATTCACCCGTCTTCGCCCCGCACGTCCAGATATCTTCGTTGAAACCTTACAGATGCAGAAGCCGCTTCGCGTTCCCTCTCAAGATCCGATCGAGATCGGCGGCTGGTAGTTTCAGCTGTTCCACGAAAGAGTTCGGATATTCGATATCCCTCGCGGCGAACAGATCCGTGCCGATCACGATGCGGTCCGACCCGACCTCGCCGATCAGAAAGCGCAACGCGTCGGGATCGTAATTGAGATAGTCGTAATGGAATCGCCGGAGATACTCCTTGAACGGACGCTCCACCTTCAACTGCAGCCGAGCCCATGTGATAGAAGCCGTGCTCGACTCGCGCGAAGATGAACGGAAACGCGCCTCCGCCATGTGGCAACACAATCTCGAGTCGCGGGAACTTGTCGAGCGTCCCGGTGGTGATGAACTTGAGCGCCGTGGTGGCGTGTTCAAACGTAAAGCCAAGCCAGTTGGTGACGCTGGGTGGACCGACGAGGCGTGTGCTGTAGAAGTTCGCTTCGCCATCGAGCGGATGGAACAGGAGCGGGTAACCCAATTCCTGGCATCGCGCGAAGATCGGTTCAAAGGCAGGCTCGAACAGGTAATCGTGCTGCTCGATGGAATTCGGCAAGGCAACGGCCCGCATGCCGGGCTTGCCCGCGACGCGGTTCAATTCCTTCAATGCCATCCCCGGGTCTCGGACGGGCATCGCGATGCCGGCGACAAAGCGGTCCGGATAGGCCGTATGCGCTTCAATAGCAGCATCGTTGACAATTTGCGCGAGGCGGACGCCTTGTTCCGGAGTCGCCCACTGCCATGGCATTCCGCCGGACAGCGTCAGGACGTGCATCTGAACGCCGTGCTCGTTCATCCACTTGACGCGTTGACCGAGGTCGAAATCCAAAGGATAGGGATTGGCCGGCGCAGGCCGTCCCATTTCGACCTGGGCTCTCGTGTAACGCTCGGGAGCCCAGTGCGTGTGCATGTCGATCGAAACAGGCCGGACGGACGCGGGGTTCGCTGGACGCGCCTCCCATGCGGGTCGCTCCTGTGCGAACGCGCTGCGAACGTTCATGCTCATCGCCGCTCCCGCTCCGACTCCCAGCCTCGAAACCCGCGACGGTCCAGCGTGTGTGAACGTGTGTTGTTCATATGGCCCTCCGCGCGGTCGTTATTCTAGGCGCGTTCCGGGCATCGCGTATTGCGTTTCGTGAAGACGGCGACTCCCTATTTCGCTGGACATCAACCGACATCCATCGTTGAAGATCCACCCGAATCGTGGCGAGACGTCGCCGCCGAGGCGGTGGATAACCTCACTGGCACGCAAGACTTGAGAGGAAAACCGATGCGCGCGTTCTCGTTCCGCTGGCTGTTCGCGGTGACTGTAGCCCTCCTGCTCCCAACCGCTGCTTTCGCGCAGGAAGCGGCCATCAGCGGAACGATCACGGACGCGACGGGAGGCGTCTGCCCGGCGTCGTGGTTCGCGCGAGTCCACGCCGCTTCGGGCAACAGCTTCGAGGCGGTCACCGACGGCCAGCGGCACCTTCCGGATGCCCGTGCGTGTTGGCGTCTGCGAAATCACCGCCGAGCTCCAGGGCTTCACCACGGTCACGCGTCGAGGGCTCGAACTGCTCGTTGGCCAGCAGGTGACGGTGAGCATCCAGCTGTCGCCTTCGACGATCCAGGAAACCGTGACGGTCACGGGCGAGGCGCCGCTCATCGAAACGACATCCTCGTCCACGAGCGCGCCAACATCGAGCCCCGCCAGATGCGGGAGCTGCCGATCAACGACCGGAACTGGCAGGATCTGCTCGCGTCGCGCCGGGCGCGCGCTAAGCAATACGTAACTG
>ERZ1370068.5250-contig-428_pt1 | contig 19273 bp, 32 predicted proteins | sample MGYA00561227_ERZ1370068 | MGnify/ENA primary metagenome ERZ1370068 (study PRJEB38410, sample SAMEA6850437) | metagenome | study: Metagenomic assessment of the ecological functions of the soil: analysis of the soil microbiota associated with the...
CTGGCGGCATCGTCTGATTTGCCATATGCTTCGGCACCGCCACTGGCCGCTGACAGGTGCGAACAGGTTTCACGGCCACGGTCTTAATGGTCTTTTTCCCGATAGAACAAAGTCTTATCGCTTCCCGTCCTTGAGCCACACGCTGCAGCGATCACAACGACGACGCCTAATGCAATTCCAGTCACGATTCCAGATTTCTTCATGTCTCTAACCTCCATCGGGTCGAAATAGGAGTCGATTCCATGCGCCCCAACGCACACGAATGCGCAATGCGGCGCTTCACAATCCCCGATTTTTCAGGACTGCGAGAAGACACACTACGGCCTTGTTGGAATCAGATCAGAAGGGCGAGATTGCGAAGACATGTTGGCCCGGGTGGGTGGGCCATGCAATCGGTCGATGTGGTGAAACTGAAATGAGGGCGTTCGGTAATGGTGGTGCAATAGCCGGAGCGCGAAGACACGCCCACCGGTGGAGGCGGGGTGAGCGCGAACCGTGTTTGGCGGCGAAGGCTCGTTCCGGTCTGGGCACAGACAAGTGCGCAACAGAGTTTGGCGTCGGCAACCTTGGCTGCTTCCTGTTGCAGCAGCGCAGCTTTGCAGCAATCCATATCCATCATGCTATCCATGCCGCATTCGCTCTCACCCGAGCTCAGAGGCACACCTGCGGACCGCGCTGCCAACAGAGCACCAGCAAAAGGAATAAGGATGCGAGCCGCTTCTTCATACCATGGGCCACTCTATTTTCCTTGAAAGTGCGTATCAATCCAAAGTCAGCCTTCAGCCGCACCTCGCTTGGTGCAGGTCCGGCTGGCGACATTCACAAACCATTCAGCAACGCTCATACCTAACGATTTGCGGTCGCTTGCCTGCCTAATCCCCGGCAATCCAACTGGCAACATGCAGCGCAAATATACGCGACAGCAGTCGACTATCCAGCGACACGCACCGAAGTCACAACGGGTTGTCGATGACCGCGTTGGCGCTGCGATTAAGCCATATCGTGTCTGGCGGCAAATCAAATTCCGTATTGACATGGGCTGGCTGCAGGTATTTACTTTCGGCCCCCGAAGTCTGGAACTCCGTATGCCACAACTCACTCAAGCTGACTAGAGGCACTGAAATGAAAAAAGTGGATTGCTCTCTCTGCTGATGACTTCTCATTAGTATTTGAAGAAGCTCGTCCTCATTCACCCTTAATGGCCTGCACATCCAGTGTGATGGTCACCCCTTCCGCCAACCAAAATACCGCCCGTTTCCTCTAAGCGCGGCGTTCCACGTAAGTCCGAAATCTTTTCCGGTTGATTTTTGTCGTAGCCGGAGTGGAAGCCTATCGTCCGCGTGGCTGTCTCCATTACGGATCTTGCCTGGCGCCGACGGTCCCTTCCACAGCAAACACAACCTTGAACGCGACTTCCCCGAATGGTCAGCTTCCTGCCTTCCACAGCAAAGTTCATCTCTCTCCCCGCGTGCGTTTACACTTCCGGTTGAGGCGAACGTAGACAGCTTCGTGGAAATTCTCCGACATCCGTAAAGTTCCGCACTCTCTGAGATGCGTATCACCAGATTCAGCGTTGCAGCGTGTATTGATCGACGCCGCTTCGACGGAGGTCTTCTGGCCCGCAGGACTTGGTCACGTCGCTTCCGGGTCCAGCGCAACAATACCGGTAATAGGCGTGAATTGTCCCTTCACATTTGTAATCATCATGCGCGTGTTTGACCTTGAACTCGGCACCTCGAATGAACAGGATTCGATGTTCCGGGGCGCTGCCGCTTGCGGTGCACTGCGTGCTCATTGCTTCGCCTCAGTATGCAGCCGATATCAATTCCTTCAGTTGGTGCAGGGGCCTGCGCAAGTTCAATGACGGTTAGCGTCCACTCGTACGTGGACGCGATGTTGAATGGTGTGGCAAGTCCAGCCGTTCTTTCGTCGAGTAGGCCAGGACCTGAGCTAAAGCGGAAAACAGAACATGTTAGCTGATGGGTCGCAGAATTTACAGGATTGAATAGATGGATGATTGGAACCTCTGCCTTGTGCGGCAACACTCATCGCCGTGAACTACCAGCACGGCGCGATGAATACAGATGCGACTCTGAACACGTGCGACGCCAAAGTGAATCAACGGCAATCGATGCACGCGTATGTGCGCACGAGAGCTTTTTACACGATTTCGAGGCAAGGCTAAATTATTGAAAAAGCGGAATGGTGGCCAGGGACGGAACCGGAACGGCCGACGCTGGCCTTCATTCAGGCCGCCACCGATTCGGCTGGTAAGTGATTTGCGAACTCAACGAATGTCACTGAGGATGTGGCGGAGCTATCGTACGCATGGTGACGGCTCACTGCATATGGACCTTCCTCTGTGCCCTGCCAAAGGCTCTGCCATGATGACGCAAGAGCCTAATCAACCATGGCGTCCACTCGACGGCAGGTAGACGGAAACAGTTTTTCTCTGGGTCGATCGTTACGGATGCGTGGCCCCCCAGCACCTGGGATTCGCTCGGTTTGTCCAAACGGTGGATCTCAAGATCGGCTTCGGTGTCGTGGCCTGCGTAGACACTCCTCGAGCGTGGTCACAAGTCGCTCTACGGCTCCGTCCTAGCCTGCCAAGGTTCTGCTGCATGGACCAGAATCTTGGCGCTGCTGCGATCGCGGCAGCCTGCGCGGCGATGTGTCCGAGCGCGATCTCGCTTCTTTTCCAATAATCCGCTCGTGTTCGGCGGCGCCACCTGGCCGAGATATCGTCCGGAACGGTGGGGAAACGCCAGAAAGATCTCTGATCCTTTCCATATCTTCACCGGGACTATTCCAGTGATGTCTCGTCCAACGAGTGTTCTGCAACATATAGAACGACGGCGTCCAACTGACGGCCACAGCCTCCGCGTCCTTAAATAGAGCGGCTGCGTCAGCGCCGGAGCCCAGCAGAAAAACTGTGTCAATACCCTGTGCTGCTTCAATCTGCGTCACATACCGTGTCGCACCGAATTTCCTCGCGCGGATAGTAATTCCGGAGACCGGACTCGACCCAGCTTTCTTGCCTGGTCTTCAACGCTCGCACCTGGATTGCCCTGCTAAACTCGGCATCAGGACAGATAATGGCAACTCGCGACTTTCGGGGATCCGGCTTTCTTTTGCAGAGCAGTTAATCCAGGGATGCGCGCCTCGTTCATTGAGACCCGGTAGCAAATAAAACACATAGCGGTTAAGCGGCAGTGTTCGTTGCGGCAGAAGCGTGGAAGGACCAATCAAGGGCACTTTGGTTTTCCTGACTAGAGGCCGTTACACCCTCTTCAGCTCCCGCAGTCAATCCACTTCACAATGGCAAACACCTCGTCGTCTGATCAGGTGTTTCATGTTGGCCAGGGGTTGAATGTGAGTCTCCATACATGACTCGTAACTCAATCTTCGGTTGTAGATTCCACCGCGCGCGTTGATCTCCGAAAAATAGGCCTGCAAGACGTCGCACCATCGACTGGGCCAATCTCCGTCAGTGCTGTCTTGTCCGGCAAAGGCGGTGCCGGATCACGATGCTGGTTTCCGTCACACCTGGATCGAAATCAGTTTCGATGCGTTTCAGATAAGCAATCAGATCCTGTCATATCCCGTTGCGGCATGCGGAGAAGCTGGTACGGCGATTGATCAGCTTGGCCAGTGCCGGCCGGATCGAGTCCAGCTCGTCAGCGCGCATCGAACGAATGAGCTCTTCTCGGAAAAGGCCGGGATGCTGCTTCTCCCGCTCTTCGTGTGTGTGACCGCAAGGCTTCGCTGGGGCCTGTAGACCAGGTAAGATTGCCAGCGGTCACGCCGCCCTCTGTCTTTCCTTCCGCCCCGGCGCGCGGTGCAGCCAGCGCACGGGAGTGTCGGAGGCTGGCAAATCAATCTCCGCCAACGAGCTGCGACCTCCTGGCCTGACGAACTTTGACTTCTGAGATAGAAGGCTCGCGCTTTTCTCTTCGAGTCAGTCCGCGCCGGGCCGCGGCTGTCCTGGTTCGCCAACCGAGGTTAGATCGCGACGTAGAAATCGCCCTCGACTGATCGCTTAGGCTCAAGAAGGCCAGCGCGATGCCGCAAAAGTAGAATCAGCACGAGTTTCCGATTTCTGGTCATCGTTATGTCATCGCGCCCCAAACCAGAAATGAGACCCGCCCCTTAGTGTGTGAAAACTGCTTCTCATTCACCCCAACCTTCAGGTTGGGGCTGCGCTCTCGAGATAACTCCAAGGAACCGTCTCAACGGTTTAGCCAAACTCCGCGTCGCAGCTGTCGAGCTTCACACTAATTTGCGCCACTAGGAAAACCGTTGAAACGGTTCGGCGAGTTACAAAGATCGCTAACCCCAACCTGAAGGTTGGGGGCGAATGAGAGCGGTTTTCACATTGTGACCTTAGCGCAGTTGGTCTATCTGTCAGCTAAGACGTCTTCTACAATCTTCATCAGTTCCTCGGATCTGGCCAGCCTCGTAGGCTTTCTTCCAAAGGCCTTTGGGCTCATTACCAATGATGAGGATGGTCGTGTGTTTGTCTTTTGTCTCGACATACTGGCCGAGTTTGTAGAGGGCCCAATCGAGGTTCTCCCTTTTCCCAGTGAGAAAGATCCAGCCCGGACGAGCATGAAACTTTCGGCCATACTCTTTGAGTCGGGGAGGTGATGTCCATTTCAGGATCGACGCTGATCGAGACGAGGAAAGCCTCTTTCCAAGGCGATCACCGAGTGCGTCCTGTATCTTCTCGAAATTCCGATTCAGCGACGGACAAACGTTTGTGCAGGTAGCAAAGAATGTGTTGATAATGACAACTTTACCTTTCAACACATCGCTGTAGAAGCGCACGCTCTGACCGTCCTGATTGATCAACTCGACGTCGGAGAAATACTTCTCGGCCAGTGAAGGCGTTGATTATTGCCGTCGCCAGCTTGCTGCTGACCTTGCAATGACGACGGACTGAGGCGTCTGCCGCTCAGCAGAGGCGGCTGACTTTGAGCGAAACTGGAAAGTGCTGAGAAGAAGACAAATGCTGGAAGGAAGGTGCTCGTCAGTAAGGATCTCAAGGGAAGTCATTGGTGCGGCTCCTCGCCAAAGATTCATCCGTCCTCCCTTTCTTGACCTTAAGGATCAACTCCATCAACTGCGAAGGTTTTGGCTAGACCATAAGTGCGCGTCCACTTCGCCCGTGAGATCATTGCCGATGAGTACTGTCGGTGAGTGATCTTCTCTACGTGCGACCGATGCACCCGGGCGTTGAGCAACTTATCTATCTCCTCCTTATCGCCCGTAACAAAAGTCCAACCTGCTCCTGCGTTGAACTTTGCCCCCAGGCCTTTAAGCGTTGCGGTGTATCCGTCACCGGGTCAACGCTAATAGAGATGAAGTGGACATCCTTGCCAACTCTGTCACCCAAGTCTTTCTGCACCCGGGCAAAAGTCGCGGCCAGCGGAGGGCAGATTGTCGTACACGTGGTGAAGACAAAAATTGATGACCACGGTCTTGTCCTTCGTCAGGTCGCGATAGAAATGAACTCTGTTGCCGTCCTGGTCCAACACTTCAACATCCGGGATGTTCATCTTCATCATTGATGCGGGAATGCCATTCAGTATGCCGGCCGAGTGCGCATCCGCGATCAGGTTTTCCGACGTCGCGTTATTACTCTGGGAGGAGATAGGGTCCTTCACCAACCTCAAAGCCATCCGGCACTTCGGACACGTGCCGGGCTTGGTTGGACTTCGACCTCGAGATGCATCGGGCAGGTGTACTGCGCTTTCGCCTTTGCGGCGCCTTGCTCTGCTGAAGTGGGTTTACAGCCGACTGCCCGCGCGCGCTGGCCAGTGGAACAGGCGAGAGCCAGAATTGCGAGCATTAATGTTTTGTAAAACTTCACACGGTGGGCGCTGGCACCCTCATCGCACCTGATAGTTTTTTCATCTCGCTCTCTCCATCTCTAGTAGCGGTTTCTGCACCTACACTCCGACGTGTAAGGCTTGCGCTGCGTTCGCTTGAGCTGAGACCTGGGAGCGATCTTCTCGTCCGTCGCCCTCGATCATCGTGTAAGGCAACTCTCTGTAACGCACGCCCATCGACGCAGATTCAACGAACATCGTGTAGATCCCCGAATCCGGTAGGTTGAGCTTGACTTCGTAGATACCGTTTCCGAGCGCCGTCGCAATATCGCGTCTCTGCCATTGCCCCGGAAAATGTCAAGCACCCGCACGTCCTTCAAATCGTCCTTAGCTTTATTCGTTGCTGTTTCGATGAGGTTGAAACGGAACGTAAAATCCTTGCCCACAACAGGCTTTTAAGTCCTTCGTTTGATACTCGATGCGCAAGGCGACTATTGGCTCCTCTTCCAGAAGCGGGTTTGGCTGGGCCACCGCCTCGAAGCAGTGCGTGATACGTGGCGAAGTCAGCCAGAAAGGCTACGTCGTATTTTCCGCTCGCCGGCAGCTTGACGTTGGCCGAGTAAACGCCCGAGTCGTTTTCGCGCAAGCTGCGATCGACCACCAGTACGGCGCGCGGGCTCACGTTGATAGTTCTGGAAGTCACCCATCGGTGCGGCCATACCTTCAGTGTAGTAATAGAGAACTTTGTCCGCAGGATTTGCCACGATGACGGAGTTGCCTTCCGGCGCGAGCACCATTGAATCTGCACGAATCGGAGCGGAGCCCTTCTCAGGGGCCACTTGCCCCCAGGAAACTCCGTCTTTTCGACAACTCCCCGATGGTCGCCAGGCGAATCATTGCTACGCTTTCCGTCCCCAGCGACCTGACAAACGCAAACGTGTTGCTAAACATGATCTGATCGGGGCTTCTTCCCACCTTTACGTCATGAAGCACTCGATTGGTAGCCGCATCGAGAATGTGCACGGTGTTCTCTCGTAGCGTTGAGGGCGAAGCCATAACGCCCACCAGGTGCGAAACGAATCGCACTCAAACCACGCTTCCCTTTCATCCGGGCTAAGATCCGCTGAGTCTGCACGTCTATTGCCGTGATGGTTCCTTCACTCTCACTGACGACGTAAATCGCTTTGCTTAGCGGCGAAAGCGCCATTGAAACTGGAGTAAGCGATTTCGACGTCCTTGATTTTTGCCAGCTTTTGCACGTCGATGACCGAGAGTGTGCCGCTCTCCTGATTTGAAACAAATGCCAAGCGGTTGTCATTACTGATCACTGTCTCGTGGTGTCCGGCTCCAGTCGAGATCTGGGCAGCCACCTTCAGAGTCACGGTATCGATGACCGTCACGCCGCTAGGGCCTCCGTATGCCGTCGTTGGCGACCCACAAGTACTTTTGGTCGGGCTGCATGACAATACGCGTAGGCTTGAGGCCCGTGTCGAGGTAGGTTTGCACTCTCCATCCCCGCGTTTCGATCACCGCCAGCTGATTGATGAGGGCAAGGTCACGAAGATTTTTCTCCGTCATTACTCAAAACCCAGTCTTCACCTGGACTCTTGAGCATGACGAGAGTTAGCAGCTTGCTGCCACCGTAACCGAGCAGCGGATCGATTACGGAGATGTCGGCGCTCTCATTCAGAGCGAGGATGTAGTAAGAATTCAAGTCGACATCTGGTCGGGCCCGCATGCTGCCTTGAACATACGAGGCAATCTTTGCTCTGCATTGTCCGGTATCAGCTGCCTCGCTCTTCGCCTCGCAGAGCTCATCCAGACAGACAGGTTGAGACCCTTGATGGCTGTGCCCGTTGTAGTGTCCGTAACTTTGAACCTGACGATCGCATCTTCGCCTGCCATTAATTGTGTGGGTCTCGACTTCAACGCATCGATAGTGAACTCGATCGCAATTCCCTGCTCGATTGATCTTCTGCTTCGGCGTACCCTCGCGAGCCATTTTCGTCGTCGAACTCACGAGCGAATTTGTCTCCGGCTTTTCGGGCGTGGTTTTAGTCCGCTCCTGGGCCAGCACCGCAACCGCACCGAACATCACGAGACAACAGCACGTGAAGTGAACAACACGACTTGCCAGCTTCATAATAGACTTTGCTTTCTCTCCAGAATCGAAAGGTCGCCCAGCAGGCAGAGTCACCTGTCTTCGTCTGTCTGGGATCTCTTCATCGTCTGGAACTCAGGATTCTTGTGCAGCCATTTGAGCAAACATTGTGCCCACTTCGACGCTGATGCCGTATCGCAAAATCTCGCGGAATCCGGAGTCCTATCTGTCTCAGCTTGAATCACGATCACAACTAAGTGATTCAGGATGAATCAATGGGGGAGGGCTTGCCTTAGAAGTCTGAAACCTCAACCACGGAAGTGGGTGGATCGTCGGATCCGCGCGGTAGCGAGAGTGGGTCAGTCGCAGCAAGCACGAACCCACGCTGAAAAGAACAAGCTGGGAAAGGGGCAAGCGAGAAGGTTGGACGCCTCAGTGGGTCGAACAAGCTGGGAAGCGGCGAATGAAATCTGGACGCATCGCAATCGGGATCTACGAGCGCGCCCCCTGCCGAGATCGCCATGCGAAAATCCGGTTGGTGCAAGCGAGCTTCAGCGGGGCGCCAGGGTCAATACTTGAGAGGCGTCCAACTTTCCGCTCTGCCACAACCTTCCCAGCTTGAGTTCGACCCACTGAGGCGTCGCCAACCTTCTCGCTTCCGCTTCCCAACTTGTTCCTTTAGTAGTTGCATATCCAGGCTTACCTGAAGCGTAAACCACTGCTGGACGCCGACCCACCATCACTGCTTCGAACTGTGATGTTCTTCGGGTTTGTGGACCATGACAACCTGGCGCTGAAGCTACCGCCACCGTCATTTGTCATCGTACCGATCATAGGCGCCGGTCGACGTGACATAGACACGCAGGGTCGCGGTTGGCTCCAGTGCCGGTGGCATTAACACGCAAAAGGTCTCGGACCGTTGATACTCCGCTCGCTGAATTCCTGATGGTGTCAACCGCTTTGACTGTGAGCAGCGCTGTTTTTGTCACTCCGCCGCAGACACCGGAAATTGTGACGACGACGTCGTTACCGTCACCCGATTGGTATTGACGGTAAAGCTTGCCGTAGTGGCACCTGCCGCCACGGTCACACCAGCCGGGACAACGGCGATCGCCCCATTGCTGCTGGAAAGCATGACAAGTGTGCCTCCGCTCGGGGCCGCACGGCTCAAGCTAACCGTGCCTGCTAAAGAGCTGCCTCCAGTCACGCTTCGGCGAACTCAAGGCTTAGCGAAGCAAGCGATGGCACCGGTGTTGGTGTGGCGCAGGTGTCGGGTGGGTGTGGGTGTTGGAGTGGGTGTTGGAGTTGGTGGTGGTCCAGTATCGCCCAAGCTTCACGACAAAGGCATCATCGTGATTATTGGAACCTCCTCCATTGCTAACCTGCAGAGGGTTGGCGGTGGGAAAATCGCTCGACGAAGTATCGCCGGTGGCATAAACATCGCCAGTCCCATTTACAGCTATGCCACGGCCTTCGTCTGTAAGACTTCCTCCGGAGAAAGGTCGAATAGACAAGCGCGGAGCCCGTGGCATTCAGCTTTGTTACGAACGCATCCACTCAGCCCGCCGCCATACATCAATCTGAACCGGGTTGGCGGTCGGGAAATTACTGGACGCGGTATCTCCCGCAACGTAAGCGTTGCCCGAAAGGTCCAACGCGATGGCCCATCCCCGATCAACACCTGCCGTTCCACCAAGGTATGTTGAGTAGACCAGCGCCGAGCCCGTTGGGTTGAGCTTGGTGACGAAAGCATCGAAGCTGCCCCGAGTCTGAAACGCTCCCGCCGTGACTGGAAATCCATCGTACTGCGGCGTAAACGGGTTGTCGGTTGATTCCGTCGATCCGGTGATGTAGGCGTTGCCGCTGGAATCAACGGCGATCCCGTGGCCTTGCTCGCGGCTCGGGCCTCCGATGAATGTCGAGTAGACGAGAGACCTGCCGTCGGGACTAAACTTCTCGTAACGAATGCATCGAGTCCGGCGCGGTCCCGATCATAAGCGCCGGGAGTAATCGGGAAATCGGGGGAAAAGGGTATAACCAGTGACATAAGCGCTGCCGGCGCTATCTACCGCGATTCCTTCACCCCAATCATCGTTGCCGCCGAAGGATTACCTTGCCGCCACCCAGGTAGGTGGAGTAAACCAGTGCCGACCCGCTGCTATTGATCTTCGTCACGAAGGCATCATTGGTTCCCCCGGCAAAATTCGGTTGGAAGGCGTTCACCGTGGGAGTACGTGCAGATCTGGCGAATCCGACAGACGGTCCAGCCAGTGATGTATGCGTTGCCGGCGTCGTCAAGGTCAATCCCTCGGCCAAAGTCGTCAAAACTCCCGCCAAAACGCGCCGAGTAGACGAGCGCGGAGCCAGCCGCGTTCAACTTCGTGACGAAGGTGTCGAAACCCATTGGCGAGGTCTGGAAAAGCGCCGGGGTGGTAGGGAAATTAGTGGTTCCCGCTTCGCCCGCTTAACGTATGCGTTGCCGGCCGAGTCGACTGCGATGCCGTTCCCGCTGGCACCGTTGAGATAGGTTGAATAAACGAGTGCCGTGCCGGCTGGATTGAGCTTGGCGACGAACGCATCGCCACCTCCATAATTGGTTTGAATCGCGCCGGGCGTGGTCGGAAAGTCGATGGCCGCAGTCGCGCCGGTAACATAGGCACTACCGAGCGAATCCACCTGCGACGGAGTAAGCCTGATCGAAGCCGCTGCCTCCGAGGTAGGTGGAATAGACGAGAACCGGATCAATGACCACCTAGCCGGATCATAGGTGCCGAGTTGGAAACCTACGCGGCCCACGCCGGTTGAAACGCAATCGACGAGGACCTCTTCTTTGACACCATTTGTCTCCTGATAGGCGAACGGTTTGCTCTGCCGGATGTCTCCTGCGAGGCATGCGGCAGACAAGGTCGCCGAGTCGATCGATCCTCAAGGCCCTTTAATGCCTCCAGAAGGTCATTTGGATAACGTCAGGATTGCTCCCAGGCGCAACGACAAAGTCGTACTCGAGCTGGCGCTGGTTGCCGTAGTGACCATATCGATCCCAGGATGAAAAACTTGGCCATAGCGAATGCGACCGTGTAACTGGGAATATTAGTGCGCCATTGAGACGGATCAGTACCACGGTAAAATAGTTAGTGGTGGTGGGTTAACTGCTCGACACCCGCATCGCAGCTGTGGGAGTTCGCGCCCCGCCAGCTTCATCCGCACTTGATCGCACCGTGGTGGTCTGACAATATTCTCTGGCCGGAGTCACGCACGTCATTGTTGTCACGCGGTTCGCGCTCTTTGCCGTTTGGCGCGGCCGGATTCTCCAGAGCCATGACGGCCTCGGTGGCAGTCAGGAAAGCAGATTATCCAGCGCTGCGCGCGAGAAACTTCACCCGTTGATTCGGTTTGCCAAGATTGGCTTCGAAGTGGAGCGGCAGAGCGTCGTAATCGACCGGCGCTCCAGCTTGTCGAACTGGGTTTGCTGCATGATGGGAGGCGCGTTCGATCGGATTGTTTGAAGGCCCCAAACGCGCCGGTTACCGCCGTTGCCGGAATACAAATTAGCGACAGGATCACGGCTAAGCAAAGCGGCCGCTTTAGCGCGGAAATGGAATTGATTTAATAGCTGCGACATAGAGTCTCCTTTTCTCAGCACCCAGCGGGAAGCTCGTCGGGCATTGGTGCTAACCGCCCGAACGTGACCAGAAGTGTTGGAGGAAAACGTAATGTCGGGAAAGATTAGTTTGGTTTGTGGGTCGCGCACTTTCGCCGATCTATCTGGGCAGGAGCCGTGGCCTTTTTTCATTGTCACTCAATATCAATTACAAGAAGAGGAGTGCAGCCTGCTTGCATTGAGGCTGCACTCCTGAAAGGTCCTTTGCGGATTAACGCAAGCAGGAATCAGGCTTCATGGGGTGACGCGGAAGATGCCCCACAGTCCCCATCGAACTTGACCGACATCTGATCTCGATACAAATAATCACCCGTAATGCGCCGAGCGCCACCGGCACCGTTATTCGGAACGATATCAAAAGTGAGACGAAGGCATGCACCCCGTATTGGGCGCCTTTAACCTCGCAGAGCGGATTGTTGCCAATCACCGTGGAGTTACTGGCGTAGGGCTCTTCCTGCCAGAAGTGCCCGTGCCTGGAACACGATCGAACGCCATGTCCATTTGCACTCAAGACTCGGAAAGCGGACGTTGTCTCCTGCCTTGGCCGTGAATACCGGAGTCTGCGGATCGCCTCCCACCTGCGCGTTGGTAGAGCACATTCGTGAAGTCGAACGTTCTTGTGATCTCCAGCGGAGTCTCCGGCGCGTAGTTCATGCGCTTCCAAAGTGGCTCGGTGCGGTAGTTGATGGCTTTGTGCCCCGAGTCTTCGGCGTCTTCTCTTCGTTCGCGCACCAATTGGTGCCGCTGCGCCATTCGCATAGTCTCAAGTTGATGTCAGTCTGGAACTGAATCACGAACTCACGGAACGTAGTAGCCATCAGCTCTTGGTTACGGTCGCCTGAGCGCCGCGAGCGCGGCGTCTTCAATCCAGGAAGATCCCAGCGGCTCGATGATCAACGAACCAACCGCACCCTTGTTGCTGTAGCTTGATCGGATCGGACGAGATCAGGTTAGTCGCGCCGAATTCAATCGGCGTCGCTATCCGCTGGTTACCGCTGTATCTTGATATCACCGGCGTACCATCTGTATCTGGCGATACCACCTGGTCCAACCGTCTGATTGGGATTGAAGCCGACGTTCTTCCCGTCGCTGTTCTGCACGTTGTAAGCGAAGCAGTTGCGGGTGCAAACCAACCTGTTTCGAAGGTTTCACCTGATTGGCGTTGAAGTGGTAGAATCAGGTTCGGCATCGTGTTGAAGCCGTCCAGGATCCGCCAGTAGCCTTCGGTAGCTTGTTGGTGAGCTTGAACTTGATACATTCGCCCGGCAATGGCGCGAACGACCAGCGGCTCAATTGGAACGCCCTTGCCTTAACATTGCCAGCGGCGTCAATGTCAGCGCTGCGGAAATACATAATCGCAGTCGGGTCGTTAAGAGCACCGCCGTTTCCGGCTCGGCTGTTGTAGATCAGCTTGTCGCCAGGTAGCGCCGAATGCGTTAACCGCCGTCACATCGATGTTTCTCGTCGGAGCGTTGCTGGGACAGACGCCTGCAGCAAGACTCGAACCCGTCGTGAAGTCGGTCGCAAGCGACGTAACTACGGACCTTGGCAACGCAATGAACTCCCCGTTGGCCACAGTCCCTGGGGTGCTGTTAGCTCCTGGATCGCGTCAGGTGACATAAGTGTGAGTGTCCGTCGTCACAACACTATCCCCGAGTACTGAAGGATCCGTGTCGTCCGAGAAATCGGTGGCTCCCGTCTTGAAGGTTGGATCCACCGCGAACAACGCATCGTTAGTAGGCAACGGTGCCGCGCCTTCGGAGTTGTTTGGCAGCTTCTGCAGGCTTGGTGGCGCACCGATATATCGACCGTTTGTAAACTCGGAAGATTCGCCCAAATACCGTTCCATTGTCCGTCAGACTGAAGCATCGTTCTGGTATAGATAATCGATGAAGGGCCGGTTGCCCATAACCGATTCCTTGCCAGTGAGCATTTCGAAGTGCTCGGAGATGCCGATCATCTGGGAGTTGCGGTATCCAGAGTTATTGACTGCAAGCGGGTCGTCCGGCGTGCCAGGCTCGTGCAGCCACTTATGACCGTTGATGGTCATAGTGTGGGTCTCTTCATGTGCTCCCGCCAGGATGCGAATCTGGACCCTATCGTTTTCTAGCTCTAAGCAGAGGCGTGATACGGGTCGCCTGGTTGTACACCAAGCGTCAACGCAGGATAGAACGTGGGCTGCACGTTGAAGAGCGGATCGGCACGGGTGATGTTTGACTTATAAACCTTCGACAGATCACCAGCAGCACCACCGGCCTGAGTGTTGGTACCTGGATTTCGCACGCGGAAAGGCACGGGCTCGTTCCGGTAGTTGACGCTGAACGTGCCTGGATCCGCAGCCGAGATTGCTTCCGGACAGGGCGCCGGGACTCCCCGGGGCAATCCATAGCGTTCTCAACGATGAAGGGTAGACCCACCTCTTCCTTGAGCGGTGGATTAACCACGTGAACAGGATCGGCAATGGGTTGGCCATTTGCGCCGATTCCGAAACCCGCCTGATAAGCCAGTTGGAAATCAGCGAACTCGAATAGGAACTCGCGATAGCTCTTCGAGGTGTCGGTCGGTTGAATAACAGCTTGCCAGGTTGTTGGTCCGCCATCACTGCGCGTTCCGCAGTGGTACACCGGTCTCTCCATGCTTCCAGACCGAACCCAGCGGTTCGATGACAAGCCCGGCGTATAGGCCGGCCTGCTGGTGTGTCGAAGGTCCAAAGTGATCGTGCGTAAACACGGTGCGGAGCGTGCGGTCCTTGCTGTTGTTGTTCAGCGTGGCGTCGGCGAACCAGCGCTGCACGGTTGTCTGGGCACCGAGCGTACCGAAGAACGGGTGCGGCTTTGCCTGGGGCACACGATGGTTGTGGATGTCGGGCTATCTACTGCGGTCGGTCCACAATTGTTTTGTGCGCGAATTGCTTTGATGCGCTCGAGCACTATCATCCGGGACTGAGAGGTCCCGTCTTCGTAATTGAAGCCGTTACCTGAACCGTCGGACGAGGTTACGTCGAACTTCACCAGGTGAATATGCTGGCCGACGATATCGGTCGGAGTGCGAACTTGAAAGTCATCCTGCTCATAGTTTCCGGGACGAGATTGGTGTGTTGAAAGGTGATGCAATCAGTTGGTGTTGGCGCGGAAGAAGAAGGGCTCCGGCGTCCTCGTGCCGTTTTGGTCGCAGCAACATCCTGCCACAACGACAGTATGCGCGACTGCGGGGAAGTGCCAGCCGGCCTTATTAAATTTGAGGTCAAGCTGAAACGCAGCAGCCTTGTGAGACGCGGGAGTACCAATGCGCAACGCCGTTATCGTCGATGCGGGGATCAGCGTACGGAGCGCCGGGTTTTGGCGGCAACCCATTGAGAATGAAGTCTCGCGGGTGTACCAGTCAGGTTTAAAGCTTGGATGCAGACGCACCGCGTGGTAGTTCATTGCAGCTATTTCGACTGCCGCTCCGGTCTCAGGAATCGCTTGCGGAATTGCAGTCAGGAGTACTTTACTGAAATCAGACGGTCTCTGACGTGGAACGTAGTGCCGCCAACAATAATGTGACGCTTGAGACCTCCATCATCAATTGTGTCGAGCGGCGGATGCGGTGGACGGTGACCGGCCACGAGCGGGATTGAAGAAGGGATAGCCCGGCACAGTCGCCGTTGGCATCGGCGCCATGGCTATCGTGGGTAGTGGCACCAGCGCCGGTATCGGCGTTCCTTTGATCGATTTCCCCATCCGGCAACGCGCGTGCGCCTGCGATCGGAATACCGTTGGCATCTAGCGCCGTTCCTGCCTCGAAGACGTCGTGCGAGCGCCACAGTTCCCACATGCCCTGTGCGAAGTGCGGATAGAGATGGCGGTGGAAAATTGAATCGCCGACGACCTCATTGCGATTACCCGACCCGCCGTGGGTGATCTCGGTAGTGAATGAGTAGCCCGGCCCGATCAGCTGACTATCGAGGTAAGTCGAGTTGTCGTCGTCAGGTGTTTGCAACCACTGGTGCGCATGCAGGTGGTGAATGTGATGCTCTTTCGGACCTGCGTGAACGATTCTCATCTTCACGTGGTCGCCAATGTCAGCTGTGATGCACGTTTGACGGATCGTCGGGATACAAGACCTTGGTGGCCTTCCGCCCAAGAATCAGCGTGCCGTTGGCGTTCGTCGTGTTGGCCGGTTTGTCGACGACTTGCGCCGGATCGCCAACTGTCCACGCTGACAGGAAGAACTCTTCATATTTGCACTCGGTACAAGCGAACATCGGACCGAGCGCCGAGTCGATTGGCAAGAATCTCCGCGCCGATACCGCCGGTGCCATGCAGTTGATCGCGAATTTATCCTCAACGCTGTGCAGCGTGTGGGTCAGAACAGGATCGCGGAACTGAGGGAATGCCTGAACATCTTGAATTTCATCATGATAGACAACGGTAAATTCGCGGAAGGGCTGCTCGCGATCAGGTTCGGTCTTATTGGGCGGATAAGTACCGGCGGGAAACCGTCCCTTGTTAGGACCGGTAATGATTGCGTTCAACTCCGTGGAGACAATGGTGGTGGTGCCATCTGAGCATCTTGAGGATCGGTTTGCCGGCTTTGGGATGACCTACCGGATAGACCGCGTCGTAATTGATGATCGGCTGACCACCGGGTGTCATCCGGTTGTGGCTAGTGCCATATCCGCCTGGGTAAGTTGCGAGCGATACCACTCAGCGCCGCGCTGTTCAACATTAACGCTGCCGAACAATCCCACGGCCAGCGATCCGCCATCCCCTCGCCGCCTGTCGTCGCGGCGGAACTGTAAATCAAGTTATTGCCCTCGCGCGTCGCGGTGTAGTGTAGATCGCCGTACCGTTTGGAGCGACTAAACTAAGTGGATTCTGGCCGACGTTTGATCCGTCCGAGGAAATGCTGCCGACCAGTTCCATGCCCATCGCATGTACACCGGCACTGCGAGTTGCGGGCTGGTCGCCGGAGGGCTGGGCGACAGAAGGTTGGTAAAGGAGACTTTCAGGCAATCGCCAATATTCATGCGCAGTACGATTGGCCGTGGGCGTTTGTCGGATCTTAAGCGCACGTTGCCCGCTACCAGTCCCTGCGATGCGTTGATCGCAACGATATCCTGCTTTAGGGCATAGATCATACCGTTGGGGTTAACCGCTCCCAGGCGGTTGTACATGATCACCTGATCGAGTGCGACCACGTCGGCTTTGACCGTGCGTTCACACACGGGGACAGGAGTGGCAACCGGAACCGGAACCACAGGTGTCATCATCACCGGGGCCGCCTTCGTAACCGGAGTGATCGTCGTAGCCAACGTGGTAGTCGCAATCGGAGTAGTTGGCGCCATCGGAGTAGTTGGCGTAACCGGAGTAGTCGTAGTAGCCGGAGTGGTTATCGCGGCCCTGGCTGAGTCCGTAGCAGGCGGGTCATCAACCATTGATTGCGCCTGCGCGCCGACGATCATTACTAGCAGCACGAGAGGTACCCGGACGAACAGAAAGAAAAGCTCGAGGCTTCGGGGAGCGTTATTAGTCTTCATCTTTTTCTCCAGACGCATTGGCGGTTGCTCGTTCGCTTCAAACCACCAAACTTCCTGAGTGGCTCCGAACGGATGTGCGATGATCAACGGCAATACGCATGCCCGCACAAAAGGAGAAGATCGCTCGCTGCCTTCAGAAGCTTTAGCGTCAACCGCGAGCAACGCTTATGTTTCAACGTGAGACAATCAGGCCCAACTGTGCTTCACGCTGAATCAGGTTTGCACTGCTCAAGAAATGCGCGAGAGCGGCGGTAACTTTTCCAGATTTTTTGAAACGGCGAGATGGAAGAAGAGAACGTCCCGAGCACTCAGAAGATCAAATACTCGATCGAGACAATCACTACTGAAATACTTTGAAGTGCAATCACGGAGATGAAGGAATTTAAAGCCGTGCCAGTATCAAGAGTTAGACAAGCTTGCGGTCCATGCGTGGTCATAGGGTCTTTCAACTTTGATGCCGAACTTCTTTAGCTTGCGGTAGAAAGTGGGGCGGGGAAAGGCGAGGATCTGAGCGCTTTTTTCACGTTGCCGCATGTGCGTTCGAGAGTCTGCATGATCGCTTCACGCTCGATCTCGTGCATAGGAAGCAATGGAGGAATCACAAACCTTGGACCTGCGGTCTGCGCACTCTGGAAGTCTTCCGGGAGACAGGCCAGGCGTCAAGACGTTACCGCGGCAAAACAGCACGGCCCGCTCGATAACGCTCTCAAGTTCGCGTATGTTTCCGGGCCACGCATGGCGAACCAAGCGCAATGCAGTCTCCGGCGAGATGTCTCGAATATTTTTGTCGTACTGTTCGTTGAAGCGTTCAAGAAAGCGTTTGGCAATGAGGATCACATCATCGAGCCGTTCCCGCAATGGTGGTATTTTGATCTTGATCGTGCTGATCCGGAAGTAAAGATCCTTCCGCAAGACACCTTCAAAAGTAACGCCGAAGTGTCACGGTTCGTGGCCGACACGAGACGGAAGTTAACATCGATCTCCTTTTCGTCACCCAGACGGCGCAGCTTACGTTCTTGTAACACGCGGAGTAGCTTGGTCTGGAGATGTGCAGGCATTTCTGCGATTTCATCGAGGAGTAGTGTGCCTTCGGCGGCTGGCTTCGATCAGCCCTCGCTTATCGCGGTCCGCCCCGGTGAATGCGCCTTTCTTGTAACCGAACAACTCTGATTCAATCAGTTCGTGAGGGATGGCAGCGCAGTTGATGCGGATGAATGGTCGAGGCAGCGCGGTGGCTTGCCGTGTGAAAGGCGGTTGCGATCAATTCCTTTCCCGTACCGCTCTCGCCCTCAATCAATACAGATGCGTTCGACGGCGCGGCAGTGCGGATTGTGCGGATAATCTGGCGCATTTTTTGTCGCGACTAATCATTCCGTACACTTCGTTTTCGGCCTCAAATGTCGGTGTAAGGGTTTTGATTCTCCTGCCTCTGTGTCGCGTACTGTAACGCGCGCGCCTGACCAGCGCACATAATCAAGTCAGGCGTAAAGGTTTCTCCAAATAGTAATACGCTCCCGCGCTTGATGGCTTCGATCGTTGATTTCGAGCAGAGCCAAAAGCAGTCAGCAGGATGACTTCTGTATCGGGAGTCTCCCTCTTGATGTGTGTGATCAAGTCAATCCCGGTGGCATCGGATAAACGGAGTTCAGTAATGACCAGATCAACGTTGGCATGGCACAAAACCTTTATTGACTGGGCGAAACTATGCGCGGTTAGAACTTCGAAACCTGACTCATTGAGGATGAGTTCGAGGGCCCTGGTAACACTTGGCTCATCGTCAACGACCAGGATCACTCTTTGGTAATCGGGCTTTCACTTTCACGCTCCTCTTCGTACGGCAAATCTGTTCTGACCTGAGTACCGTCACCCAATTGGCTCTGTTTGATCCAGGCGACGACTACTACGGTGGTCAAAACTACCGTCGGCGCGTCTCACTTCCGAACCTGTCCGCACACGAACCCGCTAGCTATCTGGGTGATTAGATCGCCACTGAGCATGGCGACCGAAAGGGGAGGACTGCGCTATCTAGAGAGTTAAGATTCCAAGATTTTAGCTGCTACCCAGCATTCGTCTGTGCGCTAACACACACAAGGTCCATGGCCTAAAAGATACTTCCGATCTAGTTCGATCTATTTAGAGGTCATCTTTATTGAAGCTTC
>ERZ1370068.5946-contig-4950_pt1 | contig 19273 bp, 26 predicted proteins | sample MGYA00561227_ERZ1370068 | MGnify/ENA primary metagenome ERZ1370068 (study PRJEB38410, sample SAMEA6850437) | metagenome | study: Metagenomic assessment of the ecological functions of the soil: analysis of the soil microbiota associated with the...
TGTCGGAAGCGCTGCGCGGCGAAGGTGCACGGCTGGTGAACGCCGCGGGCGAGGCGTTCATGGCGCGTTACGATCCGGCGGGCGATCTCGCGCCGCGCGACCGCGTCGCGCGCGAGCGATCGTGCGCGAGGAGCAGCGAGCACCGGCGGTGACGGTGTTCCTGACGCTGGATCGGCTGGATCCGGCGTTCGTGCACGCGCGGTTTCCGCTGATCTCGGACGCGTGCCGCCGCGCCGGGCTGGATCTCGCGACGCGATCGCGATCCCGGTGGGCCCGGCGGCGCACTACGTGATGGGCGGCGTCGTCACGGACGTCGATGGCCGGACGACGCTGCCGGGCCTGTTCGCGGCGGGCGAGGTGGCGTGCACCGGCGTGCACGGCGCGAACCGCCTGGCGAGCAACTCGCTGCTCGGAGGCCTCGTGTTCGGCGCCCGCGCCGGCGCGGCGCGATCGCGCCGAAGCCAGGCGGACAGTCTGCGTCTGACGCCAGGCTGTGTTCCTGAAACGGTGACAGTCCAGACCTTGTACGGAAAGCGATAACCACAAGGCGACTGGCCCCGTCTTCGGCGGAGCAGCGCGCACGATGCATGTGGGACGCACGCGGGGCTCTTTCGCGACCGCCGACGGGCTGCGGACGCGCGCTCGAGCGGCTCGGGGCGCCCGGACCCGGACGAAGACACGTGCGTCACCGTCGGACGCCTCATCGCGCCGCGCCGCGCTCCGGCGCGAAGGAAAGCCGCGGCGGACACTACCGGCTGGACTATCCGGCGCGAAACGATTCGCGCTGGAAACGGCGGATCATGGAGACTGTGAGTAGCAGCTGCAAGGACAGAGCTTATGGCAGACAAAGCGGAGCAGAAGCAGGGGCGAGGCAAGGCGGCGTGACCGAGATCACGCCCCAGTCGGAGGACTTCTCGCAGCTGGTATCTCGACGTCGTCCGCCGCGCCGAGCTGGCCGACTACTCGCCGGTCAAGGGCTGCATGGTCGATCCGTCCGTACGGCTATGCGCATCTGGGAGCTGATCCAGCAGGCGCTCGACAAGCGGTTCAAGGCCACCGGCCACGTCAACGCGTACTTCCCGCTCTTCATCCCGGCGAGCCTGCTGAACGAAGGAGAAGGAGCACGTCGAGGGCTTCGCGCCGCAGGTCGCCTGGGTCACGCAAGGGCGGCGACGAGGAGCTCGCCGAGCCGCTCGTCGATCCGGCCGACCTCCGAAGTGATCATCGGCACGATGCTACGCGAAGTGGATCAAGTCGTGGCGCGATCTGCCCGTCCTCATCAACCAGTGGGCCAACGTCGTCCGCTGGGAGAAGGTGACGCGGCCGTTCCTGCGGACGACCGAGTTCCTCTGGCAGGAAGGGCACACCGCGCACGAGACCGCCGACGAGGCGCAGGAAGAGACGCTGAAGATCCTCGCGCTCTACAAGGAGTGCGCCGAGACCGAGCTCGCGATGCCCGTCGTCGACGGCCAGAAGAGCGAGAGCGAGAAGTTCGCCGGCGCGTCGCGCACCTACTCGATCGAGGCGCTGATGGGCGACGGCCGCGCGCTGCAGGCCGGCACGTCGCACAACCTCGGGCAGAACTTCGCCAAGGCGTTCGAGCATCCAGTTCCAGGGGCGCGACAAGACGGTGCAGCACGCCTGGACGACGTCGTGGGGCGTGTCGACGCGGCTCATCGGCGGCGTGATCATGACGCACGGCGACGACAGCGGGCTGATCCTGCCGCCGCGGATCGCGCCGTACCAGGTCGTGATCGTGCCGATTCCGCGCGGCAACTGGCAGGAGACCGTGCTGCCGAAGGCGAAGGAGATCCAGGCGGCGCTCGCAGGCGCGCGGCGTCCGCGTGTTCCTCGACGACCGCGACTCGCAGACGCCCGGCTGGAAGTTCGCCGAGTGGGAGCTGCGCGGCGTGCCGCTGCGGATGGAGATCGGCCCGAAGGACATCGAGAAGTCGGCGGTGATGGTCGCGCGCCGCGACACGCGGACGAAGGAGTCGATGCCGATGGACGGCCTCGCCGACGCGCGTCGTCGGCGAAGCTCGACGAGATCCAGGCGGCGCTGCTGCAGCGCGCGCGACGTTCCGCGAGGAGCACACGACGCGCGTCGAGCAGCTACGACGAGTTCAAGAGCGTCGATGGAAGGACGTCCCGGGTTCGTCATCGCCGGCTGGTGCGGCAGCGCGGAGTGCGAGGCGCAGATCAAGGCCGACACGCAGGCGACGCTGCGCAACATCCCGTTCGGCGGCGCCGACGTCGAAGGGCGCGTGCGTGAAGTGCGGGCAGCCGTCGCCGGCCGAAGCGTGGTTCGCCAAGGCATACTGACGCTCACACTCCGTCCCCATGAGGTCGCCCGCCGCATCCGGCCAGCGCGCCATCGCGCGCTTCACCGCGGCGTGACGGCGTGGTCAGTCCCTCGCGCTGAATGATCGCGCGGAAGGCCGTCGCGACGTGCTCCCGCCACCACGCAGTCGCCGCTGCGCGAGGAGGCCTCGTACGCGGCCGCGAGCGTCTCGAGGCAGGTCTCGTCGCCGATCTCCTCGAGCGCGGCGAGGAACGCGACGGGCAGTCGATCGGGCTCGAGCAGGCTGTCGCGCAGATCGTAGAGCGCCAGGCGGCTGTTCCGCGCCGCGAGCGCCTGGTGCACGGCGCCGCGCAACGGCGCGCCACTCTCTCGCGGCGTCCGGCGTCGGGCTCGCGCTGCTGCGCGCGCGCACGATGATCGACGAGATGCTGCAGCTCGGTCAGCCGCGCGTGTGCCGCGCGTCGCCGCGAGCGCCTGCTTCAGCGCGCGCGGGTGACGCGGGCAGGCGTCCTCGGCCGCCGCGTCCTGCCACACGTCGCGCCGCTGGCGCGCCGCCGCGTCGGCGCGACGGCTCGCGCGCGGACGTCCGGATCCGGATCGCCGGCCAGCGTCGTGCCGCACGGCCTCGCGGCGTCCGCCGGTGGCCTCGCGAATCGCGTCCCAGGCCGCCGCGAGGCGCAGCGGCGGCGACGCGCCGGCGATCGAGCGCGACGCTGACGAGCGCGTCGAGCGCATCGCGCGCACCGTCGGCTTGTCGCGAGGCGAGCAGCGCGCGCAGGACGCCGACGGCGGCAGGCCTGAACAGCGCGGCGGACGCATCGGCGAGCGCGGCGCGCGCGGGCGCGAGCGCGCGCGCGTCCGCCGAGGCGGCTCCGATCGCGCGCAGCAATCCCGCGCGCGCCCGATCGGTGGCCGCCGCGGAACTCCTGAAGAAGGTGTTCCATCGCGCGCGGCCCGATCACCGCGAGCCGCGCGACCGCCGATTCGCGTCGCGCGTCGTCGGCTCCGCCCAGCGCCTCGATCAACTGGCGGATCTCGGCGCCGGCCGAGCGCTGAATGGTCATGCGTACGGTACGATACGAGTACCGGCGGCCGCGGTCTCGAAAACCGGCCGCCGGATTGTCGCCGGGTCCGAAGACCGGGCCTACTGCACGCTGACGACGAGGCCGCGCGGCGGTTCAGCCGGCGCGTCTCTTCGCGCGCGTTGTCGCACTTCGGCCGCTCTTCGCCGTAGCTGACCGTCGTGCAGCCGGTCGGCGCCGATGCCGCGGCTCGTCAGGTAGTCGCGCACCGCGTTGCGCGCGCCGCTCGCCGAGCGCCAGGTTGTATTCGGCCGTGCCGATGTTGCAGGTGTGGCCTTCGATCGTCGATCCGCAGCGTCGGGTTGTCCTGCAGCGATCGCGACCGCCTCGTCGAGCGCGCGCGTCGCTTCCGGCCGCAGGCTGTAGCGGTCGAAGTCGAAGTGCACGTCCTCGAACGACGACCTCCTTCACCGCTGCCTTGATCACCTGGATCGTGACGGTGTCGCGACGCCGTCTGCCGTCCTTGCCGTCGCTCACGCGTGACGGTGACCGGCACCGGGCCCTCTGCCATCGGCGCCGTCCACGGCGTCTGCCGCGCGGTCGCGCGTCGTGAACGTGCCGGCCGGCGCGCTCCACGCGTAGGTCAGCGGATCGCCGTCCGGATCCTGCGCCGTCGGCGGTGACCGTCGACATCTTGCCGACGTAGACCGTGCACGGATCGCAGCGCGCGCGCACCGTCGGCGGACGGTTCTGCGGCGCGGCGGCGGCGGCGGCGGCGGCGGCGGCGGCGGCGGCGGCGGCACGTAGATGCGCACGCCGGGGTGATAGCCGATGCGCCCGACGATGTCCATCCGGTCGCCGGCGCCGTTCGTGTACTCGGCTGAGGAAGTCGTCGCGCTTGTCCACCGTGAAGCGCCACGTCCAGCCGACGCCCGCGAAGACGCCGTTCGTGTCCTGCCACGTCAGCCCGAGGTCGAGATCGACCGGCGACTCTTCACGTCCGTACGCGAAGCCCGACCGGCAGCGAACGAGCCGTCCGTCGCCGAGCAGCTGCGTCTTCGTCGCGAGCGTGCTGTCGAGTAGCGACTCGCCGTCGAGTTCCGCGGTGAAGCCGCAGCGACTTGCGCGACGGCACGCCGACGCCGAAGCCCCAGCGGAAGCCGTTGGTCGACTCCACTTCGTCGGGGCTGCCGCGGACGATGAAGCCGCCGTAGCCGGAGCACCTCGACGCGCTGCGTTGACTTCCTTGCTGACGATCGGCGTCGAACGCGAAATCCAGCCTTGCCGGTGCCGGCGCCGCTGTCCTTGTCGCCCGTCGGCAGCTTGACCATCGCCGCGGAGCGCGAACGCCGCCGGCTTCTGCTGCCACTGCGACATCAGGTTGAACTTCGCGCCGATCCAGAAGTCGCCGAGCTGGTTGCCGCTCCACGCTGTCGCGCATCGAGCGGGTTGCTGCGGCACGATGCCGCCGGCCTCGGCGCGAATCGTGCTCGCGACGAACAGCGGCCGGACGTCGCGGTCGATGCGGCTGACGAGCGACCAACGCGCCGAAGATCTCCGCGCGATCGCTGCACGCCGAACGCGAACGTCACGCGGCCAGTTCGACACGTCGGTGAATCCCTGGTTGTCGTCGAAGTTCACGCGATAGCGCGCTCGATCGACCACTTCTTGCGCCGGCAGCACTTCGCCGGTCGGGACGTACCACAAGCCCGTGTCGCCCAGGAACGTCGTCGTCGCCGGGCGTACGTCGGTCGAACTCGTTGCAGCGGCTGGGGCTGGCGGCGGCTGGCGTTGTCGTGTGCGGGCGCCTGCGCAACGCGGCCGTCGCAGCGACGGTCAGGGACCAGAACGCCCGAAGACGGCCGATGGGCTTGTCTCATCTGCACTACACCTCATCCGTACACATGGTAGGGCTAGCGGCGATCCGCGTCAAAGCCAGACATGCGGCGGCACATGTCGATCGACAGGAGACGGCCTGTCGGACGTCGTCAGTCGTCGTTGCGGGCTTGCGGCGCTTCTGGAAGATGAACGCGATCGCGATGCTGATGATGTAGAGGCGCCAGCATCGGCACCGCCATCACGATCTGCGACATCATGCGTCGGTGCCCGGGCTGATGACCGCGGCGATGATGAAGATGGCCAGGAACGCGCATTTGAGCTTACTTCAGCAGGAGCTGGCCCGTCGACCGACGCCCATCCGCGCGAGGAAGAACACCAGCGTCGGCATCTCGAAGATCAGCGCCGAAGCCGAGCAGCATCTTCGTGTAGAGCGAAAACGCCTCGTCGATCTTCGGCACGAACATCATGTAGTCGGTGCTCGAAGCTGTTGAAGAACAGCCAGGTCACCGGGAACGCGATGTAGTGCGCGAACAGCGCCGCCGGCGACGAAGAAGATCGTCGACATGAGCACGAACGGAATCGCGAACTTCTTCTCGTGCTGTAGAGACCCGGGCGCGATGAACTTCCAGACCTGCCAGAGGATCAGCGGCGACGCGATGAAGATGCCCGCGAGGAAGCCGATCTTGATGTAGAGCATGAACGGCTCGGGGCCCGCCGTTATCAGCTTGCAGCGCCGCCCGTCGCGTCGGGCGGCAGCATCTGCTGCATCGGCTTCATGATGAAGTCGAAGATCTGCGCGATGAAGATGTAGGCGATGACGCAGCCGGCGATGAGGGAGTAGACGATGTAGATGAGGCGTTTCCGGAGCTCGTCGAGATGCTCCAGAAACGACATCTTGCTGCCGGAGTCGTCGAGGTTCCGGATCGTCGTCCTCGTCGTCACCGGGCGTGACGCTGGGGAAGGGCACGAGCGCCATGACGGCGGCCTAGGCGCTGCCGTTCTGACGGGGCACGCTGCCGATGCTGTGCTCGGTGCCCGTGTTCTGGGCGTGACCGCGTCGCCGATCGACGGTCAACTGCGGCGGGCACCGGGGCGGTTCCTGGCGTTCGGCGGACCGGCGTTCCTCCGATCCGGATTTCCTCGTCCAGCGTGCTCTTCAGCTCGTTCGACGCGCGCTTGAACTCCGCGAGGCTCTTGCCGAGTGATTTGCCCAGTTCAGGCAGCTTGCGCGGCCCGAAAATGATCAGGGCAATCGTGAAGATAATGATGAGTTCCGGGACCCCGACAGAGCCAAACATAATGGGGGAATTATACACCCCGAAGTCTGCTACGATTTATCTATGCGTATTCCCGGTTTTTCTCCGTGGCGGCCCTGGCCGTCCTGATTGTCGGCCCTGGTCGGGCGGCTTCGTCGGCAGCTCCGCGCAGGCGACCCAGGACCAGGTTTCCCAGCAATATCGGGTGTTTACGGCCGCCCTGGCCGCGATCGACCGGGAGTATGTCGACGAGCGTGCCGTCCGACCGGCTGATCTACGACGCCGATCGGCGGGATGCTGCAGACCCTCGACCCGCATTCGAGCTTCTTCGATCCCAAGCGATACGCGCAGATGCGCGAGCGGCAGGAAGGCACGCTACTACGGCCTCGGCATCTCGATTCAGGTCGATCGACGGCGACATCACGGTGATGTCGCTCTTCGAGGGCTCGCCCGCCTACCGCGTCGGGCATCCGCCGCGGCGACGTCATCGCGCGCATCAAGGGCGACGGACACGAAGGGCTGGACGAGCGAGCAGGCGGTCAAGCAGCTCAAGGGACCGAAGGGCACGACGGTCAACATCTCGATCCGCCGCCCGGGCTACGACAAGCTGATCGACATGGACGTCGAGCGCGACGAGGTGAACATCGTCACCGTGCGCGGCGCGTTCATGATCGACGCGCAGACCGGCTACATCAAGCTCGACGACTTCTCGGAGACGTCCGACAACGGAAGTCGGCGACGCGCTCGAGAAGCTCAAGGCGCAGGGGATGAAGCGCCTGGTGTTCGACCTGCGCGACAACCCGGGCGGCCCGCTCGATCAGGCGATCCGCATCGCCAACCGCTTCCTGCCGCGCGGCGACATGATCGTCTACACGCGCGGCCGCGTGCCCAACTCGGATCAGGACTACCGCGCGCACCGAGCGAGCCCGACTTCACCGGCCCGATGATGGTGCTGGTCAACCGCAACAGCGCGAGCGCGTCGGAGATCGTCAGCGGCTCGCTGCAGGATCACGACCGCGCGCTCGTCGTCGGCGAGACGACGTTCGGCAAGGCGCTGGTGCAGTCGGTCTACAAGATCAGCGAGAGGCGCCGGCCTCGCGCTGACCACCGGCCGCTACTTCACGCCGAGCGGCCGCATGATCCAGCGGCCGTGGGACGGCGCGTTCGACGAGTACTTCACCTACACGCTGCGCGATCAGACGGCGCAGCCGCGAGCACGCGGCGGCGCAGCTCGAAATACACCGACGCCGGCCGCAAGGTCTACAGCGGCGGCGGCATCGAGCCCGACAAGTTCTTCGTCGGTCCCGGTGCAGGGCTTCAACCCGACGCGGTTCGGCCGCTCGCTGGTCGTCGCGCGCCGCGTTCGCCAACTTCGCCGAGCGCTACACCGGCCGAAGGCGACACGCGCGCATGAGCGCGGCGACCGAAGAGCAAGAAGCGCCTCGCGCGCGGCTTCACCGTCAACGACGCGATGATCGCGGAGTTCAAGACGTTCCTGCAGGACGCAGAAGGTCAAGATCGACGAGGAGGCCTTCGCGAAGGACCTCGACTTCATCAAGGCGATGATCCACTTACGACATCGACGACGCGCTCTTCGGCGTCGACGAAGCGCAGAAGAACCTGATCGCGAAGGACCCGCAGGCGCAGTTCGCGCTCGGCGCAGTTCGGCGAAGCCGTCAAGCTGACCGAGCTGGCGCGGAACCGGACCGCGGCCAAGGGCGGCCAGTAGATCGGCATTAGGGCATTTGGCCCTATTACTTGTGGCGTTAGATTAGTGCTTGCCCCTAGGTATGGGGGCTTGTTAGACTGACCGCCGTTCGCTCGGCCCCAGGGGCCATCCGCGCTGTGCGGGGTGTTGGGCGCCGGCATGCAACGGCCGTTGTCCAGTCTTCGTATCCCAGACAATCTCTAGGTTTGAAGCGTTCCCAGCCGCTTCGGTGCCGTGGTCTGTCCGCGCGGCTCTGGACTACCGAACTATGCGTCTTGAATCGTCTCGAAATCGCCGGCTTCAAGAGCTTTCGCCGATCGCTCCGAGCTCGCCTTCGACACCGGCGTCACCGCCATCGTCGGCCCCAACGGCTGCGGCAAGAGCAACGTCGTCGACGCCATCACGTGGGTGCTCGGCGAGCAGAGCGCCAAGAGCCTGCGCGGCGAGCGCATGGAGGACGTGATCTTCCAGCGGCAGCGACGCGCGGAAGCCGACCGCCGCCGCCGAAGTGCGGCTGCGGCTGAGCGGGGTCGCGTCGCGCGTGCCGGGCAACGGCACGGTCGCCGGCGCACGGCCGCGGCGACTCGCGAGCCGCCGCGGTCGACGCGGACTGGTCTCGGCGAGCCGCCGGCGGGCTCAGCCGTCGACGACGACGAGCCGCTCATCGTGCGCGACGTCGAGCTGTCGCGGCGGCTCTATCGCTCGGGCGAGAGCGAATACCTGATCGACGGCGAGGTCGTGCCGGCTGCGGGACGTCCAGGACCTGCTGATGGACGCCGGCGTCGGCGTGAAGGCCTACGCGGTCATCGAGCAGGGGAAGATCGGCCAGATTCTCAGCGCCCGCCCGACCGATCGGCGCCAGCTGATCGAGGAAGCGGCCGGCGTCACGAAGTACAAGTCGCGCCGCCGCGCCGCGGAGCTCAAGCTCGAGGCGGCGCAGCAGAACCTGACGCGCGTCGACGACATCATCTTCGAGGTCGAGAAGCAGCGCGGCGCGCTGAAGCGCCAGGCGGCGAAGGCGCGGCGCTACAAGCGGCTGCGCGAGGAGCTGCGCCGCTGGGAGAAGGTGCAGTTCGCGCAGCGCTATCGCCTGCTCGGGCGAGGCGATCGAGGCGGCGCGCGCGCGGCTCGCCGACGCGCGCGCCCGTGAGGCCGCGGCCGCCGCGCACCTGGCCGAGGTCGAGACGACGCTCGAACGGCTGCGCCTCGAGCTGACCGAGGCGGATGCCGGACGACCGCGGCGCGGGAAGCGGCGCACGCGCGCGAGCTGTCGATCGGCCGCCTGCCAGCAGCAGGTCGCGTTCGACAAGCAGCAGGTGGAGTCAGCTCGCGGCCGCGGCGCTCGTGATCGGGCGCGGAGATCGAGACGCTCGGAGGCGCGGCGGGCGCCGGCCGGGCTCGAGCTCGACGCAGCGCGCGCGCCGCGGCCGACGCGCGCCGTCGGCGAGCGCGGCACGCCGCCGAGGTCCTCGCGCGGAGGAAGAGGCGCACGCGCTCGCCAGCGCGCACCATCGAGGGGCTCGAGTCGGACGTCGAGGCGGCGCGCAGCGAGGTCTACGCCGCCGTCAACGCCGCGACCGCGCTCCGCCACGCGATGGAGCACGCCGCCGCGGCGCGGGCGCGGATCGGCGAGCAGCTCGCGCAAGCTCGACGTCGAGCGGAACGATCTGGCGGTCGAAGCGCAGCGCGGCCGCCAGGAGCGCGCCGCCGCGGAAGAGCGCGCTCGCCGCGTCGCGCGACGCGATGGACGCGCTGCACGTCGATCGCGCCGCGCGCGACTCGGAGCTGTCGGTCGCGCGGAGCAGCCGCGAGGCGCTCGGCGAGCGACGTCCGCACCCGCGAGCACGAGCTCGCCGGCGTCGTCGCGCGCCTCAAGTCGCTCGAGGAGCTCGATGCCGCCCGCGCCGAATACGGCGACGGGCGCCCGCATCATCCTCGCGGAATCGGGCGACGCGGTGCCGCAGCTCGGGTCGGTCGCCGACTACGTCGACGTCGACCAGGCGCTACGAGCGCGCCGTCGACGCCAGCCTCGGGCGATCTGCTCCAGCACGTCGTCGTGCGAACGCACGCCGACGCGGCGCGCGGGCCTGCAGTTCGTCCGCGAGCGCAACGCCGGCCGCGTCGGCTTCGTCGTCGTCGGCGAGTCGGACCTGAGCACCGAGCACGCCGCACCGAGCACGCCGAGCACCGCGCACCTGACCGGCACCTCGTCCGCGTCAGCGGTCCGCGCGGCGGATGCGATCCGCGCCCAGTTCGCCGACGTCCTGCGTCGCGTCATCGACGCGATGAGGCCCGCACGCTGGCGCTCGAGACCGGCGGCACGGTCGGTCGACGCTCGACGGCGAAGTGTTCCACGGCGCGCATCGCGTCGAGGGCGGCGCGCGCGACGAAGCGCGCAGCATCCTGACGACCAAGCGCGAGATCAAGGAGCTGCGCGAGCGCGCCGACGACCGGCGGACGCGGCGCTCGTCCGGCTGCTGCGAGGAAGCCACCGGCCTCGACGTGACGATTGCCGCCGCCGAGTCCGCGATCGCGTCGCTGCAGGCCGAGCTCCATCGCCAGGAAAAGGCCGTCGTCGGCTACGACCTGCAGGTCGACCACGGCGGGCGACGCGGCGGACCGCGTGTCGCGGAAGCAGGAACAGATCACGCTCGAGCGGCGCAGCGCGGAAGAGAGCTGCGCGCGCAGGAACGGCGCGGCAGGACGAGGCGCGGGAGTCGATCGCAGCGCATCGAGACCGAGCAGCGCGCGGCCGACGAGCAGCTGATCGGCGGCGCAGCGGCAGCTGTTCGAGGCGCGCGAGACGATGCAGGCGCAACCAGTCGCGCGTGACCGCCGAAGCCAAGGCGGCGCACGCCGGCGCTCGTCGAGCGCAGCAGCGCGCTCGGCGATCGAGGTGCAGCGGCTCGAGGACGCCGCGCGCGAGCTCGAGCAGCGCGTCGTCACGCGCTCGGAGGATCTGCAGCGCAACGTGACGCGCCGCGAGGAGCTGCGCGACGGCGATTGCCGCGTCCGAGCGGCAGCTCGACGAGGACCTGCGCACGTTCGACGATCTGCGCGAGCAGGTGCGGACGGCGGACGAGGCGTCCGCAGGCGCTGCGCGAGCAGTTCGACGGCGCAGGAAGTGCGCATCCGCGAGGCGCGGCAAGTCGCTCGAGAGCGGTGCGCGACGAGGCGTCGCAGCTCGAGGTGCAGCGCGCGACGGCCGAATCCGATCTCGACGCACCTCGCCGCCGTCCTGCGCCGACACGGTGCAGGCGTCGCTCGACGAGGTCGCGGCCGAGGTCGACGCAGATGGAGCAGGCGCGGCCTGCTGGCCAGCCCGAAAGCCGGTCGACGACGCGCCGGAGCCGGCCGAGATCGAGGACGACGCCGGCGCGCCGCCGTGGCCGGCCGAGCCCGGCTCGGACGGCCGCGCCGGTGGCGCCGCACGCTGACGCCCGACGAGATGGTCATCGGATCTCCGCGCCAAGATCGAGCGGATGGGCGCCGTGAACATGATGGCGATCGATCAGTTCGACGAGCTCGAGTCGCGCCACACGTTCCTGACCGACGCAGCGCAAGGACCTGCTCGACTCGATCGCGCAGACCGGCGAGGCGATCCGCAAGATCGACAAGACGACGCGCGAGCGGTTCCAGGAAGCGTTCGCAGTCGATCAACCAGAACTTCGAGGCGACGTTCACGACGCTGTTCGGCGGCGGCCGCGCCGGCCTCGTGCTGCTCGATCGAGAACGACCAGCTCGAGAGCGGCATCGACATCATCGCGCAGCCGCCGGGCAAGCGCCTGCAGAACGTCCAGCTGCTGTCGGGCGGCGAGAAGGCGCTGACCGCGATGGCGCTGATGTTCGCGATCTTCAAGCTACCGCCCGAGCCCGTTCTGCCTGCTCGACGAGATCGACGCGCCGCTCGACGACGCGAACATCGGGCGGTTCGTCGAGATGCTGCAGGGCATGCAGGACGCACACGCAGTTCATCCTCATCACGCACAACCGCAAGACGATGGAGATCGCCGACCGGTCTCTACGGCGTGACCATGGAGGAGCCGGGGTGTCGAAGCTCATCTCCGTGCAGTTGAATTGAGGCAGGGCGGTTCTCGAACCGCCGGCACTGAGGGGCGCCGTCGAGCTGCCCTGACACTGCCTTGCGATGAACGAAGACAGGGCGGCGCGCTATCACCGGTTGCGGCGGCGCGCGTCGGTCGCCGGCACCACGGCCGGCGCGGCGTGGCTGCTCGCCCTGCTCGCCTCCGGCGCCTCGGCCGCGCCTCGCGGTCCGCGTCCGCGCGGCCGCCGACGTGCTGCCCTGGCTGATCGGCCGCGTCCGCTCTCCGTGGTGCTCTTCGTCGGTGTCACGGCGCTCAGGTGGGAGCTGGCCTCGCTGCCGTTCGTCTTCTACCGGACCTTCCTGCTCGAGCGCAAATACGGACTGTCGCCGCGAGCCGCTTGTCGACCTGGGCCGCGGATCACCTCGAAGGCGCTCGGCGCTCGGGCTGCTGCTCGACGATCGCGGCCGGCGCTCGCCGTCTATGCCGCGATCCACGCGCGGCCGGTGACTCTGGTGGGTCGTGTCGCCACGGCGCTCTTCGCCGTCGCCGGCGATCGTGCTGTCGCGCGATCGCGCCGGTCGTGCTGCTGCCGCTCTTCTACCGCTTCCGGCCGCTCGATCGCGCCGCGCTGCGCGAGCGGCTGCTGACGCTGTCGCGCGCGCGCCGGCGTGCCGGTGCTCGGCGCGTTCGAGTGGGGGCTCGGCGAGAAGACGACGCGCGCGAACGCGGCGCTGGTCGGCGTCGGCCGGCACGCGCCGCATCCTCGTGTCCGACACGCTGCTCGAAGGACTACTCGGACGACGAGATCGAGGTCATCCTGGCGCACGAGATGGCGCATCACGTCCACCACGACATCTGGACGGCGCTGGCGCTCGAGACGCTGATCGTCGCCGCCGCGCTGTATGGCGGCCCAGTGCCGCCGTCCGCGCTTCGGCGGCGATCGCCGGCGCTGGCCGGCCCCGGCGATCTCGCCGCGCTGCCGGCTGCTGATTCTCGCCGGCCGGTCTGGTCTCGCTGCTCCTGACGCCGCTCGGCAACGCGTGGTCGCGCTACAACGAGCGCCGCGCCGATCGGTTCGCGCTGACGCTGACCGGCCGTCCGGCCGCGTTCATCTCGCGCGATGCGCCGCCTGGGCGCAGCAGAACCTCGCCGAGGAGCGCCCGTCGCCCGCCGTGTTCTGGTTCTTCCACACGCACCCGACCATCGACGAGCGCATCGCGGCGGCCAGGAGTTCAGCCTGAGGCCGGCCTCCTTCCATAGAGACCTGACCTGCAGAGTCGGGCCATGTCATAAGAATCCCCTTCACCAGTGCGCAGACTGATCCTCGCCGCCGTCCTTCCTCGGCGCTCTCCGGTTGCTATCCGTGCCCAGTCGCCCAGCAGGCGCCGCGGGCGAAGATCACGACACCCAAGGAAGCACTCGGCTTCAACTTCGGCGACGACTACCAGCTCGCCAACTACAAGCAGATCGCGGCGTACTGGAAGACGCTCGACAACGAGTCGGACCGCATGGTCGCTCCAGACATCGGCAAGACCGCCGAGGGGCGGACGCAGCTGATGGCGATCGTCACCTCGCCCGAGAACCACAAGAAGCTGGCGCGCTACCAAGGAGATCTCGCGGCGGCTGGCGCTCGCCGAGGGGCTGACCGACGACCAGGCGCGCGCGCTCGCGAAGGAAGGCAAGGCGGTCGTCTGGATCGACGGCGGCCTGCACGCGACCGAGACGCTCGGCGCGCAGCAGCTCGGCGAGATGGTCTACCAGATGGTCAGCCGCACCGACGAGGAGACGATGCGGTTCCTGAACGACGTGCATCATCCTGTTCGTCCACGCCAACCCGGACGGCAACGATCTCGTCGCCGACTGGTACATGCGCAACCACGATCCGCAAGCGGCGCTCGCCGAACGGCCTGCCGCGCTCGTACCAGAAGTACATCGGCCACGACAACAACCGCGACTTCTTCGCGTCGACGCAGGCCGAGACCGAGAACATCAACCGCGTCCTGTACCACGAGTGGTTCCCGCAGATTCTCTACAACCACCACCAGAGCGGCCCGGCCGGCACGGTCGTCTGGTCGTCGCCGCAGCGCGATCCCTACAACTACAACCTCGATCCGCTGCTCGTCCTCGGGCCTCGCAGGCGCTCGGCACGCACATGCACCAGCGGCTGGCGGCCGAGGGCAAGCCGGGCGCGACGATGGCGTCGGGCGGCGCGTATGACGGCTGGTGGAACGGCGGCATCCGGAACACCGGCGAACGTTCCACAACATCATCGCGATCCTGACCGAGACGATCGGCAGCCCGACGCCGATGCGCGTTCCGCTCGTGCCGCAGCGGCAGATTCCCGACCGCGACCTGCCGTATCCGATCGCGCCGCAGGAGTGGCACTTCCGGCAGTCGATCGACTACTCGGTCACCGCTCAACCGCGGCGTGCTCGACTACGCGTCGCGCAACCGCGAGAACTCTGCTCTTCAACATCTACCGGATGGGGCAAGCGCGCGATCGAGCGCGGCAGCCGCGACTACGTGGACGCCGTCGCCGCTCGCGGATCGATGCGCGTCGCGGAGACGATCGGGCGGCGGCGGGCGAGCGGTCGCGACGCCGGAGGCCGAGGCAGCGGCGTGGGCCGAGCTGCGCAAGCCGGAGCTGCGCGATCCGCGCGGCTACATCATCCCGTCGGACCAGCCGCGACTTCCCGACGGCGACGAAGTTCATCAACGCGCTGCGCAGAGGTGAACGTCACCGTCCATCGCGCGACGGCGGCGTTCACGGCGCAGCGGCAAGACGCTATCCGGCCGGCTCGTTCGTCGTGATGACCGGCGCAGGCGTTCCGTCCGCACGTGATGGACATGTTCGAGCCGCAGGATCATCCGGACGATCATCCCGTATCCCGGCGCGCCGCCGACGCCGCCGTACGACAACGCCGGCTGGACGCTCGCGTTCCAGATGGGCGTGCAGTTCGACCGCGTGCTCGACGGCCGTCACCGGGCCGTTCGAGAAGGTGACGGACTGGAACGTCAAGCCGCCGGCGGCCACGATGTCCGGCGCGGCGCATCGCTGCTTCATCGATCGCCGCGCTCAACGACGCGTTCGCCGCCGTCAACCGCCTGCTGGCGCAAAGGCGCGACAGGTCGGCGCGAACTGACAACGGGGTCTCTCGCGACCGGCGCGACGCCGCGACGCTGCGATCGGTCGCGCCGCTCGGCGTCAGGCTCGCTCCCGGACGTCGACGTCGTCAGCACGCCGGTCCGCGCGCCGCGCATCGGACTGTGGGATCAGTATGGCGGGTCGATGGAGTCCGGCTGGACGCGCTGGATCCTCGAGCAGTTCGAGTTTCCGTTCACTCGCGTCTACGCGCCGGAGCTCGACGCCGGCAACCTGAACGCGAAGCTTACGACGTGCTCGTGTTCGTCGAGCGGCGCGATTCCTGCGGTCCCTCGGCCGCAGGTGGAGGCGGCGTGGCGGCGCGCGGCAGCGGCGCCGGCGGACCGGATCCGCTGACGATTCCCGCGGAATATCGATCGCAGCTCGGACGCGTGACCGCCGACAAGACGATCCCGCAGATCCGCGCGCTTCATCGAGAACGGCGGCACGGTGATCGCGCTGAGCGATTCGGCGATGAACCTGGCCGGCCAGCTGAAGCTGCCGATCGAGAATCACCTCGTCGAGAACGGCGCGCCGATTCCGCGCGGCGAAATTACTTCGTGCCTGGCTCGGTGCTCACCGGCGAAGGTCGAGCACCAGCCATCCGCTCGCCGCCGGCATGACCGAGCGCACCGATTTCTTCTTCGACAACAGCCCGGTGTTCAAGCTCGGGCCGGGCGCCGACGCCGCCGGCGTCCGCGCCTTCGCCAGCTTCGATTCAGCCGCGCCGCTCCATAGCGGCTGGGCCGTGGGGACAGAAATACCTCGACGGCGGCGTGGCCGCCGTCGAGGCGACAGATCGGCAAGGGCCGCGTCGTGCTCTACGGGCCCGAGATCCTGCAGCGGGCGCAGCCGCACGGCACGTTCAAGCTGCTGTTTAACGCGATCTACGCGCTCGGGTCATCAGCAACCAGTAGCCAGTTGTCGACTACCGTGATCCCGGGCATCGCGCATCAAGACACCCAACACACGCTCGTCGCCGTTAAGGAAATCGCCTCGTCTGGAATGAACACCGAGGTTGGACCTCGATTTCCAGGTGCGATGCATGCCTGACAGCCGCGTCCACAGATCGAACTCTTGGCGAACCTGACGGTCTGGGTGCGCCAACGGTCGTCGTTAAACAACGCGGACTGTGCCGCCATCAGAAGTCCAGCACGACTGTCGTCGGCGTGTCTTTTGAGGCCGCGGGACTCCGGACCATGACGCTGGCTCTCGAGGCCGACGGTCGCAACAGGACGAGCGCGCGGTCGGGCTGTCCAGTGCACAGGAGTCCCGGTCTCATCGATTGCACGGCAGTCAAAGGCCCACGTGACCGTCAGCGGCAAACGCCTGATTGTTCAGGCGTGGGGACGAGGACGCGCCGAGCCTTGCACGTCGCGGGCTTTTGACGCCAAGCCGCTCCTTGATTTCAGGTTTCGAAGCACGACCCACCATCGGCGCGCGACGCCGTCGTGGTGCAGAGGGTGTTCGGCGTGGCAAGGCGCGAAGTCCGTCGCGATGCTTCGCGTCGCGGCGAGAAAGCGCACACAGCGCCGCGGCCGCCCCAGCCGCGCCGACAGCCTGCCGAAGCGGCTTCGCAGTCCAGGCTTTGCGTGCAGCGCGTCGAGGCTGCCGGCGAGGACGACCACGCAGCCAAGACCGGCCTGAGAGATGGACCTGCTCGCCTTTCGGCGACCAGATAGAAGGGAAGATTGAAGCACGCAAAGATGCATAACACCGCTGCCGATCACATACAGACTGGTGGAGTTTCGCCGGAATGCCCCCTGCCAGCGTCTCCAAGCCCCGGCGCACGCCAAGAGAGTGCCCAGTTCGCGACGCCCCTGCCACGGCTTCGTTTGGCGGGCCGCTGCAGAAAACAGCCCAGTCCTTTAGGCCAGAGATTGTCCGCCTTTGTCAAAGGTCGGCATCTCCGGTTAGCCACCGAGGTCCCGAGCGCCACTATACCGCCAATAATAGCGCCAGTATGCGACGGCGCCAGGCCAGCAGCGCGCCGACTGGCAATCTGATGCCTCCAGGCGCATCCACCACGCAGCCAGGTCAGCGCGAATACGCGGCAGCAGGGCGATCGCCTTCCTTCAACTCAGCGCTACCAGCCGACGAGGAGCCACTACCACGCAGACTCGCTAACCCGGCACGCCCGCCAAAGGTGACCAGCAAAGCGACCAGCATGACTAGGCTGGCCAGCATTTCACATCAGCCAGATCGCCGGTAGTTACCACGAACGCGTGACAGATGGCATACAAGAGTGTCGCGACGGCGGCAAAGATGGCCGGTTGGTCTCCCGCCACACGAACATACCGTGGCCAGCAGCGCGCACAGCGTCATTCCCGCCAGGCTGACGAGATGCTGGGCCTTCGCGCGTTGAGGCCAGCGATGGGAGAATCGTGCAAAGCGTGCCATACCACCAGGCCGAGAGAGGGCGCGGGGAAATGGGCCTGGGATGCCCGGTCGGATCCCACGTGAATGGTCGAGCACGGATGACTTCCGCTCTCGTCCAGGGCCGGACGACGCCGTAGTTGCCGTGAAGCGGAACCCGTCCGGCAGAGGATCGTGGACATCCAGCTGCCACCCTGATCACGGCCAGCGAGCCGAGGGAGAAGAACCGTTTTCCATTGGTTTCAGGCGCTGAGATCATTTGCATGGCTATAACGAGTCGGTCCCGTGGAGCCGGCGCAAGCTACCCTCCGTCCCCTCGCCTTCCGGTGTCCGCCTTCTGGCAGTGGCTCCCACCACCGCAGCTCGGGCGATCATCCGGTGGACGTTGTTCCAGTGTCCCGCGATGCCGTGCGGCTGGTCGGCGTAGCGGATCATCTTCGCCGGATGCCGCGGCGCTTGAGCGCGAAGCTTACATCTGCTCCCTTCCTCGTAGGGACCCGCTGATCGACTTCGCCGTGCACGAACAGCGTCGGCGTCTTGACGTTGCCGGCGTAGGTGAGCGGCGACTGCTGGATCATCCGGTCGCGCGCGCCTCTGTCCCACGGCGTGCCGAAGAACTCCGTCTCCTTGGTGCGGTAGATGTCGGCCGGTGCCGTAGTCGCTGATCCAGTTCGTGATGCCGGCGCCGGTGATCGCCGCGGCGAAGCGATCGGGGTACTGCGTGATCAGCCAGTTCGTCATGAACCCGCCGTAGGAGTGGCCGGTGTGGCCGACGCGCTTCGGATCGATCGGATAGCTCTTGATGACGGCGTCGATGCCGGACATCGACGTCCTCGCCGTCCTTCTCGCCCCATTCGCCCCACGTCGCCCACTTGAACGCGTCGCCGTAGCCGGTGGAGCTCCGGAAGTTCGTGTCGAGGACGAAGTAGCCGTTGCGCCGCGAAGAACTGCTTCTTGAAATCGAAGCGTAGCCGGTCGCCGCGTGCGGCCCGCCGTGGCTGACGACGATGAGCGGATACGGGCCCTTCGCGGCGTCGTAGCCCGCGGGACGCGAGCAGCCAGCCTTCGATCGGCGTGCCGTCGTTGCTCGTCCACTGCAGCCGCTCGTCCTGCTGAGCGCGAGCTCCGCCATCAGGTCGTGATTGATGTCGGTGAGCCGCCGCTCGTTGGTGCCGTCGATGTTCGCGGCGTAGATGCTCGCCCGGCGCGTCGTGCTGGCCGACGGTGTAGGCGATGGTCTTGAACGCCTTGTCGATCGTCAGGCCGCCGAGGCGCCGCGGCCCTTTCGTCACCTGCTCCGACCTTCGCGCCGGCCGTGCCGGAACTCGGAACAGATGCGCCTCGCCGCCGATCCTCGGCGGTGAAGTAGATGAACTCGCTGTCCGGCGACCACTGCGCGCCGCGTCGGCTCGAGGTCCCATGATCGCGGTCAGGTTGATCGGGCTGCCGGCGCCGTCCACCTGGCGGACGTGGTAAGAGATCGCGCGGACCTGCCGCGATCCAGCCGCCGGATGATCGCTGCGCTGAAGCTGTTGCAGATGAACGTGCCGTCGGGCGAGCAATACGTAACTGAACGCGTCAC
>ERZ1370068.809-contig-10741_pt1 | contig 19259 bp, 17 predicted proteins | sample MGYA00561227_ERZ1370068 | MGnify/ENA primary metagenome ERZ1370068 (study PRJEB38410, sample SAMEA6850437) | metagenome | study: Metagenomic assessment of the ecological functions of the soil: analysis of the soil microbiota associated with the...
TGTCGAACGATCGTTCATATCTGGACGCGCTGCAGGACTATTACGCGCGCGCACCGCGCACTGCCGTCGTATGCGTCGATCGGCAGCCTGCTCGGGCTGCGGTCGAAATCGTCCGGTGGCGGCGCTGGTCGCACGGATGAAGCTCGCCGGGTACCTCGAATCGACGCCCGATCGCCGGCTCGCGCCGACGAAGCGATTCTTCGCGCGGCCGCTGGCATCGGGATTCGTATGCGCGCCGGGCTGCCCGAAGCGATTGCCGATGATGAACCGGACGCCGTCACGCTCGACGACTACCTGATCGAGCGGCCGTCGCAAACGGTGCTCGTGCGCGTCAGGGGCGATTCGGATGATGGACGCCGGCATTCTGGAGGGCGATCTCGTCGTCGTCGAGAAGCGCGCCGCCGCGCAGAAGGGGCGACATCGTCGTTGCGATCGTCGACAACCAGTTCACGCTGAAGCGGCCTCGACATCGAGAACGGCGCGTTCATTCTGAAGACCCGAGAACAAGGCCTATCCGATCATCCGGGCCGAAGGCGCGCTGGAGATCTTCGGCGTGCATGGTGGGGCTGGTCCGGAAGATATAGTTTAACGTCGCCAAATTTCGGTCGCTTCCAGTCGCGCACCGTCGAGCTGAGCGCTGCGTACCGAGGTATAAGCGCCGCGACGTGCGCGCGCGTGACCGAGCGGCGAGCGACCGGCGACCGACGCGACGCGCCATTCGAGGTTTCTGAGCGAAAAAGCGAGACGGCCGTCGAGCTTTTCGCGCTGGCTTTCCGGCGCAAAGTATCGAGCGCAGCGCAGCGAAACTTGCGTACGCAGCTACGCCGGCGTTACTTCCACCAGGCAATCGTAGAACGTCGCGGCGCGCCTGAGATCGGTCAGCGCCTGGCTCGTGACGGCATTGGCGTTCTCGCCGCCCGGCGCGAGCTTGCGCCACCAGACTCGACGGTGCGACGACGACGCCGGGTCGCGCCCGATCCGTCACGCGCGCGGTCGCAACGAGACGTGCCGCGATCGTTGAATACGCGCACGGGATCGCCGGTCGCGATGCCGCGCACGGCGGCGTCGTCCGGATGGATGTCGAGCTGCGGCGTCTTCTCTTCGTCGAGGAACACGGGCAGGTTGGCGAACGACGAGTTGAGGAAGTTGCGCGCCGGCGGCGAGATGAATCGCCAGCGGATAGCGCGCCGCCAGCGCCGGGTTGCGTCGCCGCCGATCTCGCGGTGGCAGCACGACCGCCGGCAGCGGATCCTGGCCCTGCGCCGCGAGCGTTTCCGACCAGAATTCGCATTTGCCCGACGCGCGTCGGAAATCCGCCGTTGGCGAACGGCGCGTACGGCCGGGGCACGTTCAGCCGTTGCCAGCCGTCGCTGCTTCAGCCGATCCCAGTCGATGCCCTGTGCGCGCGGACGTCGTTCGCGAATACGCCTGCGCGCGCGAGCGTGTCGTCGCTGTCGCGGAAGCACGGATCGTCGAAGCCCATCCGCGCGGCCAGGCGGCGGAACACTTCGGTGTTCGGCAGCGCTTCGCCGAGCGGCGCGATCGCCGGATTGTTCGCGAGCGCGTACAGGTGCCCGTACGAGCTGTGGATGTCGGTCTGCTCGAGCTGCGTCGTCGCCGGCAGCAGGATGTCGGCGTAGTCGGCGGTGTCGGTCTGGAAGATCTCGTGGACGACGCAGAAGAGGTCGTCGCGCGCGAAAGCCCGCGACGACGCGCGCACGAATCGGGCGCGACCGCGAGCGGATTCGAGTTGTAGACGTAGATCGCGCGGATCGGCGGATCGCTCGCCTCCAGTCAGCGCATCGCCGATCGCCGACATGTTGATCGTGCGCGGCGCGCCGCGGATCAGGTCAGGGCCGCTCGAGCGCAGCGGAATCGACCGGATAGCGTGCCCGACGACGACAGCAGCGCGCCGCCGGCCGGATCGCGCCACGCGCCGATCAGCGCGGGCAGGCAGGCGACTGCGCGCACCGCGTTGCCGCCGCCGTGCACGCGCTGCATCCCGTAGTTGAGGCGGATCGCCGCCGGCTTGATCGTGCCGTAATCGCGCGCGAGGCGCACGACCTGCTCGGCGCGGAATGCCGCAGGTCGCGCGCGACGCGCTCGGGCGTCCACTCGCGCGCGCGCTGCGGCGAGCGCGTCGAAGCCGATCGTGTAGCGGTCGACGTAGTCGCGATCGATCAAGCCCTCGTCGATCAGCACGTGCATGAGCGCCGAGCGCCAGCGCCGCGTCGGTGCCGGGCAGCAGCGCGATGTGCTCGTGGCACTTCTCCGCGGTCAGCGCTGCGATACGGATCGATCGCGACCAGCCGCGCACCGCGGCGCTTCGCTTCCTGCGCGCGGCGTCCAGAAATGCAGGTTCGACGTGACCGGCGTTGCTGCCCCAGATCAGGATCAGCTTGCTGTCGTCGTACTGCCTCGACGTCCATGCCGATCGACGCGCCGATGACGGCGCGCCCATCCGGCGCTTGCCGCGCGGCAGCGCAGATCGTGCGGTCGAGCAGCGACGCGCCGAGCCGATGGAAGAACCGTCGGTCCATCGACGATGCCCTGCAGCAACCCCATCGTGCCGGCGTAGCTGTACGGCAGGATCGCCTGCGGACCGTCCGGCGACGCGGCTATCGCCTTGAAGCGTCGCGGCGATCTCGTCGAGCGCCTCGTCCCAGCGAGATGCGCGCGAAGCGGCCTTCGCCTTTCGCGGCCGACGCGCTTCATCGGATAGCAGCAGGCGATCGGGCGAATAGGTGCGGTCGAGATAGCGCGCGACCTTCGTGCACAGCGTGCCGCCGGTCGTCGGATGATCGGGCGCACCGCGTGACGTCGATCGCGCTGGCCATTCTCGACGGTCACGAGCATCGCGCAGGTGTCGGGACAATCGTGCGGGCACGCGGCGCGGACGACGCGGCGCGGTAGCGGATTCGAGCTGTCGAGCGGAGCCATGGCCCGCGACATTGTACGTCGATCCGCCGACGGCTCGTCACGCTGACCGACCGCCTTCGGCCGCGTTATCCTTGGCTGATGACCGCACGCAACCCGCCGATGCCGATCGTTGCGCTTCGCTGATGGAACGACCGTCGCCGCGCTCGGCCTCGGTACGTGGCGCATGGGCGAAGCCGCGCGGCGACGGGCGCAGGAGTTGGCGGCGCTTCGCGCGGGCATCGACGCCGGCATGACGCTCGTCGACACTGCCGAAATGTACGGCGACGGCGGCGCCGGAGACGATGCTCGGCGAAGCGATCGCCGGCCGGCGCGACGAGGTGTTCGTCGTCAGCAAGGTGTATCCGCAGAACGCCGGTGCGCAAAGCGCGCATCGCGGCGTGTGAGCGCAGCCTTAAGCGCCTCGCGCACCGATCGGCTCGATCTCTATCTGCTGCATTGGCGCGGGCGCATCCCGCTGGCCGAAACGGTCGGCGCGTTCGAGCGGCTGCGTCGCGACGGCAAGATCGTGCGCTGGGGCGTGTCGAACTTCGACGTCGACGACATGCGACGAGCTGCTCGCGCTGCCCGACGGCGCGCACTGTGCGGCCAATCAGGTGCTGCTACCACGTTGGCGAACGGGGCATCGAATGGTCGCTGCTTGCCGACTGTGCCGTCGGCACTCGCATTCGCGATCATGGCGTACGCGCCCGTCGGCGCAAGGCGATCTGCTGACGCAATGCCAAGCTGCTGCGCATCGCCAACGCCGCGGGCATCACGCCGGCGCAAGCTGCGCTCGCATGGCTGCTTCGGCGTCGCGCGACGTCATCAGCATTCCCACAGACGAGCGAATGTCGCTGCACGTGCGCGAGAATCGCGCCGCGACGGCGATCACGCTTTCACCCGCGATGCTCGCTGCAATCGACGCCGCATTTCCGCCGCCGCGTCGCGCGTCGCCGACTCGCCGTCATTTGACTCGTCGTTGCGGCGTGCGACCGGCAGCGCGCCGCGGATCGTGTTTCGTAGTGCACTAACTGTCGGTCCCAGCATGCGCAACGCGCGCGCTCCCTGTCGGTTCAATGCACTTATCGTGACGCCGACCAACGGCGTTCGCGCGTGGCACGGTTGCTGCTCAAGCGGTGGCAGCCGGCGCAAAACCAAGACGCCGAACCCGGACAGGAGATCGACGGTGAACTACACGCACTACGATTATCTGGAGACTTCCGCCCGGCGCGACGATCGAATCGCATCGAGGCCGCGTACGCTAGCGTTGCTCGAGCGCATTCCAGTACGGCATCGACCGACGCCGGACAGGATCTGTCCGGACTGGTGCGGCATGATCCACGCCGCGTACGCCGTGTTGTCGGATCCCGAGACCCGCAAGGCCTACGACGCGCAATTATCGCACGGAGGCTGCCGCAAGCCGACGCCGAGCTGCAAGTCGCAGCTCGACGCGCGGCGCACTGCCGGGATTCACTCGCGTAGTCAACGTCGTTCCGGACGCGATGCGTTCAGCGCCGCCGCGAACTCGCGGCCTGATCCCTGACTCACCGGTTTGCGGTCGCCGGGAACATTTCTAAACTGCAAACAGCGATGCGGTCGGCGGCCTTTCTTTCATCGAATCTGCGCGCTGGCCGGTCCACCGGCCGGTCCGGCAAGTTGCGCAGGCGGGACATCGCAGATGTCGGCGTCGTAGCGGCCGGACACAGCCTTCCTCATCGCACAAGTTGCTTTCCGGGAGCGCGCGCCGGCCACGTCGCACCGCGTCGCAGCACCCCGTTTCAGGCCCGCAGAAAAAGCGCTTCGACTGGCTTCGCCGACGCGGTTCTGCACTGACCGCGCAGGTTTCGACTCGTTCGATTCCTCGCCCATGGAGATCGTCTTGCAAAAAGTGTGTCGCTTGCCAGTACTACGACCGCAACGCGCGCCGATACCGAGGACAAGGACGTTCAGCTGGGGCCAATGCCGGCGCACCGGACCGATCGTCCATCCGCTGTCCGCGAAGACCGTACATGATCGAAGGCGTCTGGCCGCACGTTCGCGACGACGACTGGTGTGGCGAATGGGTTGCCGGCAATCGCCGCCCTGACTCAGCCGCAACCGACCGCGATGAGCTCGCTGATGCAAGGCGGCTGCCGCCGCTGCGCGACCGGTGTCGCCGACGCCGATGTTCGTCGCGATGGAACCGTCGAGCGAGCCCGTGCATCCGCCGATTTCGACGCCGCTGCGCAGCCAGGCCGGATCCGACTAAGGCGGCAAGCACGCCGCGCGAGCGTCAGCGCCTGCGCATCTGCTAGAGTTTCACGATTCCTGCTTCCACGCGGCTGTCGACGTCACGGACGGCGCCGCCTGCACTTCCTCCACGATGTCGCAGTCACTGCTCGTCGACGCGCTGGCGGCCGGCGCCATCGTCGTCACGCCCAGCAATCGGCTCGCGCGCGATCTGGCGTTGCGCTTCGACGCGTGCGCGCCGGGCGCGAGGGCGACGCCGTGTGGACCTCTGCGCAGCCGCTGCCCTGGGCGCTGTGGCTCGATCGGCTCTGGCTCGGCGCGCTGGCGTCGCACGCGAACAACGGTCGCGTGCTGCTCGACACCGGGCAGCGCGCGTGAGCTCTGGTACGCCATCGTCAAGGCGGAACGCGCGGCGCTGCTGAATCCGCGAGGCGCCGCGCGCCATGCCGATGGACGCATGGACGCAGTTTCACGCGTGGCGCGCGGCGAACGAGTCGCTGCAGGCTGCCGCGGCCGATGGGCACGGCGACGACGTCGCCACGTTCGCAACATGGGCGCGACGCTATCAGCGACGGCTCGATGCGCTGAGCCGCCATCGATCCGGTCCAGCTGCCCGACGCGCTGGTGAAGCCGCGCCGCGTATCGCGCCATCGTCACCACCGATCGTCCTGCATGGCCTGACGATGACGCCGCAGCAGCGCCGGCTCGTCGCTGCGTTGCCTGCAGGGCGTCGTGATCGGCGAGCACGCGTCGACGATCAGCGTCGTGGCATCTCGGCAGCGGACCGCATGTCCGACACCCGCGCTCGAGATCGCGCGTGCGCTGACGTTCGCCGCGGGACGCTGTGGCGCAGAATCCCGCCGTGCGCGTCGCGATCGTCGTCGCCAATCTGCACGAGCGAGCGCAACGGCGTCATCGCCCTCGCGGCGGAAATCCTGTGTCCCGAGCGGCTGCTCTTGCCATTACAGCCGGATGCGTCGGCGGCCATGCCGGCGTTTCGCTGGGCGAGCCGCTGCCGGCGATACCGATCGTCGCTCGCGCGCTGGACCTCATTGCCCTCGCGTGCGGGCACGTCGACGCGACAGCCGCCGCCGCGCTGCTGCGCGCGCCGTTCCTGCTCGATGCCGGAGCGCAGTGGATGCGACGCGCTCGCCGAGCGGGACTGGCGCGAAGCGCCGGTCAGCGCGATGTCGGCTGGTCCTCGAGCATCGTCGCTGCTGCTCGCGGAATCGATCCGGCGCTCCACCAGCGGTTCAGCGTCGCCGCGCTTCCCGCGCGGATAGCGCGATTGCCGCGCGAATGGGCGCGCGGTCTGGTCCGATTCGGCTGAATGCGTCTGCGGCTGGCCGGGGACGGCACGCTGTCGAGTGCGTAATGGCAGGCGCGCGACGCGTGGTCGAGCGTCGTCGCGCGATTCGCGGCCACGGGTGCGGTGACGGGCGCGCTCTCACGCCGCGCAGCGCTCGACTTACACTGCCGCGCGCTGCTCGACGACACGCTGTTCCAGCCGGAGGCGCCGCCGGCAGCCAGTGCAGATCCTCGGCAGCCTCGAAGCCGTCGGGCTGTCGGTTCGAGTGCAGCGTGGCTCGCAGGCTTCGACGCGCAACGCTGGCCGCCTGCCGCGTCGCCGAGTCCGTTCCTGCCGCTTCGCGGCAACAGCGCGCGCGGCGTTCCGCGTGCGCATCCGACTCGGCGCTGGCCGACGCGCGTGCGCTCACGCCATCGCTATCGTCGTCGATCGCACCGGACATCGTCACGCGGCGCTGATCGACGATGCGCCAGCCGTCGAGTCACCGCTGTTCGCCGAATGGCCGGCGCCGACACGTCGTTGCCGGCGGCGGCGCGCCCGGCCGACGCCATCCGCGCCGTTGTGCTGGAGCGCATCGCCGACGATCGCGCGCCCGCACTTCGGCCGGCACGCCGTCCGCGGCGGCGCGCAGCTGCGTCTGCGATAGCCGAAGCGCGTGCCCGCGTTCAGGCGTTCGGGCGCTTCCGGCTGGGTCCGAAGCGTGGCGAGCCGTCGTCCGGACGGCCTTTCCGCTGCCGGAGCGCGCAGCGTGCTGCACGCGATGCTGGCGGCGTTCTGGGACGACGTGCGGGATCACGCAACGCTGCTGTCGCTCTCGAGCCTGCAGCGTTGCGGCAGCGGATCCGACGCCGCGATCAGCGCCGGCAAGACGAAGCTGCCGCCTCGCTCAGCGCGCGCGCTGCCGCCCGCGGTGGCCGATGCCGAATCACACCGGCTCATCGCGACGATGACGCATGGATCATCGAGCACGGAAGCCGCGGCCGCATTCGTCGCGCAGGCGAACGAGCAGGCGATCCGAGACCGACGTCGACGGCGTCGCCGTCAGCGGCGCATCGACCGGATCGACGCGCTGTCGTCCGGGGGCCTCGCGATCGTCGACTACAAGTCGGGGCGCGTGCGTCGCACCGCAGCGCTGGTTCGCCGCGCGGCCGGAAGGCATCAGCTCGCCGTCTACGCGCACGCGGTGGAGCATGCGGCGGGCGCGCCGCTGCGCGCGCTTGCCTTCGCGCAGCTCAAGGCCGGGCGAGATCGAAGTCAAGGACTCGTCGACGGCCCCGACGTGTGGCCTGGCCTCGATATCGCGGGCGCGTCGCGCGTGCCAGTGCAGGACTGGGCGGACGCGCAGGCGACTTAGCTGCGCGGCGAGCTTACGATGCTGGCGCGCCAAATCCGCGACGGCGTCGCGCGCGTCACCGCGCCACCCGTCGCGTGTGCCAGTACTGCGGCCTGCAACCGCTATGCCGGGATCCGGCTGCTCGTCGACGGCAAGCGCGCCGCGGCGATAATGTCCGTGACTGACGTCGAGGCGCTTGCCCGACAGGACGCGCAAGCGCGGGCGCAGAGCGCTCGACGTCACGCGCTCGTGGCTCGTCCAGGCGCCGGCGGCGACTGGGCAAGACCCGAGTTGCTGATTGCGCGATTTCGCGCTGCTCGCGATCGTCGAGCGGCCCGAGCAATCGTCGCGATGACGTTCACCGCAAGGCGGCCGCCAGATGCGCGAACGCGTCGTCGAGACGCAGCGCGCGGCCAACGAGGATCGACGGCACGCACGTACGCCGATGCGCCGCACGTCGCACTCACCGACGGCTCGCGCGCGCGGCGCTCGCGCGCGACCGCGGCGCACGGCTGGCGGCTTGATCGAGCAGCCGTCGCGGCTGGAATCGCTCACGATCGACGCGATGGCGACAGCGCTGCGCCGACAGGCCCGCTCGCGTCCGAGCTCGGCGCGCTGCCGCGCTTCATCGAGCGACGCCGAGCTGCTGTACAGCGAAGCGGCGCGCGAAGCGCTCGCTGCCGCGCCGGCCAGCGATCCACACTGGCAAACGTTCCTGAAGTGGCTCGACAACGACGCGATGACGGCCAACCGGCTGATCGCGCAAATGCTTGCGCGCGCGACCGGTGGCCGATGCATCTTTTCACCGAGGATCCGGCAGCGCTTGCGCCGATGTCGAGACGCGCGCTCGAGTGGGAGATCGGCGCTGCAATTGGTGCCGTCGCGAGCGGATGCCTGTCGCGCTGTCCATGACGCTGCCGACGCACCGCGTATCGCTGCCGATCATTTCGCGTCCAGATGCTTCGCCGCCACCGCATGCACCGTTGTCATCGCGGCTCGGCCGCACCGGCGGCGTTGCCCGGCGACGACGACCACCCGGCATGGGCTCGCGCTGGCCGACTGGCTGTTGACCAAAGGCGGGTACCTTCCACGAGGCCCGTGGCGTGGCGCGCACGGTTTCCGGCAGTCGGCAGTGGTGGCGGCGCACCTCTGCGTGCGCTGCGCAAGGCCGAGTTCACCCGCTGGCTGCTACGACGCTGCCGACGTGCCTGGACTCGCTCGAGTCGTTGCACCGGCTCCGCTCGCTGCCGCCGTCCCGCTACGAGGACGATGCGTGGGAATTCGTCGTCGCGGCGATGCGCATCCCGGCGGCGGCGGCGGTGCGCTGGACCCGCGTGTTTGCCGCGCGCGGCCAATCCGATTTCACCGAGGCGACGCTGCTGGGCGCTGAGCGCGCTCGGCGCGGCCGACGATCCGAGCGACTTGCTGCTGGCCGTCGACTACCGGCTTGCTCATCTGCTCGTCGACGAGTTCCAGGATACCTCGCGCGCGTCAACTCGCGCTGATCGGACGCCTCACGCGAAGGCTGGGAAGCAGGCGATGGGCGCACGCTGTTCGCCGTCGGTGATCCGATGCAGTCGATCTATCGATTCCGCCAGGCCGAAGTCCGGCTGTTCATCGAGTCGCCAGGCGCAGCGTCGCGTCGCCCGTGTGCCGGTCGGCGTCGTCGAGCTGACGCGCAATTTCCGGTCGCAGCGCTCGATCGTCGACTGGGTCAATCCATCTTCGCGCACGTGTTGCCGCGCCGAATCCGATGCGACGACGGCGAAGCAGGCGTTACGCAGCGCGTACGCCGATGCTTCGACCGGCGACGACGTCGCCCCGTCGCTCGATCTTTGCGCCGACGCGAACGACGAAGCGGACGTCGTCGTCGCGCGGATCCGCGAGGCGCTCGCCGCAGGGCTCGGCAGCATCGCGGTGCTCGTGCGTGCGCGGAGCCACGCGCAAGCGCTGTTGCCAGCGCTACGCGCGCGGCCGGCATCGAATTCGGCGGTGGAGCTCGAGGGCCTGTTCGACAGGCTCGCAACATGCGATGACGCATGTCGCTCGCGCGCGCGCTCGCGCAACCCCTGCGACGCGCCTCGCGTGGCTTGCAGATCCTGCGCGCGCCGTGGTGCGGCCTTCCGCTGGCAGATCTGCTTGGCCGTGGCGCAGCGCGCGGTCGATCGACCAATCCCTGACGCGCTCGCGGATCCTGACGCGCGCAACGCGCTCGGCGACGACGGCCGGACGCGCATCGAGCGCCTCTGGACGGCGCTGGCGCCTGCACTGGCCGCTCGCGGGCATCAGCCGTTCGCATTGCGGCGTGCGCGGCATGGCTGGCACTGTGCGGCCCGCGTGGCGGCGTCCGCGCTCGATCGCCGGCGCGGATCGCGTGTTCGCGCTCCTCGCCGACCAGGAGCGCGGCGGCGGCTGCTCTACTACGACCGCGTCACCGCACTCGCCGAGCGCCTGTTCGCGGAAGCCAGCGACGGCCCTTCGACGAAGGTCCAGCTGATGACGCTGCATCGGGCGAGGGCCTGCGTTCGATGCGGTGATCCTGCCGGCGCTGATCTCGAGACGGGCGGGTCAGGCCAGCCGGTGCTGCGCTGGAAAGTTCGCGAGCACGACGGGGCGACGTCGCTGGTGCTCGCGCCGATGCGCGCGAAGAGTCGGCATGCAAGCGGCGCATGATCCCGTGTATCGGTGGCTGGCGACGCTCGACGCCGCTGAGAAATGGCCGAGCTCGGCCGCCTCCTGTACGTGGGTGCGACGCGGGCCGAAGCGACGGCTGCACCTGACGGCCGTCGCGGAGGGCGCCCCGACGGCAGCGACTGGGAAGCGACCTGCGCGCGGTTCGCCGCTCGAGCGGCTGTGGGACGCGCTCGTTTCGTTACCGCCCGCGGCACGACGCGCCCGCGGTGGATGCGACCGGGCGACCCTCGTCGCGGAAGACTCGCCGCTGCGGCTGCCGATCGGTGTGCGGTTGCCGTCCTCTGCCCGCCACCGCTGCCGGGCTGCATCGCAGCCAGCGCCGCACAGCGGACGCGCCCGTGTTCGACTGGGCGGATGCCGTCGCGGCAGCGATTGGCACCTGTCTGCACCGGCTTCTCGCGCAGATCGCGGCGGAGGTGTCGACCGCTGGGACGAGCGCCGGCTGCACGACGAGCACGAACGCATCCTCGCCGAGCTCGGCACCGAGGGGCTCGGAAGCCAGTGTGCGGCAGCGCTGCCGCAGGCGCGTTGCGACGGTCATCGCGCGGCACCGCTCGGCGATCCGCGCGGCCGCTGGCTGTTCGATCCGGCCCACGGAGCGACGCGCGCAGCGAATGGGCGCGCTGGCCGGCGAGGACGAAGGGCGAGGCGGTCCACGTCGTCGTCGACCGCAGCTTGTATCGGGCGGCCGTCGCTATGTCGTCGATTTCAAGACGGGATCGCATCTGGGTGGCGATTCCGCGCGACGTTCCTCGCCCAGGAATCCGGAGCGCTATCGACCGCAGCTCGCCCGCTACGCCCGCATCGTCCGCGCGCTCGATGCACGACCGGTCGGATCGCGCTGTACCACCCGCTCGTCGACAATGGCTGGCAGGAGCTCGATGCCGACTGATCGGCCCAGCCGGCATCCACCGGGTAGCCAGCGTCGACTACGCGCTAAAATAACCGGGTTTTGTTGAACGGATGCTGCGGCGACGAGCGATTTTCGTCTGCCACGTGGCTTCAGGACAGCGTGTGCGTGCTACCAGCGCCAACTGACGAGCGTGCCGGCTGGCTGGGCCGGTTTGCACCTTGACGATCGGCAATTTCGACGGCGTTCATCGCGGCCATCAGGCGATGCTCGCGCGGCTTGTCGAAGCCGCCGAGGACCTGCGCTGCCGCCGGCGGTGCTGACGTTCGATCCGCACCCGCGCGAGTTCTTCGCGCCGGCAGCGGCGCCGCCGCGCTTGTCGACCGCTGCGCGCAAGCTCGAGGCCTTCCGCGCGTATCGGCGTCGGCGACGCACGATCGTCGCGCGCTTCGACGCGCGCGCTCGCATCGCTTGCCGCCGAGACGTTTCGTCCGACGACGTCGCTCGGATGCGGCGCCTCAGCGCGCGCTGGGTGCTCGTCGGCGAGGACTTTCGCTTCGGCACGCGGCCGCGCGGGCGACCTCGCGCGTGCTGCGCAGCGCGTGCGCGCACGCTTCAGCGTCGAGGCCATGCGCACGGTCGCCGTCGACGGCGAGCGCGCGTCGAGCACGGCGGTCCGCGCGGCGCTGGCCGCGGGCGACCTCGCGCGACGCGGCGGCGCTGCTCGGTCGCCCGTACGCGATCGCCGGCCGCGTCGCGCACGGCGACGAAGCTGGGCCGCAATCTCGGCTTCCCGACCGCGAACCTGCCGCTGCAGCGCGCGCCGCCGCTCGCCGGGCATCTTCGCGGTGCGCGTGCACGGACTCGGCGCGCACGCCGCGCGCGGCGTCGCGAGCGTCGGCGTGCGGCCGACGGTCAACGCGCGACGCGACAGCCGCTGCTCGAAGTGTTCATGTTCGACTTCGACGAGACCGATCTACGGGCGGCGCATCGCGGTCGAGTTCCTGCACAAGCTGCGTGACGAGGAACGCTATGCCGATCTCGACGCGCTGTCGCGCGATCGACCGCGACGTCGTCGACGCACGCGATCTTCGCGCGCGACGCTGAATTGCCGCCGTCCGACCGATGTAGTTTCGAAGATCACGAACGCACCATGCCCGACGACCCAAGCTCCGACTACAAGTCCACGCTGAACCTGCCGGATACGCCGTTTCCGATGCGCGGCGATCTCGCGCAAGCGCGAGCCGGCTGGGTCGATGCGATTGGCAGGCGCAACCGCGTCTACGACGCCATTCGCGCCGCGTCGCAGCGGCCGCCCGCGCTTCATCCTGCACGACGGTCCGCCGCTACGCGAACGGCGACATCCACATCGGTCACGCGGTCAACAAGATCCTGAAGGACATCGATCGTCAAGAGCCGCACGCTCGCCGGCTTCGACGCGCCGTACGTGCCTGGCTGGGACTGCCACGGCATGCCGATCGAGGTGCAGATCGAGAAGACGCACGGCAAGAACCTTCCGATCGAGCCGAGACGCAGCGGCTCTGCCGCGCGTACGCGACCGAGCAGATCGCGACGCCAGAAGACGGACTTCCAGCGGCTCGGCGTGCTCGGCGACTGGGATCATCCGTACACGACGATGGACTACCGCGAACGAGGCCGACGAGATCCGCACGCTCGGCAAGCTGCTCGAGAAGGGCTACCTGTATCGCGGGTTGAAGCCCGTCAACTGGTGCTTCGATTGCGGGAGCGCGCTCGCCGAAGCCGAGGTCGAGTACGAGGATCGCGTCGACATCGCGATCGACGTCGGCTTTCCGCTGATCGACGCCGCGCGAGCGCGCGAAGCTCGCGGCGTGCGTTCGGTCTCGCGCGCGCCGCTCGGAGGGACCGGTCGCTGCGCCGTCGATCTGGACGACGACGCCGTGGACGATCCCGTCCAACCAGGCGCTGAACGTCCATCCGGATCTCGCGTACGCGCTCGTCGCGACGCCGCGCGGGCACCTGCTGCTCGCGCAGGATCTTGTCGCCGCGTGCTCTCGCGCGCTACAAGCCTCGCAGGCGCGGTCGTCGCGACCGCGACGGGCGCGGCGCTCGAGCGCATCCGCGTTCCGCCATCCGTTCTACGACCGGCGCGTCGCCGGTCTATCTCGGCGAGTACGTGCACGCTCGAGCAGGGCACCGGGCATCGTCCACAGCTCGCCTGCGCTACGGCATCGACGACTTCCTGTCGTGCCGCCGCTACGGGATGAACGACGACGACATGCTGAACCCGGTGCAGGGCGACGGCCGCTTCGCCGGCCGATCTGCCGTTCTTCGGCGGCCTGCAAGATCTGGGATGCGAACCCGCAGCATCGTCGACAAGCTGCGCGGACGTGCGGCGCGCTGTTCCACGCCGAGAAGTTCACGCACAGCTACATGCATTGCTGGCGGCACAAGACGCCGATCATCTATCGCGCGACGACGCAATGGTTCGCCGGAATGGACGACGTGCCCGGATACCACGGCACGAAGCCCGCGAGCGCACGCTGCGCGCGACCGCGCTCGCGCGGCATCGACGCGACGCAGTTCTATCCCGGCATGGGGCAAGGCGCGGCTGCACGGCGATGATCGCGCAACCGTCCCGACTGGACGCTGTCGCGGCAGCGGCAATGGGGCGTGCCGCTGCCGTTCTTCGTCGATCAGCGAGACCGACGCGCTGCATCCCGACACGCCGGCGCTGCTCGAGCTCGCGGCGACGAAGGTGGAGGCAGGGCGGCATCGAAGCGTGGTTCGAGGCGACGCACGAGGACTTCGGCGTCGACGCGGCGACGTTACCGCAAGCTGACCGACACGCTCGACGTGTGGTTCGATTCGGGCTCGACGCACCAGACGGTGATGGGCGGTCCCGACGGCCGCGCGACGAGCACGCCGGCTCGCACCCGGACGGACACCGGCTTCCCGGCCGACCTCTACCTCGAAGGCTCCGACCAGCATCGCGGCTGGTTCCATTCGTCGCTGCTCGATCGTCGTGCATGCTGAACGGCGTGCCGCCCTACAAGGCGCTGCTGACGCACGGCTTCGCGGTCGACGGCGAAGGCCGGAAGATGTCGAAGTCGAAGGGCAACGTCGTCGCGCCGCAGAAGGTGTCGGACACGCTCGGCGCCGGAAATCCTGCGGCTGTGGGTCGCGCGCGACCGACTACTCGGGCGACCTCGTCGATCTCCGACGAGATCCTGAAGCGTGTCGTCGAGAGCTACCGCCGCATCCGCAACACGCTGCGCTTCCTGATCGCGAACACGGCGGACTTCGATGCCGGCGCAGCGATGCGCGTCGCCGGTGGCCGAGCTGTTCGAGATCGATCGCTACGCGCTCGCGCAGGCGCAGGCGCTGGTCGACGGCGGTCGCCGGCCGACTACGCGCGCTACGAGTTCCACCTCGTCGTGCAGCGGCTGCAGACGTACTGCTCCGAGGACCTCGGCGGCTTCTACCTCGACGTGCTGAAGGATCGGCTCTACACGACGGCGCGCGACAGCCGCGCGCCGCCGCTCGGCGCAGACGGCGCTCGCGCTGATCCGCGACGCGCTGCTGCAGCTGATGGCGCCGATCCTGTCGTTCACGGCCGAGGAGGCGTGGCGGATCGTGCATCCCGAGGATCCGACGATCTTCGTGCACACGTGGGGCGACGCGCTGCCGCGCGATTGCCGAGTGCCGACGCGCTGCGTCGCGAAGTGGGACACGCATCCTCGGCGGTGCGCGCGCGCGTGCAGAAGGAACTCGAAGCAGCTGCGCCAGTGCGGGCGCGATCGGCTCATCGCTGCAGGCCGACGTCGACGATCGTCGCGCCCGACGCCGACGTATCGCGGCGCTGGCGATCGCTCGGCGACGACCTGCGCTTCGTGCTGATCACGTCGGCGGCGACGCGTCGACGCGCGGCGACGACGCTTGCGCGATCGCCGTCACGCCGAGCGCGCACGCGAAGTGCGAGCGCTGCTGGCACTGGCGCGCCGACGTCGGCGCCGATCCGGCGCATCCGACGCTGTGCGGTCGCTGCGTCGCGAACCTGTTCGGCGCGGGCGAGCCGCGCGCGTTCGCCTGAGCCGTCGCTGCGAGCGAGGATGACCGCGACGCTCCCGGAACCGTCGACGGCGCCTGCGATGGCTGTGGCTTCGCCGCGCTGTCATCGTCGCCGACCAGGCTGACCGAAGCACGCGGTCCTCGGCGCTGTTCCGGCCGGGCGAGGAGCTGCCGCTGCACCGATTCTTCAGCCTCGTGCTGGCGTTCAACACGCGGCGCCGCGTTCAGCTTCCTCGCCGGCGACGATCGGCTGGCAGCGCTGGCTGTTCGCGGCGATCGCGGTCGGCGGCCGTGCGTGCTCGATCGCGTGGCTGCTGCGGCGCGGCGGCAGCCGGCTGTTCTGCGCCGGCCTGGCGCTGATCCTCGGCGGCGCGCTCGGCAACCTGTACGACCGCCTGACGCTCGGCCACGTCGTCGACTTCCTGCTCGTTCCATTACGCGGCTGGTACGTGTCCGGCGTTCAACGTCGCCGACAGCGCGATCACCATCGGCGCGGCAGCTGCTGATCGTCGACAGCTTTCCGCGCAGCGGCGATCCGCCGGTCGGCCGCGTCGACTGGAACGATCGCTGATGGATATCCTGCTCGCCAATCCGCGCGGCTTCTGCGCCGGCGTCGACCGCGCGATCGCGATCGTCGAGCAGCGCGCTCGCGCAGTTCACGGCGCGCCGATCTACGTGCGCCACGAGGTCGTGCACAACAAGTTCGTCGTCGACGACCTGAAGCGCGAAGGGCGCGGTGTTCGTCGAGGAGCTCGACGAGATGCCCGGCGGCGCGACCGTCGTCTTCAGCGCGCACGGCGTGTCGCGAGGCGGTGCGCGCCGAGGCCGAGGCGCGCGGCCTGCACGTGTTCGACGCGACGTGCCCGCTGGTCACCAAGGTGCACGTCGAGGTCGCGAAGATGCGCGCGCAGGGCCGCGAGATCGTGATGATCGGCCACGCGCGGCCATCCGGAGGTCGAGGGCACGATGGGCCAGTGCGACGGCGGCATGCACCTCGTCGAGTCGGTCGGCCGACGTCGCGCGGCTCGCGGTGCGCGATCCGGAGCAGCTCGCCTACGTGACGCAGACCACGCTGTCGGTCGACGACGCCGCGGCGATCGTCGCGGCGCTGAAGCGCGCGCTTTCCCGCGATCGTCGGGCCGAAGAAGGACGACATCTGCTACGCGACGCAGAACCGCCAGGACGCGGTCAAGGTTCATGGCGCCGCAGGTCGACGTGGTCATCGTCGTCGGCAGCCCGAACAGCTCGAACTCGAATCGCCTGCGCGAAGTCGCGGCGACATCGCGGCGTGCCGTCGTACATGGTCGACCACGCCGAGCGAGCTGCGACCCGAATGGATCGCCGGCAAGCGCCGCGTCGGCGTGACCGCCGGCGCATCGGCGCCGGAAGTGCTCGTGACGCAGGTGATCGCACGGCTCAAGGAATTGGGCGCGCTCGGCGTCGAATCTGCCGGCGTCGTCGAGAACGCACGCTTCCCGATCAAGCGGTCGGCGGGCACGCCGCGGCGAAGGCGCCCGTAGTTCGGTCCGATGCCAAAGGCTGAGTCAGCCGGCGTGTCCGGCGCGAAACCAGCGCGTAGCAGCGCGACGAACGTCGCCGCCGTCGACGGCAGCGCGCGTCAGTCGCGGCGACGATCGCGTGCGCGCCCAGGCTCGATCGAGCGCGCGAGCCAGCGCTTCGGCGACATAGAACGGCAGCAGCAGCGCGAGCCACTGGCGCGGGCGGCGTTCGCCGCGAAGCGACGCCGGGCATCAGCAGCGCGAGCGGCAGCACCTTCAGCGCGAGCCACGCACGCGCCGGGCCAAGCGGCGCCAGCACGAGTCTCCACAGCGACTTCGAGCAGCCGTCAGCGCGACGCATGCCCGACGATGGTCCGACGCCGCGGCCGCAGCGGCGCCAGCGCAGCAGCGGCTAGGTCAACCGACCGCGACGAATTCGTACAGCTCGAAGCCCGGGACCCTGCTCGACGAGCTTCGTCAGCACCGCGAAGCCGGTGTCGCTTCGCCGCGCTGCAACGCTGATCGCCTGCTCGAGCGGAACGCGCCGGCGGGAACGATGAGCTGCGGCGGCGCGCGTCGTCCGGCGCCGGTGCCGTCCTCCGGGCATCACGACGACCGGCGGCATGCGGTTCTCGGTGCCGATCCTCCGGACGCAGCCGCGGCCGCTTCGGGATTATCCGACAGCAAGCTCGCAGCCGAACTCGAGCGCCGCTGCCCGTTCAGCGTGTTGCGGAACCAGCGGACCATCGCGACCTGCAGACTGCCGGCCGGCCCTCGACGCGCAGCGCAATCGAGTTCGCCGATGCGCAGCGATGCCGGGCGCGCTGTCGGTCTGGCGCAGCGCATAGCCGCGCGGGCGTGTGGTTGATCGACCTGGCAACTGGCCATCGGCGGCAACCGGACGCGGCACTGGCGATTGCCCGTGCAAGCCGCGGCTGTATTGCCAGACGCCGGCGCAGGCCGGCGCACATCACGACGCGTGCGCGCGAGGGCAGCCGGTTGAACTGGCGCGCCGGCGGAATCGCCCATTGGCGCAGCAGTCGCTTCAGCAGCGCGATGTACGGCAAGTCGCGCTACCGGTATCCGTGCCGACTGCCCGCCGGCACAGCGCCGCCCGCTTCGAGCGCACGCGAATCTGCTCCTGCATCTGGAACGCGAGGTCGAACGTCAGCAGGAAGAGCTTCGCAGCCTTCGATCGAGCCGCCCTTGTTCGCCGAAAACGGCGGAAAGTCAGTGGCCGACCGGAACGATCGCGACGGCCTTGGCCATCCGGTGCACCGGCGCGACCGGCGGTGAGCTTCGCCCAGTGCGCGTGCTCCTGCAGATAGCGCAGCACGATGGGCAGCTGGCCCGGGAGGAAAGCCGTACGGATTGGCAAGTGCGAGCAGCAGCGACTGGACGTAGAGCCGCGTCGGGCGTCGCCTCCGGCTGATCGAGCGCGACCGGGCGCGAGGTGGATGTTCGCGCTCGCGCGCGAACACGTAGATGAGGTGCGCGTCGTGCCACGTTCGCGGCGGCACCGGCGCATACGACAGGTAGCTGTTGACGAGAATGCGCGCCGTGCACTGCAGGCAGCGGTGAACGAGCGCTACCATTCAGCCGCTGGCCGCCCCAGCGAAATGCCGCTTGTCCGCCTCGCTGACGAGCAGGTGCTTGTACGCCGTCGGACGAGCTCGCTGCGCGAGCGTCAGCGCCGCCTTCGCCGCCTCGAGCGCTTCGCCGCTCAGCGGATGCGAGGCGCGCACGAAGTGCTCGTTCGAGCTGCGGCCACGAGTGTGGTGGCGGCGTTCCAGTATTTCTCGGCTAGCCCAGCCGCTTGCGAGTCGCTCATCGCGACGCGGTTGGTCGCAGCCAGGCGCGTCGCCGGCCACGCGGGCGGCCTCGGGCCGGGTCGCGGCGGAGCGACCTCGTCCAGCCACGCTCCCACGCCGGCCGGATCTCGGGCGGATTGGCGGGTGTGAGTCACCACACGCGGCAGCGACAGCGATAGGGGCATATGTAAGGGATGTGTCTAGGCGTTGTTTGGGACAGTGAAAACTGCAGTGCAGCCCGCGACAAGCGAAAGCCCGCGCGCGGACTGGATTGGGCCTCGTGACCAAGCGAAAGCGTGCCATGAACGACGCCCTTTGGCATCAACCCGGGGTGCGCAGGAATTGACGACAGGCAAATACTGGTCGGGATCGAAAGCAGCATGGGCGCGTGCCCGACCTGGCAAATTCGACGACCCGCGGCTTGGGACCGCGCGCCGCCATCTGATCCGGCGACTTCCGCGACAGGAGGTCCGGATTGGGCGCCGCGCAGCACCAGCGTCGGGCAGGCGATGGCATCCCATAGGGGCCAAAGGTCCGAGCAATACGTAACCGGAACGAAGTACAT
>ERZ1370068.9389-contig-8171_pt1 | contig 19259 bp, 27 predicted proteins | sample MGYA00561227_ERZ1370068 | MGnify/ENA primary metagenome ERZ1370068 (study PRJEB38410, sample SAMEA6850437) | metagenome | study: Metagenomic assessment of the ecological functions of the soil: analysis of the soil microbiota associated with the...
GATCCGCACGTCGGCATCCTCGGACATGCCGAAGGGTCTGATCACGGGCCCGGCGGCCGGCTGCGACCGCTGCCGAACCCTCCTCGCCAGCGCGACAGCTCCCGGATCGTCGGCGCTGGTCACCAGCAGCGTACCGAACCGGCAGTGGCAAAGCGCAGGAAACCGTCGGCGTAGTTCTCGCCTCCCCAGTTGCTGAGGTGATCGGATCGACGTTGGTCACCACTGCAACCTCGCACGTGTGCAGGAAGGAGCCGTCGCCTCGTCGGCCTCGACGACCATGACGTCGCCGCCGCCGAGTGCCGCCGGTCGACGTGCCGGTAAGGGCGCCCCCGATGACGAAGGACGGGTCAATCCGCAGCCGCTCACACATGGGCGATCATCGCCGTCGTTGTGGTCTTGCCATGAGTCCCGGCAACCGCAATGCCCGGCGGCCCAGCATCAGCGAACCCAGCGCCCGCGCTGCGATGCAGCACCCGCAAGCCGCGGCGCGGCCTCCGCCAGTCCGGGTTGTCCTCCCGGATGGCTGAGACGCAACGACCGTAGCTCATCACCGAGCTGCTCAGCCCGATGCCCGACGTGAACACGTGCACCTTGAGCTTCAGTGACGCAGGTATTTCGAGTCCCGGTCGCTGCCGCACCCAGATCCCTGAGCAGCATCATCGAGGCGATCCCGTTCATCTACCAGAACCGCCGATGGCGATGAAGTGCACCGCTCCCAGCTCCCTCCCGGCAGCTCGACGAGGTGAACAACCCATCAGCGGATCACCTCCAGAACTCGCGACGCCAACACGGAGCTGCATCAGGCGCAACGCCGGCAAACGTCCTCGACCAGCCAGCCCTGACCGGATGCGCAAACAGGGCCGGAATCTCCTCGGCCCACCCGCCGACGTACAGTCACTGTCGGCCAGCTTTTGATGCCGCCACCTGCCGTTGAAGCCAGCAAGCTCGGCATTGAGGGCCTGTTCTACCATTGCCATTGTGGCCATGGCACGAACACAGCGGGCCCGGTCCGACCGCAGCGGTCTCCAGGACCGTGTTTGCTCCGCTGCAGCGGGCCAGCATCAGGTCGGCGGCAGCGGCTGCGCCCGCTCCATCTGTTCCACGTACTGCACGCCACCGGTCCGGTAGACGGCCCCGGTCCGCTCGTCGAGGCTTTCGGCACGATGCCGCTCGCGAGGTTTTTGGACCCAGTACGTGCAGCACCTGGATCCCGTGCGCCAGCAACTCCGGCCATGCGCCCGACACCGCGGTGTTGATTCGCATCGCACCCTGTGACCCTCCGCTGACGAGCAGCGTCGGGAGAGGCTCGGGATGTGGCTCGAAGCCAATGCGAGCCTCAGGTTGTAGCGCAATTCGGTCAAGGTCGGTGATGGCCCGCCGTATAGGCAGCCCAATGCGTTGTGCGTGCGGCGGCGCGGTCTGAGGAACGAGGTTATGAACGTTGCTGGTCAGTCGGGCCGCGAGCTTACGTTGGCGAGACCGGGCAGCACGTTTTGTTCGTGGATCACAATGGGCAACCTCCAGCCGCCGGGCAGCCAGGTAGGCCGGCGTGGAGACGTACCCGCCGAAGCCGAGCAGCACGTCAGCCTTGCTACGCCGCAACAGCCGGCCGGTCGCGGTCCACTGCCTCGATCGGCCGCGGACCCAGCAGCGCCAGATCCTTTCCACCCGCCGCGGCATCGGTGCCGGGGGATCAGCTCCAGTTCCAGCCCGGCTGCTGGGACACGACGGTTGTTTTCCAGGCCGCGAGCGGTACCCAGTGCACGTCAGCGTCACCCCGGGGGCTGAGCCGACGTAGCTCGAGGCCGGTCGCGATCAAGGGCGAGGATGTGCCGAAGCTGTCCCGCCCGCCCGCGAGGCACCGCAGAGCCAAAGCCCTGCAGCTGATTCGTTCATGAGAGCGCGTCCGCGAGCCGACGACTGTCGTCATCCGCGGCCGGGGGCGGATGGCCCCTTCTTTGCCCGGCAGCTTGCGGGCCTCGGGTTCCCGGCGTGCACACGCGAGCAGGACGCCGACCGCCAGCAAGTTGGCGATCAACGCCGAGCCGCCGTACGACAGCAGCGGCAGCGAGTACCCCAGCGATCGGGAGCAGCCGCAGTGCGACTGCGAGATTGATCAACGCCTGCACCATGAGACCAGACAGTGATACCACCCGCGGCATAACGTACGAAGAGATCGTCGGCGTGCGTCGCGATCCGGATGCCAGCATACCCCAAGATGCCGATCATGGCGAGGACGACCAGGCTGCCAGAACAAACCGAACTCCTCGCCGAGCACGGCGAAGATGAAGTCAGTGTGCGCCTCGGGCAGGCTGCCCCACTTCTGCCGGCTGGCGCCAGGCCGACCCCACCAACCGCCAGACGCAATCGCGAACATGCCGGCGTTGGCCTGATCGTTGGCGCCGTTGAGATCAAGGGTCGGGTCAGAAGAGGCAGCAAGACGGCGCATCCGCACCGACGAGGTGATGAAGATCGCGATCACCCGCTGCTCCTGCCGACGCCAGGAGAGGAGCACTCGCAGTGATGAGCACCGACGATCCAGCATGCCCGCGGCGATGACCGCCATCACGACTGCCGTTCCGGCATCGCCCTGGAAGAGCACGAGCAAGATCAGTACGGCGCTGACCGGGAGGAAGGGCACCAGCAGGTGCTTGGGCTGGTCGAGCAGGCGATACTTGCGCGCGCCAGCAGGTCAGCTCCCAAACGATCATGGCCAGTTTCGCGAACTCCAGCCGGCTGTACGGAGAACAGCGAGGAGCCGAGGTAGAGCCAGTTGCGGTTGCCGTTCACCGGATGCCGAGCGGCGTATAGGTCAAGATCAACAAAATGGCGGCAAGAGCCACCCCGAACCAATAAACAGCCGCCAGTGTCGACGGCGGCAGCTTCATGATCACGAATGCGCCCAGCACGCCAATAGCGAGGAAGATCAGCTGCCGCTTGACGTAAGTAGGAGTCGCCGACCGTGAGATAGGCATTCACGCTGGATGCCGAGAGCACCATCATCAACCCAACGATGACCAGCAGCGCGACAGGAGCCGAGCACAGGTGATAGCTGGTCAACGGCCGGTCAAGCATGGAGCGGAGCCAGTGCAGCATCGAGGGCCGACGTTGGGCGCCGGGTGTGATCGGACCGGGCACGGCGAACCGACCCAGCTCGCTGGCTGGACGCGGTCTCACCCTGCGGGGTCAGGGTCGCCACTGACCGTCTACTCCTCCTGCGAGCGCGCGCACCGCGCGCGGCGCAGGCATCGCCGCGTGCGGCGTAGTCGGTGAACATGTCGCGCTTGCTGGCGCACCCGGCGCGGGCAGGGCAGCATCACCAGGTTTGGCCAGGGAAGCGGCCGCCGCAGCGGCGCTTGTGCCATTGCTCTAGTGTCGACTCCCTCGATGATTTGTGTGGGGACCTCCGGCGCGTGTCGAGCGAGGGCTTGCGCGATGATCTCCCGGTCGGTCCCTAACGGTACTGCACCACGCAACCTCCTCCGATGGGCGGTGACCAACTCGTCGAAGGTGGGTGCCTTTGGCCTGACCTCCGGCGATCCACACCGCGGGCTGAAGGCGCGGAGCGCGGCGTCGGCGGCGTGGGGTTGGTTGCCTTGGAATCATCACCCAGGAGACCCCGTGGCGCTCCAGCACGGTCTGGATCTTGTGCGGGCCAACCTTGACCGCTCGCAATCCTTTGCCGACCGCCGTAGCGGGCACGCCGTACGAGCGGGCCAGCGCGGCGGCCGCCAGCGCGTTGGCCACGTTGTGCGGGAGCCGCCGGACTGATGTCGCTGACCTTCGCCAGCTCAGGGCGGAGTCCCGGCGCTGCTCGATGAACGCCCGGTCAACCAGCAAGTCATCGACCACGCCGAGCATCGACAGTCAGGTGTTCCCAGCGTGAAACCGATCGCTCGGGCGCCTTCGACCACCTCGGCCTGCTCGACCATCTGCTCGGTCACGGGGTCAGCGACGTTGTAGACGCAGCTGGCTCGTACGCCGGCGTAGATCCTGGCGCTTGGCGTCGCGATGAGCGTCGTACGGGCCGTGCCATTCCAGGTGATCCAGGCTGCGACATTGAGGACTGCGGCCGAGTGCATCGCCCAGCGAGTTGGACCAGTGCAGCTGGTGACTGGACAGCTCCACCGCCGAGTACGTCGTACGGTTGCGGATCCAGCACGATTTCCATGATGGGGCGGCCGATGTTGCCCACCGCGGCCGTCCTCAGCCCTGCAGCGGTCAGGATCGACTCGAGCATCTGGGTCGTCGTTGTCTTGCCGTTCGTGCCGGTGACCCGCGAGCCACGGCGCGATCGTTGTCGGGTCCGGCTGAGTCGCCAGGCCAGCTCCACCTCGCTCCAGATGGCCACGCCCCGCGCGGCGGCCTGCGCCAGCAGCGGTGAGCTGGCCGGCCAGCCGGTCGCGATGACACAGGTCGGCATCGTCGGGAAGAGGTCGCGGTCGAACCCGGCCCCAGCCGGACCGTGCCGCCGAGCACCTCCAGCAGCTCGCCCTTGTCGGCAGGTGAGGTCGTCGAGGCGCGTCGTCCAGAGCCGTGACACGGGCGCCGAAATGGAGTAGCCCGTCGGCAGCCGCGAAGCCGGAAACGCCGATGCCTGCCACCACGACGTGCGCCTGCGTCCACGATCGACTATCGGCACGTGCCAACCATGCCGGGGCTCATCAGTGCCGGCCACCCACTCGGCGTAGAAGATGCCGAGGCCCGCGGCGACGCACAGCCGGCAATGATCCAGAACCGCATCACAATCGTCACCTGGGCCCAGTTCAGCAGCTCGAAATGATGGTGGATGGGCGACATCTTGAACAACCGTCGGCCACGCGTCATCTTGAAGAAGCCGACCTGGAGGATCACCGACATCACCTCGATGACCAGTAGCCCGCCCAGGATCACCAGCAGCAGCTCGGTCCGAGTGAAGATCGCCAGTCCGGCAAGCGCGCCGCCTAGGGACAGCGAGCCGGTGTCGCCCATGAAGATCCTCGCGGGTTCGGCGTTCCACCACAGGAAGCCGAAGCAGGCGCCCGCGAGCGCGGCCGCCACCACCGCGAGGTCGTAGCGGGTCGCGGACCTCGTAGCACTTCGGCCCGGCGGATGCGGTGCAGGCACAGGACTGGTTGTACTGCCAGATGTTGACCAGCGTGTAGGCGCCGAAGACCATGACGCAGGCACCGGAGGCGAGGCCGTCGAGCCCGTCGGTGAGGTTGACGCCGTTGCTGGCGGCGGCGATCAGCAGCATGACCCAGATGATCACGAGGATCAGTCGGCAGCTGCAGCCATTCGATGTCGCGCAGGAACGAGATGGCAGGTGACGCCGGGGTAATCGCCCGCTCGTCGGGGAACTGCAGCGACGCGACCGCGAACACAATGGCGATGATCGATCTGGCCGGCGATCTTGGCCTTGCTTCGCAAGCCGAGCGAGCGCTGCTTGCTGATCTTGATGTAGTCGTCGAGAAACCCGACCACACCTAGGCCGGTGAAGAGGAAGAGCACCAACAATGCCGATGCGGAAGGGGGCGCGCAGGTGATCAGATCGCTACCGAAGTAGGCGATCAAGACGGCGGCAGATGATGACCAGGCCACCCATGGTGGGCGTTCCGCGCTTGACGTGGTGGTGAGGTTGGGCCGTCGTCGCGGATCAGCTGCCCGTAGCCCTTCCTGACCAGGACGAGGATTGGCCAGTCGGGTGCCGAGCAGCGTGCCGAGCAGGGCGAGGCCGCCGGCGAAGACAATTGACTTCACACGGCATCCTGGCGATGGGGCGGTCCGACAGCAGCAAGGATCTCGTCGGCCACGGTGTCCAAGGCTAGGCCACGGGATGCCTTGACCAAGACGACGTCACCAGGACCAAGATCACGCGCAACCACAGCAACCGCAGCGGCCTTGTCCGTCACGGGCACCGCGACGTGCGGACGGCAAACCGCGCGGCGACAGCGGCGTTGGCGATCTGGGCTGCGTACTCACCAATCGCCCACCAGGTGCTCGACCCCGCTCTGTGCCGCGTACCGGCCGATGGCAGCGTGCTCGTCGGCTGCCGTCTCGCCCAACTCGAGCATGTCGCCGCAGCACAGCCCAGGTGCGCCGGCCCGCTCGACCAAGCTCAGCCAACGTCGTCAGCGCGGCACGCATCGAATCAGGATTGGCGTTGTACGCGTCGTTGATCACCGTGACGCCGTCGGACCGGTCATGCAGCTCCATTCGCCAGCGCGATCGCGGAACAGCCGCGGCGAGCGCAGCGGCGACCTGATCGAGCTCGAGACCGACCGCCACCGCAGCGGCAGCCGCGGCGACCGCGTTCGCCACCTGGTGCCGCCCGGTCAGCCGAAGCTGTACCTGAGATTCAGATTGACCGTTTCGACCGTCATGGAGCGCAAAGGAGTACCGCCCATAAGCGTCACCTACTAGTCCGGTAGGCCCAAATGCCGTCCTCAAGTGGCTGGATCGTTGACCAGGGCAGCACCTGAGCCCGGGTACGCCGACGCATCGACCAGACCAGAGGATCGTCGACGTTCAGTACTGCCCAACCGTCGGCCGGGAGGGCCTCCACCAGCTCACCCTTCCGCGCTGGCGATTGCAGCCTGCCCGCCGAACTCCCCGACGTGGGCCTGGCCGAGCGTTCAGCACCACTCCGACCCGTGGCGGTGCGATGTCACAGAAGGTAGGCGATATGGCCAATCCACGCGCCCCCATCTCCGCGACGAGGTACCTGGTCTGCTCGTCGACCAGTCCGACGGTGAGTGGCACACCGAGCTCGTTGTTGAGATTGCCGACTGCCGCCACGGTCGGACCGGCACGTTCGAGCACCTGCGCGAGCAAATCGCTTGGTGGAGGTCTTGCCGACCGAGCCGGTAATGCCGACGACTTGCAGACCTCCGGCACTCGCCCGGTCGATCAGGTATCGGGAAAGCCGGCCGAGCGCGACCAGCGGATCCGCTACGACCACACACAGTGCGCCCTCCACCGGATGCCTGGTCAGCGACGCAGCCGCACCAGGCGGCTGTGGCCGGCACAACATAGTCATGGCCGTCGACGTGTTCACCACGTAGTGCCACGAACAAGGCACCGGCCGAGACCACTCGGGAGTCGGCCGTCAGTGCAGTCACCACAGCGGTTGCGTCGCCGGGACCAGATAGCTGCGCACCCAGCACCGTGGCGATCTCCTCGACCGTCACTGCAATCACGGCATCGGATCCTGCGCACCGGCCTGCCCGAGCGAAATTCGGGTGCAGCACAGCCCACTCCTGGGCTGTCACCACGGGATCGCTGAACGGCACGACAGTCCCAGCGATCTCCTGACCGACCTCGTGGCCCTTGCCGAGGATCGCGACCACGTCACCTGGAGCCGCCAGTTGGAGTGCGAGGTTGATCGCCGAGCGCCGGTCGCCGCCGTCGATCACCTCGGTTGCCAGACCGTCGTGGCGCACCGCCGCGCGGGCCCCCGTGATCAGCTGTGCCCGGATCGTGGCGGGGTCTTCGGATCGTGGATTGTCGTCTGTGGCAATGACCACATCTGCGTGGCGTGCTGCCGACTCGCCCATCGGCTCCCGTTTCAACGGATCGCGATCTCCACCGCAGCCAACGACCACAATGCGGCGCCGGCTGCCGACTGCCTCGAGCGCGGCAGCGATTGCCTGTGGCGTATGCGCGAAGTCAACGTAGACCAGCGGCGCACTGGGGCCCAGCTCGACCCGCTGCATCCGGCCGGACACATCGGCCTCGCCTGAACCGGCCGCAGCGCGCTCCAGGTCCCCGCCGATCGCGTCCACCATTGCCAGCGCGGTCAATGCATTGCGGATGTTGAAGTCACCAGGAGTCTGAGGTTGAAGTCGAGGGTGCGACCTCGCAGGTCGGCGCGAACGGCCGTTCGCCCATCCGGGCGGGCCTGGTACACCAAGGCGCGGCACGCTGCGTCGCCGTCGAGACTCACCGTGGTGAGGCGCATTCCAGCCTCGCGACCGATGCGCTGCACCAGTTCGCGGCCTCGCGGGTCATCGACGATTGATCACCGCATGTCTGGTCCGCGCCGGGTGAACAACGATGCCTTCGCCTCGAAGTAGGACTCCATGTCGCCGTGGAAGTCCAGATGATCCCTGCCGAGGTTGGTGAAGGCTGCGACGTCAAAAGGTGATGGCATCGGCGCGGCCGAGCACCAGGGCGTGGGAGGAGACCTCCATCATCACCGCCTCGGCTCCCTCTTCGAGCAAGAAAGCCAAGCAGACCCTGGAGATCGGTCGACTCCAGGCGTCGTCACCGTCGTCGGGATGCAATCCAGGGCTACGCCGTTCGGCCGGAAACCGACGGTGCCGACCGACCCGGTGCTCACTCCGCCCGCCTGTAGGCCGGCCTCGAGCAGGAACGTGGTGGTGGTCTTCCCGTTGGTACCGGTGACGGCACCACATGGTGAGTGCGTCGGCCGGCCGGCCGTAGATGGCGGCGGCGACACCCGCCATGGCCTGCCTGGGCTGGTCGACCACGATCACCGGAAGCTGTACGCCGTTGGCGATCTGGATGCCAGCTGGGTCGGTCAGGATGGCAGACCGCCCCGGCCTGGGCGGCCTGTTGGATGAATTCAGCGCCGTGATGATGCGCACCGGACAGGGCGACGTAGAGGTCGCCGGGACGTACCAGCCGGGAGTCGATGCTGATGCCGCTGACAACCGGGTCGCTTACCGCGGCGCGGTCCCCGAACAGCTCGGCCAAACCGATCTGGTGTCTGGTGCGCGGCCGGGCACGGCCCCCGTGGAGCAAAAGACACGCTGTTGACGTTATCGACTCGTCGGCCCGTCCGGACCAATACCCTCCTTTGTTTGATTAGCTCCGCTCGCCGCGAACTCGGCGGCGCGCGCGGAGCTCGCCGCAGATCAGGCGTGGCGCGAACAGCGCGCCGTTACCGCCAGCCGTCGTCGTCGCAGAGGAAGAGCACCTTCCGCTCGCTCCTCCCTCCGCTGCTGCGGCGCGCGATCCGGCGTTTGATTGGGCCGTCCGCTCGCTGCGCTTGTTCGCCGCGATCGCGTGCTGCAGCGCGCCAAAGCCGTCGTCGGCGCTCGCCGACGGAACGGAAAGCGTCGCTCCGCCATCGCCTCCCTGCTGCGGCGCGCGATCCGGTGTTTGATTGCTCGCTCCGCTCACTGTTTGGGGTTTGCGGCTCACCACTGGGTAGGCAGCGGCTTGTGCGGCTTGGCATCAGGAGCGACAGAGTAGCGCGGCAAGACGATGTTCATGATGTCGCGGTAAGCCGGTGCCGCTGTGATCGATCCGGTATCGCCCACCTTTGGGTTGCTGATCACGACGTAGGTGAGGATCTGCGGATCGTCGAGCGGCGCGAATCCCACGAATGAGGTGACGTAGCCCCGATAACAGCCGCATCTGGGGTCCGCTCGCTGTGCGGTACCGGTCTTGCCGCCGGTGGTGTACCTGTCGAGCTTCAGGTTCCGCTGACCGTTGATGCTGTCGATGACGGCCTGCATCAGGTCGCGCACCTGAGCCGAACTCTTCTCCGAGATGACCCGCCGCTGCGGTGCTCGCGGCAACGCCACCTCCCTGCCCTCGCCGTCGGTCGCCCTCTTGATCACTGTTGGCGGGTTGTAGATCCCGCCATTCACAATGCCGGCGATAGCAGCGGCTTCCTGGATGCCGGTCACCGCGATCGCCTGCCCGAACGCGATCTGATCGCGCTGGCCATCGGTCATGTCCTGGCTTGGGGATGATGCCTCCGGACTTCGCCAGGCAGTTGAATGTTGGTTTTCGCCCCGAGGCCAAAGCTCACCAGGTAATCGCGCAGCTTCTGCTTGTCCAGCTGCCGGGTCAGCAATGCGGTGCCGATGTTGGACGAATCCGCGATCACCCCCGCATCGTGTAGTGCAGCACGCCATGGGAGAAGTGATCCTTGATCGAACGCCCGGCGGAGGCGAGACGGCTGGGAATGACGACGCGAGTGGACGGCGTCACCGTGCCGGAGTCGATCAATGCCGCCGAGGTCAAGACCTTCTGCACGCTTCCGGGCTCGTACGGTGCTGAGACCGCGCGGTTGCCCCGGTCTTCTGATTTTGCAGCCTGTGGCCTGGACGAGTCGTAAGTAGGCGAATTGGCCAGGGCGATCAGCTGACCTGTCTTGACGTCCATGACGATGGCGAAGCCTGAATCGGCGCGGGTCTTGGCAACCTGTTCGGCAAGCCGCCGTTCGGCGATCCACTGCACCTCGGAGTCGAGCGTGAGCTGGAAGCTGAGGCCATTGCGTGCCGGTGTGATGGAACTCTGGCCGAGCGGAATCTTGCTGCCATTCAGGGGCGCTCTCATACGTTTCCTTGCCTTCAACGCCGGCCAGCTGGGCATTGAGGGTTCGCTCCAGCCCCGCCAGGCCCTTGCCATCCGCCCCGACGAAACCGACCACTGAGGCGCCGACCGAGCCATTGGGGTAGGTGCGGATCGGATCGCTTTCCCGGAAAACTCCATGCAAATCGCGACCGGACAGGTCGGCCGCGAGTGCGCTGTAGGTCAGAGCGCGGGCACCTTCTTCTTGAGATAGACAGAAGCGCGTGCCGGTCTTGGTCAGGAGCGGCATCAGCTCGGCCTCCGTCATGCCGAGGTGACCAGCAAGCACGCTGGCGAACTCCGCCGCACGGGGAGCTGTCAGTTTCGGATCGGCCGTCACGGCGACCGCCGGCTGGGTCGAGGCAAGCACCAAACCGTTGCGATCAGTCAGCTCGCCACGCGCCGGCAGCAGTGGCAGCGTCCGGGTCAAAGCCTCGGCGGTATAGGAGGACGAGTCAAAGCCCTGGAGTTGCAACAGCCGGCCCACGCAGAGTGAGAGCGCCATGGCGACCGCGATGAGCAGCACATGCAACCGCCGATGGGCCGAGGCCAGCGGCAGCCGCATCGGAGGCCTGCGACGAACAGGCCGGCTCGGCGGTGGTTGACGTACCCGCGGCCGGGGAGTAACCACGGTGCCGTCCGCGGAGAATGCGTACGCCACGGGCGTGCAGTGCGGACGGTCGATCTGGAGCGCTCGGCCGCGCGCGCCGGTCGCAGCCGCGGCGCGGAGCGGGCGCGACGGGTGCGAGGAGTCCTTGGGTACCGGTTGGCGCCGATGATCCTCATCCATTACGGCTGTCCCCTGCCGTGCGCGCCCTTCTTTGTTGTGCCAGCGGCCGACGTGGCCTTCTTCTGCTTCGCCGCCGCCCGCTCGGCAGCCTTGCGCTTTGCCTCTGCTGCAGCGGCCTCTTGCTTGCGCGGCCTTCTCGGCCGCCTTCGCCTCAGCGCGAGCACGCTTGGCCGCCTGCTCGGCCGCCAGCTGCGTTGGCGTCTTCACGATCAGCGCGGGTACCTCATGACCGCTCACCGGAGTGGGCTTGCCCACCAACCTTGCCCGGCAGGCAGCACCAGAAACGCTGGAAACGGGTTGGGGCGCATCCCGAGCGCGGAGGCCCGGCGGGCGACCTCCTGGGGAGCAGCGAGAGCGTCGAGCTGATTCTCCAGATCGGCCTGGGCGTACGCGAGTTCTGCCGCCTGCCGATTGAGCGTACGGGACTGGAATGCCTGGCTCTGCAACGTGGTGTTGAGCATGAGCAGGCCTGCCATGCCGAGACCAAAGACTCCGATCAGCACCAGAAGAAAGGAAATCGAGCCAAAGCGGACGGCCGGTTGCGCCACTGCCCGCAGCGGCCGACCTGCTGTCCGGACCGCGTCACCCCTGGCGGCGATCGGTGCCCACAACGCACTCATCCGGCCACCGCCATCTCCAGAGATGCGCACCGCCGCACGAAGCCGAGCCGAGGCAGCGCGTGGGTTGCGGGCAACTTCAGCAGGAGTGGGCCGCATTGCTCCGCGGGTCAAAAGCCGCAGCTCCGGGCGGAGGTCAACCGGGACAACAGGGAGGTCACGTGGCGCGCGATCCCGAGCAGCAAGACCGAGGATTTGCTTGACCAACCTGTCCTCCAGTGAGTGGTAGGCCAACACCGCGATCCGGCCGTGAAGCGCGAGGGCTGCGATGGCACTCGGCAGCACCGGATTCGAGCGATTCGAGCTCAGCGTTCACTTCGATCCGGAGAGCCTGGAAGGTTCGCTTCGCAGGATGGCCGCCGGTTTTGCGGGAAGCTGCCGGGACGGTGTCGTACAGCAGCCGGACGAGCCGGCTCGACGTGACGAAAGGCTCGCGCTCTCGCTCGGTGACTATCCGTCGAGCGATCCGGTCGGCGTACCGCTCCTCGCCGTATGTTCGCAGGATTCGGGACAGCTCTGGTCTCGAATAGGTATTGAGGACCTGAGCCGCAGTCAGCTCCTGGCGTCCCATCCGCATGTCGAGCGGGGCATCCTGTGCATAGGCGAATCCGCGTCCAGGATCGTCGATCTGGAGCGAGGAGACACCGAGATCGAGCAGAATCCCTTGAACCTTGGGACGGCCCAGCCGGGCGAGTACTGCCGGCAGCTCGTCGTAGACCGCCTCAACGAGTGTGATCCGGTCCGCAAATTCCGCCAGCCGGTCGCGCGCGAGAGCCAGCGCTTGCGGATCGCGATCAAGTCCGATGAGCTGAGCCTCGGGGCAGGCAGCCAGCAAGGCATGGGCGTGGCCGCCGAGACCGACGGTGCAATCGACGAGAACGCAGCCACCGTCAAGATCGGTGGGCGATGCCTCCAGGGCCGGAGCCAGCAATGCAACGACTTCCGCCAGCATGACGGGTACGTGCAGCTCGGCCAGGCCACTCATCCGACATCTCGACCCTTCGAACTGTGAGCTGCTCGCGCATCGCGCAATGGATCCGCCGCCGTCGTCGTCGCTCGCAGAGGAAACGCGCCTCTGCTCGCTCCTCCTCCGTGCGGCGGTGCGCGATTTCCGACGCTCGCAGCTCATGTTTCGTTGGCTCGTGTAGAGGGGTTTCAACCCGAGATCCGCGGGGAGTCCTACCTGGCACCGGGGAAGTTGTGTCAGGGAGTCGAACCTGCGGGTTGAAGCCTCTACACGAGCCGTATTTCGTCTTCTCTGCTGCCGCGTTCCTCAGCCACCGGGGAACACGGCTTCGTTCAGTTCGGCAAACGCCGCCTCCTTCGCAGCGGAGTACTCCACCCATGCGGCGGCGTCCACACCTCCACACGATCGATCGCCCCCACCACGACACAGTCCTTGTCGAGGCCCGCGTACGCCCGCAAATGAGGCGGGATTGTGATGCGGCCCTGCTTGTCTGGTGTCTCATCCGAAGCTCCCGAGGCGAGCATCCGCTGGTAGTCCCGGACTTGTTGTTGGCTGGTGGAGGCGCTCCTCGCGGTTTTGGTCACCTCAACGAACTTCTCTGTCGGCCAGATGGCCAGGCAGCGTTCCTGAAACCGGGTGATCACCAGGCCGTCAGCTAGCTCGTTGCGGTACTTCGCCGGAAGGATCAGGCGGCCTTTGTCGTCGAGCTTCGGAGTATGGGTGCCAAGAAACATGGGCCACCCTCCTCACCCCACTCATCGTCCACCATTCTCCACTTCGCCCCACCATACCCCACTTCCCCCACATGGCACCGCTTGCGCGCTGGTTTGTTCAGCTTCGGCGTGTTGCGCCTTTTCTGAGAGCGGCAGAGAACACGTAGGGTTTGGACATGTCCCTGGGCTATGAGAAGGCAGCCGGGATCGGGCGAAGTCCTGACCGAGGCCTACTCGCTGGGCGACGTGGTCGAAGTGATGGGCAAGGTCCGGCACGCGATGGAGAGCGTGATCGAGGGAAGCGGAGTTCGGTCGACCTCGCGTTGGTCGTGCTGCTGGCCGAGGGCATCTCCTTGTCGAGGATGTGCCGGGTGTTGGCAAGACCATGCTCGCCAAGGCGCTGGGCCGCTCAATCGCGTGCTCAGTACGCCGAGTTCAGTTCACCCCCGACCTCTTGCCATCCGACATCACCGGCGTCTCGGTGTTCAATCAGGAGACCCGCGATTTCGAATTCAAGCCTGGCGGCATCTTCGCCAACATCGTGGTCGGTGACGAGATCAATCGTGCGTCGCCGAAGACGCAGTCGGCCCTTCTGGAATCGATGGAAGAACGTCAAGTCAGCGTCGATGGCACGACGTATCGCCTCGAGCCGCCGTTCATGGTGGTGGCCACCCAGAACCCGATCGAGATGGAAGGCACCTACCCGCTGCCTGAAGCACAGCGAGACCGGTTCATGGCACCGGATCCAGATGGGCTACCCGACCCCGAACTCCGAGCTGGACATGCTCGAGTCCCATGGCTCGAGCGATCCGCTCGCTGCGCTGCAGCCGGTGACCGACGGGTCCACCATCCGAGGACTGATCGATGCGGTCAAGAAGGTGTACGTCAGCCCGGCGGTCAGGCACTACATCGTCCAGATCGTCAACGCCACACGCAACTCGCGTGACCTGCGACTCCGGCGCTTCGCCTCGCGCGACGCTGCAATTGCTCCGTGCGAGCCGTGCCTTCGCGGCGATGTCGGGCCGGGACTATGTGACCCCGGACGATGTCGCTGCCCTCGGAGTCTCTGTCCTGGCGCATCGGGTGCTGCCCTCCACCGATGCCCAGCTCGCTCGCCGGACGGTGACCGACGTCATCGCCCAGGCCATCCAATCTGTACATTCCAGACCGGAGATAGATGGCACTATGTCGCGTCCGTGGCGGCTGCTCACGACCCGGGGGCGGTTCTTCGTACTGATCGGCCTGATCGTTGTGCTGCTGGCAATGGCATCCGGCCAGCGTGACGTCATGCGACTAGGCCTGTTTCTGATGGCCCCTCCCGTTATCGCCGCCATTCTGGTCTCTCGCGCCAGGTTGCGGATGTCGTGCGAGCGTTCCATAGAGCCTGCCCAGGTACCACTGGGCTCACCTATGAAGGGCCAGATCATCATCGGCCAAGATGGCATACTGCCGGCCGGGATCTTGATGCTCGAGGATTTGGTGCCCCACGAGCTGGGCACCCAGCCACGATTTCTGGTGGACCGGGCGGATCAGACCTGGCGCCGGGTCGTGGAGTATCCATTGCTCGGGCGGGTACGCGGGCGCTTCTCTACCGGCCCGCTGACCGTACGGACTGTTGATCCATTTGGTCTGGTGCAACTCGACCGGCAATTCGTCGCCACCAGCGAGGTCATGGTGACGCCGCGGATCGTACCGCTGCCGACCATCAGGACGATTGGTGGCGGAGGTGGCACAGGCGAGGCTCGACCACATCGAGTTGGCGTCATCGGCCAGGATGACGCGCTCGTCCGCGAGTACCGGCAAGGTGATGACGTACGACGGATCCACTGGCGCTCCACTGCCCGGTGGGGGATCTGATGGTCCGGCGCGAAGAGCAGGCATGGGACCCGAGTGCCAGCATCGTGCTCGACTCGAGATCAAGCGCCCACGAGGGCCGGGGCATGCAGAACTCGCTGGAGTGGGCCATCTCGGCAGCCGCATCGATTGGTATCCACTTCTTGGACGACGGCTTCGGCATCGAGATCTACGAGGCCGACGGCCCGCTGCGCATCAGCGGGAACGATGGGCCAGCACAGCTCGGCATCCCAAGAATTGGTGATCAGCCGACTGACCGATCTCAGGCCGCGCTCGACCACCACAATTCATTACGCCGTGGAGTCCGCCACCGTTGACCGGCCCGGACAGCTGGCCATCGCGATCATGGGGCGGATGACCGCGCAAGATGCGCACTCGCTGCTCCGAGTCCGACGCAATCGGGCACAGGGTCTGGCGATGCTGCTGGATGTTGACACCTTTGCCGACGAGCCTGCCACCGAGCAGCAGCAGGCACAGCACGAGCTGGCGGGGCAGATCTTGCGTGACAACCAGTGGCGGGTCATCGACGTACCCCACGGCATGGGGGTGGCCGATGCGTGGTCCGCCCTCGAACAGCTCAATACGGCGGCCTGAATGCGCGCGACCGATCGTAGTGTCATCGCCGTGACGATCTCGGTGATGCTGGCGTGCTTCACCGTGACCCCGCTGACCTCCGGACTCGAGCTTCATCGCCCTGAGCTGGGTGTTGATCATCGCGATTGGTGCCGCCAGCTTGGCACTGCGACGGATCAGACTGAGCAGCGGCGCAGTGCTCAGCGCCCAGATCGCGATCTTGCTCTGTCTACTCGCTTGGGTCTCAGCCTGACCCTCACGTCAGAGACCAGTGAGCTCGGCGCGCCGTGGTTCGCGCACTACCCTTCGCTCTGGGCGCAGGGCATCGAGCACATGCGCACTCAGGCTTCGCCCATGGATCCCGACAACGGGGTGAAGCTGATCTTCGTCGACGGTGATCGGGTTGATCATGATCATGACCGACCTGTTGGTATCCGGGGTAGGGCGACCGGCCTGGGCCATCGCACCGCCTGCCACTCTGTTTCTGGTGCCCGGCACTCGGTTTGGGCGCTGACACGGGGTGATCAGTTTCTGCTACATCGCCGTTGGTTATCTCGCAATCCTGGTCGCGGAAGGACTGAACGCTACGTCGCGATGGACCCGGGGACTCACCCGCGACTCGGCAGAGGGCTTCGGAACGTCCATGCCGGTGGTCTGGCGGGCCGCCAGGCTATCTCGCGATTCCGGCCATTTTGGCCACCATCGTGCTCAGGTTTGTCCTGCCCACGCTGTCCCTTGCCCGGAATCGGCTTCGGTAACGGGCCCGGTGGCAATGGTCCGCTTCAGTTGACCGATCCCACCCTGGATCTGCGCCGCAATCTCAACCAGCCAGAAGATCGCGAGGTGATCAGTACCAGACCACGGGACCCGGCGGGGTCTACCTGCGCTTGGCCTCGCTTCCTCAGTTGAGCGCGAACGGCTGGAGCAACGTACAGATACGGCTCAACAACTGGCCGGAACCTCCCCACGATCCCGGGTCTGAGCAGCGAGCCTGGAGAGCGGCGGCGGACAACGATCAAGGTGCTGGACTTCCGGGTCGCAGTACCTGCCGCTTCCGTACGCACCGCGCAGCTACGACGCACCAGGAGACTGGCGCTTCGACGCCAACTCCTTGATCGTGGTCAGCGCCAACTACCGGGCGAAGGATCTCCGCCGCCTGAGCTACACCGTCGAAAGCGTTGACACCGACCCCGACAGCAGTGATCTCAACAAAGCGGTCGGCGGGTACCCCTGCAGACGCAGCAGTGACAGCAGCGATCCCGTCCGATCTGCCGGACTCTTTGGTGCAGCTGGCCAATCGCGATTACAGCGAAGGCTGAGACTCCAGCCGCAAAGGCGGCCGCGATCCAGGCCTACCTCGCAGCAGCCAGTTCACCTACAGCACCGAGCCACTGCCCGGTAGCGGCTATGAGGCGCTGGAGAACTTCCCACTTCGAGACCACCGGGGCTGCTTGCGAGCAGTTCGCCGTCCGCGATGGCCATGATGGCTCGCGTCGTCGGCATTCCGTCCAGGGTGTCCGGTCGGCTTTCTGCCCGGGCGAACAGGACGAAGACGGCTGGAAGGTCTCGATCCCGCGACATGCACGCCTGGCTCGAGCTGTACTTCGCCGGCTACGGCTGGGTGCGGTTCGAGCCGACACCGGCCAACGCGTTACCAGACACGGCGCCCACGTGGACTGTACCGAGCACCACTCGGAAGCGATCCGTCGTGCAAACCCGTCCTCTGAGCGGCGCGCCGACGGTATCGCCAGGCACCGCGCCATCGACCGGGCCAAGCGAGCAACCGACTCATGTTGGGCCGGCACGGAGCCGGCTGGGGACGCACGGTGATCGGTGCCGGCAGTCGTTCTGGTCCTGTTGTGCGCATCCTCGCGGCGCCAGCGACCATTCGGTGCGACGGTCGCAGCGGCGGCTCAATGGGAGCAGGCCAGCTGAGGAACAGGTAGAGCTGCCTGGGCCGAGATCAGGGACACCGTGGTGGACTACGGCGGATCCTGGCCTGAGGGCTCACCACATGCTATCGGCCGGGAGATCGCGGACCGGCTTGATGATGAAGAGTCTGAGTCCATGGGCCGGGTTGCCACACTGGTCGAACAGTCGCGCTATGCGCCGCCAGCTTCGATCCACGGCGACGCTATAAGTGAGCTGCCGACCATGACATCGGAGATTCGGCGTGGCGTGGCCGCTCCGGCCGATTGGCGACGAAGGTCATGCGCTGTTACTTCCACGGTCGCTCTTCCGGCGATCGCCGAAGGAGCCGTGATCAGTAGACGAGAGGCTACGCGTTTGTCGATCTTGGAGGAACGGGTCGCAAATCTTGGTCGCGGCAGCGACTCATAAACCTTCGTCGCGGCGACGACGCCAGCGCTCTTCCATCTTGTCCATGAAGCCCTGCCCGTCATGGCGCGCGGCGCTTGAGAGTCTTCGCTCGATCTCGACCTTGACCAGCATCGGCGTTGCCACCAACGTGTTGCCAGGAGTAGATGGCAGTCACCGCCGCCGCAACCATGATCCACCGAAGCCAAAGCACGCTCAGGAACGGATTGATCGAGATGCCTGCGATGAGGAGCCCGAGGCCTGCAAAGAATCCCACGCCAGCAAGCGCGGCGCCCGGCGCCGATGGACCTTCCGGGTGCTGGTCCCGGAGAGCGTTGACCAGCTTGGGGTCCTCAGCGGCGAGGCGGCCTCCATCTGCTCGAGAAGCCGCTGCTCCTCGTCTGAGAGAGGCCACTCAGCCACCTCCCAAGAGGTCTCGTCGTACGCGTGCTGGTCATGATACGCCTCTCCACACGGAAGGAGGAGATTTCGATCCGTTTGGATACCGAATACCCGCACTGACGTGTGACTTGCTTGCGCACCCGTTATCGACGGCATTGGGCCTCGTCCTTGGCTGGGCGATGTGTGGCTCTAGTTTGGGAGGTTGCCGCGGTGGGTCATAGGGAAGCCCATCGGCCCAATTACCGGACCGGGTGGCAGTTCGCGCCTGCCAGCGGCGGGCGAGCACTGCCGCTCTGCAGAACGGCTGTTCGGCCCGACGTTTTCCGACCGCCGCATCGATTTGCAAGATCGGCTTCTCCCGCCACGGCGTCTCTCGCTCTGCGCGCGCTCCTGGTCATGGGCTGTGGTTGCCAGAGAGAGACACGATGTCTGCCTGCCGCTGCCTTTCACGCGTGTATTCGATATGCTGGCCTGCACACCGGGACCGCCGGATGCCAGGCGCGCTCCCGCACGCAGCCGCTCGTAGGCTCAAGCGCCTGCGCGTAGACCTCGACCGTTGACATCGGTAGGCGCGCGGCAGTGTGGGCGGAGCGAGTCAGCTCCGGTGAAGTCGGCGAACCCGCACCGAGAATCGTGACGGTGCGGCCCGCCATCTGCTGCTTTCGCATCCGGTGAAGGCCGTGCGGTCTGCTGCCATCCGAAGTAGCTCGCGACGGGCA
>ERZ1370068.226-contig-10203_pt1 | contig 19258 bp, 22 predicted proteins | sample MGYA00561227_ERZ1370068 | MGnify/ENA primary metagenome ERZ1370068 (study PRJEB38410, sample SAMEA6850437) | metagenome | study: Metagenomic assessment of the ecological functions of the soil: analysis of the soil microbiota associated with the...
ATCGGGCGGGGAGCGACGTGTACGCGCAGCGGATCGGGGCGGGCGGGCGGTGCAATGGGGTGCGAACGGGGTGGCGGTGTGCACGGCGAGCGGTGCAGCAGCAGCTGGCGATGGTAACGGACGGGCAGCGGGGGCGATCGTGGTGTGGTGGGACCGCGCGCGGGGACGGGCGACGTCATGCGGCGGCGTGAGCGAGAGCGGGTGGCGCAGGGGGTGGCGGACGGCCAGGTGGTGTGGCGGGGGCGAGCAGGAGAGCCCGGCGGTGGTGGAGGACGGTGCGGGCGGGGCGATCGTGGTGTGGGCGGACGGCGCGGGGCGGGGCAGGACGTGTACGGGCAGCGGGTGAGCGGGGCGGGGGTGGTGCAGTGGGCGGTGAACGGGGTGGTGGTGTGCGGGGCGGGCGGGGAGCAGCAGGTGCCGGTGGTGGTGGGGACGGGCAGGGCGGCGTGCTGGTGGCGTGGCAGGACGGGCGTTCGGGGGCGCAGGGGCAGGACGTGTACGGGCAGCGGGTGAGCGGGGCGGGGGTGGCGCAGTGGGCGGTGAATGGGGCGGGGCTGCGCACGGCGGGGGCGGACCAGGTGGGGCCGGCGCTGGCGGCGGACCCGATGGGGAGGCGGTGGTGGCGTGGAGTGACGGGCGGACGGCGGCGAGCGGGGCGGACATCCTACGTGCAGCACGTGGACGTGGCGGGCGGGTGCAGTGGACCAGCAACGGGGTGCAGGTGTGCGATGCGGGAACGGGCAGGACGCGGCGCGAGTGATCGCGGACGGGCAGGGGGCGGCGGTGGTGTGGCGGGACTATCGCGGCGGAGTGAGCGCGGACCTCTACGCCCAACGCGTGGATGCCAGTGGCCAGATCGCCGATCAGTGCACGGCCACCGCACTGCTGGCCGAAAGCGCGCCGGTCACGGCGGGTGGCCCGCAGGCCTACTACACGTTCGATCAGACCGACTTCTACTGGTGCGGCGTGGGCGTGCGCAGCGCTGCGGCAGTGACTGGGATCTGGAGATCTACGAGCCGCTGATGTTCGGCCTGACCCGCTACCCGACGTGTTTCGATGGTCCGCTCGCGGGGTTCCTTCACCACGGGCAAAGTGGACTTCGTGGTCGGAGATTTCAACATCAGTCAGTCACCCCACCCGTGGTCCCGGGGGCCGGCTACGGGCGCGCGCGCGTTCCGCTATTCGGGGATCGGGCAGGGCGAGGTGGGTGGGATGGCGCCGCCAACACGCTGACCAAGGACTGGCGGCACGGGCGGCTCCCTGCGGTGCCGGAGCGTAAAGCAACTGGAGTGGCGTGCTGGACGTCTGGGATGTGTATCTCTGTGGGAGCGCGCAGCTACACGTTCGACTTTCACCCGCACGGGCTCGGCCGACATCAAACTGCTGCTGTTCGGGCCCGGAAACAGCACCGGCAAGTTCTTCGTCCGCGCAGCGCCCGGCTGTTCAGAAACCACCAGTCCGCAGGTCACGTTCACCGCGCCCAACACCGGGTGGTACGGAGCGGTGCTCGTGAACGACAACGGACAGGCCGGGACCTATGCCGCCAGGGTCGTCACCCTTCCCCCACCAGCGTCGGTGGAAGTGTCGGGCTGGCGACCGGAATCCGCGCCGTGTCGCCGAACCCGTCCGCGGGCCGCCTCCAGATCCAGTTCGCGTTGCATGATCCCGGCGTGGCCACCTTCGCGGTACTGGTACATGGCGGGGCGGACCGTGGCGTGGCTCCCGGAGCAGCGCCATGCGGCGGGCGCCTGGACGGTCGGCTGGGAGGGACGCACCACTGCCGGGACGCTGGCCCCTCCGGGGCATCTACTTCGTGCAGATGCGCGTCGATGGGCGCCGTGTCGGGCTGGGACGGCTCGCGCTGGTCCGCTAGAATGTGCGCCGCGGCGCACCGGATCAGGCCGTGGCCTGCTCCGCCCGCACCGCCCGCACCGGGCGCTCCAGGCGCTGGCGGACGTCGCGGATGACGCTCTCGAGCAAGTCGTCGAGACGCCGACCGGTCGGTAGCTCATTGCTCGCCGAATCTTCGAGAGATCGGGGACACGGCGCCGCATATCCTCGAATGAGCGCCCGTAGACCCGCTCGTAGGGAACGCGCTCGATCGAGACGTGCTGGCGCACATGGATCCGCACACGCTCGGCGAGCTGGGCGATCGTGATCTCCTCGTCGCTTCCGATGTTGAAGATCTCTCCGTGGGCCGCCTCGCAATCGGCCAGCAGCAGGGTCCGCGCACCACGTCGGTCACCGCCGAGAATGCAACGCGATTGCATGCCGTCGCCGTAGACCAGGGATCGGCTCGTTCCGCAGCGCGCGCAGCACCATGTTCGGGATCACCATGCCGTAGTCGCCGCTCTGACGCGGTCCGCAGGTGTTGAAGCAGCGCACCGTCGTGACCGGCAACCGCTGCTGCTCCCAGTAGGCCTGGGCCAGACACTCATCGACGGCCTTGCCGCAGGCGTACGACCAGCGCAGCTTGTGGGTCGGCCCCAGGACGCGGTCGTCGGTCCTCGGCGAACGGCACCGCGACGCCCTTGCCATACACCCTCGCTGCTCGAGAACAGCAGCACGCGGCGCCTATGCTGCGCGCACGCCTCGAGCACCACCTCGGTGCCGCGGATGTTGGTGAGCAGCGAGCGGAGTGGGTTCTCGAGGACGTACTTGACGCCCACCGCCGCCGCCAGGTGGAACACGCGCTCGCACTGTGCGACACCAACCCCGTCACCGTGGAGCGGTCGAGGACCGTACCCTGCACGAGAGCGGAAGCGTGGGTGGGGTGCGGAATCGGACAGGTTCTCGACGACGACCCGTGGTCAGGTCGTCGAGCACCCACACCTCATCTCCGCGTTCGAGAAGCGCGTCCGTGAGGTGGGACCCGATGAACCCTGCCCCGCCGGTGACCAGCACTCTCATTGGACGCCCCTTCACACTCCGGACTCTCGATCGCCATGCATGATGTCTGTATCCGAGCGCGGCACGCTGGCGAAGAATCGCGTGAGCGGCGTCAAGCTGAGTGAAATACCCAGGCCGCGTCATAGGGATTGTGATGTGAGCGGCAGCTAAACGCCGCAAAGACGCTTGGCCCGTTGGGGCTGCAAGCCATGCCCTGGGTCCGGCCCGGCCTCGAGCAAGCCGTCCTGGAGCCCAGGCACCGTGCCGATAACGAAGGCGGCGTAGGAGGAGCATGGATCTCTGGGATGTCGTTCAGCAGGTACAGATCGAGAACCTCAAGTCGCGCCAGCGCGGGGCCGACTCGAGCCCGATCGCGTGGCCGATTCGAGCCGTGCCCGCGACGCCCAGCTGGACAACCGGATCGCGCGGCTCCTGCTGGTGACCGAGGCCATGTGGGAGCTGCTCTCAGGCGCGCCGGGGTCAGCGCTGGCCGAGCTGGCCGAGCTGGTGCGCACGATCGACGCGCGCGACGGCCGGGTGGACGGCCGTCACGGGCTGCCCGTGGACGCGCCGCGCCTCTACTGCGCCGCGTGCCAGGCGGCAATCCCGGCGGGCCGTCAGGTCTGCCAGTTCTGCGGCGCCGCGGTGCCGGAAGCCGAGCAGGATCCTTCCGGGTCTGACCCGCCCGCGACCCGAATCGACCGCGATTCGATCCCGGGAGGCCGCGCGCGGCGCGCACCCAAGCCTCGTTGCCGCCCTCCGTTTCTCCGTGCTACGTTCGCCCGTCCGCCGGTCTCCCAGAGCCTTGTGGGCCGCGGCTTCCAGTTCGATCCCATCTCAGCGAGGTGCCCTCGACATGTCCGTTTCGAGTCGCGCGCTGACCACTCGCCGATATCGCCCTGCCGCGCTCCAGCGCGCTCACGAAGCGTGCTGCTCGTGGTCGGCGCCAGCATCGTCACCTCGCTCGCGGCGCAGGTCGCGATCCCGGTGCCGTGGTCGCCGGTGCCGATCACCGGGCAGACCTTCGCCGTGACGCTCTCGGGCGCGGTGCTCGGCATGCGCCGCGGCTTCCTCGCCCAGGCGCTCTATCTCGCCGAGGGCGCCATTCGGCCTGCCGGTGTTCGCGGGCGGCGCGGCCGGCGCTGCGGTGCTGGCCGGGCCGACCGCCGGCTACCTGATCGCGTTCCCGTTCGCGGCCGCCACTCACCGGAGCACTCGCCGAGCGCGGCTGGGACCGCCGCTTCGCGCACCATGATCGCCGCGATGCTGCTCGGCAGCGTGCCGATCTTCGCGCTCGGCCTCGCGGTGCTCGCGCGCTTCGTTCCCGGCGGACGGGCTCCTCGCCGCCGGGCTCTATCCCTTCCTCCCGGGCGATCTCATCAAGGCGACGCTCGCCGCCACTCGCGTTCCCGGCCGCGTGGCGCTGGGCCCGGTCCCGCGGGGGCCATCCGGGCGCGTGACCGTCCACACCGTCGCGGTCCTGGGCGCCGGCCTGATGGGCCGGGGCATCGCCTACGTCTCGGCGCTCGGGGGCTATCGCACGTTGCTGCAGGACACGAGCAACGGAGCGCTCGACGAGGCGGGCGACGAGATCTCGGCGCTGCTCGAGAAGGGCATCGCGACCGGCAAGGTCAAGGGTGAGGACGCGGCCGCCGCGCACAAGCGGCTCGTCACCTGCCGCGGCGTCGAGGAGGCGGTGCGCGACGGCCGACCTGGTGATCGAGGCGGTGCCGGAGGACATCACAGCTCAAGGTCGAGCTGTTCGCCTCGCTCGACAAGCTCGCGCCCAAGCACGCGATCCTCGCCTCCAACACCTCCTCGCTCTCGATCACCGAGATGGCCGCCGCCACCACGCGGCCCGCCGCAGGTGGTGGGCATGCACTTCTTCAATCCGGTCCATCGCATGCGGCTGCTCGAGATCGTGCGCGCGCTCGAGACCAGCGAGGAGACGCTCGCGACTCGCGGCCGAGGTCGGGCACGCGGATGGGCAAGGAGTGCGTGATCGGTGCGCGAGTCGCCCGGTTTCGTCACCAGCCGCATCAACGCGATGATCGGCAACGAGGCGTTCTACATGCTGCAGGAGGGCATCGCGAGCGCCGCCGACATCGACCGGGCGCTGAAGCTCGGCCTGAACCACCCGATGGGGCCCTTCGAGCTGGTGGACCTGGTCGGGCTCGACACGCGGCTCGCGATCCTCAAGTTCCTGCACCGCACGCTGGGCGAGAAGTTCCGGCCCTGTCCGCTGCATCGAGCAGTACGTCGCCGCCGGCCGGCTGGGCCGCAAGAGCGGCCGCGGCGTGTTCGACTACCCGGCCGGCTCATGACCCGGACGCGGCGAACCGCTGCGCGCCGCGCCACGCGCCGAAGCGCCGCCGTCGCGTAGCGAAGAAGGTCTCGGCCAGGAGGGTCACCTGCCGAAGGCGCAAGCGCCCGGCGGCCCGCGCAAACCTGAACCGGCGTGCGCAACGCAGGCCGGGCGAAGCGAAGGCCCGCCCGGCGTCGCACCCGTCGTCGCCGCCCCGCCGCCCGCGTTCCCGCAGGCGCAGGGCGCTTCCGAGCGCGATCGCATCATGTTCCGCATGGTGCGGGCGCGGGCCGCAGTGACGGCCGCCGTCCAGGGCATGGGGGCCGCCACCGCCGAGATCCCGTTCGCCAAAGGCAAGCGGAACACGCGCGAGACCATTCTCCACCTCGTCACCCGCGACCGCGCGCGGCTGCGTGAGATGGAGGCGGCGCTGCGCGGGATTCAGGCCTCGTGGAGCGGGCTCGACCCGGAGAAGCAGGCGGCGGTGAACGAAGAGGACCTGGTGCCGCTCCGGCACCTGTCGTGGGATGATGCGCTCCGGCTGCTGCTCACCACGCGGCAGCAGCTGATCGAGGCGGTGGAGAGCATCCCCGAGACGCCGGAAGAAGTGTGGAAGGAGGAGCATCCGCTGGGCTGGATGTTCCAGCGGCTCCCGAACCACGACCTGCACCACGCGGACAGCATCAAGCGCTGGCGCGTCGGCCAGAGCCGATAGGATCACGCAAGCGGAGGTTCCCGACATGACCGAGACCTCGGCGCCGGTGAAGCCGGCGCGACTCATCATCAACGGCGAGGCGGTGGACGCCGCCTCGGGCCGCACCTTCACCACCATGAATCCCGCCACCGAGGAGCCGATCTGCGCGGTGGCGGAGGCCGGCGCCGAGGACGTGGATCGCGCGGTCCAGGCGGCGCGCGCGGCGTTCGACTCGGGCCCGTGGCCGAAGATGAAGCCGGCCGAGCGGCAGCGCATCCTGTGGAAGCTGGGCGATCTCATCCTGGCCAACGCCGACGAGTTGGGCCGGCTCGAGACGCTCGACAACGGCAAGCCGATCTTCGAATCGCGCCAGATCGACGTGCCGATGGTGGCGGGCTGCTTCCACTACTTCGTCGGGCTGGGCCACCAAGCTCGGGCGGCGAGACGGTGCCGGTGAACCCGCGCGTTCTTCACCTACACGCTGCGCGAGCCGCTCGGCGTGGTGGGCGCGATCATCCCGTGGAACTTCCCGATGATCATGGTGGGCTGGAAGTGCGCGCCCGCGCTCGCGGCCGGCAACACGGTGATGCGTGAAGCCCGCGATGGAAACCCCGCTCACCGCGGTCCGGATCGGCGAGCTGGCGCTCGAGGCCGGGCTGCCGCCGGGCGTGCTCAACATCGTGCCCGGGAAGGGCTCGGTGGCGGGCGAGGCGCTGGTCAAGCATCCGCTGGTGGACAAGATCAGCTTCACCGGCTCGACCGAGGTCGGCCAGCACATCATGCGCGACGGCGGCCGGACACGGTGAAGAAGCTCACGCTCGAGCTGGGCGGCAAGTCGCCCAACATCGTGTTCGCCGACGCCGACCTCGAGGCGGCGGTGCGCGGCGCCAGCGACCGGCATCTTCTACGGCAAGGGCGAGGTGTGCGCCGCCGGCTCGCGGCTCGCTGGTCGAGAAGAGCATCCACGACGAGTTCGTGGCGAAGCTCGCCGAGCGCGCGAAGAAGATGCTGCCCGGCCGATCCGCTCGATCCCAAGACGCGGCTCGGGTCGCTCGTGAGCGAGAAGCAGATGAAGACACGTGCTGGGCTACGTCGAGGCCGGGCGTGAAGGAAGGCGCGCGCGCTGGTGGCGGGCGGCCAGCGGCAGCCGGTCAACGGCAAGGGCTGGTTCGTCCAGGCCACCGTGCTCGACGGCGTCGACAACCGCATGACGGTGGCGCAGGAGGAGATCTTCGGCCCGGTGCTGGCGGTGATCCCGTTCGACGACGTCGGACGACGCGGTCGCGCAAGGCCAACGACATTCCCTACGGCCTCGCCGCCGGCGTGTGGACGCGCGACGTCAAGAAGGCGCACGCGGTGGCGCGCCGGCTGCAGCGCGGGCACCGTGTGGGTCAACATGTACAACTTCTACGACCCCGGCATGCCGTTCGGCGGCTACAAGGCCTCGGGATTCGGGCGCGACCTGGGCGCCGATTCGCTGCGCGACTACACGCAGGTCAAGAGCGTGTGGATGAACCTGGAATAGGAGATGGGTATGGACCGGCTGCTCGGAAATCGTGATCCTCACCGGCGACCTGGCCGCGATGCGTCGCTTCTACGAGGAGCAGGTGGGGCTCGCGTGATCCGAGGTCCAGCGCGACGACTGGGTGACGTTCGACACCGCGGGCGCCACGCTGGCGCTGTCCCCGGCGAGCGATCCGACGCGACGCGGCGTGCACATCCGCGTTCGCCACCGACGACATCGAGGCGCGGGTGCGGGATCTTTCGCGCGCGCGGCGCCGGCGATCGACTGCCGGCGATCGAGAAGTTACCCGTGGGGACGCCTGGCTTGCGCTCACGCGACGCTGAGGCAACCCGCTGGCGCTCTGGGAGCCACCGAGCCGCACCAGCCGGGCACCGGGCTGCCGCTCTCGGCGGCGATCAACTGCCGCGACATGGAGGCGCAGAAGCGCTTCTACCGCGACTCAACTCGGGCTCGCACGCCGACGCTCGAGTCGCCGTGGTGGGTGCAGCTCGCGGCCGGTGATGTGAGCCTCGGCCTCCATCCGCGGGCGCAGGCGCGTCCACGGCATGGCCCACGGCGAAGGCCATCACGCGCGCCCGGTCACGATCGGGCTCTCGGTCGCCAGACCTCGCGCGCCTGGCACGAGCGAGCGCTCGGCGCTGGGACGCTGCGATTCACCTCGCCGCCCGCCGATCGCGGCTACGGCACCTTCGCCGACGCCTTCGATCCGGACGGCAACCCGGTCATCGTTCCGCGAGATAGCCGACGACGGCGCCGAGCCGAGACGATTGAAGAGCAGCTGGCCGAGCCGTTCGAGAGCCGACGCAGGCGCCGCGCACACCGCGATCCGGAAGCCGGTGCACAAACGGCGCCAAGGCCACGAGCCGGGTCGCCACGCGCCCGCAGTACCGCTCGTCCACGCGCCCGGCGCCGCGCGCAGACGTCCGCGAGGCAGGATCGCGCGTCGCTTCGGCGCGCGGCGCCGGACCGGCCGGCACGCGCAAGAAACCCAAGCGCAAGCACGACTCCAGCGCGCGCGCGCCAAGCCGGCGATCGGGCGGCTGCGCAAGGCGGAACGGCGACACCTTCAAGTCGCAGAAGCAGGCGATCGCCGGCGCCAGCAAGCGCAAGCCGGTCAAGCGCGCGAGCCGCGCGCGCACGGTGGCAAGCGGGCGCGCGCGCGCAGCGGCAGCGGGCGGCGATGAGGGCGCATCCATGGGCCGGGCGCGGAGGTGTTCGTGAGCGCTGCGCGCGTTCTGCTCGCGGGCGGCGTGCGCACGCCGATCGGCCGCTTCGGCGGCGGACTGGCGAGCATCCTCGGCCGCCGAGCTGGGCGGGATCGTGGCGCGCGCAGCGGTGCTCGCGCGCGCGGGCGTCCCGGCGCTGGCGGTGGACGAGGTGATCGTCGGCCACGCGCGCATGGCGGGCAACGGACCCAACCTCGCGCGCCAGATCGTGCGGCGCGCCGAGCTGGGCGGACCAGGTGCCCGCCTTCACCATTCACAAGGCGTGCGCCTCGGGGCTGCAGGCGATCGTGAGCGCCGCGCAGAGCGTGCGGCTGGGCGACAGCAGCGTGGTGCGTGGCGGCCGGCGTCGAGCACATGACCAGCGTCCCGTTCCTGGCGCTCGACCGTGCGCTGGGGCAAGAAGCTCGGCGACGAGCCGCTGGTGGACGCGATGTTCCGCGACGGCTACCTGTGCCCGCTCTGCAACCAGCTCATGGGCGAGACCAGCGAGACGCTGGCCACCGAGTACAAGGTGCCGCGCGAGGAGCAGGACGCCTACGCGCTCGTGAGCCACCAGCGCGCGCACCGCGCGTGGGAGGAGGGCCGCTTCGCGCAGGAGGTGATCCCGGTCACGATCGGCGAGGGCAAGCGCGCGGTCACGGTGTCGCGTGACGAGACACATCCGCCCCGACGCCTCGCTCGAGGAGCTGGCGAAGCTCAAGCCCGTGTTCAGGAAGGACGGCACCGTCACCGCGGGCAACGCCTCGGCGATCACCGACGGGGCGGCGGCGATCGTGGTGCTGTCCGAGGAGGCTGCCGCGCGCCACGGCGTCACGCCCGCAGGCGGCGCTGCTCGGGCTACGCGTCGGTGGCGATGGATCCCGCGCGCATGGGGATCGCCCCGGTGCCCGGCGGTGCGCAAGCTCCTCCAGAAGCACCAGCTCGAGCTGGACGCGATCGACGTGGTGGAGCTGAACGAGGCGTTCGCCTCGCAGGTGCTGGCCTGCGACCGCGTGCTGCGCTTCGACCGCGAGCGCTTCAACGTGAACGGCGGCGGCATCGCGATCGGCCATCCGACCGGCTGCAGCGGAACGCGCATCATGGTGACGCTCCTGAACGAGCTGGCACGCGTGAAGGGCCGCTACGGCATCGCGACGCTGTGCGTTTCCGGCGGGCAGGGGATGGCGGTGCTGGTGGAGCGGGTCTAGTCGCTTCCGGCCCCGGGATTCCGGCATGACGATTCGCGACGTCCCCGCGTTCCTGTGGCTGGCGCTGATCCTGGTGGCGATCCCGTGGGGCGCGATCGTCGCGGCGCGGCGGAAGCGCGCGGGTCTCCCCGCTTTCGGGCGCGCGCAGCGCTGCCGAGGAGATGAGCCGCCCCACGCTCTATCTCGCCTCGGTGCTGGGCATCGCCCAGCTGCTGCTGGTCACCGTTCTGATCGACCAGGATCGACCGCTGGCCGGCCGTGCGGAAATCGCTGTCGTATCCGCGCGAGGGATGGCTGTGGATCGCCGGCTGCGTCGCCGCGCACCAGATGGTCTCAGTTCACTCTCGATGCTGGTGCGGCGCGCGCACGCGGCCTCCCGCTCGATGCCGGCACCGCGCGCCTGCTGCCGCGCGATCGCGGCGAGTTCCTGCGCTTTGTCCCGCTCGCGTCTGCGATGGCGGGATCAACGAGGAGTTCATCTATCGCGGCTTCGCGCCCGACCACCTGGTCCGCTGGGGCTGCCGCTCCCGGTCGCGGTCGCGTTCGCGACCGCCGCCTTCGGCCTCGCCCACGGCTACAAGAGCCTGGCGGGCATGATGCGCGCGGCGCTGATCGGCCTGGTCCTGGCGGTCCCGGTGCTCGCGACCGGCGCGCCTCCCCTTCGATCGTGGCCCACGCGATCATGGACCTGCCTGGCGGGCGCCAACACGATCCGGCTGGCGCGAAAGCTGGGCGTGACCATTCCTGAACCTGGACCGGCTCCGGTCGGGAAGCCCAGTTGACGCGCGCGCGCTTGGGTGAATCCTTCGAGCATTCGAAGGTCGCCCACGCAGCGCACCCCTGGGGAGGATCCCGAACATGATTCGCAAGCTCGTGCTCTTCGCGATCGTCGCGCTGGCGACGATGGCGCTGGCCGCGGGCGCCGAAGTCGCAACGAAGAAGCCGGCCCGAAGCCGCCCGCGACCCTGACCGGGGAGCTGATCGACACCGGCTGCTACCTGGCGCACGGGGCGCGCGGCGAGAAGCACATCGAGTGCGCCACCAAGTGCCTCAGCGACGGCATGCCGATGGGGCTGCTGACGGCCGACGGCAAGCTCTACCTGATCACCCTCAACCACGACAATCCCGATCCCCACAACAAGCTCAAGGACATGGCGGGAAGACCATCTCGGTCACGGGTGTCGTCAGGCACCCGTTCCGGCATGCAGGGCATTGACATCACCGACGTCAAGCTTGCGGCCGCGACGCCCGCCAAGTAGCCGATCCGGATCCGGCGCGCGGAGCCATCACGCTCCGCGCGCAGTCCGCTTCCGATGCGGCGGCTGATCGTCGGTGGAGTCGCGCTGGCGGTGGTGGCTGCGATCGCGCTGGGCTGGACGGTGCGTCCCCGCTCTCCGCGGCCGAGCGCGGGCGGAGGCTGGCCGAGCGCACCGGCTGCTTCGGCTGCCACGGCCCCGAGGGACCGCACGGCACCGCCAACCCGGGGCGCACCGACCGCGCGGCGCCGGGGTTCACCGGCGACGTCATGATGTACGCGGACTCGCCCGACCAGATCCGCGAGTGGATCCGCGACGGCGTGACGGCCAAGCGCGCCGCGAGCCGGACCTGGCGCGAGCAGCGCCAGCGCGGGACGTTGCGCATGCCGGCGTTCGAAGCTGGCTCTCGCCGGCCGAGATCGAGGACCTGGTCGCGTTCGTGACCGTGATGTCCGAGCCCGAGCCGGCCGACCCGGCCGCGGCGTGCAGGCAGGCGCGCGCGGGCGCTGGGCTGCTTTCGGTTGCCACGGCCCGGGCGGCGGGCTCGCCCGGCCCAATCCCGGATCGCTCAAGGGCTACGTGCCGTCCTGGGACGGCGCCGATTTCTCCGAGCTGGTGCGCGACCGCAGCGAGTTCGGGCCAGTGGGTCGAGAAGGGCGTGAGCGAGCGGTTCGACCGGAATCCGCATGGCGAAGCTGTTCCTCCGGCGCGCGGTGCTCAAGATGCCGGCGTTCGAAACGCATCTGCAACCCGGCGACGTGGACACGCTGTGGCGCTACGTGCAGTGGGCGCGCACACCGGCCACGCGGTGAGCCAGGGGAGGAAGGCGGGGAGTGACGGCCGTGCCGGAGCGGCTGCGCGGGTTCGTGATGCTCGTGCTCCTGCTCCGGCTCCTGCGCTCGCTCAATCGCACGCCGGCCACGCCGACACCTCGGCGGCCCATCCACGCACACGGCGCCGCCCGGGCACGACATGCATCATGCACGACATGCCCAGGGACGGACATGCCAGCTGGACCACGAGATGCAGAGATGCCCGGGATGCCCGGCCTGGAAGGTGGCTTCTACGGCCCTACCCCATGTCGCGCGAGGCTTCGGGCACCTCCTGGCAGCTCCCAGGCCGCGCCGCATCGCGGCGTCCACGTCATGCGCGGGAGCTGGATGCTGATGCTGCACGGCATGGCGCACGTGGCCTACACGCATCAGGGCGGGCGGCGCGGCACGACGACGACGTCTACAGCGACAACATGATCATGGGGATGGCCCGGCGGGCGCTGCCCGAGGGCACGCTGGGGCTGCGCGTGATGATGTCAGCCGAGCCGGCCACGATCGGAGCCGGCGGCTATCCGCGGCTGCTCCAGACGGGGAGACCGCCGACGGCGTCACGCCGCTCATCGACCGCCAGCATCCGCACGATCTGTTCATGGAGCTGGCGGGGACGCACATGTCATCGCGCGCGGGAGCCGCGCGATCTTCCTCTACGCCGGGCCTCCCGGGGAGCCGGCGCTCGGGCCGCCGGCCTTCATGCATCGCTTCTGGGGCTGGACTTTCCGCAGGCGCCGATCACCCACCACTGGCTGGATTCGACGCACATCACATACGGAGTTCTGACCGCGCGGCGCGATGGCGGACCGTCTCAAGCTCGAGGCCTCGGCGCGTTCCGCGGGCGCGAGCCCGACCAGCACCGCTGGGACATCGAGTCGCCGAAGCTCGACTCGCACGCGTTCCGGCTGTCGTTCAACCCCGCGCGCCTCGTGGGCGCTCCAGGCCAGCTACGGCCGGATCGAGAGCCCCGAACAGCTCGAGCCCGAGGTGGACCAGGATCGCACCACCGTCTCGGCAATGGTCTGACCGGAACTGGAGCGGGGGCCACTGGGAGGCGACGGTCGCCTGGGGCCGGAACCGCAACCGGCCCGGCCACACGCTGGATGGCGTGCTGGGCGAGGCCACCGCGGAGTTCCACCACGGCCATGTCCTGCTCGCGCGCATCGAGCGCGTGGAGAGGACGAACTGTTCGCCGCGCCGGACGCGCGGGCCGGCCAGTGTTCACGGTCTCGGACCTCACCGCGGGATATCGCTACGATGTCCGCCGCACGGCGGCATGTCTCGCTCGAGTCGGCGTGCTCGGGAGCCTCTCGCTGGTTCCGGAAGCCCTGCACGACGCCTACGGCGACACCCCGGCGTCAGTGCTGGCGTTCCTCCACGTGGGTCTCCGGTGGTGCACGGCGCCCCCGGTCCTTCTGCGCCGGGGCGCCGCGTCCACCCTCCATCTCCTCCAGCGTGCGCGGCCAGTCGCTGCGGAGCAGGCGCGAGAGCGCGCGGTCGGCGAGCAGGCGGCCGCCGGTCTGACAGCGCGCGCAATAGTTGGTCTCGTGCTCGGCGTAGACGATGCGCTGCACGGGGCGCCGCAATCGGGGCACGGCTGCTTGCATCGCCCGTGCACCGCCATGCCGTCGCGGAACGCGGTCACCTTCTCGGGGAAGCCGTCGCCGACCTCCGCGCGCAGGCGGTCGGTCCACTTCGCTCAGCGTCGACGCGGGTCGCCGGTGGCAGCCGGGCGATCTCGCTCGTCGGCAAGCTCGCGAGGTGAGCGTGAGCGGCGAGAGCCGCGCGCGGTGGAGGATCTCGTCCGAGTACGCTGTTCCCGATCCCGCTCAGGGCGGCGGATCGGTGAGCGCCCGCTTCAAGCGTGTGGTTGCCGCGAGAGAGTGCCGCGCGGAACTGCTCGAGCGTCGCTTCCAGCGGCTCGATCCCGCCCGGGTCCAGCGGCCCGGACCGCAGCCTCGCCCGCGACCACGTGGAGCGAGGCGCGCTTGATGGGTCGAGGCCTCGTCGGTGAGCACCACGGTGCCGGTCGAGGAACTCGAACGCGGCGAGCCCGACCTTGCCCGGGGCGCTGGCTGCCGGCCGGCCGCCAGCGCAGCCGCCCGGCGATCGTGAGATGGATGCACCAGGAAGAGATCGCCCTCGAGCGCCACGACGATCCGCTTGCCGACGCAGGCGCCGGACGCCGGTCACGGCCGGCCGATGGCGGCATCGAGCGGCGGGTCGGCGGTGCGCAGCAGGTTCAGGCTCACGACCACGGTGACGCGCTCGAGGGTGGCGCCGACGACGCGGCGGCCAGGCGCTCGCAGTAGATCGGTTACATCCGGCAGCTCGGGCATCGGCGGCCACGGTAGCGCATCCGCCGCTCCGCGACAACGGTTGCGGCCGCGTTCCGGATGGGTTTCGGCTGTAACAGACGCGGTCCCGGTAGGACGTAACTGCGGACTGGACGCCGCGGAGCCCTGTCCTATCCTCGATCCCGGTCCGATCCGGCCGCGCGGACCGTTCGTCCCGATCTCTCAGCCCCGGACCGGGATCTCTCCCATGCACGCTGACCGCCTCTCTGCACGGCATTCGCCATCGCGCTCTGCGGTTCGCTGGCATCGCCGCGTCCGCCCGCGCTGATCGCTGCGACCAACGGCGGTTCGAGAGCGGCGCCGCGCGTGCCGCCTACCGGCATCCCTGGCGGTGCGCACCCGGAAATCCGGCGCTCACCGGCTGGACGGTGGCCGGGCGGGGCGATCAACATCGTCACCAACGACTACTGGGCATGCCTCTCCGGCGTGCGGCAGTGCGAGCTCAGCAGCAGCGGTCCGGGTGCCATCCAGCAGACCGATTCGCCTCGATCTTCGGGCAGCGTCTACCGGCTCACCTTCAGCATCAGTCGGGCGAGCCGTTCTCGACGCCGACGATCAAGCAACCTGCGCGTGCAGGCCGGCGCCAACCGACGCATGACTTATACCGTTCGATGTCAGCCCCGCGTGGCACTGGGACATGCACTGGGAGCAGCACACGTCGACTTCACCGCGCCGGGGCCCGCGCACCACCGTCACGCTCACCAGCCTGGATGCCGGGCCCCGCGGGTCCGGCGATCGACGCCACCAGCATCGACCTCGGTGAGCGCGGATGTTGGCGCCGGACCGGCGCGGCTGGCGCTGGCGCCGATCGCCCCTGATCCGCTGCGCGGCGAGGGCGCGGTCGGCGTTCTACGCCGCCAGTGGCGCAGTCGGTGCGGCTCTCGGTGGTGGATCTGCAGGGCCGCGAGGTCGCACGGCTTTCGCGCGCGAACGCTTCGCGCGGGCCCCACGAGCTCATCTCTCGCCGCGCTACACTCGGATTGCGCTCCGGGCCTCTACTTCCTGATCCTCGATGCCGGCGATCGCAGTGATCGTGCGCCGGTTCACCACGATCCAGTGAAGCGGTGCGGCTTCGCTGCGTCCGTTGCGCCTGGCGATCGCTGGCTGTCACTGCTGTGCGCCTCGCCTCCGTTCCCGGCTGCCGCGCTCGCCAACTGCGGCGCCGAGGGCTGCCCGTTCGTGCGCCGCGGGCTCAACACCGAGTACGGGCGGCTCAGCTTCGACCTGCAGCTTCCAGGACGTCACCCAGGACAAGCTGTGGAACGGCACGTCTGGGGACGACGCTCGACGACGGTGATCGCCGACGCCGAGGCGCACGGAGAGGTGGAGCTCTACACCCACACGCGCTCCTGGGTGGGCGAGGTCCGCGGCGCGATCAACGACCGTCTGCGGTGGTGCCACGCTCCCGTTCATCGAGCGCCAGCACCAGCACTGGCTGCGCACACGCGCCGGTCTACAACCCCCAGTTCCTGAACAGCTGGGACTACCAGGGGCTGGGGGATCTCGCGGTAGTGGGGCGCATAGACGCGCTGGCAGCGGTGCGGAGACGTTGCTGTCGCTGGTGGGTGGGATCAAGCTGCCCACCGGGCGCACCCACGTTCCCGACGAGACCAAGGAGAACTTCGGCTTCGAATCGACGCTCGAGCCGCTCGGTCGCGGCCGGGCAGCGGATCGTTCGACTGGATCGTCGGCGCCTCGGCGGCGAAATCCCTGCCGTGGCGGCGGACGCTGCCGATCTCGGCCAACGTGCTGGCCAAGATCAACACCACGGGGCACCGACGACTTCAAGGTCGGCAGCGAGCTCCAGGTCGGGCTCGCCGGCGGGTAGCGCGCCGATCCCGCGCGTCACGCTGCTCGGCCAGATCAACTTCAGCGGCCACGGCAGCGACGTCTCCGCCGACCCCACCGAGGCCGCGCACACCGGGATGCAGCGCGCTGTTCGTCACGCCGGGCGTGAGCGTGAACGTGGCGAGCCGGCATCGGCGCCTACGCGCTCTACCAGGCGCGGGTGTGGGGCAGGAGCGACGAGCCCACGGTGGTGGCCAACGATCACATCCTGATCGGCACCTCGTTCTCCATCGTCCACTGACGCGCCGGCCGCAGCCCGAAGGGGCTGCGGGTGTCCTAGCCGAGCCTAATGCGCGGCCGTGCGACGACCCTCCTCGGGCCGCCCGCGGCGCGCAGGCCAAGCACCATGCCCTGCAGCAGCATGCGCCGAGAGCGTGACCAGGATGCTGGGGGCGGCCGGCAGGTCCCACTGGACCGATACCAGGAGCCCCACCACGCTGAGCCACGAATCCGAACACCCAGCCGACCGCCAGCGCGCGCCCGGTGCGCGGGGTGGCCAGCACGCCCGCCACCGCCGGGATCACCAGCAGGCCGAACACCAGCAGCACGCCGGCGATCTGCACCGCCGAGGTGACCACCAGTCCGAACGTGGCGTAGAAGAGCAGGTCCCACAGGAACAGCCGCCGCCCGCGCGCTGCGCGCCCTGCGGGTCGTTGGTGATCTCGAAGAACTGGCGCGCGCAGCAGGAAGTGCACGATGCCCGATGGCCGCGTAGAGTCCGCGCCACCCACGCGATGTGACGCGGGGTCCACGGTGTAGAGCGTGCCGACCAGCGTCTCCTTCAGGTGCTCGGGGCCGGAGGGCTCTTCTCCAGCACCAGGAACACCAGCGCCTGGGCGGTCGCGAACACCACGCCGATGAACGCCTCGAGCGGCACCGCGCGGGCGCGCCCGCGCAGCCACGCGAACAGCGCCGCGCCCACGAACGTCATCCCCAGCGCCAGCATGTAGGAGCGCCACCTCGTTGTGCTCGCGGTGCAGATCACGCCGAGCGCCACGCCGAGCGCCGCCATCTGCGCCAGCGCCAGGTCCACGAACAGCACGCCGCGCCGCACGATGTGAAAGCCGAGGTAGGCGTGGATGCCGGCCAGCACCAGCGTCGCGATCGCCGCGATCCGGAAGAACGGGAGCGCGAAGGCGTCGGTCACGGCGTCTCCTTGCCGCCGACCACGTCGGCGATCGACGAGCACGGTGTCGAAGTGCGGCGAGGTAGCTGCCGGCCGCGTGATCGCGTCGCAGCACGGCGTCGCCACCACCGGCTGCACCCCGGCCTCGCGCTGCAGGAACTTGCCCGGCGTCGGCCGAGAAGTAGGGCTCCTGGATGCAGCAGCGGCGACCTTGCGCGCCTTGGCCGTCGTCGCACCAGCTCGGCGAGGTGACGCGCGGTGGGCGGGATGCCCGGCACCGGCTCGACCGTGTCCACCACCTCGAGGCCGAACGCGTCGGCGAAGTAGCTCCACGAGCGGTGGTAGGTGAAGCACCGCGCGCGAACGGCAGCCTTCGCGGCATCGGCGTCTCGCGCCGCGCACGCCGCCTGCGCCTCCTTCGCCGAACGCCTCGGCGCGCGCGCGGTAGTCGGCGGCGCTGCGGCGGGTCGACCGCGGCGAGCGCCTCGGCGATGTGTGCGGGCCACGACCGCGCCGTTCCGCGGATCGAGCCAGTAGTGCGGGTTGCCGTCCGGGGTGCACGTCGCCCATCGAGGCGTCCACCTTGCCCGGTGGGCTTCTCGAGCACGTGCACGCCCTGCGAGCAGTCCACGATCTTCGACGCTCGAGTTGCGCGAGCCGTCGACGATCGCGTCCGCCCACTGGTCGAGCCCGAGGCCGACCTTGAGATAGACCTGCGCGCGCGACACCTTGACCATGTAGCGAGGGCAGCGCCTCGACGCGGTGCGGGTCGGCGCTAGGCCGCGCGATCGCGAACACTTCCGACCTGGTCGCCGCGCCGACCGTGCTGGCGATCGAGGCCAGGTCGTTGAGCGAGGCGGCGACGCTGCACCCGGGCCCCGGCCGGTGCGGCGGGAGCCGAGGGCAACGTTTTTACAGCGCGCGGAGCAGCAGCCCAGAGACCGTCCGGTTCACGGCGACTCCTCACTAGAATTGATGGGCCTCAGTGGGGCCCATGGAAAAGATGACGCGCAGGGTCAGGGCGTTGACGTCGGCCCGGGCGAGACGACGCGCGCCTTCCGGCGTCCCCGGCAGAGTGCGGACGAAAGTCGAGCCGGCAGCGCGGTGGTCTCCTCCGAGCAGTGCTGTGCCCGCGCACGCGCCCACCGCCTGGTTGGTCGCGGCCGCGGGCCGGGTCGCCGGCGGCGCTCGTACGAGGCGCCGGCGTTGTAACGAAGCTTGAAGTTGTAGTCGGCGAACAGGTAGCCGCCGGTCTTCTTCGTGGTCGCGTGCGTGTAGGCGGACGCCGCTCCGTCCACGCCGCGTCCTCGCGCTCGAGGCAGCTCGCCCTGCACCAGGACGTAGGCGTTGGCCGACGTCCACAGCGAACTTGCCGTCGGCGCCCAACACCGCGGTATTATCGCCGCGGCCACGTTGTTGGTGCCGTCGGTGGCGGAGAACCCAGCTCAAAGGCCGAGCGGTCCCCATTCGAGGCGCCAACCGACCAGCGCCGGCCGCGACTCTGCATAAATCACGCCACAACGGATCGTTACGGGCGCGCGGTCGATCCGTGTGAGACGGAACCTTCCCCTGCACCACGTCGGCCAGACGGTGAACGACCAGTACCGGGCGACGGGAGACGCGGAAAAGTCGGCGCCGGTCTCGTTGTAGGACTCAACTCCAGGCAGATAGGTCATCACCCCGAAGCGCTCAGCAGCGCGTGCGAGGATGCGTGGAGTTCAGCTTGCCAGGCCCACCCGGTACTTGCCGCCCTTGAGCGTGAGCCCGAGCGAGCCCGCGCAGCGGGGGTGAAGTAGCCCTCCTCGAGATCGATCTCGCCGGGCGTCAGCGAGACGGTGAAAATGGCCCGCTGGCGTACGGGTTGAGATAGTCGTCGTAGGTCTCCCGATATCGAAGACCGCCCGCTGGCCGGCGGGATCGCCCAGCGGTCGGTCAGCGTGAACGGCTGACCGATCACGGAGGGTATTCGGATTAACGCGCCGGCCGGGCGACCGATGCCAGCCACAGCATGTCGAGCAATG
>ERZ1370068.10596-contig-9280_pt1 | contig 19252 bp, 28 predicted proteins | sample MGYA00561227_ERZ1370068 | MGnify/ENA primary metagenome ERZ1370068 (study PRJEB38410, sample SAMEA6850437) | metagenome | study: Metagenomic assessment of the ecological functions of the soil: analysis of the soil microbiota associated with the...
ATTGTACTTCGTTCAGTTACGTATTGCTAGCAGCGATAGCGGTCTCTTAACTTGCTTGGCGGGCATGATCCCTATGTTACTTTCGCCCCTCACATTTGAGAAGGAGAACGCAAAACAAATCCACGCAGCCGTCAACTTCACTGAACGAGCTAGCCAACACAAGGTATTGCCGCGCACGAAGGCGGGCCGGTCAAAAATTGTGTTCACAGTCATTTCTGCTAGAATTCGCCGCACTAACTTTCCGATCGATGCTGAGTTTCGATCTCCATCGCCTCCGTCAACTGCGAATGACTCGAAAGGGGTCTCAATGAAAAGATTTAAGAATCCACTGGCATTAACGAGTTTGGTTTTGTGCTTGTGCGCTGTGGGACTAGTTGACTTTTGTTACCGTGTACGCGGCGCCGCCGCCGGGTACGATTCAAGCTTGCTATAACGACACGAACGGTAATCTTGCGTCTGGTCGGCTCTCCGAGCGATTGCCGCAACCACGAAACCGCAATCAGTTGGAACACGAGTCGGGACCGGCGGGGCCCTCCAGGACCATCAGGTGGACCGGGACCAGCCGGACCTCCGGGACCGGCAGGACCTCCGGGACCAGCGGGACCTCCAGGACCTCCAGGACCGGGCGCCAACGTAACCACCTTCAGGCACTCGCGCACAGTCGGGAACACATGCGGACCGGTAGCCAACCCTAACCATTTCACTTACATTGATAACGCCGCGATAAACGGTGACCCGAACGCGATAGTCTTTGTTACAGCGATTGTCGGCATTCAAGGGCGATGGATCGAATACCAATGGGAATTCAAATTGGTATCTGACCTACACGGGCGGCGCTGGCTTTCGGAACCTGCCCGGCGAACCGTTGGATCATAGCCGGCGGAGATGTCGAGGTCAGTCGCCAGCGGACAATTCAACGTGATGATTGTTGGGCCGTGAGCCGAGTCCTGCGTCTGAAGGGAAGAGCACAGGCGACTGAGCTCATAGCCGCTCAGGCGTCAATTGCTTGAGCATGCTTGTTTCGGATTGTGAGCAACCTACGCAGTTAGCGGTCTGAGCTTAACGAACAAGCGAGGCCCGCTCAGGATGGCGCCTCGTGATGGGCTGCAACTGCCGTACCGTGCCCAATGCGGCCGAGGCCAATCGCGAGCCCTGTGCTCAGCAACATGCCGGGCCAGCGACTCTCTCGGCGGGCGCCTTCGCGGACTGCGGGTGGTACGTTCGCTAGTGGCGCTGGTGGCGCGTGGCCGTTCCTGAGCGCGCGCCTCAGAGTTTGAGGGCGCGGAACTCTCCGTCAGCTGGTTCACCCGGCGGGGCCGAGTTTGCGAGCCGACCGGCACTGTCAAAGCGAACAAAATCAGGGAAGAGTAAGGCTAAGATCGTAAACTTTCTCATTACACTGTGCCTCCTCTCAGCGGTGGCTTGATCGGAAAAAGATAATTGTTTTAGGAGAGGACTGGAGCATGCACCCAATCAGCAACCCGAGTCAAGGAAAAGTCGGAAGAAATTGGCGAAGCAGCGACATTGATTCGAAATGCGACACCACGATGAGACCAACAATCATTCTCTCCTTGATTTGTCTTTTCGCGTTGGCAGCGAGCGCTCAGTCACCCTCTCCGAAATTCAATGATTATCCGGCGCGCGTGAATCGCAGTCAGTCCTCAGTCAAAGTTAAGCTGAACAGTACGCCCGATACCTCCTGCTTTCGCACGATGTTGCGGCAGACCGCTGAAGCAAGGCGTCAGGTTCGCCGGTCATTACGCCATCGATTATTGGGGTTGCGGCACTAACTGTGCGCGCATCGGCATTGTCGATCTCATCACTGGCCGGGCATATGTTTCGCCTTTCTATGTCGGGATCGCCGGTGGCGGACAACACAAATCGATCAAAACTGAGGCCGGCAGCCGGCTGGTGCTAGTCAACGACCCCAAAGTGGTTCGTGAAGAGTATGGCGATCCGGCGCCGGAGGAGTTTGCGCCCGAGCTACTTTCTTTGGACGGGAAAGCACCTGTTGCCGATTCGTGACGGCAAGGTTGAGCCTGCTGAGCCGAAGCGCGCTTTGAACCATGCTCAGTGAAGGGTGGTTGAGGTAAGCAAACTGTCCGCCTGCGGGCGGAGATCTTCCTGGAGGAATTCTGATGGCTGAAAGTCCCAATCAAATAGTCACGTTGAGTGACAGCGAAAAAGCTTCAGTGGTCGAAAGAAAAGTCACCTGTCCATTCGTCGGCAGCGCGGTGGCCGAGAACCAGCTGGCCGTGCGAAACGACGCCAAGAATCCGTTGGCGAGCATTGAGGATATTCGGGCCCTGGGCAACAGCGGCGGAGGCGACCTCGGTGATTTGCTGGTCCTGTTTGCGGCGGGAAATCATGCCTTCATGCGCGGGTCCACTGGAAAGTTGGACGCCCCTGCTCCGGCCAACCTGTTTTCGCTGGAGTTACCCGGCTCGCAGGGTTCCCATCCCGGTCATAGCGGCATTCTTCAGGGTAACCCCGAGGCGCTCGACTCAGGCCGTTTTAGCCAGGCGGATTTCGACAGGTTGTTGAGTCACGCCCGGGATGGTTTGATTAAGCGCTCAGACGTTGGCCGGTTCATCGCCGAGAATCTCATCAGAGATCCGAAATCCAAGGTAGCTGATTTGAATACGGCCGAGCTCCTGGCCGGTGACGTCTTGAATTTGGTGGAAACCGCCGGCTCTGCTCTGGTGAATAAGCTTTTGGTTCTGATAAAGGCGGCGGCACTACCCATCGTGAGGTGGAAGAAAAGCTCACCAAACTTACCGGCGAAAATAATCTGGTCGGCTCAGCTGGAGAATTTGGTCTGCTTTTCGCTTTCGTGGCAAATAAACCGGACGCGAAGAAAGTGTCAGGTGAACCGGCGGTTGAGGTTGACGGATCTGAAGACAATGTTCGTCGACAAGCGTCTTCCGGGTGGTTGGGAAACGTGGAAGAAATCCAGAGTCGACTGGGTCACCAACACGACACGGCTTTGCTGGTTAGCGCCGCGAAGGAATATCGCAAGCTCAAAGCAATCAGTACGCTGGTACGCACGCCTCCGGCGTGCTCTTCAAGAATTGCTCAAAATCCCTTTCTGAAAAGCACGCCGGAGGCGTGCGCACCAAAATGACGTTTGCCAGAAGTCCTTTTGTTCTCGTGCGCCCTCGTATTTATTGTCGTCGGAGCAGGTTTCCTCTTGATCCCGGTGCAATCTGCGCAGGTGCTTGAGATTTCCCTGCCTACGGCAATGGCCCGAACGGATGTGCGCGCGACTTATGGTGGTTTGGAGTTGGGTTTTGGAATACTCCTCGTGCTCTGCGCGCTTCGCCGTGAATGGATCCGCCCCGGCCTGTGGGCGCTGGCGCTGTCTACCGGCGGATTCGCGCATAGGTCGTCTGACCGGGCTCCTGGTCGAGGGAACCATTAATAATTTCATGCTGGCTTTTCTGGTAATCGAGATCGTGGTCACTTTGTTGGCAGTCTTCGTTTTGCGCCAGGCTGGAAACTGAGTACTGGAGCGCGGCGCCCTCGCCCGCAATGAGCGCGTAGCGCGAACAGTCGCTCGTCGGTAGGGAGCAAGAAAAAACAGAGCCGGTCGACGCTCTCTTCCGCCTCGGTCTTTCAAATCTTCGCGCTTCGCGTCTCAATCCGAGCGAGGGCCGCCCGCGCTCCCAAAATCCTTCAAGTTTCCCTCCTGCAATGTTAATAATCTCCGGCGTGGGGCGTTTTATGAGCGGAGAAGATTTTCAGGAGGAAGCCGTGCTGGCAGCTGTAAAACCGCTCAATAACGTGGATTCATTCGCCGATGGCGTCAGAATCGCCGAGGAATCTGCCCGAACACTCAACAAAGCGACCGTGGCCGGCAAGTGCCGCCCAGACCGGCGTCGAGCGGTTTCGGCTGCGGACAGCCTTGGGAGCCTGTTTCAGCGCCATCAGGATCGAGTCTTTCGCACGGCTTACCGGGTGACCGGCAGTCCGGCCGATGCTGAAGACGTCTTGCAGACAGTTTTCCTGCGCGTCGCCCGTGGACAGGAAACAGCCGAAACTGCCGACAATGCCGAAGCATATTTTTCGCGCGCGGCGATTAACGCTTCACTCGATCTGCTGCGCAGCCGCAAGCGATCCCGAGCGGTGGCGTTTGACGATGTAGAAGAGCGCGCCAGCGTCGCCACGTTCGTCTCGCAAGATAATCCGGAAAGCCATCAGGAAGATCGGGAGCTGAGACAGCTCATCCGCGAAGCCGTCGCCAAACTCGGCGAAACGGCCGGGCAGATGTTTGCGCTGCGATACTTCGAAGGCCATGGGAACGCCGACATCGCGAAGATGATGAACACTTCGCCGTTGGTCGTGGGCGTGACGTTGCATCGAGCGCGCACGCGTCTAAGAAAAGAGATTGGAAGATATTTGCGTCAAAGGTTTAGGATCGTTTAGCGCCTTAAAGCAAACAGCAATCATTGGAGCCAAATCATGAAGAACAAAGAACTCGATAACATTTTGGATCAAAGTAACCAGCGGAATTCAATCCGAACAGATTGATGACCAGGTGGTAAGTGAAGCGAGCCAGCGCGTGTGGTCGCGTCTGGAGAAAGACACGCTCAATATGAGCACGAACCGCGTGCAGGACGCGGGCGTTCCGTGGACCGGATTGAAGGATGCCCGGATTTTCAATCGCTGATTCCGGCATACCTGGGCGGCAAGCTTTCGGAAGCGCGTTCGCTCCTGCTGGTCGATCATACGCACGAATGCATTCCCTGCCGCAGGGCTTTGAAGAACGCACGCGAAGCGCGGGTAGAGACGGCCATTCCCGCTCGCCGCAAACAGCAGCGCAAGACCGGAACGTACAATTTGCGGCCGGTGGTTTTGCGCTGGGGTATCGCCGCGGCGTTATTGATTGGCCTGGGGCTGATCAGTTTGCCTCTGATCCAGCGATACACGGGATCGATTGAAGCGACGGTGCAGGCCGCCGACGGTCCGCTCTATCTGGTGGCCGATGCGAAAACGCGAGCTTTGAATGTGGGCGAGAAGATCGGACGCGGCGACGTGCATTCGCACGGCCAAGGATGGTCACGCGATCGTGCGCCTCGAGGACGGCTCGACGATCGAAATGAAGGATCGCTCTGAAGTTTCGCTCCGTCGCACGTTGACCGGCACTACGCTGCACCTGGATGGCGGCAGCGTCATTATCGAAGCCACCAACAAAACCAGAAAACGGACCGTCATCGGCAAACTGGTCAAAGAGGTGCGTAAGTTCTTTGGTGCCCAGGACAAGGGAGATTTCTTTGTCGAGACCAACGATTCGTTGGTTTCGGTCACCGGCACCACCTTTGCCGTCAACGCCGGCACCAAGGGTTCGCGCGTCAGTGTGATCGAAGGCGAGGTCCATCTGGATCGCAATGGCAGCGACAAGGTCCTGCGCGCCGGCGACCAGGCCACGACCAACGCGGCGATTGAAACGATCCCGGTCAAAGACGAAGTGGCCTGGAGCCGCAACGCTGCGCGTTACTCGCAGGTGCTCGAAGGTCTGGCCGCGCTACGGAAGGATCTGAATGCGGTAGCCCAGGCCGGGCGTGCGCAACTCGACGCGGTTGCTCGACATGATGCCGGAAAATACGGTGCTGTATGCGGCGCTGCCGAATCTGGCCGCCTCGATCGTGGAATCAAACCGCATCATCGAAGAGCGTATTCAGCAGAACCCTGCGTTAAAGGATTGGTTTGCCGGTCAGCAGGGTCAGCGCGGACCCGGGATGAATCAGGCCATCACCACCATCAAGGAATTCGGCGATCAGCTGGGTGATGAAATCGCCGTCGGCGCGGGGATGAGCGATCAAGGCCAGCCGAGCGAGCCGATTGTCCTGGCCCAACTCAAGAATCCGGGCGGCTTCCGCGCCTTCTTCGACAGCGAAGTACAGAAGCTCAGCAGCTTCGGGCAAGGCGCCGCAGGTGCAGTGGGTTGATGATCCGCAAGACGCGCAGGCCAGTCCATGCTACCGGCGACAAGCAACTCTACGTTTGGATTTCCGGCGACATGCTGGTGGCTTCGCCGAAGCTCGAGCGGTTGCAGACGATTGCGAAAGGCAGCGGCGGATTTTCGTCGACGCCGTTCTACTCGCGCATCGCCCAGGTCTATAGCGAGGGCGCCGGGATCGTTCTGGCGGCCGATTTGGAAAAGATTATCGCCCACACGCGTGGCGTTCGCCGGCTCGCAGTCGGCGATCAGCACGAGCAGGCTTTGAGCCAGCTGGGCGTGTTCAATATGAAATCGTTTGTCCTCGATCAGAAAGATACGGACGGCAAGACCCACACGCGGGCGGTGCTCTCCTACACGCCGGCCGATCACGGAGTTACTTCCTGGTTGGCCCAGCCGGCGCCGATGGGATCGCTTGAGTACATCTCGCCGGACGCGAATCTGGTGGCTGGTTTCGTGATTAAGAATCCCGGCGCAGTGGTCGACGATTTGCTGAAGGTTCTGAACGGTGTCTGTCCGGATCTCAACAAGCACCTGACTGAGCTGGAAACGAATCACGGTCTGAACCTGCGCAACGACATCGCCGCGCCGCTGGGTGGTGAATATGCATTCGCTATCGACGGGCCAATCCTGCCGGTGCCTTCGTGGAAGCTGGTGTTCCAGGTCAATGACCCGGCCCATTTGCAGCAGACGTTTGAACGCATCGTCGACGAAGTGAACAAGGAAACTGCGAAGGAAGGGAAGCAAGGCCTGGAATGGGAAAGGTCTGAATCCGGCGGCCGCACTTTCTATGCGCTGCGTTCGAAGGATTTTGGCGGCGTCGAAGTGAACTATGTTTTCGCCAATGGTTATCTGATTGCCGGCCCGACGCGAGCCCTGGTTGACCAGGCCCTGCGCTATCACGATTCAGGTTCGACCCTGACTCACTCGCCACAGTTCATGGCGGGTTTGCCGGCGGACGGTAACGTGAATTTCTCGGCGCTGGTTTATCACAACCTGGCTCCGCTGGTGCAGCCGTTTGCCAATCGCATCGGCAGCAATCCGACGGATGAACAGCAGCAGGCGCTGGCCGCCATGGCTGCCAACATGCAGCCGACGCTGGCCTATGCCTATGCGTTCGGCGATCGCATCGAGGTGGCGGCGAATACCGAAGGCGGGCCGTTCGGGTTGAGTCCGGCCACGCTGCTGGGTATGCCCAACGCATTCGAGCTGCATCACATTCTCGAACAGGGATTGAAGAAGAACTAAGAATACGACGATTAACCTGAATCGCAATTATGCGAGTCACGGAGACGCTCAAATGTCTCCGTGACTTTGCCGCAGCTCGGTACGCAGGCTTCCAGCCTGCCTGATCGCAGGCGCGATGCCTGTCTCGTCATCAATTTCCTGGAGGCGTGTAACAATGCCGGCAAGAACATTCAGTGTCTGCAAACTCATCCGCCGATCGACGGCTCCTGACAAATGGCCTGATCCTCATCGCCCTCGGCCTTTCGATCTTATTTCTGAACTCGTGGGACAATCTTTTCGTAAGAGCATCGGTCGGGTTATTCTGGGGCAGCTTTTTCTTGATCCTAAACGGCCCGGCTGCTTTCAGAGCATTCAGAAGTCTCGCAAAAAGAATGACGCCAATCGAACCAGCTACGGACTCTCACCTGAACCATAGCCCCGGTGTCATCACTCTCGACAATCTATCGGTAACCTTTCGGCGGCCGGCCAATCCTGAAGAGTCTTAACCGGGAACTGCGCGGCCGCTCGATTGGTCTGCTGGGACCAAACGGCGCCGGTAAGACCACGCTGATCCATACGCTGCTTGGTTTTCACGCGCCCTCGTCCGGCACCGCGCAGATTTTCGGCAGCGACATCCGCGGCGACGCAAATCAAATCAAGCGGCTGATCGGCTACATGCCCGAGCGCGATTCCTTTATCTCAAAGATGTCGTGCATTCACTTTGTGCGCTTTATGGCTGAGCTGTCGGGGTTGCCCCCGGCGCCGCGCTGGAGCGCGCGCACGAAGCACTTTTCTTCGTCGGCTTGGGCGAAGCGCGTTATCGCAACGTCGATACGTTTTCGTTGGGCATGAAGCAGCTCGCGAAGCTGGCCCAGGCGATCGTCCATGGACCGAAATTGATCTTCCTCGACGAGCCGACGAATGGATTGGATCCGCCGGCGCGCCAGCGCATGATCAAGATGATTCGCGAGATTCGCGACAGTGGCCAGGCCAACATCGTTTTGTCATCGCATCTGCTGCGCGACGTTGAGGAGTGCTGCGAAGAGATCGTGATTCTGAAAGACGGGCACCTGGTTGTTTACTGCAACCTGGAAGAAGAGCGCAAGGCCAACAAGAAGTTTCTCATGCTCGAAACGCGCGGCGAGCTTAAGCAATTTGTCGCCGGCGTCGGGGCCATGGGTTGTGAATGTGCGATGACCAGCGATCATCGCTTGAAGATCATTCTGCAGGATGGAACTGAGATTCGGGATCTTTACCGGTTGGCGGCCGACTCGCAGGTGCAAATTCGGCAGCTGACTTACAAACGCGATTCGCTGGAAGATATTTTCCTGAAGGCAATGGAGAACGGAGCACGTGGATTGATTGATTCATTGATTCATTGAATCACTGGATCAATGAACTCAATGCAGAGTGAATCAATGCAACATGGCCGTACTTGAGCGCACCTACAAACGATACGAAGGCGCTCTGTCGCCGGAGTGGAGCCGTTTTCTGATTATTCCGCGGCACGCGTTTCGGCACGTGTTTCGCTCGAAGCTGTTTACCGGGTTCTATGTGCTTTCGTTTGTGACTGCCGCTGGTTTTTGCGATCCTGATTTATCTGCGTCACAACGCCGAAGCCCTGGCGATCATGAATCTGCAACATCGCTGAACGTGTTGCCGATCGACGCGGCGTTCTTCCAGACATTCGTGATGGTCCAGGGGTGGATCGGGTTTTATTCTGGCGCTGCTGATCGGCCCGCAACAGGTGTCGCGCGATTTGACCAACAATGCGTTGCCGCTTTATCTGCTGCCGTCCCTTCAGCCGCACCGAGTATGTGGTCGGCAAAATGTCGATCGTGATTCTGTTGCTTTCGACCATCACCTGGGTGCCGGGACTGATTCTGTTCCTGTTGCAGAGTTATCTCGAAGGCTGGTCGTGGTTCTCAGCAGAATATTCCGATTGCCAGCGCCATTTTCTCGGCAGCCTGGTCTGGATTCTTTTGCTCGCTTTGCTGACCCAAACGATTTCGGCGTGGGTAAAGTGGCGGATCGCCGCCAGCGCCGGCTTGATCGGACTGTTCTTTATTCCCTCGGTATTCGCGGCCATCCTGAATGAGATTGTTAGCAGACGCATTGGGGCAACATCATCAGTCCTGGCAGCCTCGATTCGAAACGTCTGGGCCGGATTGTTCGGCACGTTTGTGCGCCAAGCGACTGACGGTTACGGGCATGCGCAGCGGCCGCGTGATCAGTTCGAGCGCTGATGACTGAGCCGCCGCTTTGGGCTTCGTGGCTGATGCTGTTTCTTGATCTGCGCCTTCTGCCTGCTGGTTGCTGTCGCGCAAAGTGAAGGCGTACGAGGTGGTGAAGTGAATGTACGCGGCATGTTGCGCACCGAGTGCGCAGTCTCGGACGTTATTGGGTTTAGGCGAAATACGGACATGAGCCTGATCCAGCAATCGAATGTCGCAATCCGCAGATCTCGCGATGACCGCACATCCGAACAATTGATCGTTTTCGACAACGTCTCGAAGTTCTACGGCGAGATACTCGGCGTGAATCGGGTGAGTCTCGAAATCCCGGCGGGCATCACCAGTCTGGTTGGTCCCAACGGCGCGGGCAAGACGACGCTGATGAATTTGATGTGCGGGTTGCTGCGGCCCACGCGCGGGAAACTCACGGTGCTCGGCATTCCCACAGATCAGCCGGAACGTCTGTTTCGCAAGGTCGGTTATTGTTCGCAATTCGATTCGTTTCCGCGCGGTCTTACCGGCCGGGAATTCATCAGTGCGTTTCTCATGGTTTCAGGATTCCCGCGCAGCGAAGCTCACGAATTGACTGAAGGCGCGCTGAGCCGGGTTGAGTTGTTACCGGCGGCCGATCGAAAGATCGGCGCGTACAGCAAGGGCATGCGCCAGCGTGTGCGTCTGGCGCAGTCGATTGCTCATCAACCTTCGGTACTGATTTTGGATGAGCCGCTGAACGGTCTCGACCCGATGGTGCGCGCTGAGACGATCGCGCTTTTCAAGCAGCTGGCGGCCGATGGTCTGCACTTGATTATCTCGAGTCACATTCTGCATGAAGTTGACATGATGTCCGACCGCGTCGTGCTGCTTAACAACGGTTACGTGGTGGCTGAGGGCGCGATTCACGGGTGTGCGCGACGAAATGGACGTCGAGCATCCGATGCAGGTGCTGATTCGCTGCAATCGTCCGTCCGTCGCTGGCGGCGCAGATGTTTCGGAAAAACCGACGTCGTCGAGGCGCGGGTGCATGACGACAAGCAGGGTCTGTTCGTAAAGACGCGCAATCCGGATCAATTTTATCTTTCGCTGAATGACGTAGTGGCTCAGGGCGAGATTTCAGTCGAATCGATCACGCCGGTCGATGACGATCTGAGCGCGGTTTATGAGTATTTGATCGGAGCACAGTAGTGGCTGCGACCGCAACCGATTGAGTCTATGAGTTCAACCGCTGAAACAATTCAGACTGGAACGAGCGCGATGCGCGGCGCGGATGTTTCGTTGTGGCTGCGCCAGATCGGCGCCATTCTGCGACTCGAACTGAAGAAGAACTTTTTCGGCAAGCGGTCGCTGCTGGTTTATCTGCTGGCGCTGATGCCCATCGGTCTGTTGATGCTGGTAGAGCTCGGTAAACCCGCCAGACAAGCCGAACCAGTTTCCGATCATCTTTTCGATCTTTTACAACTCGCTAATCCTGCGCACGGTCGTGTTTTTGGCTGTGCCTGGATCTTCATGAATCTGTTCCGCGGCGAGATTGTCGATCGCAGCCTGCACTATTACTTTCTGTCTTCCGTGCGTCGCGAGGTGCTGGTGACCGGAAAGTATGTTTCAGGTCTGCTGACTTCGATAATTCTGTTCACGACCGTGACTATCGTCTGTATGTTGCTGGTCTTTCTGTCACGGAACTTCTGTAGTCAAATGCGCGCTTCTTTCTGGATGGCCCGGGCATTGGCCAGTTGCTGTGGTATGTGCGCCATTACGATCCTGGCATGCGTCGGCTACGGAGCGTTCTTTTTGGTGGTCGGATTGTTCTTTCGCAATCCAATCATTCCGGCGCTGCTGCTTTATGGCTGGGAGTGGATCAACTTTCTGCTGCCGCCGCTGCTGAAAAAGATCAGCGTCATCCATTACCTGAATTCGTTGGTTCCTGTCCCTATCTCTGAAGGGCCGTTCGCGGTTGTCGCTGAACCAACTCCGGCCTGGATTTCAATCCCTGGACTGCTGATTGTCACCGCCCTGGTGCTGATTCTCGCCGGCACCCGCATTCACCGGATGGAAGTCAGATATGGGAGTGACTAGACCTTCAGGTACGCACGCCTCCTGGCGTGCCTGATTCGGCGAAGAAGCTATGTCGAGCACGCCGGAGGCGTGCGTACCTCGCTCAACTTCAAAGTGGATCGGATTTGCGTGGCACTGATGCTTTCAATCTCAGGCTCGAGGTCAACGCGGGTGATTCGGTAGCCGACGTCGCGACCGTAGACGATGTTCGTGATGTTGGGCAGACGGCGAATCTCAAAGCTGCCAGCAAAGGCAGTCAGAAGACGCCTCGATGCGCGCTTTCACTTCGAGCAAACGTGAAGGGGTTCTTGTCGCCCTGCCCGTGCGTCTCTCTGACTCCGATGACGACGTAGCCTTCCATCTCAAGCGCTTCCATGAACAGAGCGCGGTGGCCATCGTGCCAGGGCTGATAGCGCCCAATCATCAGCGCGGCGGGTTCGTCCAGCGCGTGCGAGTAGACCTCGAGCCTTCGAGATAGCTGGTGATGAGCTCGACGTTCTTTGCGACGGGCGAGTCGCCATTCGATTCCGGAGAGTTCAGCACGTTCGGGCCAGACTCCTCATACGGATCATCGATTCTCGTCACTGTGTCTCCAGTCTCGCCGGCGGCGCGCCGCTGGCGATATAGCCTTTAGGATCTCGCTTTTCGCACACCGACAGCGGGATGTATCGACGTAAACTTCGACAAAGCCGCGCCAATCATACGGCGCACGGAGCCCGGGCGTCGGCGTACGGACTGACGAGGCGCAGATGACGGCGCCTCCGTGTTTGACGACCTCACGCGGCAACGAATCCGGCGCGCAGGACGTTCATGTTGCGGTCCTCTTTGGTGAAGCCAAGCCCGTTGGAAAGCAGCTGGCGCATCGCACCGTCGCCGTCGAGCATAGTGAACGACGCGCCCACGCTTTTCGAGTTCAGTTTGCAGAGCCTCGGCAATCGTGGTCTTCCCGGCAGCCGGCAGTCCGGTAAGCCAGACGCAAAGGCCATTCGCGTCGTTCCTCTCGCACTGGTCAATCGGATTTATTCTCGGTCATTATTCAACTCCTTAGAGAACATTTGATTTTGATCGCAAGAGTGTCAGAACCCCGAGCGGTAGCGAGGGGATCAACCACACGCTTTTGGTTAAGAAGTGACCGGACTTCGGCGCAGCCTTGAGATCCGGTCGCTACCGCTCCCGGTTCTGACACGGCGCACCTCACGGCCCGAAGCGTCGACGGTATTCGGTCGGAAGAGATAAACGCCTTGACCATCTCAGCACTGATTGAAGTCGCCGTTAAAGCTGTTCAGCTTGTCCAGCCAGAAGTTGTAGCCGACGAAGTTTCCGTCGGGCGCGTCGTTCGGATTTCGTCGCAGATAACCAAAGTACTGCATCAGCACAAACGCGCGGTTGAACTCAGCCTGCGCCAGCTTTGGGTTTTCGGCGATGGCCCGTAACACTTCGGCCCGCGAACGCCTGCCTCCGGATGAGATCACTTACCAGTTGATCGCGCTCCGTCTGCGACAGATGGATTGCCGGCGTTCGCATTTAGCTTGTCCACGAACTCCGCGCGGACATGGCTCGGAGTAAAGGCCGACGTGAAGCGCGGCCGCTGCTACAAATTGCGCAGGATGAACGACTCGCTTGTTGTTCTCGAGCACCTGTTCCCAGCCGGGTTGCTTGACCATGACGTCACGTCCAAGCGCCTGAGTATCCGGAATGAATTCGCTGAAGGTGATTGGCACCGGCGCGTTTGGCAGATTGCCAAATGCCGCCAGGTAGGTGCGGTATGCCAGATAGCCGGTCTCCTGAAATTCTATCGAGAGGAAGAACGACTCCGAGTCATTGATTCGTTTGACTTCAATGCAGCCCTGATCGCCGCCACAGGAAGAAATCTGGTTCGTCCAGAAGGCCAGGCCGTCCGGATCGGCTTCGCGGTTGAGAAAGTCGCGATAGTGTTGGCGAACGAAGAACTGTGTGTCGTCGATTTGATTGGGAGACGGCACGGGCGCAATCGTTACGTCCTGCATGCGGATCGTGATAGGAGCCAGAGCCGCTGGCATCGTTCTCGGTCCGAGTCAACGAACAGGTGAAGCGGAACATTCAAAGGAAGGCTGCTCATGTCATATCGTTCGTTGACGGTCCGCGCCGTTTGTCCAGCGGCTGTCATGTCATCGTCGCCCAGTTGGACTGCAAGGTTTCCCCGTGCCGGCCGGGCACCCTCCACCGGACCCGTCTGCCAATACATAGATCAAAGGTTTGTACGGTGCCGGATATTCCTGAAACCTCTATCTGCGGATTTGGACCGCGGCCTGGTGAGAGTAAACGAGTAAACATGGTCCGGCTCCGAGAGCGCTGTAATTGCCGTAGTAATAGCTGAACGGATGCAAGGCTCGAAACCGTGTTATTTCGCGCCGGTCGTATCGCCCGAGTCGACATAAGGCGCCGCGGCGGTATAGTTTCCACCCGGAATAGCGCGGCCCGGACAGTCATCCGCCTCCACCGAGCGGCGTCAAAATGTCGGAGCTGCCTTGTTGATGAGGCAGGCGAAACTCGCTTTGCCGTTTCAGCAGCGCCGCGTTGTTGCTGTTTAGAGTCAGTCTGCCTCAAGCAGCCTCTGGAGCCGCGTACCGTGCGACGCTGGCTCCGGCTTCTTCGACTTCGCCGAGTTCGCGATGACTGGCAGCTGCGAAACGACAACCGCAGGGACGGCAGCAAAGATGGAACAGTAACCCAATCTTTGCCGCCACGCGTCTGACCACGGAGTTGAAGATTTCCTGATCTGATGGGCACTGACCATTTCCAAGAACATCAAGTCCTGCATGTGAAGTTTGCTGTTTCGGTTTCATTTTCTTTTCCTTCCCGAATTACAAACCTATCCGGCCAAAATCTGTGGACGGGTAGATATCTTGTCAGTCGACGCATATCTGACTCCTTTTGCCGATTGTTAAGACCTGACTTGCCGCGTCCCGTCATTCCTTTATTGAAGCGGTTCTTTCGACTTCTTCCGATTCGATTTCTCCGGATTCTTTGCTCGACACCTCTACGCGATGCCCCGAGGCCGTAGAACTCGAGCACCTTGAGAACGGCTCGAAGGTTTGTCGGCGATCAGGCTCTTCGTAGGTGAGCCAATGGACTTCGAGCCGCTTCTGCTTTTCAGCCAGGTCCCAGGATGCGACAAACTGGAAGTACCAGGGGATGACGTTTTCTATGAGCAGATCGATCTTCGTTTCTTCATCCAGACCGGCCAATCGGCAGCGGAAATACGAAGTCTGAAACGCGCCCTTGTTATAGAAATCGAGCAGGCTCATTACGGAATCGAAGATGTTGCGAACCAGCACCACGCGGACGGATGCCGAAGGCCTGCATCAGAGTGGATATTCGCGTCTGAGGCACGGCAATGCTGCTGGGTAACAGTATCAAGATGAGCAGACTCTCGCAGCGTGGGCAGATAGATCTCGTGTTCGGTCTTGCCCGGCCGCGTAAACGGTGAAGAGATCGCGGTAGCCCGTCAGATTCGCCAGAAGATTCTTGAGAAATGTCGAGGCACTCTTCGGCACGCAGGCAATAAAGAGATGTCGGCCGAGCTGCTCCGGAGTTATCTCCGTCGTGAAGTCCGAAAGCTCAGGCCCGCTGGCCAGCGGCCGCCAGCGAGTTCGTCAGATTCACGTAAGCGCCGGGACCGGGATAGACCGAGATCGCTTTTCGACAGCACCAAACGCTTTCCTGATGAAGGTTGTTTTGGAAGAAAACGATTCCGAGGCTCTGAAAGGCGCCGGCGAATTTGCGAAGGAACTGAGAATCCTCAGCCATTCTGCCGCCGTATCTCCAGCCGCAGTGCCGCCCGCAGAAAATCCAGCGCCAGGGACCGTGTCGCCATTCTTCAGCAGCTTTTCGATCAGGACCTTATAGCTTAGGAGCAGGTTGTGAACCAGATGGTCGTAGAACGGCTCGATCAATCGTTAATTTCTGCAGCGCGCTTTGAAAAAACGTGACCGCTCATATCGGCGCTTTCACGACTTAGGGCTTGCGCCCCAAGACCACACCTCACTCCTGCAGGATGCTGTAGAGGTTTTGACTTGAATTCGAGACATCAATCATCTTTGCCGGATTGCGGGATGAAATGAGGTCTTGAATCTGTGAGGCTTAGTCTCTGCATTGTCTCTACCTTGTCTTGCTCCTAACTGGTAACGCGAGAACGTGCTGGAAAACCTCTAACGCGAATGACTCCCGCGAAATATTTCCTCCCTCGGGACTGTTGCAAGCGAGGACAGCCTGTGCCCCGGATGATGTCGCGTTTGATCGTTTTCAGTTTCATTCCGAGCCCCTCAGTTTGCAGTCTTCGTCCTGGCCACAGACGTGGGTTTTATTTTCAATCTTTCTCGTAGAGTGAAGTCTTGGACGTGGGATGTCAGGCCGGCGCCTTTGGCTTCAATCTCAGTGAGTCTTCAAGCGACGTAAGGAATTCGCGTGCCAATGCGCTCGCCCCTTTTATCAAATGCCGTCTAGCGCTCTTAAGTTCTTTAAGCAACCAACGTGGGACTGTTTGGGTTGTCAGGCCATGCCACCTTCCGGTAATCGAACTTGAGATTGATGCTAACGGAATAGATAGGACAGCTATCGCTTGCGTGATAGATTTTCCGTCGACGAAATTGAGTTCGTTGGTCCGTTGCCTCGGTCGCTTGTAACTGCCCCAGCCGGACCCTGCCCCATTGTTAAGACAACGCTTTGATTCTCTACGGCACGATTGCTGTGAATCCGTGATCGCGCGCGTGGGTGTTTTGGGACTTTCATGACGAGAAGCCTTCAGCCGCTGCTATTCGCGTGCTCTGTCGTTATTTATTACCGAACTGTTTCATCACAACACCTATCAATTGTCTCAGCCCATTTGGAATCAAGACCGATATGAACCTGTGTAGGTCGACGTGCCGGGAAGCCGAGCGGGACCTCTCACGGGCCGAAGCGTCGAGCGGTATTCGGTCGAAGAGATAAACGCCTTGACCATCTCAGCCTGAATGAAGTCGCCATTGAAGCTGTTCAGCTTGTCCAGCCAGAAGTTGTAGCCGACGAAGTTTCCGTCCGGCGCGTCGTTCGGATTTCGTCGCAGATAACCAAAGTACTGCATCAAGCACAAAGGCGCGGTTAAATTCAGCCTGCGCCAGCTTTGGGTTTTCGGCGACGGCCCGCAACACGTCAGCCCGCGAACGTCTGCCTCCGGAGAGATCACTTACCAACTGATCGCGCTCCGTCTCCGACAGTGGATTGCCGGCGTTTGGCATTTAGCTTGTCCACGAACTCGCGCGCTGACATGGCTGGCGGAAAGGTCGACGTGAAGCGCGGCCGCTGCACAAATTGCAGTGGCGAAGATTCGCTTGTTGTTCTCGAGCACCTGTTCCCAGCCGGGCTGCCTGACGATCACGTCGCGTCCAATCGCCTGAGTATCCGGAATGAATTCGCTGAACGGTGATTGGCACCGGCGAGTTTGGCAGATCGCCAAATGCCGCTTTGTACATGCGGTATACCAGATAGCCCGTCTCCTGAAATTCTATTGAGAGAAAGAATGACCCCGAGTCATTGATGCGTTTGACTTCAATGCAAGCGCTGATCGCCGCCGCATGAAGTAATCTGATTTGTCAGAAAGCCAGCCCTTCCCCGATCGGCTTCGCGATTGAGGAAGTCGCGATGGTGTTGCTGCACCACAAAGAACCTGGCCGGTCGTCAGTCGGGTTGATGTCAGGCGGGGCTAAAGCGGCCGCCTGCGTGACGGCATCGATTCGTATTCGCCGCGGGTGTGGTAAGTCTGGTGATGTTGCTGCCGTCAGCCCCCATCGTGAGGTCGCCGTCGCGGTCGTCGCCAGTCGCCGCCAAGCCAGCGGAAGAAGCGATCTTCGTTCCGTCTGGCGACCAGGCGAGGCCAGCGTAGCTGCGATGTCGGCGAGCTTGGCAGCGGATTGCTGCCAAAGATCGAAGCGTTGACCGTCCAGACGGTTATGCTTTCACAACCATCGTCCCCGTGCGCAGCCGACACTGAGCGGACGAAAGGATTCTCGTGCCGTCCGGCGACCAGGCCGGTGCCCGTCTCGTAATCGCGTGGACTACCGGGAGGAGGTTTTACTTGGGCGCGGTGATTTGTGTGCGTCCGCTGCCGTCGGGGTTCATGACGTGGATGCCGTTGTCGGAATCAGAACGGAGTTGAAAGGGAACGCCAGCTTGGCGCGCCGTCGGGCGACCACGCCGAGGTCTTGGCCCGGGGCGACAGAGGTGCTGATTGCTCCCGTCGGCGTTCATAGACGTAAATCTGTTCGGACAAGCCGACCGCCGGCGGGAGGGCCGCGACAAGCGAGCTTCGTCCCGTCAGCGGGAGACCGGGTGGGGCGAGGAATAAAGGCTTAACGTCGCTTCCATTCTGGGTGAGCCGCCGCTGATTGCTCCCGTCGGCGTTCATCACAAAAACATCAGCGGCGGTATACCTGAAGCTGTGGCGCCGGTACGACTTCTGGTGAACGCAGTATCTGTTTGCACGTCCGGCGACCATGAGCGGGGCTGTTGTCCAGTTGGTCAGGAGCCCACAGCTCCCAGCGGAGGCCGGTTCGGCGGCGGGCAAGGAATTTGGGCCGGGAGTCCAGTTTGCGCCAGACCGCTGCCGTCAGGAGTTCATGACGGAGATGCCCGACCGGTATTGCCCGTCGATAAGGGCCATCGACAGACTGGCAGACTGGCGAATGCGATCTTGCCGTTCCCGCGTAAGCGCCGGCGACGGCGAGCGACGGTGTGGGTAGCTGTTGGCGTTGGCGGCAGCTGCTGGAGTTGGCGTCCGGTGTTGGCGTCGGTGTGGGCGTTGGTGTTGCGTCGTCGCCTTGATAACGAACCACTACAAAGTCGCTAAAGTCATCCGCGCGCCGGTATCGGTGTTACCGGCGACAACAATTTTGCCGTCAGCTTGCAGTAGCTACCGACGTAAGGCGCATAGTCCTGACGCGCCAAATGGAGTGATAACGTATGCCGGCTGCCGTTAAATGAAGTATCAAGCGAGCCGTTTGGATTGAAGCGAGCAACAGCGAAATCAGAGCCTCCGCCATCTCGATGTAACCGGCGACAACAGATCTTCTCGTTGGGTTGAATCGCTACTGAATAAGCTTCAGCATAGGAATCACCAATCGGAATGATGATTTTCCCCGTGTTGCCAAATGAAGTATCAAGCGATCCGTCTGGATTGTAGCGAACAACAGCAAAGCCAGCAGTCATTATCGAGGCATAGGCAGCAGCAACGATCTTACCGTTTGGTTGAATTGCTAAGTGCACTGGCGCCGCTATCGGAGCTACCAACCGAGGTAACAACTTTGCCCGTGCCGTTGAATGAAGTGTCAAGCGTTCCGTCCGCGTTGTAACGGACAACGGTAACGGCAGAAACCGTTTTGGCTCGAACCGGCGGCAATAATCTTGCCGTCTGATTGAATCGCTACCGAACTAGCCTGAAGAATTTCCGCCGCCAACCGGAGTGACAACTTTGCCTGTTCCATTAAATGTAGTGTCACAGCGAGCCGTCTGTGATTGTAACGGACGATCGCAAAGTCATGGTTTGAGCCGTTTCCCGCTACTACCGGCGACGACAATCTTACCATCTGATTGAATCGCTACCGACGAGAGCGCCATCAGATTTGCCAGCAACCGAAGTGATGACTATGCCCGTTCCGTTAAACGAAGTGTCACAGCGTTCCGTTTGGATTGTAACGGACAAGCGCAAAGCTGGAGTCGATCGCAAAAGCAGTTATAATTGAACGCCAGCGACAACAATTTTGCCGTCCGC
>ERZ1370068.3244-contig-2360_pt1 | contig 19250 bp, 25 predicted proteins | sample MGYA00561227_ERZ1370068 | MGnify/ENA primary metagenome ERZ1370068 (study PRJEB38410, sample SAMEA6850437) | metagenome | study: Metagenomic assessment of the ecological functions of the soil: analysis of the soil microbiota associated with the...
TGGTGACAGCGAGAATGCGCACCTTGCCGGCGTGATGCAGTTCGAGGATTTGCGCGGTGACGTTCGGGGTCGCGATCGGAATTTGCCCGCTGATGAGATCGGTAGTGGCGGGACCGGCGCCCTTGTATGGCACATGCACGATGTCCGCGGCCCCGCTGAGCGACTTGAACAACCCGCCCGTGAGCTGGTTCATCGAGCCGACGCCCGCCGACCCGTAGGACAGCTTGCCGGGATTGCTCCTGGCGTGATCGATCAATTCGGCGAGTGTCTTCACCGGCAGCGAGGGATGAACCACGATTGCGAGCCCGGTGGTGACCAGGAGCGCGATCGGCTCGAAATCCCGCACCGGATCGAACGGCGGCCGGCTCGACGCAATCGGAGTGAGCACCAGCGCACCGCCGCCGCCGAGCAGAAGGGTGTAGCCGTCGGACGGCGACGCGCGCGACCGCGGCGGCGCCCAACGAACCGCCGGCGCCGCCGATGTTCTCGACCACCACGGTGCCGAGCGATGATTTGACCCGGTCCGCCCATGGCCGGCCGACGGCATCGTAAACGCCTCCCGGCGGGAACGGGATGACGAGCCGGATCGGACGCTCCGGATATTTCGATTGCGCGGCGGCGCGACGCACCGCCATCGGCAGGGCCGGAAGGCGCGAGGCTCCATGTCAGCAGATCGCGTCGGCGCATCGGCGGCGGCTCCTCCTTGTTATTTTGGCTCGATAGTACCGCATTGCTTCCGCGCGTGCGCAACGACGATAATGCGGTGAATTGAGGAGGACCCAACGATGGCTGCGTCACAAAAAGTCGCTCTTGTCACCGGCGCCGGAACCGGCATCGGCAAGGCTGTCGCACTGGCACTGATGAAGGAAGGCTACGCCACCGTCGCTCGCCGGACGCCGACAGGACAAGCTGGAAGAAACCGCTAGCGCGGGAAAGTCCACCGGCGCCAAGAGCCTCGCCGTCCCCACCGACGTGAGCCGATCCGGCGGCGATCAAGGCGCTGTTCGCCAAGACCAAGGAGACGTTCGGCCGCCTCGACGTCCTGTTCAACAATGCCGGCATCGGCGCGCCGGCGGTGCCGCTCGGAGGACCTGCCGCTACGAGACCTGGAAGCAGGTCGTCGATACCAACCTCACCGGCATGTTCCTGTGCACGCAGGAAGCCATCAGGATCATGAAGGCGCAGGACCCGCGCGGCGGCCGCATCATCAACAACGGCTCGATCTCCGCGCATGCGCCGCGCCCGCGCTCGGTCGCCTACACCGCGACCAAGCATGCGGTCACCGGGCTCACCAAGTCGACCGCGCTCGATTGCCGCGCGTATGACATCACCTGCAGCCAGATCGACATCGGCAACGCCGCGACCCCGCTGACCGAGCGCATGGTGCAGGGCCAAGGCGTGCATGCAGGCCGACGGCAAGCATGGCGATCGAGCCGCGCATGAACGCCGACGACGTCGGCCGCGCCGTGGTCTACATCGCCAACCTGCCGCTCGACACCAACGTGCTGTTCATGACGGTGATGGCGAACCTGATGCCGTTCGTGGGACGAGGATGAGCGCACTGCCGGCGCAGATCAGACGCGGGAACGCCGGGTGCGACGACGCCCCGCCGTCCCGCCCGATCACTTGGCTCGGCTCATCATTGCCGGCGACGGTGGCGGCCGGCATGAGCGCGCCGACAAGTGGCCGAGGATCGGCTGTTCGACGCGAACCGGCCGCTCGAGGTCGCGGACCAGGGCGTGTTCTCGATTCCCGGACGCTATGTCGAGGTCGACAAGCAAACGGTCATGGTCGGCCAGATGTTCGTGCAGTACCAAATTCCCAAAACCAGGACCCGTCCCTACCCCGTGGTGATGATCCACGGCGGCGGGCAGACGGCGTCGAATTTCCTCGGCACACCGGACGGACGCCGGGGCTGGGCCGACGACTTTGTCGCCAACGGCTATGCCGTCTACGTCGTCGATCAGTCGGGACGAGGCCGGTCGGGGTTTTCGGCGACAGCTACGGCAAGACGCGAAAGCCCTCGGTCGAGAACGTGGAGCAGCGCTTCACCGCCCCGGAGCGCAAGCAGCTTTGGCCGCAGGCCAGCCTGCATACCCAATGGCCCGGAACGGGGACGCAGGGGGATGCGGCGTTCGACGCCTTCTATGCCAGCCAGGTCGAGACCATCGGCGACGAGGCGCTCATCGAGCAGATGAACCGTGACGCCGGGGCCAGCCGCTGCTCGACCGCATACGGCCGGCGGTGCTGCTGACGCATTCGCAGGCCGGCGTGATCGGCTGGAGCATGGCCGACGAGCGGCCGCACCTCGTCAAAGGCATTCTTGCGGTCGAGCCCAGCGGGCCGCCGATCCGCGAGACCGTCGCAAAGGGTGCACCCGACTATTTCGGAGACGGCGTGGTCGCGCGCCCGTGGGGCGTCACGCGCGGGAAAATCCCTGTTCGATCCGCCGGCGCAGACGCCGGACGAACTCAAGCTCGTGCGGCAGGAGCAACCGGATGGTCCCGGGCTTGTGCGTTGCTTTCTGCAGGCCGAGCCGGCGCGGCAGATCCCGCACCTGCGCGGGATTCCAATTCTCATCCTGGTGAGCGAAGCCGTCCTACCACGCGCCCTACGATCACTGCACGGCCAGGTTCCTGGATCAGGCCGGCGTGAAGAATTCATTCGTCAGGCTCGCCGATCACGGCATCCGCGGAACGGGCACATGATGATGCTCGAAAAGAACAATCTGGAGATCGCGGCGTTCCTGCGCCGCTGGGAGCAAGCCAACGTGCAGTGATAAAGCTGCGGCCGTGGCGCTCACGCCGCCGGCGCATCGAGCAATTCCACCCGCACGCGGCCGGCGAGATCGGCGATCTCGGCCGCGTTGCGCTTGCGCGGCCGCGCGGCCGCGATCGCGAACCGTGGCGGCAAGACGTCCCGGCTTGCCCGTGATCGCGACCACCTCGTCGGCGAGATAGACCGCCTCGTCGATGGAGTGCGTGACGAACAGGATGGTCTTGCCGGTAGCGGCGTGGATGCGCGCCAGCTCGCCCTGCAGGGATTCGCGCGTGATGCGCGTCGAGCGCGGCGAACGGCTCGTCCATCAGCAGGATGTCGGGATCGACCGCGAGCGCACGCGCGAGCGCCACGCGCTGGCGCTGGCCGCCGGACAGTTCATGCGGATAGCGGCCGGAATAGCCGGTCAACTCGACCAGCGCGAGCGCGGCTTCCGCCTTTTCCCGCCGCTCGGCCGCGCTGAAGCGCCCGTGCTCGAGGCCGAAGCCGACATTGCTCACGACCTTGCGCCAGGGCAGCAGCCGCGCGATCCTGGAACACCATCGCCACCGGCAGCCGCCCGTCGTCGCGACGCGTCCGATGGTCACGCGTCCGGTGGTGGGCGGCAGCAGCCCCGCGATCACGCGCAGCAAGGTGGACTTGCCGACGCCGGACGGGCCGATGATGGCCACGAACCGCCCGGCCGGAACGTCGAGGCTGAAGTCGCGCAGCACCTCGGTGGACTGACCGTCGCGATGGAACGTCAGCCCGATCTGATCGAGACTGATTATCGCTTCCATCGGAGCAACCAGGATTGCAGAGCGACAAATCCGCTATCGAACATGCCGTAGAGCGCCGCCATGGTGGCCATGTAGACGACCACCACATCGCTCGCGAGCAGGTTGGCGGCCTGCATCATGCGCTGGCCGAGCCCGGGCACGCCGAAGATCTCCGACGCCACCACCGCCATCCACGCTTGTCCCAATGCGGTCCGCAGGCCGGCGAGGATGCCCGGCGCCGCCGACGGCAGGATGACCTTGATCAGCTTCTGGTCGGGCGCGCCGGAAGCCGAATGCCTCCGCCACCTCGATCAGGTCGCGGTCGACCGCCCGCACCGCGCCGTGCGCCGCAAAGTAGGAGATCCAGAACACGCCGATGCCGATGATGAAGATCGCGGCGGTGGCATCGATGCCGAACCAGAGAATGGCGAACGGCACCCAGGCGAGGCCGGGAATCGGCCGCAGCACGCGGATGACCCACGCCAGCGAGGCTTCGAGCGTATCGGACATGCCGGTGGCCACGCCGAGACCCACGCCGAGCGCGCAGCCGATCACCAGCCCGGCGAGATAGTGCCGAAGGCTGGTCAGCAAAGCCGCGAGACCAGATGCCGGAACTCAGTTCGCGCAGGAACGCCTGCGGCAGGACGCTCGGCGGCGGCAGCACCGATGCCGGAAATGAAGCCGAGCGCCGGCGCCAGCTCCCAGATCGCGAGAAAGAGCGCAAAACCGAGTGCGGCGAGCGCGACCGCCTTTGTGCGTGTCACCTCACATGCCGTTCGGCACCAAGCGCCGCCTCAGTTGCCCGCCAATGCCCGATCATACACCGAGAGCGCGAACAAACCATCCAGCGGCGCCGCCTTGTCCAGCGCACCGAGCTTGACCTGGTAATCCTGCAGCTTCGCCGTCGACTCGATGATGCGGCGCGGGTCGGAGGTGAACTGCGTCTGCGGCGACTTGATCGCATCGAGCAGGATGCTCTCCGCGACCAGGCCCTTGCCGAACGCCGCGCCGACAAACGAAGCCGCCCGCTTGGGATCTTCCTTGAGCAGATTGGTCGCGCGCACCACCACGCGCACGAGGCTCTCCACCGCCTTTGGATTCTTGTCGGCGAGTGCGCCGAGCACGGCCACCACGACGCCGGGAAAATTCGGGAACATCTCGGCGCCGGTCGCGATCAGCTTGATCTTGGGGTTCTGCTTGAGCGCGATGGTGAGCGCCGGCTCGCGGATCGAGCCGCCTTCGACCGCGCCGGTCAGGATCGCGCCTTGCGTCGCATCGATGCCCATTTCGATGATCTGGACGTCGGCCTTGTCCGCCTTCGCGACCTCCCACAGCCAGTAGTTCAAGCGTGGTGTGCGGTCCCGACCCGATCGGCTGGGTGGCGAGCTTGGCCGGACGGCCGTTCTTCTCGCGGAACGCCTTGAAGGCCTGCGCCGGCGTGCGGCCGTCGAAGAACGGCGCAAACGACGCGCCGGCGGCAAAGCCCATTTCCTCGACCACGGTGGCCGCGACCACGCGCACGTCGATGCCTTTCGAGCGCGCCACCAGCAACGGCGCAAGGCCGGCGACATAGACGTCGAGCGAGCCCGAGCTCAGCGCCTGGATCATGTTGGGGCCGGACTCGAAGGCGGACATCGCGAGCGGGATGCCGGCCTGTTTGGTCCAGCCCTCGCCCTCGGCGACAAAGATTTGCGCCACCCCCATCACCGGAATGTACCCGACCCTGCAGCGGTTGCTGCGCGAATGCGCTGGTTGCGGCAACCAGCAAGCCGGCGGCGAAGGCAGCGGTGAGACGACGCATGCAACTCCTCGAGAATGACGGGCGGGATGTTCGGCGATGATCACAACGGGCGTTGGCGCCCAATCTAGGAACTGGGGCGATTTCGTCCAGCGAACGCTTTTCCATATTCCCGTGCGGCCGCGCCAGAATCTTTCCGCGCGAGGCCGGGAGGCAGTAGCAAACTTCTTCCGCACCGGCTAGTGCGGCGGATTTGAAAGTTCCTATCATTATGGCCGCGAGCTCGTTTAGGAACTTCAAATCCAAATGCCGCACTAGAATCATTAAGTTGCTAGGACATGTAACTCATAAATCGCCCAGCCATGTCCGCTTTCGGGCAAACCGGACATTGAGGCAACGTGGCCGAATGACGGGTCGTGACCGAGGTCGTGTGAAAACGCGACTGCATGATTGCGTGGGCAGCGATACGCGCGCTGGCGGGCGGACGTGAACTAGGCGGCGATGGTCTGCATCAGCGGTTTGACGCCGAAGATGTTGATCATCCGCTTCATGTTGTAGGCGAGCACCTGCAAGCTCATTTCCGTACTGACCTTTTCGAGCGTCCTGGTCAGGAAATGGGTGCTGCCCATCCACGCCTTGAGGGTTCCGAAAGGATGCTCGACGGTCTGGCGGCGGATGGTCATGGCGTCGGACAAGCGATCGAGCCTGGCCTGCATCTTGTCGAGGACGCCTTCATGCTCCCAACGCTTCAGGCGCTTGTGCTTGTCGGGCGTGCAGCTGGGCTTGAGTGCGCAGGTCGAGCAGGCGGTGAGGTTGCGATAGTGATCGATATTGTCGCGTCGGTCCGAGCGCACCTTTCCCTTGGTCAGGTGCTTGCCGGCCGGACATGTGTAGCGGTCCTTCTCAGCGTCGTAAATGAAGTCCGCCACGGTGAAGAGGCCGCGCTTGGCGTTGGCAGATGTCTGTGTCTTGGGAATGCAGGGCACAATGCCGGTGCCCTCGCAGGCCAGTACCTCGTCGCCGTTGTAATAGCCGCGGTCGGCCAGCACCGTGAGTTGCTCGCATCCGGTCGCATCCAGCGCCTTTTGCCCCATCGAGGTCAGTTGCGCCCGATCGCTGCCGATGTTGGTGACCTCGTGCGCGACGATCAGATGGTGCTCGGCATCGACGGCCATCTGAACATTGTAGCCGACGATACCGGTGCCCTTGCCGCTGGTCGCCATCGAGCGGGCATCGGGATCGGTCAGGGAAACCTGTTTGTCGGGCGCGGCTTCGACCTCTCTGTCCATCTCCTTGAGCGATTGCATCTGTCGCCGCAGGCCCTCGATCTTCTCCTTGAGGCGCACTGTCTTGGCCTCGGCGACATCATCGTCCTGCCGATCCGCACGGTCGAGTGCCGCCAGGTAGCGCGCGATGCTGGCCTCCACCTGCTCGATGCGTTTGGCGACCTTGGCCACCGTGAAGTTCTTGTCGCGGTTGTTGACGGCCTTGAACCGGCTCCCGTCGAGCGCCACGACAGCTCGCGTGAACAGGTTGAGATTGCGGCACAAGACGACGAACTGAGCACAGGCAGCGCGGATCGCCGGTCCGTTGTCGCGACGAAAGTCGGCGATCGTCTTGAAATCCGGCATCAACCGGCCGGTCAGCCACATCAGCTCGATGTTGCGCTGGCTCTCCCGCTCGAGCCTGCGGCTCGATTGGATGCGGTTGAGATAGCCATACAGATAGACCTTTAGCAGTGTCGCGGGATGATAGGCGGGCCGCCCGGTCACCTCCGGCACAACACCGGCAAAGCCCAGCGCTTCCAGGTCGAGTTCGTCAATGAAGACATCGATGACGCGGACCGGATTGTCCTCCGTCACGTAGTCGTCCAAGCAGGCGGGAAGCAGTGTCGCTTGCTTGCGATCCTCGCCCTCGACGAAACGCTTCATCCCAACCCCCGCTGATCGGGAATCACTTTACCAAATCAGCGCGTTTCCACACAGTCTGGACCCAAATGCGACATCAGGCCCTTCTGGATCAGCTAGGCCGCTACGATGCATCGTCCTGAGCCTTTAGAGTGGAACCTAGTTGTTTCTTGCCAATGGGGGTAGACATGCCAAGATTCGCTCTTGCCTGCATCAGCCTATTCTCGCTCATCATTTCGGTAGAGACGGTCCATTCCGCAGAGCTGAAGGTGTTCGCATCACGCGCCGTGTGGACTGTCCTTCGGGAGGTTGGGCAAGAGTTCGAGCAGAAGACTGGCCATAAGCTTGTGCTCACCACTGGGCTTAGCTTTCACTATGTTGACCAATTCAACGCGGGCGAGTTCGACGTAATAGCTGCCCCGCCTCCGGAATTGGACAGATTGATTAAAAGCGACAAACTCATTGCATCGTCCAAAGTTGACCTCGTTAGATCTGTTGTCGGAGTAGTCGTTCGAGCGGGTGCACCAAAGCCAGATGTAAGCTCGGTGGAGGCTTTCAAGCAGACGCTCTTAAGAGCGAAATCGATCACGTACCTGCCAACGCCGGGAGTACCGCTGATGCTAAGAGCGCTTGGGTCTCAAAGATGCTCTTGCATCCAAAATTACAGTCCCGAAAACTGAGATTTCCACGGAATTGGTGGCTAAGGGAGAGATTGAGTTAGCGATTATTGTTGCCACTCAAGCATTCACGACGCCCGGCGTGGAGCTGGCTGGACCACTTCCGCCAGAGATTCGGTTTTATGGCTCTTTCGGTGGTGCGGTCAGTTCAGCATCGAAGGTGCCTGACGCAGGGCGCAGCCTACTTGAATTCTTAAAAAGCCCACGCGTAGTCGAAGTGATCAAGGCTCAAGGCATGGAGCCCATGTAAAGTGTCCGCTCTCAAGTCCGCTTTCGGGGGCGGGGCGGATATGGCGTTTTTGCGGTTTCAAATGTCGGCGTTTGGCGCTTCTCCGGACCTCGCGAGATCTCCGACTTGAGTCCGCAAAGTGGGCCAAAGCGGACTTGATCAGGTCGCCGATACTAATCGCGATTTTATGAGTACACGCCCTACTAGTGTCCTTCGATCTCCGAAGGTTCGCACGGAAGGGGCCAGCGAGGGTGTGCGAACTTCGGAATCGGGACACTAGGATCAAGACTTGCTGGTGTTCCTTGTTTCCGACGTTCGTAAAAGCGGGTGCTGCGAAATGACACGAACGTCGGAAACGGAACACTAAAGCGGTTCCCGTTCGAATGGATACGCCTACCACATCCTCTCCTCCGTCATTGCCGGGCTTGACACCGCAAGTCGGGTTCACCCGACTTGCGGCTCGTAGTAATGCGGAACTCGGGCAGGCCCGAGTTCCGGTGCAATCCATCTTCTTCGCAAAACGCATCTTACGAAGCGGATGGACCCGCGGGTCCAGCCCGCGGGTGACGCCAGAGAATGGGTGAGCGCTGAGTCAATACGAAGGGGAACCGCTTTAGCCGATGCGCGTGACCTCGACCTTGGTCCCTCCCCTCACCGCGCCCAGGGTCTTCACGTCGCCGAGGGCCTTGGCGAAGACGTTGCATGGACTGGCGAGCCGGGTCTCGTCGCCCCGGCTGATCGGCGTGCGGCCAGAATCCGAGCGCGATGCAGTGGCCCTCGGGCCAATAGGCGATCTCGCCCGGGATCACCACCGCGCGGGCGTCGGTCTCGGTCGCAACCTTCACCGGCACCTCGAAATAGACCTCTTCGCCCCAGGTGAGCGCCGCGGACGAGATCGGCAGCGCCGCCGCGACCGCGCGGGCGGTGGGGGTGTCGAGCAGCTCGGCGTCGAGCGTGACTGCGCCGAAATCGAAGCGAACGCGCGCCATCCCTGGCCTCCCTGATTCCTGGCTTGCCGGCCGCTGCTGCCGGGCAGCGCATCTTGTTCGCTGGCGGCGCCCCATTGCAAGGCGCTCGCCCAAGATCCTGCCGTGGCGGGGCTTGACCGGACAATCCATGTCGTCTTCGTAAGCAGGGTGTGCGGGCCATGCCGCGCATGACCGAGACGGCGGGGCAATGCAACATCTCCAATCGCTGCTGGGCATCTTCGCCCTCCTCGCCTTCGCCTGGATCATCAGCGAACATCGCCGTGGCGTGGCGTGGCGATCAGCCGCCGCCGGCCTCCTGCTCACGTTCGTGACCGCGCTCATCCTGCTCAAGCTGCCCGGCGTCGCCCGGGCCTTCGGCGCGATCAACGATGCCGTCGGTGCGATCGCCGCCGCCAGCAGAGCCGGCACCTCGTTCGTCTTCGGCTATCTCGGCGGCGGTCAGCTGCCCTACGATCTCAAGGTGCCCGGCGCCGAATTCGTGCTGCGCGCTGCAGGCGTTGCCGATCGTGCTGGTGATGAGCGTGCTGACGACGCTGCTGTTCCACTGGCGCATCCTGCCGCCGATCGTGCGCGGCTTTTCATGGTTGCTCGAGCGCACGCTCAAGGTCGGCGGCGCCGTCGGGCTGTCGACCGCGGCCAACATCTTTCTCGGCATGGTCGAGGCCCCGCTGTTCATCCGTCCCTACCTCGCGAGCCTCACGCGCAGCGAGCTGTTCATGGTGATGACCGGCGGCATGGCGGGCATCGCCGGCACGGTCCTGGTGATCTACGCGACCGTGCTCGGGCCGCTTATTCCCGACGCTGCCGCGCATTTCGTGATCGCCTCGGTGCTTGGGCGCGCCGGCGGCGATCCTGGTCAGCCTGATCATGGTGCCGGAGACTGGACGTCCAGCGCACCGGCGGCACCGCGGTGCCGGACGTGGCCAAGGTCGCATCGAGCACCATGGACGCAATCGTCCGCGGCACCGCCGCCGGCCTCGAACTCCTGCTCAACATCTGCGCCATGCTGATCGTGCTGGTTGCCCTGGTCCATCTCGCCAACGCCATCATCGGCGTGCTGCCGCCGCTCGCCGGCGCGCCGATCACACTGCAGCGTTTGCTCGGCATCGCGATGGCGCCGGTATGCTGGCTGATCGGCATTCCCTGGGATCAGGCGGTGACCGCCGGCGGCCTGATGGGCATCAAGACGGTCCTCAACGAGTTCATCGCCTATGTGGAGCTGTCGAAGTTGCCCGCCGACGCGCTCGACCCGCGCTCGCGCCTGATCCTGCTCTACGCCATGTGCGGGTTTGCCAATTTCGGATCGCTCGGCATCATGATCGCGGGACTCGGCACCATGGTGCCCGGACCGGCGCGACGAAGTCGTGTCGCTCGGCATGAAATCGATTGTGTCGGGAACCATCGCGACCTGCCTGATGGGCGCGATCGTCGGCGTGCTGACCTAGTGTGGCGCATTTGACGTTCCTATCAGTATTGGCCGCGAGTCCTTCATAGGAACGTCAAATGCAAAGCCACACTAGGATCATGACTTGCTAGTGTCCCTTTGTTTCCGACGTTCGTAAAGCGGGTGCTGCGAAATGATACGAACGTCGGAAACGGGACACTAGCGCGGGCGCCAGCCGGTTGCCCCCTTGCACCGCGCCGGCCTATATGCTACACGCTGTAGCGCTACAACACTAAGCACTACGAAGAATCGCATTTAAGGGAGGCGGCCCCATGGTCCGTGTTCCAGCTTTCTCCGCGATCCTGCTGATATCCGGCCTGACGCGGCGTAACCTTGATGACGGCTCAGGCAAACGATCAACTCGCCCCGCCGCAAACCGCAGTCGAAGCGGCGCGCCGAGCGAACGATCGTGTGCAACCGCCGCCATTGCTGGGCCATCCGGGAAGGCTGCCGGTTCGTGCTCGCCCCGCTTCCCGCGACAACCGGATCAGATGTGCGGCCGGCGCGACCGGCGTGACCCCGCGCCGCTGGTTCAGCGATCAGTGCAGACCGAATTCGCCGTTCACCGCGCGGATCTCGGCCGGCCTGATCAGCCGCGAATGCGCGACGGTGACCGAGTGCAGCGGCCCCTCCAGGGTTTCGAGCCAGAATGTAAGAAACCGATTGAGCGCGGGAAATTTCGGACAAAGATCGTAGTCCTGCCAGACGTAAGTCTGCAGCAGGGACGGATGATCGGGCAGCCGGTAAAGAATTTGCGCGGTGGTCAAACCGTATCCTTGCAGCTGACGTTTGAAGTCCCCTGAAAACGAATTGCTTGGATCTCGATCTGCGTTGCCATGGTAGATGCCCTCCGATCTGAGCACCAAGTTTGATTGTTCCATCTAGCCGATGACAAGCTCAAATATTGAATAAAGTTCCCAAAATCAAAGCGTTAGCAGCATTGTGTCAGTAGTGCTGACAAACCGGCCGCTGACCCTTTCCTCGCCATCGACGTTGGCACTCTCATCGATCGAGTGCCAGATTTAGCTTGGCACCCGGCTCTGGGAGTGCTAAATATCTGCCGGACGCCTCTTGCGGGTCAAAACACCGCCCCTATGTCGCGCCTGGAACGATCGGCAGCGCCGCTTTTGCCGGTCTCGCCAACCCGAAATCTTAAATGTCATTAGAAACTTAGGAGGACATCATGAAGTTTCGTCCGCTGCACGACCGTATCGTCGTGAGGCGTATTGCAGCCGAGGAAAAGACCGCCGGCGGCATCATCATTCCCGACACCGTCAAGGAAAAGCCCTCCCAGGGCGAAGTCACTGCGGTTGGCCCGGGCGGCCGCGATGAGGCCGGCAAGCTGATCCCGATCGACATTCGGGTCGGCGACCGCGTGCTGTTCGGCAAGTGGTCGGGCACCGAGGTCGTGATCGACAGCGAAGACCTCCTGATCATGAAGGAGAGCGACGTCTTCGGCGTGGTCGAAGAGGGCCTGGCCAAGAAAAAGGCCGCCTGAGCACTGCTTCCTCGTCCCGGGAGCCGCGCAGAACGCGACGCCTTCAAGGACGGGGGTCCGAGAATTCATCGGCTCATTCCTCACGACGCGGACGCCGCAATCCACTCGATTGGACCAGCGATCGTCCCGCCGCCGGGAATGAGAATCCCCAACGGAGTGAACGGAAATGGCTGCCAAGGAAGTCAAATTCGCGGTCGACGCGCGCGACAGGATGCTGCGCGGCGTCGACATTCTCACCAACGCGGTGAAGGTGACGCTCGGCCCCGAAGGGCCGCAACGTCGTGCTCGACAAGTCGTTCGGCGCTCCCCGCATCACCAAGGACGGCGTCACCGTCGCCAAGGAGATCGAGCTCGAGGACAAGTTCGAGAACATGGGCGCCCAGATGGTGCGCGAGGTCGCCTCGAAGACCTCCGACATCGCCGGCGACGGCACCACGACCGCGACCGTGCTCGCCGCCGCGATCGTGCAGCGAAGGCGCCAAGTCGGTCGCCGCCGGCATGAACCCGATGGACCTCAAGCGCGGCATCGACCTCGCGGTCGAAGCCATCGTCGAGGACCTGCAAGAAGAACTCCAAGAAGGTCACTTCCAACGAGGAGATCGCCCAGGTCGGCACCATCTCCGCCAATGGCGACGCCGAGATCGGCCGCTTCCTCGCCGAGGCGATGAAGAAGGTCGGCAACGAGGGCGTGATCACGGTCGAAGAGGCGAAGTCGCTGGAGACCGAGCTCGACGTGGTCGAGGGCATGCAGTTCGACCGCGGCTACATCTCGCCCTACTTCGTCACCAACGCCGACAAGATGCGCGTCGAGATGGAGGATCCCTACGTCCTGATCTACGAGAAGAAGCTCTCGGGCCTGCAAGAGCTGCTTCCGCTGCTCGAAGCGGTGGTGCAGACCGAGCAAGCCGCTGATCATCATCGCCGAGGACGTCGAGGGCGAGGCGCTCGCCACGCTGGTGGTCAACAAGCTGCGCGGCGGCCTCAAGGTCGCGGCAGTGAAGGCGCCGGGCTTCGGCGATCGCCGCAAGGCGATGCTGCAGGACATCGCCGATCCTCACCGGCGGCCAGGCGATCTCCGAGGATCTCGGCATCAAGCTCGAGAACGTCACGCTCGCACATGCTCGGCCGCGCCAAGAAGGTGATGATCGACAAGGAGAACACCACGATCGTCGGCGGCGCCGGCAAGAAGGCCGACATCGAGGCCCGCATCGCGCAGATCAAGGCGCAGATCGAGGAGACCACCTCCGACTACGATCGCGGAGAAGCTGCAGGAGCGGCTGGCCAAGCTCGCCGGCGGCGTCGCGGTGATCCGCGTCGGCGGCGCGACCGAGATCGAGGTGAAGGAGCGCAAGGACCGCGTGGACGACGCGATGCACGCGACCCGCGCCGCGGTCGAGGAAGGCATCCTGCCCGGTGGCGGCGTGGCACTGCTGCGCGCGAGCGCCGTCCTCAAGAAGGCTGCGCACGCAGAACGACGACCAGAAGACCGGCGTCGAGATCGTGCGCAAGGCGCATCCAGGCCCCGGCGCGCCAGATCGCGATCAACGCCGGCGAAGACGGCTCGGTCATCGTCGGCAAGATCCTGGAGAAGGACCAGTACAGCTTCGGCTTCGACGCCCAGAACGGCGAGTACGTGCAACATGGTCTCGAAGGGCATCATCGACCCGACCAAGGTGGTGCGCAGGCGCTTGCAGGGTGCAGCCTCCGTGGCCGGCCTTCTGATCACCACCGAGGCCATGGTTGCGGAAGTGCCGAGGAAGCAGGCTCCCGCCATGCCGGGCGCGCGGCGGCGGGATGGGCGGAATGGGCGGAATGGACTTCTGATCCGTCCCGACCTGCCTCGATTGAATCCAGCGGCGCGGCCACGGCCGCGCCCTTTCGATTCGAGCCCGACCCGGGATGCTCGCACAGGCCTCCGATGTCCGATTGCCGATGTGGGTCGCAGGAAAAGGGCGGCGATCAGCCAAGCGCTATCGTCAGCCCCAAAAAGCCAACGACCACGAACCAGGTGGGTGCGCGTACATCCGGCGTCACCGACTTAGTCGTGGTCGTCCCGCGTGATAGAGCCTTGCGGCTACGACATCACCTTCAATCGATAACGTAAGAACCCGGAGAAGGTTCCGCAAGGCCGCATGATTATTCCGCCGGCACCACCGCCCGCGTGCGCTCCTTCTCGACGCCATTGACCAGGACCGCGATCGCGGCGGTCGCGACCACGAAGCCGAGCGCGATCACGGCGGTCGTGCCGAGGACGAGGCCGAAGCCCCCGCGCCCATGCAGAAGGGCGATTGCTCGAAACCGCCGCCCCTGACACCAGGAATGTGAGGAAGTATCGCACCGCGTAGACGCGGCCGCGCCAGGCGTCCGCGGTGTAGCGCGCGATGACCAGGTCGTTGACGGTGACTTGCGCGTAGATCGCCGCCATTGCCACCGCCAGCGCCACGATGAGCATCTGTCCGCTGGCCTGCGCCGCCCACAGCACGCCGAGGAATTGCAGGCTCGCGATCACGGCGAAGAGAATGTGCGGAGGAATTTCTCCACCAGCCGGCCAACCGCAAGCTGCGCGAGCGCCCGCACATGAACACCGCGGTCGCCACGCCGCCGACCAGAATCAGCGGCACGTCCGACCCGAGCCGCTCGTCGAGGATCTTCGGCAGCGCGACCGAGATGATATTGAACACGAGGCCGGCACAGAGCGCGATCACGATGAACAGGCCGAAGATCGTCGCCGCCAGCCAGAAGCCGAGCGGAACGTCGGCCACCGTGCCGCGGCTCGCCGCCTTTCGCTCCTCGTTCGGAACGAGACGCAGATAGACCACCGCGGTCGCCATGCAGATCACGCCCGGCACCAGGAACGCCGCGCGCCATCCGAACCCGGCGGCCAGCGCCGCGGTCATGCCGGCCGCCAGCGCCGCGCCGACATTGCCGCACACGCCGTTGAAGGCGAGCGAGCGCCCGCGCGCGGTCGCCTGCTCGATCAGCATCGCGGTGCCGACGGGGTGGTAGATCGCCGCGAACACGCCGAGCGCGAACAGCGCGACCGCAAGTCACGACGAGATTGGGTGCGAAGCCCGCCGCCACGCAGCGCCAGCCCGCAGCCGGCATAGAACATCACCATCATGTTGCGCCGGCTCCAGCGGTCGGCGAGCCAACCAGCCGGCAGCGAGAAGATGCCGAAGGCTACGAACGAGGCGGTGCCGAGTGCGATCAGCTCGGCGTAGCTGCGCCCGTAGACGAGCTCGAGCCCGATCACCACGGTCGGGAAGATCAGCATCACGTAGTGGTCGAGCGCGTGCGCCCAGTTGATGAAGCCGATCGACAGTCTGGTTTCGCGTGCTTGCGGGCGTCATGGTGAGCTCAAACGGTTGGCAGGCCGCCCGGCGCGCCGGCGTTGATGATAGCGCGATTTTCCGCCGGATATCCATGTCCAGATCGCGGGGCAGGTTTCCGCTCCTCTGCTGGCCCGCGGGCGCCCTCTGTCGCGGTCACGCCCGGCCAGAAGCGTCCGAGGTGGGCTTTGATCCCCGGTCGGAGGATGGAGGCGCTGGCTGTTCGATCGATACCGGATCGGACGCGGGAAAGGTGTTGCTGAGCGCTTCGTCGAGCGCCTCTTCCTGGCGCCGGCGCCGCTCGCGCTCATCGCGTTCGGCCTCATCCTTGAGACGTTTACGCTTCGCATCCGCTAACATGTTTGAATTCTCCGGCCGCGCTCATTGCTGGCGCGGGTTTGCGTTCGTTGCAAGACGCCGCGCCGCGCCGCTCAATCGAGCGTCCGCCGGAAGCGGAGAATCGCAACGATCATGGCGATCAGCGTCAGGCCGGCGAGCGCAAGCGTATCGTAGCGCAGGTCCGAAAGGCTCGTGCCCTTGAGCATGATCGCCGCGCACGATGCGCAGATAATGCGTCAGCGGCAGGAATTCACCGATCCATTGCGCCCATTTCGGCATGCCGGCGAACGGGAACATGAAGCCCGAGAGCAGGATGTTCGGCAGGAAGAACATCATGCGACATCTGCATCGCCTGCAGCTGGTTCTGCGCGATGGTCGAGAACGTGTAGCCGATCGACAGATTGGTCGTGATGAACAGGGTGCTCAGCAGCGCGAGCAGCAGCAGGCTCCCGAGCAGCGGCACGCCGAACAGGCCGATGCCGATGCCGATGATGAGCGCCGCCTGCACGAACCCGACGATGATGTAGGGGATGATCTTGCCCAGCATGATCTCGACCGGCGTGATCGGCATGGCCAGCAGGCTTTCCATGGTGCCGCGCTCGATCTCGCGCGTCACCGAAAGCGCGGTGAAGATCAGCATGGTCATGGTCGAGGATGGTGCCGACGAGCCCGGGCACGATGTTGAACGACGTGTTGGCCGCCGGATTGTAGCGGGCGTGGGTGCGGATCTCGAATGCCGGCGTGGCGCTGTCCGGAATCGCACGGTCGTGCTGGAGCGCGCTCTGCACCAGGTTGCCGAGCGCCGCCATGGCGGAGCCTGCGGCGACCGGATCGGTGGCGTCGGCGGCGACCAGCAGCGCCGGCCGGTCGCCGCGTCGCACCAGCCGCTCGAAATTGGCTGGAATCTCGATCGCGAACAGCACCGTGCCCGAAGCCAGCAGGCGGTCGAACTCGGCCTCGTTGTCGACGACGTGGGTGACGTCGAAATATGCGGTGTTCTGGATGGCCTTGAGCACCGAGCGGCCGAGATCGCTCTGCTCCTGCAGCAGCACCGCGGTCGGCAGATGCCGGGGTTGGTGTTGATGGCGTAGCCGAACAGCAGGAGCTGAACGAGCGGGATCATCGATGATCATCGCGAACGACACGCGGTCGCGCTTGAGCTGGATGAACTCCTTGATCAGCATCGCCCAGGTTCGACGCCAGAAGCCCCCGAGCCGGGACGCGTGCGACGAGCGCCGGCGCGGCGCGCTCGGGCAGCCGGCGCGCTCATTGGAAATTGTCCTTGGCCTTGCCCATGAGGTCGATGAAGACGTCCTCGAGCGAAGGCTTGGAGCGGGTCCAGGTCAGGTCCGGCCGTTCGCGATCGGGCGCGATGGCGGCTTCGAGCGCCGCCGCGTCGCGCCCCGAGACATGCAGGCTGGTGCCGAACGGCGCGACCATGTCGACCCCGGGTCGCCGGCTCAGCTCCTCGGCAAGCTTCGCCAGTCCCTCGCCGTTGCGCGCGCTCACCGTGTAGGTGGCGAGATGCGAGCCCGCGATCACCTCCTCGACGGTGCCGTGCGCCAGCAGCACGCCGTAGGCGATATAAGCGATCTCGTGACAGCGCTCGGCCTCGTCCATGTAGTGGGTGGAGACCAGCACCGTGAGCCCGTCCGCCGCCAGCGCGTGGATCTCGTTCCAGAACTCGCGCCGCGCCTTGGGATCGACGCCCGCGGTCGGCTCGTCGAGCAGGAGCAGCTGCGGGCTCGGCAGCGTGCAGGCGCCGAGCGCCAGCCGCTGCTTCCAGCCGCCCGAGAGCTCGCCGGCAAGCTGCTCTTCGCGGCCCGCGAGGCCGAGCCGCTCGATCATCGCGCGCGCGGCCGCGCCGGCTCGGACAGCCCGTAGAGGCGCGCGACGAATTCCAGGTTCTCGCGCACCGAGAGGTCCTGATACAGGCTGAAGCGCTGGGTCATGTAGCCGACATGGCGCTTGATCTCGTCGGCCTCGGTGCGGATGTCGTAGCCGAGACAGGTGCCGTGGCCCTGGTCGGGCGTGAGCAGCCCGCACAGCATGCGGATGGTCGTGGTCTTGCCCGAACCGTTGGGACCGAGGAATCCGTAGATCTCGCCGCGCTTGACCTGCATCGACAGGTCGCGCACGACCTTGCGGCCGCCGAAGGATTTCGTCAGCCCGTGGACGTCGATGGCGATGTCGGGCGCCGTGGTCGCTGCGTCTCGTCACTGTTCCGGTCCCAGGACGACGCTGCACCGGCTGGCCGACGCGCAGCTGCTCCGGCCGCTCCGGCCGCGCTTCGATCAGGAACACGAGCTTGGAGCGCTCGTCCATGCTGTAGATCACCGGCGGCGTGAACTCCGACGTGCGGGAGATGAAGCTGATCTTGGCGGCGATATCGGGGCGCAGCCGTCGCAACGGATGAAGACGGGATCGCCGAACTTGAGCTTGGGCAGCGTCGCTTCGTTGACGAAGAAGCGCACTTTCAGGTTGGCCGGAGGCAGGATGCGCGACGATCGGCTTGCCGGCCGGCACCAGCTCGCCGGCGCGGTAGTAGATCTGCTGCACGCTGCCGGCGACCGGGCTGAACACCTTGCGGCGCGCCAGCCTGGTCTGCGCCGAATTGAGCCTCGCCTGCGCGCGTGCGCAGCGCGGCCTCGGCATCGTCCAGCGCCTTTTGCGTGCCGGACATGCGTCTTCGCCAGCGCCGCCGCGCGGTCATAGGCCTGTTGCGCGTTCTTCACCGCGGCCTCCTGCATGGCGACGTCGGCGAGCTGCAGCTCGGTATCGAGCGTGAACAGGAGCTGACGCAGCTCGACCTGATCGCCCTCGCGCACGGTGAGCGTCTCGATGCGGCCGGACTCGTCGGGACCGACGAAGATCAGCTCGGCCTCGACCCAGCCCTGGAAAGTCGGGCTCCTGGCCGTTGTCGCAGCCGGCGAGGACGACCAGCGCCGCGAGCACCGCAAGGACGATCCGGCGCGCGCTCATGGCGTGTCCCTCGTCCCGAGCAGCAGCTCGACATGGGCGCGCATGAGTTCCCGCACGTCGAGCGGCGCGAAGCGCTCGAACAGGCTGCTCCACAGGATCGCGAGCAGCGCCGGCGCGACCAGCAACTGCGGAAAGCGCGCAAGCGCATCGTGGCACAGTTCGCCGCGCTCCACCGCCAGCATCGAGCCGGCCGCGAATGACCGGAAGCACGCGGGCGATCACCTCGCGGTAGTAGAACTCGGCGAGCTTGGGAAGCGCGGCCCTCGGTGACGATGAGCCGGATCACGTCCTTGCGGTGGCGTTCCATAGATCTCGTTGACGAATACGTCGACGATCATCTCGACCACGGCGCGGATGGGCAGATCGCGCAGCGGCGCCGCTTCGATGGCGCCCACGAGCGGGCTCAACATCGTGCGCACCAGTTCCTGGAACAGGCTCTGCTTGTCGCGGAAGTAGAGGTAGATCGTGCCCTTAGCACGCCGGCGCGGCGGGCCACGTCGTCGAGCCGGGTCGCCTCGAAGCCGCGCGCGGCGAACTCATCGAGCGCAGCCGAGTTAACACGTAATCGAACGGAAGCGCGCC
>ERZ1370068.3669-contig-2772_pt1 | contig 19249 bp, 24 predicted proteins | sample MGYA00561227_ERZ1370068 | MGnify/ENA primary metagenome ERZ1370068 (study PRJEB38410, sample SAMEA6850437) | metagenome | study: Metagenomic assessment of the ecological functions of the soil: analysis of the soil microbiota associated with the...
TAGTTACGTATTGCTACTTTGACCTTCTGAGCGATCCCTTTATTCATGAGTGTCGATGAAGTATCTCGCCGACCCCGATTCCTGCTGGAATCTTGCTCCATCGGGCCACCGTGGGGTTCAAGCCACATTGGGCTATCTCTCCGCCCTGCGCCCCACGGCTGGATTGGCCAAAATGGATCCCAAGAAGTTACTTGCCGCAGATTCAGCTGTGGGTGCTTCAACGTGAAGCGAGAACTTGCGCTCAGAACTGCTTCCAGACAACCCTGCCCGACTTGGCGGATGAGGGAGCAGCCGCGAATCTGCTCCGGGAACTGCTAGTTTCTCGCTGATTACAAATACAACAAGTACGAAATGTATCACCCGGGACGGTTGTTTCTTGAAAAATCTATACCTCTGGCTTCTGCAATTCGATCCGGGTGAACGACAGGCCGCGCTTGACTTTGTGAGGTCAGAGCTCATTTTCGTCTCGCGGCAAGAATTCCAGCAGCTCGCAGATGGTTGCCTATCACGACATCATTAGGCGGCGACAGATCGCGCTGGCGGCGTCGCTAGGCGGGTTTCCGCTATATAAGGTTCGAGCAATCCTCGAATCAGACGCATTCAAGCGAGTCGCTCGCGGGTCGCTCTTTGTGGGGATGAGTGATGGCGCCAGAATCGACTTTCTTAGAAGGCATAACCTTGATATCAGCAATGAGCAGGTCTTGCCGTACTACGAGACCTCCCAAGAGAAAGTAGACGACCTCCTAAAGAGCTCAGACGCGATCTTGGGGATGGCAAAGCAAAGTTTCGATGCTTATTCCTGATTGACGACCTTTGTGGCTCAGGCCGCACTTTCTCTTGCGGGAGGTGGTGTCCTGCCCCTTCGCGGGACCGCTAGGACAGATCCGCAATCCCTACGGAATGGCTCCCCAGGTTCAAGTTCAATGAGGGCAACGGCGAGCTGGAACTCTACGGAAGCGCCCTCTCCGACGCTGAGGCAAGCGACTTGCGTGGGTTCAGCGCTGACGAAGGCCATGCGGCGGCGATTGAAGTCCTCGTGCAGAAGAACCAGCAGCGCCAGAGCTGTGCTGAAAGGCGCACTGCCCAAAGTCGCGCAGAAGCAAACTGGCCTCCGGCGCTCCATAGTCAGGCAACGGTCTCCTTCTGCCCAACTTCTGGCCACTGAGCACGCGCTGGATCGGCTGTCGCCGCTCCTCGAGAAGCTGCCAGGGCAGTTTGCGTCAACCCAAATTGCCCCGGCGGCGGTCATCGGCCGCAGCGTGGAACGGACGAGTGCCGCGTAACGCCGATCGGCGCGCTCTGTGACAAGTACTACCACTGAGTCGCTTGGCGACCACCACACCGGATCAGTGCGTTTCGGCTTCGATGATTGCGGGTTGCCGCTCGTGCTTCATCACAATACGCCGAACAATTTCGCTCTCATCTGTTGTGGGCTCTGCAAGAGTCCAGATGTCACACCGCTCTTCGTCCGATTCGAACGGCATCTGGGCGGGAAGGGGCGTAGCGATGCCTCACGTGCGGAACGCGTTCAAGATCCGAGCGGCTGACGCTCCAATCATCGAAACGTCACAATTCCTTCAACTCTATTGTCCGCTTCTCCTCGAGCATCTGGAACACGACGATCTCTTTGTGCCGAAGCTGATCGTCGTAAGGAGGCAGCCCTGGCGCCGGCAAGTCCAGTCTTCTGCGCCTGTTCGAGACGGATACGCTCCTGAGCAGTTCATGGCCGGAGAACGCAAGCAAGTGATGAAGGGGTTGGTCGATCGCCTGGAGACACTCGGCATCCTCTCTGACGCCGGTCCCAAGGTGGTGGGGATCTACATACAATGCGATAGCAGCCTAAGGGATATCGCCAACTTGCCTCAAGAGCAAGCTACGTTGCGCTCTCTTCAACACGTTGCTTGATACTCGCATTATTGTTTCGTTCTTGCGAGGTATCCGGCGTCTCGGAGTGCGGGATGCTTGCACCTTCCGGATTCGTGCGTCCTGGCGCCACTCGCCCTCGGGCGACGCGCCGCCTGAGCTCTTTGCGCAGCCACGTCATGTCACCGATATGGAGCAACACTGCGCGCACATCGAACGCGAGTTTGGTGCTCTGTTGAATAGCTTTCCTGGGGATCCACTGCCGCAGTCGATTCAACCTCACGCGCGCGTGTATTCACTTGCCTACCTGGCGCTGCGATTGCAGCAGCATCCTGAGCTCGCCGGCATTACACCGATCGTAATGCTGGATGACGTCCAAGAGCTGTATCCAGATCAACGGAGACAAATCCAGAGCGAATTCGTGCGGCGGGCCGCTATCCCAAGATGGCTTGCAGTGAGATCACAAGTATTGGGGCTTGAGGAGTTGATATCGCTAGAAGGAGCCGAGCACGGCCGTGAATACCGTGAGATCGCATTGGACGAGATTTTCCAAGACCACCCAAGCGTGTTTGGCAAGTTCTCCGCCAACGTCATTCATCGACGACTCCAGGTGACGGATTCCTTGCAGCAGGTTGCAGTTTCTGAGTTCAGGGGACTTCTCGGATCGCCAGAGGCTAGGGTTGGGAGTGAGCAGAGCTCGCAAGGCAATTGCCGGAATGATTCACAGGCTGTCTGGCTCTAAAGAGCAGGGCCGCAAGCTGTCGCGAAATTCTCAGAAGCGCTTGATGGCGTCTGCATCCGACGGCATTGCATTTGAAGATTTGAAAAGCCTCGAAGGCGCCACTGATTGTGTACGAACGACTCGCCAATCGAGGGCAGAGCTCCTTGTTCGAGGATCTCGCGGAGACCCCGACCGCTCCCGATGGCAAGACGCAGGAGGCCGCGGAACTGTTTCTGTCTGCGACGGCTCGAGGCGACCGTACTATCACGGCTTCGATACGCTCACCAATGTTGCAAAGCGGAAACGTCGAGCAATTGCTCTCGACGGGAGCGCGGTTTGTCGATCGTATGATTTATCGGGCAGAGCTCGATCGGGACAAGACGATCGCCCCGAAGGAACAAGAGGATATTCTTCGGAGGTCCGCCGACGAGTATCACGATGCGCTTGAAGAGAAACACCGGCACGGATCTGCTATTCGGCAATTCGTCGACAATTTCGGCCTGTTTTGCGAGCACGTAACGTACCGGCTGAATGCGCCGATCGCTCCCGGAGTGAATGGCTTTGGGTTGACGCGACAACAACTCGCTCGAGCGGTGGCTCTTGATGCCAATAGCCAGGACGCACGAATCTTCCGTGAAGTCATCACTAGTGCCGTTGCAGGAAACGTTCTCTCTGTACGAGTTACGAAGCAAGGACAGGCAGGGACTGAAAAGATAGTCTTCTATCTAAATAGACTTCTGTGCGTCAAGTTCCAACTGCCGCTGAACTACGGAGGGTGGCAGCATCTGCCGATCGATCTGATAACGCGAATGATGCAGGAGGCAGTGCCTCGCCAAGAGATGACCCGCAAGGGCAGCTCCCCGGCAGCCTTCTTCTGATCCCGACCCTATGAGCCGCGAATGAGCAGATGGAGCGACTACTACCTCGATGACGATTTTGAAGGGTTTTGGCGTGAGCGTGCGAGAGGACAGGGACGTTCGCGCGCTAATCATCCTTGCCGTGGGGTTTGACCCGCGATGCCTCGTGTCTTTCAACGTCTTGGCCAATCTCGGCATTGGTGATCGCATTGGCTATATCGCTCTGAAATTGATGGCTCGTCCTGCGCTCGGTCAATCTGGTGTCGTAACTGACGCGTTGGCGGCCGAGAATCTGGCTGAGCTTGAACGCGCTGAGGGTTGCCGGAGAGAGAAGGTCTACGAGATCGAGCTTCAGGATGATCAAGGCCACAACGTCGGCGGCAGAAGAACCCTTGGCTTGCTCGCCGACGCGACATCAATTCTGGGCACGTACACGGATGTAATCGTGGACATAAGCAGCATGCCTCGTGGCGTATTCTTCCCGCTAATCGCATATCTGCTGCGATTGGTGGACGCAGGAATTCTTCGCAATCTACACGTCTGCGTTGTCGAAGATCCGCTGCTGGATGCGAAGATTGCAGGACGTGAATATGGCCAGGCAGATTACCTTCATACGTTCCGTCACCAGGGCGAAGAGAAACTGGTGTGGCTGCCGCTTGTTGGAGCCAACGAGATCGTTCGGCTGGAAAAGATCCATAACAAGATCAAGGGTACATGCGTTGAGATCTGTCCCATTCTGCCATTTCCGGCCAGCTCACTGCGTCGTGTAGACGCAATTGCCGTCAAGCATGCGGAACTGCTTTTTGAGGGGTTGCTCGTATCGTCCGATAATTTGCTCCTGTGCGATGAGCGGAACTCTTTCGATGTGTATCGGAAGCTGCTTGAGGTTGAGCAGTACTATCGCGAACGCCTGGGTGCAGTACCGACCATCGGACAAGTCACAACGGTAACGTCGCCACTATCTAGCAAGACGCTCTCCACTCGGCGTGTTGTTGGCTGCGATCGAACGGCAGTTGCCGGTCTGCCACGTCGAGGCGGGCACTTATCAGGTCGAAGTGGATGAGGGCGGCAAGCTTGTGGCGGACGGGATGCGCGGACCTACAGAAGTGTGGATTGCCGGGGAGCCCTACATAACATGAGCGCGAAGCATCTGTTTTGCGGACAAAGGCCAACGGAAGGCGAAAGCACCCACGATCTTCCCAAGACGGTGGGCCCTGTGGTTGCTGGTACTGGCTTTGTGCGCGCTCGACGTCGTAGTCACTGATCGCGAAGGTGGACATCCGTCGATGTTGGGCTGGCGGCACCTGCGGGAATGTCTTGGCGATATTGGCATACTTCGGCTGGCGGTCTTATCCGATGGCTTCGTTGGGAGATGATGCTGCCGGCGACCATGTCGTAGACGATCTGAAGCATTGCGGTGTGAACACACGGTTCCTTAGCCTCAGCGGGAGCGCCACACGCCAATTGTCGTAGAGAAGATACGAACGCTTGGAGTGTCGCATCCTCGACATCGATTCGTGTGGACCTGTCCCACATGCGGAGCATGGCTGCCCGGTTACAGGCCCCTGCTGGCGGAAGAGGCTCGGAAGATTGCCGCCGCGATGCCCGCGCCGAGGGTGTTCTTCTTCGACCGGCTCTCGCGGGGAGCCCTGGAGCTCGCGGAGGCATGCGCGAAGTCCGGCGCTCTGATTGTCTTTGAGCCATCGGGCCTGGGTGATGAAAAGCTCTTCAATGAGGCCGTTGCGCTGGCTCATATCCTCAAGTACTCGAATGAACGGCTTGGCCATATGCGTCGAAAGTGGAAGGACGCTACGCCAGCACTAGAAATCGAGACGATGGGTGGCGAGCCTGCGCTATCGTCGCAAGAAGCCGGAATCCTCCGGATGGTTAGAGCTGCCCCCAATCAGGTCACAACTCTCCGCGATACTGCAGGGGCGGGCGACTGGTGTACGGCCGGCATATTGCACGGGCTGGGGGCTATCGGATCGCGAGGACTTGCGACAGCCGGTACCGACACGATCGAGACGGCTTTGCGCCTCGGCCGAGGCTCTGGCGGCAATCAAGTGCGGCTATGAGGGAGCCCGCGGTGTGATGTATGCGCTATCAAGGAAGCAGATTCAGGCTGCACTGACGATCATGCTTAAGGAGAACCTGCCGCTAAGCACTGAAGCACGTGGAGGACAGAGATCTGAGCAAACTCCTGAAATCGATCTGCCCCAGCTGCGATAATCATGGGAGGAAGCGGCACTTCTGCCTGAGACGCCGCACGCATTGGCGCGCGTCCGCCGCCTACACCGCGACGCCATGCTCTGCAATGATGACCCTGCAGGCCCCATTCGCATGAGCCCCACCTCACTCAGTACTCCCTCATCAAGTCCCATGAAGGCGCGGACTGCCCTTCTTGCCCTGACCGCATTGCATGAAGAGTTTGTGCTTGAGCAGACTTTTGCAACCCGCTTGTCTCCGGTGACACTGCGCGGGTACCGGCAGAGCTTTCCCTGTTGACCTCGCTCATCCCGCAGCGATTCGATGGCGCCGGGGGTCTCTCACGGATAGACCCGCGGTTTCCCAATCGGATGAGATGCACGAGGCGCAGTAGCTAGACCAATCCTCCAAGTCGCTGGAATACGCGCCAATCGAAAGCCGCTCCCGGAGATGCCTCCCGTGGCGGCTTCGAGGTTTGAAGAGACGGGAACCGACAGGAAGGGCCACGTCATGACTGGAGAGAGGTAGCCAGGAGGTAGCCATCGGAGAGCTCGAACTGCGATTCGAAATGGCCGATCAAGTTGTTGAATTCGGTGGTCGATAGCCCTCTGGATGGAGGGTGTCCGGTTCGCCTTCACCTCAAGCTCACGCGAAGCTGCAGGATCTGCGCTTCACGAGGCCGAGCCGAACCTGCACCGGCCGCTTCCGACGGAGGTACGTAATGGTCGCGAATCGCATCTTGAATGCTCGACACGCCCGCATCCTGGGATCTGCCCTCATTCTCGTACATCTTGTCGGATGCTCAGCATTCAAACAGGCTACGCAGGTCGTTTCGATAACCGCAGATCCACCCGACGCGCAGATATACATCAACGGGAGCATGGCAGGGCAGGGCTCGGCGTCCGGAGCGGTCAAACGAAATGAAAACGTCCAAATCATGGTCCGCAAGACTGGCTACGAGACGGTGCAACGCACTATTGGTAGCCACTTTAGCGGTTACCGCAGTACTCGACATCGTGGGCGGATGCTTGTGGCTCGTCCCATTTATCGGTTTGGCGACTAGTGGTGCCCACGACCTGGACCAGACGAACATCGCTGTCACCCTGCCGCGACTCACTTCAGTTCAGCCAGATGTGACGCGCACTTCAGAGGTAGGGCAGAGGCTCGAGTCGAGCGAGTCAACGGACGTCGCGGCGGTGCTTGCGAGGCGCCTCAACGAGATTGGTTGCGTTGGGGCGCTTCGCGTCGTTGCCTCCGGCGGACGCTGTTGGACGTGAATGGGCGTTGAGACCGTAGCCATCGTAGCCGCGTGAGAGCAGCGGTCATTGGGACTGTTGCCGTTCGAGCGCAGAGCAGTGACCTGGAGGTGGCTCGGTCTGAGAACGGCGAAGCTCCGGGCGGCGTTGCTCATGTTCCATCTCACGAAAACCCGAGTACGACGAGTGCCGGCGCCGAAGAGTCTGTGTTGTGAGCTGAGGCTACACGTGGGGCAGATCATGCCGCTCGTGAATGGCTGGAGCTTCACGGACAAGATTCGACGGCACTCCGGGCGTCGAGAGATTCCACCCGCATCAGATGCGCCACACGTTCGCGTGTCGTTGGATCGAGCGTCGGCGGGAGTCTGGCAGCGTTGCAGCAGATCCTCGGGCATGCGTCGATCGTGACCACGCAGCGGTACGCGCGGATCGCGGACGACATGGTGCGGCGCGAGGAGGAGCGGCTGGAGATGGTGACGTGTTGAGCGAAGCCCGGTGGGTTGCGATGCTGCGACGAATCTGGGACTCACCTCGGTTGCGGCGCTTTCTGAGGGTCTATCTCGCCATCGGAGTGTTGTGCGCTGTTGGGTGGATAGTCCTGGGTGTCAGGGTGTCCGGTGCAAGGGGTCTTCGCGACCCAGGCGTGTTATTCGGTGCTGTGGCGTGCATCGTCGCGTGGCCCGCGGTTCTGGTGCTGTGCGGGTTTTTGGGGTGGTCGTTTGGCTGTATAGCAGCCTGATTCAGGGGATGCAGGGGTTGAATTCTGTAGCCAGCGCTGTAGCCAGTTCACTTCGAGGCCGCTTGCGGAAGTCGCGCAAGTTCGTGTAAACACGGCCTCGGAGAGGTGCCGGAGCGGTTGAACGGGGCGGTCTCGAAAACCGTTAAACCCCTTACGGGGTTTCGAGGGTTCGAATCCCTCCCTCTCCGCCAGCCTCGAGAATCACTGCTCCGCGACCCGCTGGTACACCCCGCTTGAACTCCCGCGGTGGCTCCTTCCCGCCGGAGAACCTGCGGTCCGGACCATCATCGGCTCGCCCTGGTCGAGCAGCGCGATCGCCTCGGTGACCTTGGCGCCGTTCGGCGCCGTCGTGCTCGATCCGCAGAACTGTCCGCGGCCCACGTTCCATCGAAGTTCCGCGCGCCCGGGAGCTCAGCATCTTGTCGCGGTCGCCGCCGGGGAGAACGATCTCCTCGAGCACGGTGCCGCTCGAGTCCTCGACGCTGACGAGATCGGGCGTCTGCACTGATGTGAATCAGGTCCGGCAGCCGCGGCAGGTCGCTGACCGGCATCCGGAGGACCACCGCCCGGCCCGCCGTGTCCCGAATGTCCGCCACCGCCGTAGTCCGCCGCCGCCCCAGCCGCCGTGATGATGCCCCGCCGCCACCGCCTCCGTTCCAGCCTCCTCCGGGCGGTGGACCTTCCGATCCCCCGGAGGTCCGCCGGGCCGTGACCTCCCGGTGGTCGCGGCGGCACGTCGCTGCGCTTGGGGATCGAACCGCCAGTCGCCGGAGAAATCCGGCGGCGTCTTTGCGCTGGCGGAGACACTCGAAGTGCTGGTGCCCGCGGCGGTGTCGGCGCTCATCGCGGCGTGCGCTCCGACGGCGATCATCACGCCCGTCATCGTGATCGTTACGACTCTCTTCACGGCAACCTCCTCAAGACCCTTCGAAGCTCGCGGTCCGCGCGGCACAACGTCGCATGCCGAAGTCGAACCTACCGCCGGGATGTGTCAGAGCTGTGGCGCGGATTGGGTATTTCGTGCGGAGTGTGAGGACCGCGGCATGACAACCGCGCGACAACTCCAGATGCGTCGCGGGCGCGACGCTACTCCGTCCCCATCAGCGACTCGATCTGTGCCGCGAGGATCGCTTCGATCGAGCGATCGAAGCCGACGTTCCGGTACCGCAGCTGGCCGTTGCGGTCGATCACGTAGAGCGACGGGAACGCTTCCACGGTGTACGCGGTCACCGCGAACCGATCGTGATCGAGCACGACCGGGAACGAGAACTTGTTGCTCTCGACGAAGGTCTTGGCGGCCTTGAGTCGACCTTCGATGGTGTTCGCGCGCTCCCAGTTGATGCCGACGAACACGACGCCCTCTAATCCTTGTAGCGCTCGTGAGGCGGCCTGGAAGATCGGCAGCTCGGCGCGGCATGGTCCGCACCACGAGCCCCAGAAGTCGACGACCACGACCTTGCCCTTGAAGTCGCCGAGGCTGATCGGTTTGCCGTCCAGGTCGGGAAGCGTCCACTCGGGCGCCGCCTTCTCGTGACGATGGGCGTCGAGTGCCACGCGCTTGATCGAGGTCCTGCGCGCGGTCTCGACCTGGTGTCCATGCCCTTGAGGTTGCCGTGCTTCTTGGCGTAGGCGGTGCGCAGCGGCGCCGCGGCGGAGGGTGTCCGCGCCGGAGAACGCCGCGAGCGAGCGCACGTAGTAGTCGATCGCCTGATCGTGCTTGCCCTTCTTCTCGCTCGCCTGGCCGAGGAAGCGCAGCACCACCGACGAGTCGGGCGCGTCGCCGAGCGCGTCGTTGAACGTGGCGATCGCGGCGTCGGTCTTGCCGAGCTTGTACTGGCCCTGGCCGAGGATGCTCTGGCAGGCGCCACGCACGTTGCGATAGTTGTCGGTGTTCGGGCACGTGTCGATCGCGCGCTTGGCGTACCCGACGGCGCGCTCGAGCTCGATGCCGCGATCGATCAGCGTCTCGGCGAGGTTGCCGTAGAACAGCACTGACGGTCTGGGGATCGTTGCCGAGCGTGGCGCCGAGCGTGTCGGCGCAGCCGACGATCTCGCGTCCCGGCGCGCGCGAGACGATGAGCGACTTCATCAGCATCTGGCGGATGAAGTTCGTGTAGTTGGGGTCGAGGTCGCTCGCCAGCATCTGGCGCAGCCGGACCACGGTCGCGGCGGCGCGCGTGCTGTCGTTGGCCGACGAGCTCAGGTCCTGCATTTCTTCCGGCGTCGGGGTCCACGGCTTGGGCCCGGCGGCCGCGTGGCCGCGAGAAGCGGTCGCGACGGTCGGAAGCAGCACGGTGCGCGACCAGGAGCGCGGCGAGGCCGGAAGCGTCGGGGAGCGAATGCCATCATCGGGAGAGAGTCTCCGGAAGAGAGGTCAGGGAGGGAAAGCCGCAGCGATTCTACGCGATTCAGGGCGGCTTCGACAGCGCCGATCGACCAGCGCGGGGCTCGGCAGCTTAATCGTTGACTCGAATGAACCGTTGCGTGACCATTTCTTCACCTCCCGGCCGTTCGAGGCTCCTACCCTACGAGGTGGACCATGGCTCGTATCCCTCGGCTCGTCGCGTTGCTCGGCGTTCTGTCGGTTTCCATTTCCTTCTCGGCGCGGGCGGCGGTGATCGTCGTTCCCACCGACTACCCCACGATCCAGTTGGCGGTCACCGCGGCCGCCGACGGCGACACGGTCCGCGTGCGGCCGGGCACCTATGTCGAGAGTGTCGCGTGGTCGGGCAAGGATCTCACCCTGATCGCGGTGGCCGATCTGGTCGAGATCACGACCCAGGGCACGGCGCGCGTCGTCACGATCGGTCCCGGCGGCTCGTCGGGCTCGCGGCTCGAAGGCTTCGCCATCACGAAGGGCGCGCCGAGCGCGGGGCGGGATGTTGATCGAGCCGTCCACGCACGTGAACCTTCAGCGCTGCCGGTTCTCGGGCAACACCGCGTACTCGACCAACACGAGCTACGGAGGTGCGATCTACCTCGATGGCGGTGCGTCGCTCATCGCCGAGGACTCGCGTGTTCCGGAGCAACTCGCGGTTTTCGATCAGCAGGTCGGGTTCATGGGTGTGGGTGGGGCGATCGCGAGCGTCGACTCGCGGCTCACGGTCGAGCGCTCGATCTTCGAAAGCAACGGGGCGGCGGGATTCGAGGGGTGGGCCTGGTGGCGCGATCTACGTTTATGGCGGCGGCGGTGACATCGAGTCGTCGCGCTTCATCAACAACTTCAGCGGCGGCGGAGCGATCACGGTCAACGGCTGCGTCAACGTGACGGATTGCGTGTTCAGCGGGAACCAGTCCGGCTACGGGGCTTCGGCGATCACGATGGATCGCGAGATTGCTCGCCGTTGCTCGAGCGCGCGGGCAGCGGCGCCCAGATCGTCGGCAACCAGTTCTTCGACAACATGACCCCGTTCGGCGGGATCGTCGAGGCGAACGGTGCGGTCGAGGTGACGTCGAACACGCTCGCGTACAACAACGCCGGATTCTCCGGCGGCGCGATCTTGCTCCAGCCCGGCGCGAACGCCTCGCTCAACATCGTCGCGTTCAACGATGGTGGCGGGATCTACTGCAACGGCTCGGGTCAGACTCTCGATGCAACGACGTGTTCCAGAATTCCAGCGGGAACTACCCCGGCAGCTGCGCCGATCCGACAGGGACCGACGGCAACATCTCGCTCGATCCGCTGTTCTGTAACGGCGCGGCGCGCAAGCTCGCGATCATGGATGCGTCGCCGTGCGCGCCGGGCAACACCGACTGCGGGCTGATCGGCGCGCTCGGCGTCGGTTGCTCGATCAACGGCGTACCCGATCGGCTGGCTGGCTGGCGGCGTGCAGTTCCTCGCCCCGGCGTCCAACCCGGGCCGTTCCCGGCGCGGCTGCGATTCGTGCTGGGCCGCGCGACTTCGGTTCGCCTGGTCGCGTACGACCTCTCGGGGCGGCAGCTGGCGGTCATCGCCGATCGAGCGTTCCCGGCCGGGGCGCACGAGGTCGCCTGGTCCGGTCGGATGGACGATGGCGGCGAGGCGAAGCCCGGCGTGTACTGGGTCGGCCTCACGGCGCCGCCGGCGCGCGGAAGTCGCAGCGTCTCGTGATCGTCCAGTAGATAGCGGCTTGCGGTAAGACCGCACGCCCCGTTAGGTTGGTCCGCGTTCTGGCGCGCGCGCCCTACGGGTCAATGCCGGCGCGCTCCATCCTGACGCGGAGAGATGTCCGAGCGGTTGAAGGAGCACGATTGGAAATCGTGTAGGCGCTAATACCGCCTCGTGGGTTCGAATCCCACTCTCTCCGCCAGTCCCGCCGGCCGCCGGTTCAGTCCTCCGAAACGCCCGGGAAGGCTGCTTTCGGGCCCAAACTTGGGGATTGATCCGACCCGGGCGCACCCCTATCCTCTAAGTTCGTTTCCGTTGACCGGTGTTATCCCTTGGCTTCGGGCTGCCTTCATGGCCGTCATTCCCTCAACCGAACCAGGAGCGATCGCGCGACCCCGTCGTCGGCGCAAGCATGCGCTGTGACGGGGTCGAACTGTTTCCGTCGGCACCGCCCCTGGGAAAGCGGCGCCGCGTCGCACGGGGATGGATCCCCGAAGGAGCGCCGAGATGAAGAAGTGGTTGAAGCGGGCGAGAAGATCGGCCGCGCTGGTGCTGATGCTGGGCGTGATGATGCTGCCGCGCGAGGAGCAGCACTTCCGATCCGGTGGCATGAGCCGCCCCAGGAGATCGGGGATCCGGATACGCCTGGAGCTCCTCTTCGAGCGGGGACGACGCAACTCTCTGAGCGAGGTCAGTATTCCGCTTTCATTCTTCTTGCCAACTGGCAGGACTCTGATCGTGCTCATAACCATCAAGGTGCCAAGGCAACGTCAAGAGGACGACTCGATGACGGTAACACTCCAAAAAGGCGGCCGCCTTGGTGGAAATCCTTTCAGCGCTTAGACGCCGACTCGACGCCACCTGACGCTGTATCTCGTGGATATCGCGCTGGCTCGTGAGCTACTGGACTGCGGAGAATGGCGAGCCTCGTTGGATCTCTGTGAGGGTGTGTCGAACCAATGCGAGGACGCCGTCCGTAATCCTTCAGTGCGAGTTGCTGAAGTCTGAGGCCATGTTGGGTATGGCCTCATTCGACGAACGCCTTCCTTCTACTCCAAGAGATTCTTTCGACTGCGGCACCTACAAGCGCCCAACGCGATTGGGCAGTGCTTCTGCAGGCTCGAGCACTTTGGGGACTTCACCGGCTCAACGAGGCCGAGCATCTGCTTGAACGCATGTATCCAACTCTCCTGGAACGCCCTGACGGGATGCTCTTGGGTTGGTGCTGGCATGCAAGGCAATTTGGCTTGGACACGCGGGGAGTTTTCACGAGCGAAAGCCAAGTACACAGAGGCTACCGTCTCGGCTCTCAGGTCGGTAGCTTCGACTCTTGAGACACACTGCGACTCGAAATCTCGGAAGTACTCTGGGCGCCATGCACGCCGTTGGCACGAGGCGCGCGAGGATCTGATGCTGTCGCGCTCGCTTGGGTTCAATTGGGGAATCGCTCTCAGACGTCCAATCTGGAGCGTGCGCTCGCCGTCGTTGATCTCAAGCGCGGCCATCTGGGATCCACGCGAAGACTAGCTATTGCCTCACTCTCGGGAGCTCAGGCAACCAATTCTCAAGAGTCCGTGGCTCATGCCGGTTTGTTGCTTCGCCGTAATAGCCATTCACGAGGGCGAATTCGTACAAGCCTCTCGACGAATCAGAGACACGGTTGCAACTTGGGGTGGTTCTGAAGCCTCCCGCCCTCGCTCCTCACCACCGAGTTCCTCGGCGACGTCCATCTCGAGCAAAACGAACCCGAGCCCGCCCTCCGCTACTACGACGAGGTCTGGCCCAAGGCGCTCGCGCTCGTTCCCGAAAGGCGACATCGTCGCCGAGCTGCGCGCGCGGCGCGCCGAGTGCTACCTGCCTGCTCGGCCGCCACGACGACGCCTACGCCGAGGCCAAGACCGGGCTCGAGCACTGCCGCGAGCTCGGCGATCGCTACGAGGAAGCGGCGACCTACCGCGTGCTGGCGCTGAGCGCCGCGGCGGTCGGCAAGCCTGACGAGGCGAAGCAGCGGTTCGAGCAGGGCTTCGCCTACTACGACGACATCGAGACGCCCTACGAGTGGGGCAAGCTCTGGATGTCGCCTACGGCGACTGGCTGCGCGGCGAGCACGTCGGCCGAGCATCGCGGACGACCGCGGCGCGCTGCGAGGCTTACCAGGCGGCGCGCGATCACTTCGAGCGGCATGGGCGCGCATGGCCAAGCTCGCGGAAGCGAACGCGCGGATCGCGGCGCTGACACCGCAGCTCGCAGCCGCCTCGCCTGCGACTGCGGCCTGCCGAGCGACCCGCGCCGGCCGCAGCGCGCGTCCCCGCGGTGCGACCGAGCTCGAGCGGCGCGCGCGCAGTGGGCGCGCGAGACGCGTTCGGGCTGATCACGCGCGAACCGCGGCGTGCTCCGACTGCTCGACGAGGTGGCGAAGCTCGCGCGCGAGCACGTCGCCGGTGCTGGTGCTGGGCGAGTCGGGGACGGGCAAGGAGCTGATCGCGCAGGGGCTCCACCGCCTGTCGGGCCGGCCGGGGACTTCATCCCGATCAACTGCGGGGCGCTGCCGCAGGAAATCATCGAGAGCGAGCTGTTCGGCCACGTCGCGGGAGCGCTTCACCGGAGCCACGCGGCGACAAGGCGGGGCTGCTCGAGGTCGTGCGACCGCGGGACGGCGTTCCTGGACGAGATCGCGCGAGATGGCGATCGAGCTGCAGTCGCGGCTGCTGCGGTTCCTCGAGACCGGCGAGGTGCGGCGCGGTGGGAGCCGACCGAAGGCAGTGCGCGTGGATACGCGCGATCGTGGCCGCGACCAACCGGGAGCGCGGCGTCGCTCGAGCGCGGCGAGGGCTTCCGCACGCGACCTCTACTACCGGCTGGCGCACGCGGTGGTCGACGCTGCCGCCGCTGCGCAAGCGCGGCGACGACGTCGGAGCTCGCTGGTGGATCACTTCCTGCGGAGTGGCTGCGCGGCCGAAGGGAGGCGCGTCACGCTGTCGAGCGCGGCGCGGCGAAGCTCAAGGCGCACGCGTGGCCCGGGAACGTGCGGCAGCTGAAGTCGGCGATGCGTCGGCTCGTGCTGCTCGCGACCGACGGGCACACGATCGAGCCGCACGAGGTGACGCTCGGCGAGGCCAAGGCGCCGGGGAGCCTGTTCGAGGAGCTCGAGCAGTCGGAGCGCGCCCGGGTGGAAGAGGCGCTGCAGCGAATCGGGAGGATCGCGGACCGAGGCGGCGAAGTCGCTCGGCATCCCGCGCACCACGCTCATCAACAAGATGAGACGCTTCGGCATCGAGTAGGGCGCCGCACCCGGTCACCCAAACTTGACCCCCGTTCCCCCTGCTATCATGCGCGCGCTCGGTAGCTTTGCCGAGAATCGAGGCGTGCCCGGCGGCTTTCCGATGCCTCCGGTCGACGCGCCAAACCCTTGAGATTATGGGGATGTAGCTCAGCTGGGAGAGCACCTCGTTCGCAACGAGGGGGTCGGCGGTTCGAATCCGCTCATCTCCACCAGATCTGATCTGGGCCAGGCCCAGCGCAACCCGAACTTGTGAACCCCGTCAGGACCGGAAGGTAGCAGCGGTAAGCAATCCCTCGGGTGTGCCGCTGATCATCCTGGCCCTTTTCGCCTGCCGGGATGCGACCCATGGCCCATCGCGCCCTGACGCTCAAGTACCGGCCCGCAGGTGTTCGCCGACCTGGTCGGCCAGGACCACGTGAGCGCGGTGCTGGCGCGCGCGCTCGAGAGCAGGCGCGTCGCGCACGCCTACCTGTTCACCGGTGCGCGCGGCGTGGGCAAGACCGACCAGCGCGCGCATCCTCGCCAAGGCGCTCAACTGCGAGCGCCGCGCGCTCGGGCGAGCTCAAGGGCGCCGATCCGTGCAACGAGTGCACGAGCTGCACCGAGATCACGAAGCGGCGTGTCGCTCGACGTCGTCGGAGATCGACGGCGCCTCGAACCGCGGCATCGCCGACGTCCAGGCGCTGCGCGAGAAGGTGCGCTTCGCGCCGACCGGCGGGCAGCTACCGCGTGGTCGATCATCGACGAGGTGCACCAGCTCTCGAACGACGCGTTCGCCGCGCTGCTCAAGACGCTCGAGGAGCCGCCGCCGCACCTGGTGTTCATCTTCGCCACCACCGATCCGCAGAAGCTGCCCGACACGATCCGCTCGCGCATGCCAGCGCTTCGACTTCGCGCGCGTGCCGCTGCGCAAGGTGGCCGACCGCCTGCTCGACGATCGCGACGCGCGAGGCCAGCCGACCCGGACGGCGTGCAAGTTCACGCTCACCGAGGGCGCGGCGCTGCTGATCGCGCACAAGTCCGAGGGCTCGATGCGCGACGCGGTGAGCGCGCTCGATCAGGTGGTGTCGGCGGGCGAGCCCGAGGTCGACGACGAGCGTGGTGCGGCGCGTGCTCGGGATCGCCGACCGCGAGGCGTTCTTCGCGCTCGCGCGACGCGATCGTCGAGCGCGATCCGGACGCCGCGCTGCGCGCGCTCCACCGAGGCGTTCGAGAAGGGCACTGGACGCGCGCGACCTGGCCGAGGGCGTCGTGCGAGCACATCCGGCACATGCTGATCCTCAAGGTGGATCCCGACGGCGCGCGATCTCGTGGCCGCTGAGCGGCGAGGACCTGAAGCGCCTGCAGTGCGCAGGGCGAGGGCTGGAGCGAGAACGACCTGCTGCGGCTGCTGCGGCTCGCGTCCGAGGCGTCGTGGCCGATGCGCGACAGCCCGCAGCCGCTCGTCCATCTCGAGGCCGCGGTGCTCCAGATGGCGACGCTCGAGCCGGGCGAGACGCTGGCGCGAGCTGCTCGCAGCGCCTCGAGGCGCTCGAGCAGCCGCCTGGGCGGCGAGCCATCGGCGCGCCGCGGGCGGCTCCGCCGCCGGCGGAGCGCGGTCCGCGTCGGCCGCGCCCGCGCCGGCCGGCGAGCGCCCGCTCCGCCCCGGTGCGGGCGCACGCGCCGCGGCGGGCCCGCGCGCGCGAGCCCGGCGCGCGGCCCACCGCCCGCGTCGCTTCGCGCGACGGCGCCGGTCGCGGCGCCGTCCGCGCCGCGAGCTCCGGCGCGCTGGGCGCCGGCGCCGCGCTCGCAGCGGTCGCGCGGCGCCGCGACCGCGACCGGCTCGCGCGAGGCGCGGCGCTCGAGCGCGACGGCGATCGCGCCGAGCTGGCGCTGACGACGTGGTCGCGGCGATCAACGAGACGCAAGCGCATGCTCGGCGCGTTCCTCGAGGAGAGCCGCGTTCATCGGGGCTCGCGCGGGAGCACGCTGGTGATCGCGATGGACGACCTGCACCGCGCGGTGGTGGAGGAAAAGGAGAACCGCGCGCTGCATCGCCGCCGAGGAGCTGCGCGCGTTCGGCCGCGCCGCTCGACGCTGCAGCTGCGGCGCCGCTCGCCGCGGCGGGCGCCGCCGCAGGCCCACGCCGAAGGACGTACGCCGCTGATGGATCGAGGGCGATCGCGTGGTTCCAGGGCGACGTGATCGAGCGCCAGCGCATCGCGGACCGGAGAGGACCGACGGATGAAGAGCTTCGGCGACATGGTGAAGCAGGCCCAGAAGATGCAGACGCAGATGGCCGAGCTGCAGGAGAAGCTGGCCGAGGAGCGCTTCGAGGCGAGCGCGGGCGGCGGGATGGTGCAAGGCGGTCGTCGACGGCAAGCAGATGCTCAAGGAGATCAAGATCAGATCCCGAGGCGCTCAAGGAGACACGACGTCACGCTGCTCGAGGACCTGATCATCACGGCGGTGGGCGAGGCGCAGCGCAGCCTCCGAGGACGCAGATGAACGAGACGCTCGGCAAGCTCACCGGCGGCATGCCAGCTGCCCTTCTGAGCTCCGCGCCCCCGACCCCGGCATGTACAGCTCGAAGTACCTGGAGCTGCTGATCGAGGAGCTGACCACGGCTGCCCAGCGATCGGGCAGAAGAGCGCGCAGCGGCTGGCGCTCCACCTGCTGCGCGCCCCGCGCGAGGAGGCGCTGCGGCTCGCCGAGGCGATCCGCGCGGTCCAGGAGCGCGTGCGGCTTCTGCAGCGTGTGCGGCAACTTCAGCGAGGAGGATCCGTGTCCGTCTGTGCACCGATCCCGCAGCGCGACGGCGCGGTCGTGTGCGTGGTCGAGCAGCCGGGCGACGTGCTGGCGTTCGAGCGCACCGGGCAGTTCCAGGGGCCGCTACCACGTGCTGGGCGGTGCGCTGCTCGCCGCTCGACGGCACGCATCCCGAGGCACCTGCGCGATCCGCCAGCTGCTCGAGCGCGCTGCGTCCGAGGCGCGACGATCAAGAGGAGAGTCATCCTCGCCACCAATCCCAACGTCGCCGGCGAGGCGACCGCGCTCTACCTCTCGACGCCTGCTCGCGCCGCTCGGCGTCCGGGTGACGCGCATCGCGCGCGGCGTGCCGATGGGCTCCGATCTCGAATACTCCGGACCACGTGACGCTCGGCCGCGCGCGCTCGAGGGCCGGCGCGAAGTCGAGTAGCCGACGTCGCCGCGCCGACCATCCCGATGCCAGTCCCTACCTGGTCGACGTGCTCAGGCTCGCATCCGTGTCCGCTGCTGGTGCGCGCTCAACGGCTACTTCGTGGCGCGCCGAGTTCGCGCTGGTGACCGTGCGCTGGACGCGCGTCGAGCGAGCTGGTGCCGAGGAGAACAGCTTCGGGGCGCCTCGCGGCGCAGCGCGCGGTCGAGAACCTCGACGACGCGATCGCCGCCGCGCAGCTCGGCATCACCTTCGCGAGCCTGGCGCTGGGCTGGATCGGCGAGCCGGCGCTCGCGCACCTGCTGCGAGCCGCTGTTCCACGCGTCTGCCGGGCGCCTGGGGCGGTCGCGCTCACGCACGGCACCGCGGTCGCGGTCGCGTACCTGCTGCATCACCTACCTGCACGTCGTGCTGGGCGAGCAGGCGCCCAAGGCGCTCGCGATCCAGCGCGCCGAGGACGTCGCGCTGTTCGTGGCCGGCCCGCTGCTCGCCTTCGGCCGCGCGTTCCGCCCGTTCATCCGCGCGATCGCGCGGCTCGAGCAACGTCGTCGTGCGAGCCTGCGGCTGCCGCCGCCCCAGGCCGCGACAGGATGGTGCACTCGGTCGACGAGCTGCGCATGCTGGTCGAGGAGACCGAGAGGCCGGCGTGCATCCGCCGAGGACCAGGCGAGCTACGTGCAGCAACGTGTTCCGGCTGCTCGGACAAGCGCGGTGCGCGACGTCATGGTGCCGCGCGAGCAAGGTGGTGACGCTCTCGCATCGACGCCTCCGAGGAGGAGGTGCTCGAGACCGCGCGCGAGACCGCCCACACCCGCATGCCGGTGTGGGAGGGGACCCCGACAACATCGTCGGCATCGTCAACACCAAGGACCTGTTCCACCTCTTCAGCCTCAAGGGCTCGTGATCCTGATGGACGCGATGTACCCGCCGATCCATCCCGACCGCGGCCGCGCCTGCTGCGCACTCGCTGCGAGCACCGGCCGATGGCCGTGGTGCGCGGACTGGTGGACGGAAGTTCTCGGCGTCGTCACGCTAGCAATACGTAACTGAACGAAGTACA
>ERZ1370068.5039-contig-408_pt1 | contig 19249 bp, 27 predicted proteins | sample MGYA00561227_ERZ1370068 | MGnify/ENA primary metagenome ERZ1370068 (study PRJEB38410, sample SAMEA6850437) | metagenome | study: Metagenomic assessment of the ecological functions of the soil: analysis of the soil microbiota associated with the...
GCTACGTATTGCTGTCGATCAGTTGCTCGAGCACGCCGGCCCGATAAAACAAATGACGCTCGCGCCGGAAGGGACAGGAGCGCTCGATCTAATTCAGAAATTGCGGGCACGCGGCATACGAGTCAGCGGCGGTCACAGCGATGCATGGGATGAAGAAGCTCGGGCGGCTTTCGCTTACAGGGATGCACCAGGTGACGCACAGCTTTAACTGCATGTCGACGATGCGGCGACGCGGCCGTAATCGCGTCGCCGGGTTGCTGAGTTCGCCAGTGAGCGAGCCAGGAATCATGTGCGAATTGATCGCGGACGGCCATCACGTCTCGCCGACACTCATGCAGATGCTTTATCGGGCCAAGGGGGTTGCCGGAATTAATCTCGTTACTGACGCGACCGCAGGGGCGGGTCTGCCAGAGGGAACGAGTTTTACGCTCTATGGAAAAGATTGCATCGTCGCAGAGGGTGTTTGCATGCTTGCCGACCGTTCGGCTTTTGCCGGAAGCGCATCGCGCGTGATCGATCTGGTGCGGACGATGGTCCAAAAAGCTGGCGTGCCACTTCATGAAACAGTGCGGATGGCGACAGAGAATCCGGCGCGAGCGATCAGCATCGATCACAGGAAAGGACGGCTTGCCGCTGGAATGGATGCTGACCTGATCGTGCTCTCGCCGAGTTTGGAAATCCGACAGACGTTCGTTGGCGGACGCTCTGTTTATTCGCTCATGTTGCCGCGATCAAAGTGAAAGCAAAAATCGTGCGATCTCGAGGGCCGCGGCTGGCCGGCTCAATAGACTAATTTTTTCCGCCCACTCGTGCCACTGGCGGGCATCATTTGCAAATGCGTTCTCGGCAGCTATCGCGACCTCGGCCGGTGACGTGATGACAATGCCTGAACCCGTTTCCACGATCAACCGCGCATTGCCTTCCTCCTGGCCCGGAACAATTTGATTGACGATCATCGGACAGCGCGCGGCGATCGTTTCCTGGACCGTGGCGCCGCCGGCTTTGCCAATTAGCAAATGACTTTCGAGCAGCAGGCGCGGCATCTGATCCGTCCAGCCGATGATTTGGAATTGCCGTTCGGAGCTCGCTCGAATGGCTTCGATCGTCGAGCGCAAACGCTCATCGCGGCCAACCGTTACGGTCAATGTAATCTTGTGCAATTCGGCGAGGCGTCGAACCAGTTCCGGTGCATCTACCGTCCCAGGATTAACCATGTATAAAACGCGGCGACCGAATTGGTCGGAGGGCGGCTGTCTGCAGTTCGCCTATTTGGGCAAACTTCGGCGTAACGGGAAAGCCGAAGACCTTGATGATCGGTTCCGAATTCCGGGCGCTTTGCAGAACGGCAGCAGTCTGAATGTTCGGGACGAGAAAAATCGGATTCGCAGCGAAACCAAATTGCATTCACGGTGATCGAATCGGTCACGAGGACAACTCGCCGGAAGGGTGTGCGGTTCGTGTTGCCGAGCAACTCATCCAGCAGATAAGGGTAAGCAGGATAGACAGAGACGACTACATCTGGCCGAAAGCGCACCAGAAGAATGCTCAAGCGGTTTTTGAGCAGGAAAAGGAATCTTAAGTTGCCTCGAAATCCTTGCGCGCATCGATCCATTTATAAAGAGACGCCCAGGTTTGCGGCGCACGATTGATCAGCGAAAGATAAGCCTCGCATGCCCAATTGTTGACCGGGCCGTAGGTCTCGGCGAACAGATCGTCGACTTGCCTACTTCTGCACGCGTTGGCAGGAGTCCTTCCTTCAGCCCTCGCGCCGCGCTGTTGTGACCTTCGCCAAAGCCGGCGGTCAGGATAAGAATTCGTTTCAACTCGTTAGGCCAATGCTATCCGGACGCGCCGGTCGCGAGAGTTTGGCTGGAATTCTGGCGGCGGCAAAGTAAACTCTACGACGACTATGAAATCTCTGGATTTCTCTGGAGAGATTTGTCCGCCGTCTGGTCTGGGAAACGGTGATCGATGACACGATGGGGCTGTCGGCGCAGATGGCCTATCAGTTTCTTATTCACGCTCGCGCCCGGCTTGTTCTTCCTCTGGCATTTGCTCGGCCTATTCGGCACCGATCCGGCCAAGCTGCATGAAATGCTCGGCGTCCTGAAAGCATTTCTGCCGCCCGACCCGAAGGTTCAAGACATTCTCGATAGCCAGGTGGCGAGCGTGGTCGTGACCGGGTCGAGTGGAATCACTCGCGATTGCCGGGATTGTTCTTGGCATTTATTTTGGAACACGTTTTCATCTCGACGATCTCTCAGGCGCTCAGTCACACCCATGGCGTGCGCGAGGATCGGAATTGGTGGTCGAAATACATCATCGCGTTTCCTCCTGCTCTTCTGGTTCGGAATCACCATCCTGGTTTGTTTCAACGCGATCGTTTTCGGCGAAACGCTGGCCGGAATTGCGGAAGTGAATTTTCAGTTGCGCCATCCCGCTGCAAGAATGGGTCGCGGCCCTGAATCTGCCATTCACCGCTCTCGCGCTGATCATTCTCGCGCTCGCGCTTTACCTGCTCACCCCGGAAAACTATCTCACGATTGGCCAGGCCTTCCCCGGCGCGGTCTTTTCTCGCTCGGATGGATGACCGTGACGAAGTTGTTTCAGAGTTTATGTCGCGAAATACGATCGTTACAATCCGACTTATCTCGCACTGGCGTCGATCATTGTTCTGCTCTGACCTGGATGTATCTCACCTGTTTGCTTCTCCTTCTGGGTGGAAAAATTAAACGCCATTCTACGGCATGAACGCGAACAAACGGCGGCGCGTCCGACGGCGGAACCACAGCCCGCGTGAAGGGACTTTTCGCTCTGTTACGCTCCGGGACGGTGAAGCGTTGCCGAGTTTATTTTGGTGTCTTGTTCCTGCTGGCCGGAATCATCGGGACTTCCGTCCGCGCCGAACTTACGGAGGAAGAAAAGCGACAGCTATTTTTGAAAGCGCGCGAAGAGATGCGCACTGTGCCTTCGCCGACCCCAACCGAAACGCCTTCGCCAGCGCACAAACCGAAACCCGCAAAGCATCCTCCAAAGCACAAAAAATCGCCCACACCCGAGCCGGAAGAGACAGCGGAGCCGACGGTCAAAGCGAAACGGCCAACGCCGCCTCCGCGTGAACATCCGGTGAGTGCGGCGCCAGCGCGCTCGCGACGATCCCGTCGCCGACGCCTGCCGCGCCCCAGCTGTCAGCTCACCGCGCGGCAGCCAGCCGGAAGAGCCCGGGCAGGTGATTGTGCAAAAATCCGGTTACGAAAAACCTTCCGGTTTCTCGCTGATTCCGTTTCATCTCTTTGGAAAACATTATCAGTATCTTACGCGCTCGGTTCGCTACGAGATCGATCATGCGCGGGTGCTGGAAGCGCCGCGGCGATGGCAATTCATCATCGTGCACAACAGCGGCACGCGGCAGGGCAAGCGCGCATGTTCTTCGATTACTACCATCGCCACGTTCGGCGCATGGTAAACGGTCTGGCCTACCATTTTCGTTATCGGCAACGGGACTTCGACCGGGAACGGCGAGATCGAAATTGGAGACCGCTGGCGACGACAAATTAATGGCGGCCACGTCCACAGCGATTATCTGAACAATATCTCAACTCGGCATTTGTCTGGTCGGCGATTTCAACCGCGACCAGCCCACCTCGCGGCAGCTCGATTGCTTGCGAAGAGTTGATTCGATATCTTCGACAGCGCTGCGGGAAAATTGACGCACACTTCGCGACCGTGCGTCCGCACCGCGAGATGAACCCGCCACAATGGCCGACCGATTGCCCCGGCGACGCCTTTCCTATGGCTGGTTCCCGACTGGTTTCAGGAATAACCGGAAACGCGCGACTCGTTAGGCGGGCAGCTCGCTCAGCTCGGTCCTGACAGTGGAGTTCACTTATGCACCTGCAAACATCAAGGTCGTCTCTTTGCGGCTAAAGCGATATCCAAAGCCGAAATCGATCGGCGGCGGGTTGCTCTGGCTATACAACGCCTGGAGTTGCGGCTGAAAATTCTGTTTAAATAAATCGATCGGCCCAATATAGTTGCCGAAGAATCGCAACTGCCATTTTTCCGGGTTTAAGAAACTGACGGGAATGCCGGAATCGTCCTGCACGATCACCTTGCTGTGATTGAGCAGAAAGCTGCGAACGGTGGAGAAACCGTCCACAAACATCAGGTAGGAGGACGACTTCAGGAAGCTCCCGCCGATGTCGTATGTCTCGCAGAATTTCATGAAGCCGGGCTGGCTTTTAATCCCGTCGTTCGATAGATCGGTCGTAAAATAGAACATGGTCTGCTTCGGGCCGCCTTCTCTGCTGGTGAAGGCAATTCGAACACCCGGTGTATAGGCCTTTGAACGTGCCGACAACAAACTGAGATCGGGAATGCCCGATTTATCCAGCGTAATAAAACTGACGTCAGTGATGGTTTTGCCAGCGCGCGCGAGGAAAACATAGAAAATGGGCAGGGTCCCCTTCAACTCTTGGTGCTGCAGATCGATCTTCATATCTTTCGTGATGAAAAAACTGAAACTGAGAACGCCGTTAAGCGCCGTTTCAAATTTCGCAAGACGGGATCGAGCGCGCCGGCGCCGAGGCGCAGGACATCCGGCAAAGGACCGATCGGTTCCGTTCCTGCCAGGATGTAAACCGACGCATTCGGAAAAAATTGTTCGACATAAAGGAGGTCCGGGCCGCTGAACATGTAGTAAGCGACCGGCATCGGCGCCGTCGCTTCAGGCAAATATTCTGCTTGCCATGCGCGAATACCCTGCAACTGGCGCGCGTCCAGTTTGCTCCAGGCTTGATTGAAGAAGTTCGCGTGCTGCTGCCAGGCCGGATCGCGCGTGAGCGGTTCGAGCGGCGAGCCTGCCGAAACAGGCAGCCCGGCGAGAAAGCACGCGGTGTCGTTGATGGAGGCTCGGTTCTCCGCATTCTGCGCGGGCGCAATTTGCGCAAAGGCGAAGAGCGCAGCAGCCAGCAGCAGCCTAACGAGTAGAGGAGATGGCATGAATTGCATCCGCGGACTGGCGTTTCGTTCCAGAAACAAAATAAAGCAGTAATCCGGCGAGCATGGTAAACAGGCCGGCAAAGGATTCAACCGGATGTGAGCGGAGCAGGAAACACATCATCCAAACGGTAATCGCGGCAAAGATGAGAGGCGGGAGGGGATACGCCCAGACTTTGTAGGGTCGGGCGAGACTTGGACAGTTCCAACGCAGCACGATAACGCCGATCACGGTTAAGAGCGAGCAAAGGAGCAGACTGAACTGAATGTAAACCACGACCAGTTCGAAACTGCGCGTGAGGAGCAGGATGTTTACAATCAGTAATTGCAACAGGATGGCGTTGGCTGGGATTTCATCGCGCTTTTTGCGGGCCAGAAAATCGCAGCCGAGTGGCGTCTTCTCCCATGGCCATTGTGACTCGCGGACCGATCCAGGTCATTGAACTGATAGAAGAAATCAAGCCGACGCAGATGATCGCGCCGACGATCCGTCCGCCGTTGTCACCAAAAATATGTTTGCCCGCGATCAGCGCTACTTCGAGCTGGCCGGATAATTCCGTGGCGGGCGTCGTGAGCAGAAAAGTAGCATTGAGTGCTGTGTAGATGGCGATGACGACGAGCGTTCCGCATAAGAGCGAGCGGGGCACATTTCTTTCCGGATGTCGCACTTCGCTAATGATGTAGGCCGAGGCGTTCCAGCCCGAATAGGAATACATGACGTAAACCAGACCGACTGCGAACGGCGTCGCGAAAATGGGAGCGATATCTGAGCGGGTGGGCAGAAATGAAAGCTCCGGAGTCGCGAAATGGAAAACTCCGGCGCCGATAATAGCGCCTGTGAGCAGAAGCTTTAGAACGGTGGAGAAATTTTGAAACGCGCTCCCGAGTTTCAGATTTCGGATGTGGAACAGCGCGATGATCCAGACGGCGGCAAACGAGAGCAGCACCGGCGAACCAGCGTCAAAAACGCCTTGAAAATATTTTCCGAAGGCCATCGCCGCGAGTGCGACCGGCGCGGCGAAGCCGACGGTGGAGGAAACCCACCCGGCCATGAAACCGACCGCCGGATGATAAATCGCGGAAAGAAAATGATATTCGCCACCGGAGCGCGGAAGCGCGGCGCTTAGTTCACCATAGCAAAGCGCGCCAGCAGAGCGCGGCGATTCCACCGACGATCCACAAGAGAAGAAGCGCGAAACCGGAATGAATATCCTGCAATTGAAATCCCAGGCTCGTAAAAACGCCGGTGCCAATGATATTGGCGATAACGATCGCGCTGGCAGTGAAGAAGCCGATCGTTCTCCTGGGATCAGGTGGGTTCATAGAAGCGACAACGCGAAAACGATTGGCGAAAATGGATTTTTCCGAAATCTGTTCGCTGGCACGATAGCCGATATGGACTGAACCAACTCCCAGTTTATTCGTTCGCCGCGAACGATAGCCGATTTGTTTGGTTGTCAGCCTTCGCGACCGGCTTCAACTTGAAGAAGATGAATCCACACCCAAAACTTCGGATCGAATCGGCCACCCAGCTGGCAATTTTTCTTGGCAATCGTCCGGGCGCACTCGTGCGCGTTTGCGAAGAGCTCGCAAAAGCCGAGATCAACATTCACGCGCTCGCGACTTCAGATACGATTGATCATTCGGTCGTGCGGATGGTGGTAAGCGATCCAACGAAAGCGCTTATGTTGCTTGGCGAACACGGAACCCTCGCCATCGAGAACGACGTCCTGATGATCGAAAGCGATAACGAACCGGGAACGCTCGGGAAAATAGCCGGGTGCCTGTCGAAAGAAGGAATCAACATCGAGTACGCTTATCTCGCGACCAGCCCGCGATCGGACGAGGGATTGATGATTCTGCGGGCCTCGGATGTTGAAAAAGCATATGGCGCGCTGCGCGCGCTGTAGATGCGGACGCGCCTGCGAGCGTTGCCAGGCGAGTCGCCTATCGGATAAAAGCAATTCGCATTTTATGACTCCGGTAAAAATTTGGTTGGGTTATCCATATCCGCTGGGCGCGACCTGGCTGGGGAATGGAGTCAACTTCGCCATCTTTTCCGAGACGGCGACATCGGTCGATCTTTGTCTTTTCGATCAACGTCGATGCGCGGCAGGAGAATATTCGCATTCCGATGACGGAACAGACCAGACCAAGTCTGGCACGTGTTTCTGCCGGATTTGCGGCCGGGCCAGCTCTATGGCTACCGCGTTTCGGGTCCCTACGATCCAGAGCGGGGCATGCGCTTCAACAGCTCGAAACTTGCTGATCGATCCCTATGCGAAGGCGATCGCGGGGCAGGTGAATTGGGCTGACGAAATGTTCGGCTATGTCGTGGGCGGCCCGCGGATGATTTAGTGCGCGGACTTTCGTGACGATGCCTGGGGAATGCCGAAAGCGGCCGTGATCGATCAACGCGTTCGATTGGGGCAACGACAAGCGGCTCGGCATTCCGTTGCACAGTTCGATCATCTACGAATTGCACGTCGAAGGGATTTCACCAAGCTCTGTCCAAACGTGCCGGCAGGAACTGCGAGGAACTTACGCGGGGTCGGGAGCGCCGGAGCGATCGAATACTTTGAAGGATCTCGGCATCACCGCGGTCGAGCTCTCTGCCGGTGCACGCGCACATAGACGACAAGATTTTGGTCGATCGCGGACTGCTCAAATTATTGGGGCTACAACACCATCGGATTCTTTGCACCCGAGGCGAAATATTCGGGCAGTGGCGCGCTCGGCGGTCAGGTCACGGAATTTAAAGACGATGGTTCGCAATCTCCACGCGGCCGGGATCGAGGTGATCCTGGACGTCGTTTACAATCATACCGCGGAAGGAAATCGGCCTCGGGCCGACGCTAAGTTTTCGCGGAGTTGATAACCAGGCCTACTATCGCCTCTCTCCGGAAGAACCGCGCGTCTATTTGGATTTCACCGGGACGGGCAACACGTTCAATCTGCTTCATCCGCGCACGCTCCAGCTCGTGATGGACAGTCTGCGCTACTGGGTGAATGACATGCACGTGGATGGTTTTCGTTTCGATCTCGCCTCGACACTCGGCGCGCGACGACCAGGGCGTGAACAAATCGCACGCGTTCTTCGAAATCATTCACCAGGATCCGGTTCTCTCGCAGGTGAAGCTAATTGCCGAGCCATGGGACATTGGCGAAGGCGGATATCAGGTGGGAAATTTCCCAGTTCTTTGGGCGGAATGGAACGGGAAATATCGCGATGAAGTGCGGCGTTTTTGGAAAGGCGACGAAGGTCGGATCAGCGAAGATCGCATATCGGCTCACCGGCAGTCCGGATTTATATCAGCACGAGCGGGCGACGACCATACGCGAGCATCAATTTCGTCACCGCCCACGACGGATTCACCTTGAACGATCTCGTCAGCTACGACCACAAACACAACGAAGCGAACGGCGAGAACAATAACGACGGCGACAACAACAACCACTCCTGGAATTGCGGCGCGGAAGGTCCGACCGACGATGCAGAGATCAACGCACTGCGCGAGCGGCAGCGTCGAAATTTTCTCGCTACGCTCTTTCTATCGCAGGGCGTGCCGATGCTCTGCGCGGGCGATGAGTGGGCGCGGACGCAGAACGGAAACAACAACGCCTATTGCCAGGATAACGAAATCAAGCTGGCTGCCTTGGGAACACAACGACGAGCAGAAACAGCTCTGCGCGTTTGCGAAGAAGCTGATCCAGCTTCGGCGCGACCATCCGGTCTTCCGGCGGCCGAAATTTTTCCAGGGGCGGCGAATCCGCGGATCTGAAATTCGTGACGTGATGTGGTTCAATCCGGGCGGCAACGAAATGAGCGACGAGGAATGGGCCTCGCCGTTCTTGCGCTGCCATCGGCGTGCTCCTGAGCGGCGACACGATCGATGTGCTGAGTTTCGAGGGCGCGCCGATCCGCGACGACACTTTTCTGCTGCTGATCAACGCTCATTTCGAGTCGATCCAATTCGTGCTGCCAGGTCGAGGAGCATATCGGATGGGAGTTGATCCTGGACACGGCGCACGAGGAAGGATTTTTGAAAGAACCGCAGAAGTTTGCCTCCGGCGACGACATCGAACTGGAGTGGCCGCGCAACGAGTTTGCTAAAGCTGGTTGCGGGAACGCAGGCGCAAGCCCGGCAGGAATCCTGGAAAAAAGAGGCAGGTGGAATCACCGTTCGACAGACAGAGTACGGCGCAGCAAAGCGATACTCCGGTCGAAGCGAAAACAGAATCAACTGAACAATCGTAGCGTTTACCGGGGTTGGACTATTTTGAAGGATAGCTCGATGTGAGAAGAGTCGAGCGCGCTACCGCACCCAGGAAACGATTTAAAGAATGAGCTTATGACACCAACCTCACTAATAGTTCTCGCTGATCGCGGCAGCTTCAAAGCCTACAAAGTAGATAAGACGCCTAACCGCGGTCCGAGTTTGCGTCTGGTTCAGGCCTTCGATATTACCGATGCGCACGGGCGCTACGACGCCAAACTCACTGACCAAGCCGGCCGGTTTCCGGTCAGCGACGGCGGGAGCGGAAGACATGCGAACTCGGTCGCCGAACGTCAGGATATGGAATTGGAAAACGATCGTCGTATTTGCAAGCAGCTCGCGGAGCACATTGTAAAGGTGGTGCAGCGCGACGGGCTGAATGGATGGTCGTTTGCTGCGCCTCTTCGATCCATTCGACCCTGGTCGATTTGTTGCCGCCTGAAACGCGGAATCGAATCGTGGAGCACGTAAAATCCGATCTCGTAAAGATCGAGGCGGCGAAACTTTCGTCGCGCTTTCGCTCGCTCCAGCCGTTTGTAAGACGTCGTCTCCGGCCGAAGTGAAGGTGCGGACGTGCACGTCGCACCCACTGATTATAGCAACGAGCGGTGGTCCTAGGCCGCCGCTACAGAAAACGGATCTATGCGGGTGCGCCGCTCAACCCGCCGGGAAGTGGGGAGTGACATCCGGTGCTTGCACTACTTGCTTGGGCGGTTTTCCGGTTGCATTTTCTGACCCGCCGATGGCGGTGGCCCCGGCGGCGGATTGATCAGCCGGCCGTGCTCGATAATTTCTTTGATCTGCGTACGCCATCGAGCGTTTCGTATTCGAGGAGCGCCTTGGCGATGACTTCGAGTTTGTCGCGATTGCGCAAGCAAAGTTTCTTCGCGGTCTCGGTAGGCCTCATCAAGCAGACTTGCGCACTTCGCGATCGATCTTCTTCGGCGGTGGCTTCGCTGTAATCGCGTGCGCGTGAAATGTCGCGCGCCGAGGAACACGTAATCTTCGTGCTCGCCATATTCGACCATGCCCATCTTTTCGCTCATGCCCCATTCGCAAACCATCCGCGCGCGCGATCGCCGTCGCTGTCTTGATGTCGCCTCGCGCGCCATTCGTCACGTCGCCAAAGACAATCTCCTCCGCGACGCGGCCGCCCATGCCGACGGCGAGCCCGGCGAGCAATTCGTTCTTGCGATGCGTGTATTTGTCTTCTTCGGGTAGCCACATCGTCGAGCCGAGCGACGGGCCGCGCGGGATGATCGTGACCTTGTGCAGCGGCTCGGTAGTGCGGAAGCAACTCGAGCAGCAGAGCGTGACCGGCTTCGTGATAAGCGGTGTTGGTCTTTTCTTTTCGCTCAACGCCATGCTGCGGCGTTCCCTGCCCCAACGCACTTTGTCGCGCGCTTCTTCGAGCTCGTGCAGGGTGATGCCCTTCAATCCGCGGCGCGCCGCGAGCAGCGCGGCTTCATTGATGACGTTGGCAAGCTCCGCGCCGGAATAACCAGGTGTGCCGCGCGCCACCATCTGCAAGGTCGACGCCTTCGGCCAGCTTCACTTTCTTGGAATGAACGCGCAGGATTTCTTCGCGGCCCTTTACGTCCGGTAAATTGACCGTGATCTGGCGATCGAAACGTCCGGGACGCAGGAGCGCCGGATCGAGCACGTCAGGCCGGTTTGTCGCCGCGATGATGATGACGCCTTCCTGCGTATCGAACCCGTCCATCTCGACGAGCAGCGCATTGAGGTTTGCTCGCGTTCGTCGTGAGCCACCGCCGACGCCGTGGCCGCGATGCCGGCCGACCGCGTCGATTTCGTCGATGAAAATAATGCAGGGCGCCGATTTCTTTCCCTGCTCAAACATGTCGCGCACGCGGCGAGGCGCCGACGCCGACGAACATCTCGACGAAGTCCGAGCCACTGATCGAGAAAAACGGCACATCCGCTTCGCCCGCGATCGCTCGGGCGAGCAGCGTTTTGCCGGTGCCGGAGGGCCGACGAGGAGCACGCCTTTGGGAATGCGGCCGCCCAGTTTCTGGAATTTCTTCGGGTCGCGCAGAAACTCGACGAGTTCCTGCACTTCATCCTTCGCTTCCTCGACACCCGCGACGTCCTTGAAGGTGATCTTATTTTTGTCGCGCGCCAGCATTCGCGCCTTCGATCTTGCCGAAATTGAGCGCGCCTTTGCCGGCCATGCGGATCTGCTGTCGGAAAAGGAAATAGAGCACGAGTAGAAAGAGCGCGATCGGCACGAAACCGATCACTGCCTGAGCGAGAACGTTTGACTCAGTCCGGATCGCGGGCTGAATGCCGGCGGCGGCGAGCCGCTTCCTGTAGGTTGGTGTTGTAATTGAGATAAATCGTGGTCCGAAATGGAACCTGCAGCGCAGGGGAAGAACCGACCACCAGGGCGGAATGTAGGCGCCGCGCAAAGTTTGCGTGGGCCGCCCTTCCTCGACGACCAGCTCGGAGCGTGATAGTTTTTGTCGGTCACGATCTGCTTGTTTTCCAGCAGCTCGAGGAAGCGATTGTAGGGCACATCCTCGACGTTGGCGTAAGTGCCGCCGCGAAAGAGGACTGCGCAGCCCGATCAAGGCGAAGGCGATCGCAAAGAGGATGACGCCGCGCCAGTTAAAATTCGGGTCGCCGCCGCGCGATTTGTTCTCTTTCTGTGAATTACGATCAGGCTGGGCCATAAGAAATGCCGCTCTTTACGGCGCAGGCGCGCAAACGCTAACATGAAGCCTCTGGCCAATGCAATGGAAGCAGGAGTCAGGCCGCATCGGGCGGCGGTCTCGCCACCCTTGGTTCCGACAGCTGCTGGCACGGCCGCTTAATTGCGTCCCCTAATGCTCAGAGCTACCATGGTTTCGGAAAAGCTCATGACGGAACTGGTCACATCGGTCGCCGATAAGATCGACCGCGCAGTCCAGCGCGTCACACCGCTTGCGTACCGGCTCCGGCGCAGAAGCCGGCGCTGGATGCGGCGCGCGCTTCGCAAACCGCGCAGCGTCGCGGAAGGTCCGAATCTGTTGCCGCTCCTCATTCAGGTGCTTGCCAGTTTCTCGAAAGCCGATGGCGTCCTGCTCGAGGAAGAAATTGATTCCAGTCTCGGCTTCCTCCGTTACGACTATCCGGAAGCGGTTTACTCCGAGTTGCGGAAGTTATTTCGCCAGGCGCTGTACGAGCAGCAAGATCTTTCCGCGATGGCGCAAAAGCTGCGCGGCATCGTTGAGCGCCGATCGCAAGATCATGCTCGGGGTCCAGCTCTACGACCTGATTTCGCAGGCGGGCCTGAAGCAGGACCAGGTCGTCGCATTTTATTCCTTCATGTCCCAGCTCGGGATGGCGGCGCAGGCGATCGACATCGTCTATCAACTCAACGCCTCGGAGGATTCTGATCCAGCGATTTATCAACGCGGCGCCTCGCCGCTGGAAGCGCTTTCCTTCGGCACGAATGGAAACGCCGATGTGACGCTGAAAAGCCTGGCCGACAGCGACCGGCTTGCTGGCCTTTCGCTATCACGATTTGATCCTGCTGAAAAATTACAGTGGGCAGACCGTCTCTGTGCGCGGTCGCGCCGCTCGCCCGCGGCGGGTTTTGCCGCATTTACCCGGGCCAGCGCATCCTGGTGGGCGATCAGGTGCTGACCTATCCAGGACCTGGCCACCTATTTCAACGCGAAGAAAAACGTCTCGATGCCGCAGATTTTTGTCCGGGTGAATCGCGACGCGGACGAGGTGGAGCTGGAGCGTTCGCGAACGCGCGAGAGCTCACTCGAAGTGACATTCGGATTGAAGGTGCACGTAAAGGCTTTGCGTGACGTGAAGGCGTCGCTCAATGACGTGAAGTTGAAAGCCGGAACTCAAGTCGAGGCGGCCCTTGACGATCGAGATCGTTTTTCAAAACGACACCGAGATGGACTTGATCGATCTCCGCCGGCGGGCGCGGGCCATGGGCGGGCGATTTCAACTCAAGGCCTCAAAATCAGAATATCTCGTCTCGAACAATCCGAGCCTGCTCGAAGAAGACGACATCCTGCTTTCACCCGGCACCGCCGGGGACGTTCTGCTGAAAATCTCGTGCGATTACGACAAGCGCCTTGGTTTACTCGAAGTGATCGAAGCCGATCGTCCGATCATTGTCGGCGAAACGCCGGTGCGCACCAGCGCCCCGCTGCGCGATGGCGATACCATCCGGATCGACGTCGGCCAATTTCTCCGTTGCGATTTTTCCGAGCGCATCATCGAAGAAGAGCGCAACATCATTCGCAGTCTTGAAGTAAACGACGTTAGTCAGCGCTTCAGCGAATAACGATATCGGGCTGGAAGGCGTGAGCTTTGCCGTGAATCGCGGCGAAATGGTCTGCGTGATGGGGGCGAGCGGCTCGGGCAAAAAGCACGCTTCTGCGAGTGCTCGCCGGTCAGCTGCGGGCCGACGCGCCGGCCAGGTCTTGCTGAACGATCTGCCGCTTTACTCAAACCTCGATGCCCTGAAACGCTACATCAGTTACATCCCGCAGGAGGACGCGTTCGACGAGCATCTAACGATCGGCGAGAACCTTCAGTTTGCGGCCGCGATCCGCTCGCCTCATCTTTCCCGGCGCGATCGCACGCGGCGGCTCGAAGGCAAACTGATCGAGCTCGGTTTGAACGAACGGCGCGACAGCATCGTCGGCAGCCCGGTCAAAAAACCCTCAGCGGCGGCGAGCGGAAACGGCTCAACATCGGTCTCGATATGATCGGTTCGGCCGATGTTTACCTTTCGACGAGCCGACTTCCGGTCTGTCCTCGAAAGATTCGGAGCACGTCATCGAGATCATCCGCGGGATGGCGCACAACAAAATCATCATCGTCACAATCCATCAGCCGAGCTCGAAACTGTTCCAGATGTTTCACAAGGCCATCCTGCTCGACAAGGGCGGGCGGCTGGTCTTTTTCGGCACGCCCACCGACATGTTGCGCTATTTCGCGGAGGCGGAACATCAGCATCAATTCGGCGCCGATCTGGGCGCCTGTCCATCCTGCGGGACCACCCGTCCGGAATTTATTTTCGACGTGCTCGAAACACCGCTGCGCGATCTAAGCGGCGACATTATTTACGAGGAGAACAATCGCGGTCAGCTAATCGCGGCGCGCCGCTACTCGCCGGAATTCTGGCGGGACAAATACGAAGCGTTTCGCCTCATCCAGGACGTCAAACACGTTTCGCTCCGGCGCGAACCGCCGCGCCGCTTTGCCGCCGCGCTCCATCGCGGAAACAGCGCCAGCCAATGCGCTGGCACGACGAATGGACGCAATTGCGCACGCTCCTGCGCCGCTCGTTCATGAGCAAGCTGCGCAATCGCGCCAACCTCGTCATCACGATCGGCGTTGCTCCCGTGCTCGCTCTCCTCATCGCGACGATCCTGCGCTATTCCGACAGCGGACGATTACGATTTCGCGTCGGCTTATCACATCCCGACGTTCCTTTTCCTCAGCTTGATCGTCGCAATGTTTCTCGGCCTAACGAACAGCGCGGACGACATCATTCGCGACCGCGCCGTGCTCCAGCGAGAGCGCAATCTCAACGTGCGCCTGTCCTACTATGTTTTCGCGAAAACCGTGTCGTTAGGCGTGTTCGCGCTTGTCTCAATGCATTCTCTTCGTCCTGATCGGCAATTACCTTCTCGAGATTCGCGGGATGTTCTGGACTCGATCTCGGCGATCGTTCTTCATGACGGCGATGGGCGGAGTTGTCGCTGGGCCTGGTCGATTTCCTCGCTCGTGGCCGATCCGAAAACGGCGGCGAACATCGTGCCGCTGGTCCTCATTCCGCAGATCATCATGGGCGGCGCGCTGATCAAATACGAGGACATGAACCGCAACCTCGCGCTCGTTTACACTTTCACCCGCTGGTTCCACGAACATCCGAACAGCGATGAGACGCAAGAAAATGGACAGCCGGTCTGCAGGTCCCGTTCGTCTGTCGAATTTGTCGCGATGCGCTGGTCCTATGAAGAGCTGGTCGTGGCGCAGGCGAAGCTGAATCCGCTCACGCGACGCCAGGACGAAGCCAGCGAGCAGATCGATCGCGATCGTCGCCCGGCACGAGTCCAGATCCGGCGATCCGAAACGGCTCGACGACTTGAAGGAGACGCTCGCCGTTCTTTCCGGTCTCGGAAGCGCACGCCCGCGCGAGCTGGAAGCAATATCTCGGCCATGATCGACCGGATCCTGAACGGAAAAATAGCCTTTCGATCGTGCCGCCGTTCAAGAACGCGAACGGTCCCGATCACGGGCGGAACAATCTTTACGTAAACCAGAAAGTCTCCGACTTGATCTCGAACGCCGAGATGGAGCAGAACGATTATCGGCGCGGCAGGCAAACTGAACGTCTTCTTCGGCGCGGAGAAGCGCTACTTCGGCGCCAACCGTCAGCGTCTTCAGCGTCTTCAATACACGGCGGTGCTGATCGGATCGAGCGCTCGCTCTGCTCGTGTTGCTCCATTGGATCTTGCGCCGCCAACTGGAAAGCGCGAAGGAATGTGAACAACAATGAACAAACCGGCCAAAGAGAAAACACGCCTCATCGTCGCGGCGAGCGAGAACGATCCGGACATGCTTTACGCGACGCCGTTTTTTCGCGCCCGATGCCTTTATTTTCCTCGAGCAGAATGGCAGGCGAACCCTCGTTCTGAGCGATCTCGAAATCGATCGCGGACGCAAGCAAGCCGAGGCCGACGAGATTTTGCCCTACAGCGCGTTTGAAAAGGAAGTGCAGGCAGAATGCGCCAAGGCCCCGGCTTACGAGAAAGTGCTCGGGCATTTCCTAGCGAAAGAAAGATCCGCTCCGCGCCGTCGTGCCGGCAAATTTTCCGCTCGAGTTGCGCGCGGGAGCTCGAATCGAGAAAATCCGACTCCAGCCGATGCCAACGGCCTCTTCTGGCCGGAGCGCGAAGCGAAATCGGAGTCGGAACTGCGCCTGATGCGCAAGGCCTCGAGATCACTGAAAGCCGGGATGGCGCGCGGGATCGAAGTGCTCGACGCTCGAAGCCGGTGCAAAGCGCAAAAGCTCGAATGGTCGGGCGCCGTCCTGACGTCGGAGCATTTTGCGCGCGGAAATCGACACCGCTGTTCTGCGCGCCGGGGGTCTGCCGGCCAACACCATCGTCGCCGGAGGCGATCAGGCGTGCGATCCGCATGAACGCGGTCACGGACCGCTCAAAGCGAACAGCCTCATCATCATCGATATTTTCCGCGCGCGGCGGCGAGCGGCTACTATGGCGACCTAACGAGAACGGTGGTGCGCGGCCGCGCCAGCGACGAGCAACGCCGGCTCTGGGAAACGGTCAATGCATGGCCAGGCGCTCGCGCTTGAAAAAAATGAAGCCCGGCGTTGATGGACTCAAGCTGCATAAGGAAGTGAAACAATTTTTCGCCGACCGCGGTTATCCGACCGAAGTGCGCAATGGACGGCAGACGGGATTTTTCCACGGCACCGGTCACGGGCTTGGACTGGAGATTCATGAGTTTCCACGGTTTCCAGAAAACGGTTTTCAAGACCGGCCAGGTGCTGACGGTAGAACCGGATTGTACTATCCCGGCCTCGGCGGAACGCGACCGAAGACGTGGTCGCGATCACCAAGAGCGGAATCCGCATGCTGTCGACGATTCGAGAATGAGCTCGGGTGTAACGCGCCTGTCGGCGACACACGCGCCTTAGAGACCAGCGCATGAACGACAGCGCCGATCCCAGGCGTCTAAATCAACGAGTCATACCTATCTATTTCATGACATGCGATCCTTACGGTTACGGTGGCGGGATGTTCTTCTCGTCGAATTATCTTATCCTGTCGGCATCCCGCTGCTCATCGCGTTGTGGGCGCAATTTCGCGTCAGCGGCGCTTTCAAGAAATGGGGCGCCGTGCGCGCGAGTTCCAACATCACCGGGCGCGGAAGCGGCTCCGCGAAATCTTGCAGGCGGCCAACATCCACGACGTCAACGTGGTCGAGATCAACGACTACCTCGGCGATCACTACGACCCGACGCAGAAGCGGCTTTGTCTCTCGAGCAACGTTTACAACACGCCTTCGGTGGCCGCGCTCGGCATCGCCGCGCACGAAACCGGCCACGCGATCCAGCACGCGAAAGCCTACGCGCCGCTGAAAGCGCGCATGGCGATCGTGCCGATGACATCGATCGCTTCGCGGATGTCTGCCGTTCGCGATTTTCGGCGGTTTCCTTTTTCACATCACCGGGCTGATCACGCTCGGCATCTATTGCTACCTGATCGCTGCTGGTTTTCCAATTGATCACGCTGCCGGTTGAATTCGACGCCTCGCGGCGCGCCAAGATCATTCTTCAGCAGATGGGCATCATTCAGCCGGGCGAGCGAAGCCGTCGGCGTGAACAAAGTGCTGAACGCTGCCGCCTGACCTACGTGGCCGCGTTCATCGCGACCGCTCGGCAACCTGCTCTGGCTCCTTTCGGTGCGCGATCGGCGTAATGCGATGCCCCGGCTTCGTCGCCCTGCCCGCCCCCCGCCGCCTAACCGATTTGTTATCGTCGGGTGCCCCGGCGCGTGCTAAACGTAGCCGGGAGCGCGATGGATCAACCGCGAACCGACGAAGACCAGCCGCTCGTCGCGCGCGCCCAATCGGGTGATGCCGCGGCCTTCGATCGAGCTTGTCGTGAAATATTCGCCGCGCCTTTACGGCCTGGTCTACAACATGACCTCGAACCACGAGGACACGAACGACATGCTCCAGGATGTCTTCGCCAAGGCGTATCGCGCGATCAAGGGCTTCCGCGGCAAATCGTCAGTTCTACACCTGGATCCACACCATCGCGGTCAACATGACGCTGAATTTCCTCAAAAAGCGCGGCCGCCGTTATCACCTCAGCCTCGACGACGTCGACGCGAGCATTCAGAACGACAAGGAGTTCATCGAGCTGACCTCGACGAGCAGTCCGGTGCGGGAAGCCGACCTCTCCGAGCTGCAGCGAAAGATTGAACGAGGCTATGATGAAGCTGTCTGATGAACACAGGGCCGTCGTCACCATGTTTCATATTCAAGGGATGCCGCACGCAGAAATCAGCAAAATCCTTGGCGTTTCCGAGGGAACAGTGCGATCAAGGCTCTTCTACGCGAATCGCCAACTGCAGAATTATCTGGACGAATTCCGCAAAACCCCGTTGGTTAGACTCGCCGCCAGCATGGACAACTTCGACGATAACGAAATCGGAAAATTGCTTCGCTTGAAAAAGTTTGAGCAACCGCCTCCCGGTTACTTCGAAAATTTCCTCCACGAATTTCATCGCCGTCAGCGGGACGAGCTTCTGCGCCAGCCGTTGTGGAGCGTTCTCTGGCAGCGGTTTTCCGATTCTCTCTTCCGGTTGAACATTCCGTCGCTCACTTCCTATCCAGCCGCGATGGCGGCGCTCCTCGTCTGCGCGCGGCCGTCCTATCGCTCAAAATTTATCAGGCCCCTCAATCGATCAATGTCGCGGCCAGCGATCGTGCAGTCGTAAGCCGCCCGCAAATCTGATGGAGAACTGGAACCCTGGCTCGCCCGCCACACTCGCGAGTTTTCGCGGATTGGAAACGCCGCTTTGTAGCCGTCAACAAGTCAATGAAAGCGCCCACACTACACGGGCCGCGGCGCCTCCGCGCTACGTGCTCGACCGTCTTCCCGTGAGAGTTAAGGAGCCGGCTTTCACCCTTTAGGGTTCGCCAGGCGCGCCCGATTTCGCTCTCGGAAGCGCTGAGATTCTTCGACTCGGTTGCGCGATCGTTCTCCCCTTCGCGCCGCTGACTCTTTCGGCCCAGACGACACGGCTGATCGATCAGCCGGGAAGTCAAATCGCTTCGAGCGCTGGGCGGCCAGTGCGGTTGTAAAAGATTCATGCGGTCGATCAACACAGCGAACTTTCCGGCACGGGATTTTGGTGGATCCGGCAGGGACGAGCAATACGTAACTGAACGAAGTACAA
>ERZ1370068.3707-contig-2808_pt1 | contig 19245 bp, 36 predicted proteins | sample MGYA00561227_ERZ1370068 | MGnify/ENA primary metagenome ERZ1370068 (study PRJEB38410, sample SAMEA6850437) | metagenome | study: Metagenomic assessment of the ecological functions of the soil: analysis of the soil microbiota associated with the...
TTACAAACTCCTTGTCCTCATAAAGACTCCGAACAAATGATCTGATGCTATCTTCGTAGTCCATATGGTGACCTGCCCCCTATAAACCAGGTCGGGTCTGGAGTTAGGATTCCAGCCGACGAAAGGAGGGGGCATGGCACGAACACGGTATACGGCGGAAGAGATCATCTGCCATCTACGGACCGTTGAGATTGAGGCGGGCAAGGGTATCGGGATCGCAGACGCCTGCCGGAAGCTCGGCATCACCGAGCAGAGTTGCGGGATGAGTTGCTGAACGGAGAACTCTTCTATACGCTGCACGAAGCCCAAGTCCTCGTCGAGCGCTGGCGCCGTCAGTACAACACGCAACGCCCGCATAGTGCGCTGGGGTATCGGCCACCTGCCCCAGAGACCCGCACCTTCGCGCCGGTCAGCGTGTCGGCGTGAACGAACTTGAACGGTGGCCTAACAACTGGGGGCAGGTCAGATCCATGCGTGGTATTTTACAGCAACGGCCTCTAGTCTCACAGGAGACATGTCGTGTGCTGTGCCCCTTGGAGAGCCCCAGGTTGCGTGGGTGGCTCTGTGCACCATTGGATATCTGTCCCGACTGAGGAAAGCGGGCGTTGTCGGTAGAAGTTGCCTGAGGGAAAGGCTAGGCCGTCTGTGGGGATCTCCCAATCGTTCAGCGTTCGATGAAGAATTCTTCACGATCCGTTCATGGTTCGATCATGTGACGAAGCTACACTGACACCAACGGCTGAGGATGCAGTGACGTGCTGAAGCCAAGAGCACATGGCGTTGAACCCATAGCCAGGAGGCTAAATTATGGAAAGGAGACTGGAGTCAAGAGAACCAATGCTCAAGGCGAACATTGAAGTCAAACCCAATGACAACGGAGACCGGTGGCGTGTCGAAACCTGCTCCGCCTATATCGATAATAAGGACCTCATGCTTCTGCGTTCCGGAGAGCTCTTTCCCACCAAAGATGCGGGCATAATGGAAATGAAGGGTCGCGTTATGGCGTGGTTAAAGGAAAAGGGACGGACGGAGACGGAAGAGAAGGTGGAATTCCGAGTCTCCTGATTTGGTGGTGGGTCTATGACGGCGGATCATTGTCGAGGTACGGGGTGCGACGACTGCGATACAACGCGTAGGGGCTGTGGTCGAGTCATTAGCGAACAATCAGACAGCATGTGTGCCCGCCTTCTAGCCCTTCCTGCACCGTATCACCCGGCGCATACTTCTGATCCCACCAGCTCCAGCCCTGCTTGACCTCTCACGAAGGACGGTTATCTTATACTTGAGCGGAGGCCTCGGTGAGAGGAACATTCACAGACGCTGAGGTCAAGTGCAGGGGTGGTGTGCAGGCCCATTGACGAGTGGGAAGCCTAAAGCTCCTCCAAGACCTCCACAATAAGAACAAAAGCTCTCCAGACCCTCCTCCCGCTTCGTTGTGTGTCTCGTCCTCTTCCTCGCGAACCTTTCCATTGATAAACTTCCTACAAATGGTGTGTGGTGTTTATGAGACCTATGGGTTGTGGTGTTCTATCTGTGAAGGGCTGCATGTAAGGATGGAGGGTTGAGATGCACGCCACGATCCGACTGATGCACCGAGCCGGGTAGCGGCTGGCGAGCGAGGATCGCCTGCAACGCAAGTGTTCGCCTAGGAGCGGCCCCTGCCGCTGGTTATCCCGGTGGACGACGGATCAGAGATCTCGTCGAGTGGAGCCTGCAGGCCTCAATCGAAGCACCCGCACCGACCGCGCCTCGACCTCGTACCGTTCGCCGCCTTTCAGCACCGTCACGTACTTCGGGGACACTCCCTTCGCATCTGTGTCCAGGAGCTGGTGCCACCGAACTCCCCGTTTGTGCGCCGGCAATGTGAAGGGAGAGGTGTATCGAGCGCATTCAGGAGAATCAGCAAGGTGTCATCCACAATCGCCCGGCCCCTCTTATCGGTCTCCATCATGGCATCACCGGCGAGACGAAGCATGAGGGAGCGGACAGAGCCACTGTTCCAATCCTCGTCAGTCATTGCCTGCCCATCAGGTCGGAACCATGAGATGTCCTTGACCTCCGATCCATGGATCCTGCGTCCTTGAAAAAGCGCCGACGCCTGAGAACCGGGTGGTTCTTCCGCAGGCCAACGAGACGTTGCGTGAATACCATCAACTCACGGGCCGCACGGTCCAGTTTCCAGTCGTACCAACTGAGCTCATTGTCTTGGCAGTACGCATTGTTGTTGCCCTGCTGCGTCCGGCCGATCTCGTCGCCCCCGCAGATCATTGGGACACCCTGCGAGAGCAGGAGCAATGCCAGGCAGTTCCGCTTCTGCCGCTCTCTGAGCTCGTTGATGGCAGGATCGGCGGTCGGCCCCTCGACGCCGCCATTCCAGCTCAGGTTGTCGTCCGTTCCGTCACAGTTGTTTTCACCATTCGCTTCGTTGTGCTTGTGGTCGTACGAGACGAGATCGTGGAGTGTGAATCCATCGTGCGCCGTGACGAAATTGACGCTCGCAAAGGGGCGCCGCCCGCTCATACTGTAGAGGTCGCTGCTCCCGGTCAGCCGGTACCCCAACTCCGCCACCTGGCCTCCATCACCTTTCACGTACCGCCGGATGGTGTCCCGGTATTTGCCGTTCCACTCGGCCCAGCCGACCGGAAAGTTACCGACCTGATAGCCGCCTTCGCCCACGTCCCAGGGCTCTGCGATCAGCTTGACCTGGGACAGGGTGGGATCCTGGTGGAGGATGTCGAAAAAAGCGCTCAGCCGGTCGACCGCATGCACTTCTCGCGCGAGCGCGGAGGCGAGATCGAAACGAAATCCGTCCACATGCATCTCCGTCACCCAATAACGCAGACTATCCATAATGAGTTGCAGGGTCCGGGGATGCGTGACGTTGAGCGTGTTCCCACAACCCGTATAGTCCGTGTAATAGCGTTTGTTGTCCGCCACCAGCCGGTAATAGGTGGCATTGTCGACCCTCGAAACGACAGGGTGGGACCGAGGTGATTTCCTTCCGCCGTATGGTTGTAGACCACGTCCAGGATGACTTCGACTCCCGCGCTGTGGAGGGTTTTGACCATGCTCTTGAATTCCCGTATGTGGCGGCCTCGAACCGGCGATGTGGCGTAGCCACTATCGGGGGCAAGAAAGCCGATGGTGTTGTAGCCCCAGTAGTTTGTGAGGCCGCGATCGTACAGGTGTTTGTCGCGAGACGAAATGCTGGACGGGTAGCAACTCAAGGGCGGTCACCCCCAGAGCAAGCAAATGGTCGATCACGGCGGGCGTTGTGAGGGCGGAATAGGTTCCACGCATGGGCTCCGGGACGTCGGGGTGTCGGGCAGTGAAGCCCTTGACGTGCACTTCGTAGATGATCGTTTTGTCCCAGGCAGTCTTGAGCAGCTGATCTCCGCCCCAGGTGAACGCCTGATCGACGACGACACACTTAGGCATATTGCCGGCGTTGTCCTGGGTGTTGAATGAGAGATCGGCCTTGGGATCCCCGATTGTGTAGCCAAACATGGCGTCGGACCACTGGATCGTGCCGACAATGGATTTGGCATATGGGTCGATCAAGAGGTTGTTCGGATTAAAGCGGTGCCCGGCTTCCGGCTCATAAGGCCCCTGGATGCGGTAGCCATAATGCTGTCCGGGCCGTACCTCCGGCAGGTACACGTGCCAGACCTGATCGGTTTGCTCCTCCACTCGAATGCGCGCCGAGTCTCTGTCGGAGTCGGGTCCGTCGAACAGGCAGAGTTCCACAGCCGTGGCATTCTCGGAAAAGATGGCGAAGTTGACTCCCTCGCCATCCCATGTGGCTCCCAATGGATAGGGGTTCCAGGCCAAGTTCTCACTTCTCTTCCCTCCGTATTTGCGTATTGGTCGTGAAGTATAACAGCTTACCTGCAGTTTGTACCTTCATCACTTTAGGATAGCCCGCTAGGAGTGCTTACAGGATTTCCGCGCCGCTTTAGTGGTGCGGATCACGCAGGCCCACGTCTCAGTAACACGGGAGGCTACGGAGAGATGAATACGCCTCCGACTTTGCAGTAGACTGGCCACAGCAAACTTATTAGTCAAGTAGCTGGGAATCTCTCCAGCTTGAAATCAGGAGGCACACCAATGCGCAAGCGAATCATCGCCCAAACTCAAAAAGAAACCACATCTCCTGACCAGGATTGGTTGAATATAGAGGGGCTCGCGGAGGTGGAAATCACCTCAGAGGACCCCGCTCATCCAATTGAGTCCGCGTTGCTGCCCGGTCGAGCTTCAGGGTGGCGTGCCGCCGGGCCCGGCAAACAGACGATCCGGCTTCTCTTCAACCAACCGCAACGGCTGCGGCGGATCTGGATGAATTTCGTGGAGCCCAAAACTGAACGGACGCAAGAGTATGTGTTGCGTTGGTCGCCGGATAGCGGGCAGTCCTTCAGGGAAATCGTGCGGCAGCAGTGGAACTTCAGTCCCCAAGGCACAACGAGCGAGACGGAAGATCATCATGTCGAACTTCCGGCGGTCACGGTGCTCGAATTGAGCATCATTCCGGACATAAGTGGAGGGAATGCGCCAGCGTCGTTGGCGCAGTTGGCGGCTTGCCTCAACCTGTGCCACTCCGACCACCCAACCACGGTAATTCAGCTCAGTTCCGTGTGGAAATTCGATGCGGGTACCTGCTAGTGGTTTAGTGCCCGTCATTCAGGCAGACTGAAAAAGAGAGAAGCGATGATGGATCTGGAGTATGACAGAGGCTGGCGAGTGGATCTTGGTGCGAACCCCATCGGTTTATCGGCCGTTCAGTTTCCGAGTGTGGGCCCCGCGTGCGAAGGCCGTCTCAGTGCATGTGTGCGATCCGAGGCGTAATCCTGTTCCGATGGAGCCGCGAGAGTTCGGCTACTTCGAGGTCACGATCGAGAGTGTTCGACCGGGCGACCGCTACCATTATATGAGTGGACGGCGAAAAGGTCGGCCAGATCCGGCTTCCCGATCCCAACCGGATGGCGTCCATCAGGCTTCTGCTGTGGTCGATCCCGATGTGTTCGGCTGGACGGATCAGGCATGGCGTGGACTTCCCGCTCAACAGACCTGATTATCTATGAACTCCATACCGGAACGTTTACGGCGACTGGAACGTTCGACGCGATCATTCCTTACCTGGAGTAACTCTTCAAGGAGAAAGTGGGTGTCACGGCCATCGAGTTGATGCCGGTGGCGCAATTCCCGGACGACGTAATTGGGGCTATGACGGGACGTACACTCTACGCGCCCCACTCTGCCTACGGTGGGCCGCAAGCAGGTTGAAGAGGGCTGGTCAATGCCTGCCATGCCGCAGGGCTTGCCGTCATTCTGGATGTCGTCTACAACCATCTTGGACCCGAAGGAAATTATCTGGCCGACTTCGGTCCCTACTTCACAGATCGCTACCGGACACCCTGGGGCGACGCGAGAGTGAACTACGACGGACCTGACAGCGACGAGGTCCGGCACTTTATTGTCGGCAATGCGCTCTACTGGGTCACCGAGTATCACGTGGACGCGCTCCGGTTGGACGCGATCCACGGAATCTACGATTTCAGCGCTACACACATCCTCTGGGAACTTACCGAGGCCGTGCACATTCAAGCCGCTCGACTGGGGCGACAGGTCTTCGTGGATCGCCGAGAGCGCCCTGAACGATGTGAGGGTGATCACGCCTCCCGAGCAGGGCGGATATGGACTCGACGCACAGTGGAACTGACGACTTTCACCATGCACTCCGGACGACGCTGACGGAGGAACGAGAAGGGTACTTTCAGGACTTCGAAGGGCTCGGGCACCTGGCGATCGCCAGTGCAGGACGGGTATGTGTATTCCGGACAGTATTCACGGTACCGCCGGAGCCGCCACGGCAATGCGTCGGAAAGAGCTGCCTCCGTCTCAACTTCGTCGTCTTCTCGCAAAATCACGACCAGGTCGGCAACCGGGCCTTCGGCGATCGACTGAGTACCAGGATTCCCTTCGAGGCGCTCAAGGTCGCGGCTGCGGCCGTCCTGCTGTCTCCCAACATTCCGTTGCTGTTCATGGGGGAAGAGTACGGCGAAACCGCCCCGTTCCTGTATTTTGTCGACCACGGCGATCCAGCCCTGGTCGAGGCGGTGCGGCGGGGGCGGCGGACGGAGTTCGCGTCGATTCACATGGAGCGAGGACATCCCGGATCCCCAGGACCCGGCCACATTCGAACGGTCGCGCATCCATCTCGGCAGTGCTGGGGACGCCTATCAGGCCGACATGCTGAGGTGGATCAAAGGATTGATCGATCTCAGGACGGCGATTCCCTCGTTAGGCGCCGGCGAGGAGAAGTCGGGACACCAAGTCTGGGCCTACGAGAGAGAGAACGTACTGGTACTCCATCGCTGGGCAGAACAAGGGCCGGAAGCCTTGCTGGTCTTGAGTTTCAACAGCGAGACGAACCTCGGTTATGCGCTATGGGAGCCGGTTGGAAGGGTGGAGTCTCCGATTGGACTCGTCTGCACGAGATTTCGGGGGAAACGGTCAGGAGCGTATTGCACGAGAGCTTGCCATTCCGTCAGAGGCCATTGCCATGCCCATCCCGGGGTACACGGTCGCATTATTTCTGGAGATGGCGTGACCAGTCGGTAACAATGCGATCCCGGGACGCGTCACGAGGCGTGGAGATCATGGTGAGTCTGCTCAACAAGAGAACCAGCACCAGATCGAGGGTGTTGCAAACCTCCTGAGGTCCAGTGACTCGCGAACCTCTTGGTCGAAGCTGCAGGTGGCTAGATTGAATCAAGGGAATAATGAAAAAGCCCGTCCAGCAAGGTCGCAGCGGTCTGATATCTTTGCAGTCGCGCAACTTGCGCTTCAGGCCTTACGTTTCACGCTTCATGAATTTCAAGAGCGATGCGAGAAGCGCCGCAGGAGGGCTTTCTACAACATCCTCAGCGTGAATCGGGAGCGTGTTGAACCTCATGGCTGACACTTCCTCAACCGGGCCCCCTCTTGCCGGCCGCCACGTACCGGCTGCAGTTCAACCGGTCTTTTTCCGTTCAAGGCGGCGACTGGGATCGTTCCCTACCTGCATGCCTTGGGGGTGACGGACTGTTATACCTCGTCCTATCTGAAAGCGGTGCCGGAAGCATGCACGGCTATGACGTCGTGGATCCCACCGTCCTGAATCCGGAACTCGGAACCGACGAAGAGTACCGCGAGTTCATCCGGACACTTCAAGCCCATGACATGGGTCACGTCCTCGATGTGGTGCCGAACCACATGGGCATCGGACAATCGGCCAACGCATGGTGGCTGGATGTGCTGGAGAACGGCCTCAGTTCCAGCTTTGCTCACATATTCGATATCGACTGGCATCCGGTCAAACGAGAATCTGGAGAACAAGATTCTGCTGCCGATCCTCGGCGATCACTACGGAACCGTCCTGAGAATCAGGAGATCATGCTTGTGCATGAGGAGGGCGGTTCTCCATCCGATACTACGACCATCGCCTCCCTGTCGCCCCCAAGTCGTCGGTCGTGATCCCCAACCATCGCCTCGACGACTTGCTCGCCCAGGTGGGACCTCTTCCTCGCCGGTACAGGAATGGCAAAGCATTATCACGGCCCTCCGGAACCTTCCCTCACGCACGGAAACCGATCCCCAGCGTGTGGAGGAGCTGAACCGGAAAAAGGCGAACATCTTCGGCAGCGGCTGGCCACAGTTAGTCCGGGAGAGTCCGGCCATTGCAGACTTTCTCGATAACGCAACATCCGGGTCTTTAACGGCACGAAAGGCGACCCGCGCAGTTTCAATTTGCTCGATGCCTCTGCTCAACGGCCAGGTGTATCGGCTGGCCTACTGGCGAGTGGCTTCGGAAGAAATCAATTACCGACGGTTCTTCGACATCAACGAGTTGGCCGCGATTCGGATGGAAGACGACGAGGTCATGAAAGAGTCACACGCCCTCGTGTTTCAGCTCCCAAAGAGGGTGTGTGACCGGTCTGCGCATCGATCAGTGTGGACGGACTGTTTGACCCGGGTCGCTATCTCCATCAGTGGCAAGCCTGGGCGCAACGCGAGTTACTCCGGCCCCTGTTCCTCGTGGTCGAGAAGATTCTTGGCAAGGACGAACCGCTGCGAAACCTGGCCTGTCTCCGGCACGACAGGATACGACTCTTGAACCTGGTCAACGGACTGTTCGTGGACGGCGCGCACGAGCAGACGATGGACGACGTGTATGCCCGGTTCATCGGACGCCGCATCTCGTTCGACGAGCTGGTCGCGAGTCGAAGAAATTGATCATGCATGCCTCCATGGTCAGCGAAATCAATGTCCCCGGGCAACAGTTGAATCTCCTCTCCGAGCATGATCGCCGGTCGCGGGACTTCACGCTGAACAGCCTCACAAACGCGATTCGCGAGATCATCGCCTGTTTTCCGGTTTACCGGACCTATGTCACGGATGGTCCAGAGCCTTTGCTGGATCGCGAGCATGCCTACATCCGGTTCTGGCCGTGGCCAGGGCCAAGCGAAGAAACCCGGCGCTCAGCGGGCTGGTGTACGACTTTGTTCGGTCCGTGCTGCTGAAGGAATGGGATGAACGGACCCAGCGGGATCGTCGGGACCAGCTCCGGTTCGTGATGGAGTTCCAGCAGATGACCAGCCCCGTGACCGCGAAAGGGATCGAAGACACGGCCCGTTACATCTACAACCGGCTGGTGTCGTCAAATGAAGTAGGGGGATCCCCTCGTCAGCATTCGGCGTGCCGCTTGCCACCTTCCACAAACGCATGCGGAGCGCCAAGCCTTCTGGCCGTCCTCTCTCTCGGCCACGTCCACGCACGACACCAAACGGAGCGAGGATGCGCGGGCACGCATCAACGTGCTTTCCGAATATCCTCGGGAGTGGAAGGCGCATGTGACCGGCTGGGCCAAGCTCAACAGGAAGCACAAGGCCGACGTGGAAGGGCAACTTGATTCCGGACCGGAACGAGGACATCTCCCCTCTACCAAACGCTCGTCGGAATCTGGCCCCCTGACGCGCGCTCGACGACGTGCAATACCGGGCGTTCTGCGACCGGATCCAGGACTACATGAGCAACGGCGCTGAGAGAAGCGAAGGTTCAGCACAAGCTGGATCAATCAGGACCAGGCCTACGAAGGGCGGTGCGGCAATTTGTCGAGTCGGTCCCTCGATCGGACCAATCCAAACCCCGCAATCCCTTCTTGACGACTTCCTCCCGTTTCACGAGCGGATCGCCCATGCCGGCATGTGGAATTCGCTCGCTCAGGTCGTGCTGAAGATCACGGCTCCCGGCATTCCTGATTTCTATCAGGGCTCCGAACTGTGGGATTTCAGCGTCGTGGATCCGGATAACCGTCGCCCGGTCGACCATACGATGCGGGCATCCATGCTGGCCGACCTGCAACGCGCCCGCGCGGAGTGCGGGACGGAGCTTCGACGGCTGACCTGTACCCTCCTCGAGCATCCCATGGACGGGAGAATCAAGTTGTACACGACGATGATGGCCCTGAACTTCGACGCGCCAATCGCGCGCTCTTTCAGAACGGAGAGTACATACCTCTGAAAAGTGATGGCGCCAAGAAGGACCGTGTTTGCGCCTTCGCGCGTCTTCACGGAGAACAGGCGACCGTCACCGTCGTGCCCCGTCTCGTGGCCTCATTCATGGGCGACCCGAGAAAACGCTCCCGGTCGGGCCGGATACATGGGGACACCTGGATCATCGTGCCGTCCTGGCGGGCTTGCGTTCCCGTGCACCGGCATCTTCACGGGAGAGACGTTGTCGTCTCCAGAATGCGGGGAATCCCAGGTGTCGTCAGTGGCGGAAGTGTTGAAGAATATCCTGTCGCCCTGTTGGAGCGCCTCGCATGAATCGGACGAGATCGACGAGCCTCCGCCCGTTTCGCCCCGTGAGTTGCATGGATCTCCATGAGCAGTAGCCGACTTCTTGAAACGCTCAAGCGATACCCGTGGGTAGGAAGGTAGGGGGTGACAACATAGCCACTCTAAGAGGCCAAGCGCGTGAGACGGGCCGCCGTGACTCCTCGAAAGGGCCCGTTCGGTGATCCCCAGGCTCCGACTCACTCGGAACGACGGTCTGGCCTTGCTCAGGGCGACCTCGGCCTCACGCAGCTTGGCGAGGAGCTGTTCGACGGTATGACGAAGACGTGGCATGCCGCAGCCCTCCTTCGGCCCGACCTAACATACAGGGTGGACCAGTTCCCAAGGGGGCAGGTCACGAGGCCCGAAAGACAGCCCTTCTCTGTTCGTCTTTACCACCGCTTCCCCCCTGCGCGATTTGGAAAAAACCATCCATCTTCTCGCACCGTAGCCTGGCACGGCTCGACCGCAGTTATCAGCCGTCCGGACCAAGCCCTGGCGTGCATCCTGGCGCTCAGTAATGGTCTCCCTCTTTAGTAAGTGCTTACACTTTAGTATTGTTGGGGATACCATTTTGGTAGGATTGCGTAGACCGAATACGTATGTAGAATTGCGTGCCTCGACCAAGGAGGACGGCCAATGGAGCCACCTCCGTAATGACAGGACACGATCCCCTGCGGTGGGTGCGTGGCATCATCTCGGGAACAGGCGGGCCAGTAAAGCCGTTGATTCGCTCCTGCCAGACTACTACTCTGTCGATGGCAATTGGGATTATAAGCAAACACGGTTGCGCCAATGGCCCTGTCGCCTGGTCTGCGCGTCGTGAATAATGGTGGAGGAAGCACCCGTTTCTCTCGATGGCGCAGAAACGGGCACTGAATATCCACGTCATGGGCTTGGATATCAGCGCCGATGAACTCGCCAAGGCGCCGGATGGCTGCTACGATACGACCGTCTGCGCGGACATTACTCAGGCGACAGCCTGGCTGATGTGGTGCTCTGTCAAGCGGTCTTAGAACATGTCCGTGATGTGGAAGCCGCACTGAAATCCATTGTGAGTCTGCTGCTGGAAGCCTGGCGGGGTGGCTGTACTGTTTGTCCTCATTTGCAATGCGGTGTTTGCGAGGCTGAATCTGCTGCTGCCCGAAGTCCTCAAACGCTGGCTGTTGTTTACGATCTATCCGGAACGGCAGACGGAGATTGGCAGGTTCGTGAGCTACTATGACCGCTGTACGCCGGGGACTTCACGCGATTAGCTCAGCACGCCAGGGCGCTGCGTGGTCGATTGTCGCTGCTATTATATGAGCGCCTATCGACGTGGTGTATTGCCGCTCATTTGCCTCTAGCGAGCCTGGATAGTGACGTTCGCAATGGTCCGGCAGCAAGCGGCGCGGAGAGACGTTCGCCTGTACGTTGAGGAAACGGATGCCATGGTTGATGATCTCGGCGGCGTAGGGTGCTTTCAATGAATATGATGAAGTGCAGGTCGGCGCAGGACTCGGACTCCTGTTGCCTGGACACTGGATGGACGGTCACGGCGGCGGGGTAGCTGGGTCGTGCAGCGGGAGTTCCAGCGGGGAGGATGTACAAGGGACATGGCGGACCTGAGAGGGCGGTGATCGACACCGAGCTTCGCTTTGCGAAGTATCTTCGATCAGATGGCCTGCCTTCCTGCATCCGTGCGCAGCTGACACCGGCCCGTGGTCTCCGTCCTCAGTGGCGACACTATCGGAAGTCCTGCACAACACCCGCGCCGCAGGCGCATCCGCCTCAGCGGCATCGACCGTCCAGCGGAAGGCCCGAAGCGCCCTCGGCAACCGAGGCGAAGCAGGCTGCGTCAGCGTTAGTCTTCGGAGGAGATGTCGTCCTCCAGACCCGCGGCCGGGACAAGTAGCGGGCGCACCGCTCGCCGACGTGTTCCTGCTCATTGGCGCCAACGTCAATCACACCCTGGTCAAAGACGGCTGGTGCTGGTGGTATCGGAAGTATGCGCCGGGGGATACGGTGCTGGAAGGGTTAGGAGACAGGAAGCCGAGGACGCGAAGAAAGGCTTGTGGGCTGATCCGTCACCCATCCCACCGTGGGTCTATCGCAAAGCAAGATGTTGGCCTTTGATGCTCAGTACGTTACGCCTAGTTTGCGAATCCTGCAATTCACGCATTGAGATGTGGTGATAAACGGCTAGTTTGTCGCGGCAGGAGCGACAGGGGAAGTAGCTGGAAGCTTCTGCCGGATGCGTGTGAGATACGTGGATATAGAATGCTCCGGCACATCCTGAAGACTGAGGTTCTTTAGATTATCCCAGAACGAAAGCACTGATAGGGTTTCAGCCTTATGTTCTGCATAAAAGTGGTAGTTCGACCCGTTCTCAAGCACGACTTCTGGGCCGAAGTGTTGATACGGACCTTCATCTAAGACAGCAAACAATTCAAAAGGCGGCAGCAACGGCACTGGGTCTTTGTCGTTCACATAACGCAGTAACGGCAGGGTGCGATATTTGCGGACCCCGTCGCGGTTCGTGACTTTCGGCTGGCCGAAGGTCATTGCCTGTCCGAGCTTGAATCCATCCTCCTTCAGCAACATGAGGACGATGACTGCGGCAGCGCCCCATAACTGTGTCCAGTGACTCGGGTTTCATAATCCGTTTTCAGAAGCGGCTTCGCGAACTGATACACCTGAAGCGCCGCGTCCGCAAATCCCTTATGGAGCGGGATCTGCAATCGGGACTCCACGACCTTATTGTAGTCCACATCCGATCTTATGTTGATTAGGTTCGAGGTGCCGCGAACTACAATCCACTGCACACGCTTGACGATCATCCAGCTCCACATACGCTTTTATTCCAGATGAGAGGAGAACTGATACTGATGCGCACCCCCTGCCACTCTGCTGCTGAATGGTTGCTTCCTGTTCGTACGCAAGTGCGGCCCGCTGTGCATATTGAAGCGCCTGGGTGAAGTCCGGCGGCATTGGAGGCAAGGAGGTAGTTGGCTTCTTTCCGCAAGAAGAAACGCTTGCAAGCACCAGCGCCAAAACGCTCAGCACCAAGGTATACCGAACGGCAAAAGCTCTAGCCGTGGGTATCCTCCGAGTTGCCTCCTTCCATGAGGTGGAGATTATCATAAGTTATAGAAAACACTTGATCGCAGGAGAAGTCAAGAGCCGGGGTGGGGGAAGGGCTAGAGTACGAAGCGAGAGAGGAGGCGGAAAGGCTTGTTGGCTGGCGCTCCGCAGCCGGCGCCGCCGTGGGAGTGGCGGAAGAAGTAGGCGGAAGCAACGGCACGGTGCGCTGGAAACGCAAAAGAAAGTATACCCCCGCATTTGCCAGGTGGTCGCGTTCCTCCGTGTGCAGTAGGATCAACCCTTAGTTCACAAAGGAAGGCCTAGCGTATGGGGAACAAGGACAAGGAGACAAGGGAAAGAGCGTTTAGAGACAGGAATGAAGCGCTGACAGAATGGACTTGCCACTACTGTCCAGAAGTGGCAACCACAATCCGTCAAGGTGCTGCAGTGTGTTGGCAGCATGCAATATCCCTTCGAGGGGTCGGGTGGGCGTAGGCGCATAGCCGCTAGAGAGGATGCCCTTCGCTTATATGAGTCTGCCTGGCTCTTCCGCACGGGATATTCCCCACCAAAGCTGCATGGATTTCTCGTGTTCTCGGCAGTACGTTATATTTAAAATCAGAATCTGGGAGGTGGCTGAATGGTGCGATGCCATAGACCAGATCGTGTCAGACTTCCTCACGGGAGAACCCCAGGTTGTGGGCAACGGCAGGCCTGGACGCGGCATTGTCCCTGTTGTGGACGCTGGTTGGAGAAGCAGGATCCTCTCGCACCGTGGGTTTGTTCTTGCGGATGGCTGAGTGGATAAGCGCACAGTCAGTAAGCGGAGGGGAGCATCTCTCAGCTTAGAAGCAGGACAATCACACCGAAAGGCGGATCGTGAGACGCGACGTTATTTGTGCTGCATCCAGATTATTCGCGCAAGTATAGCAATGCCACGCCCCCACGGGTTTACGAAAGAGACGGAGGGCTGACGATGGACGGGGATACACTGGTGCGACTCCACGAGCTACTCACCGACATCGACGCGGGCAGGAGCCCGCTCACGAAGCAGGACATCATCGGCGCGCTCAGGCTGGCGATGGCGGCAGACGAAGCCGGATACGCGGGGGACGTCGTCAACTGGTCGGTGATCCTCGCGACCCTAGAGGCGCGGCTGACGAAGCAGGAGGGCTGACCGATGGAGTCGTTCGAAGAGATTCAACAGAAGGAATTCGCGCATCTCACGAGTGACATCGGCACGCTGGGGCGGCGCTTGGTCGAGTTGGGTTGGAGCCGAGAACAGGTACTCGCCTATGTGACACAACTATTCAATGAGCCGACGGAGGCCGCGTCTGACGATAAAAACTCTAGCCGCAAGGAGGACTGAACCATGGACCTCGTACTCGTGCCAAAGCTCCTCTTCGGGATCACGGCTGTCATCGTCGCCGTGGTGCTCCTCGTCCTGAAAGGGAAATCATGATCGCGGCCATTGACGCGAGGAAATCCACCGCCGAGACCGGCATAAACGACGAGGACACGTCCGTCCCCGCCAGCGTGCGCACGTGCCCGCCACTGCCACAAAGCCCACTCCATAGAGGGACTGATAGAGGGAATCGGCTGTTTCTTCCTGCCAGCCGCTTGGTTTAAATCTGTAATGGTTTGAATAGCTTGCATGGTGCCGAGGGACAGAATTGAACTGTCGACACCAGCCTTTTCAGGGCTGTGCTCTACCAACTGAGCTACCTCGGCACGGTTTGCGGCAAGAAGAGCGAGGCACTGTTACAGGATCGTCCAAGAAAAATCAAGCTGCCGGTCATCCATGCGCTGGGATAGCCCTCAACGGAGGCTGTGGCGGAGAGGGAGGGATTTGAACCCTCGGTAGAGGTTTGCCCCTACGACGGTTTAGCAAACCGTTGCCTTCGGCCACTCGGCCACCTCTCCGTATCAGTCTTATCAAGTAATTACGTGGGCGGGTTCGATCCTGCTGAGCGTTTTGTGCCCGATTATGTGACGCGGCAGTATGCCTGCGACCCGGTAAGGGCGTCAAGCCATCCAGCGCTTCCACTGCCGATCGCAAATGCTGCGGGCGAGAGATGGGCATACCGGAGCGTCATGCGGAAGTCGCTGTGTCCAAGCACTTCCTTCACCCTGAGCGAGCGCCCGCGCATCACGAGAGTGACTCGCCGCGGTATGCCGGAGATCGTGAGAGCGACGGTGGAGAATCCCGGCGCGTTTGCAAGCGGACTCAAAGGCGGTGCGCATCTGTCCCCAGGCGCTGGCCGTCGCGGGCCTTGAAGGAGCGGGCCGACACGCTGGGCGGGGAGTGGGGCTAGGTCCGTGAGCACCTCGACACGAGACGCGATTGAGCGGCACACCGCGCGGCTTTCCATTTTCGTGTGATGCAGTTCCGCGCAGGCGTTGAGTCCATAGTCACTCGTCAGATCCGACGTGTTCCCAGGTCAGCGTCAGGATCCTCCGCGCTCGCGCATGCCGGTATTGACCGCGAGCACGACGATTGCGAGCAGGTGAGGGTTCTTGTGACGTAGCACAGGCCTCCAGGAGGCGAGGCAATTCCTCTTCACTCAAATACCGCTTCCGGCCTTCGGGCTTCTTGGTAGTTCCATAGCCGGTACACGCTCCAGATAGCCCCATTTCCTCGCCAGGTGCAGAGCATGCCGCAAGACGGACATTTCATTGCAGACGGTGTACGGGCTCACCTTCCCGATGCGGTCCGCTTCATATTGCGCAATGCGTTCCTCCGTGAGGTGACGAAGCGGTAGCGGTCGGCCCGAAATGGGGGAGCGAGGCGGTGGTGGAGAATCCGCGTGTCGTCCTTCACCGAGCGCTTGCCCTGGTCGGTTTTGTATTGGAGATAGCGCGTGGTGAGGGCGTCGAGGGAGATTTCAGGCCGTTGGGCGATGTCGCCCGATTGGATCGCCTGCATGCCGGTGATTCAAGGCCGCCGAGCGCGTCGGTTTCCGTGCGCCAGTCCGACGAGACTTTCCGTTCCCGCTTGCCGTTGACTGTGAGGTGTAGCCGGAGGCGACGTGCTTCACGCGCTTTCCGATAGGTCCAGTGCTTGCCCATTCACGCTTGATAATCTTTGCCATCCGGTCAGCCCTCCTCAGGATTTGTACTTAATAGAAACCTGGTCAATGTGACAGCTTTCGGTTGAGCCTGTGAGGATTATAACATCCGCAGGGGTGTAGTTACATTTCCAATCGAGGTACCCATCATGAATCCCTGGCGTCCTCGTCACCATCATGATCCATTCATACGAGACACGTTGATCATACTGGCGCCGCTCGCCCTGACGCTTGCGGCGATTCTGTGGTTCGTCGTTGATCCGCCGTGCGCTTCGCTTCTCCTATTGAGTGGCTGTGAGTTCCTGTGTCAGCGCCACGGTAGCCACCACGGGCCCTGGACCACGCTAGAATTTCTGCGATCCGGTCACAATTGCTCAGATTCCTAGATCGGAGAGGTATCATTCCATCTCTACGTGTCCCTCTATTCGAAGGCGCTCATGAGTCCTCAATTCAAAATCATCGGTATCATCTCGTGTAGTGTCGCGCTGTGCCTGAGTCTGGCCAATGCCACGCAGGCGGCAGAGAGTATGAAACCCGACCCCTGCGCTGATCGGAAAGCGGCCAACCTTAATGTCGTGAAGTGCAAGAAAGAAACCCGGCACGGCATCCGAGACCATCAAGGGCGAAGTGTTGCGCTTTGAGCGCAACCAACGTTTTGGTCCAGCGGTTTGACGGGAAGAAAGTCCGGTTGCATATCGACCGGACACTCGGATGACTGAATTCATTGGTCCGAGGAGATCGTATTGAGGCGAACGTAGGTGAACGATCAAGAGCACGTGCTGTCGATTCGCTCGACTCCCCTGAGCGGGAAGCCGGGCCGTACGTCTGGACGCATCCCTCTAGCTTCATCATTTCTCTGCTCGTCCACTCAGGCGGATAGTCTTCGCCATCGCGCAGCTCCCACTCGGTGAAGGGGTTACGCCGCCTTCGCCTTTGAAGTGTTGCTCAACAAATGCCGAATCAACCCCGCGGCGCTCGTGCCCCGTTTGCGTTCGGCGTCGAGCTTGGCTTTTCAGCGCGAGCGGGGACCGTTATGTTCATGCGGTGCATTTTCATAAATACACCTCCTGGTAGGCTGATATCAAGTACATCATAGGATGTAATCGTGTGTCAAGGTGTGTTCTCGTGCTGTCTGGCGCTTTTGCTACAGTGCCGCCCATGTCGAAAGGAACGCTGACGCGCCTGGTGTTTGGAATTTCCGCGACGTACCTCGCTATGCGATCGTCAAGGCCAAGATTGGGGCCGCGCTCGAAGGACAATCGTGTCAAAGGCTATCTAATCGGCCTCGTTGAAGCCCACTGGCAAGAGCCTTGGAGAAGAAGGGCCTCCTGCCGAAGGGGAAGTAATCGCAGTGTGAGCGACCGGTGGCGACGTGTTTCACTTGCATTATCAGTTACGGGCTCCTTCTCCTCGTCAGTCCTGGTCGCGCTCTATTTCACCCGGCATCATTAAACCCTCCACGGAGTCTGCTCAAGAAGTTCTCTTCACCTACGCTCGGCCCTGGCCTTCTCACGGTCTGCCCTCACAAGTCTTACGTATTTCGAGCTGGCTATCTCGCCAGTTCCCCAGAGTGCTTCATAATGATAAGGGTGTACATAATTATTGAATTCGGAGTCCTATGGCCAACCTACTGGTTTACGCTACGGCCTTACAAGCGAAGTGGGGACAGCGAGGAGATCCGCCCCCACACTGTGAACATCTCAGCCAAGTAGCCTCCCTCGTGGTACTCAGTAAGGATGGCTATGTGACGAGCACGTATCACTGCCGCGAATGTGGGGAGGCCATTGTTCGAACCTATAAGGTCCCCAACCTTCTCCGGGATGCCCCCGATCCACGGATTCTGTAAGCCTCGAAGGCGTTTCTCCACTCTTACCGTTAAGCCCACGCTGCCGTCGCTCGGTCCTCCCCTGCTTAATCAGTCTAGAAGTGAGCAAAAGCAGACAGCCATTTTGATGGGGCTGGCTCATCATGTCGTATCAATGACCACTCTGAAGGGAGTCCATCATGGATAAGGGTGCTGACAAATGAACCCGAGGCTCACGCGATCGACCATGCGACAAGAAGTCCAGGATTTCCGGCATGCCTGCAATACTCTCGTTCGTTTCACGCAGGACCATACGAGCTCTGGCCGACAAAGAGCGTAACCTCATCGTCATGGTCGTCCGATCGCTAGAACAAACCCTCGCGTCATCATCTTCCCCCGCCTTCCGAGACCGACGTGCCCTTGGCCGTCGACTTATCAACAATATCCCTGATTGAGAAGCCATGGAACCACATCTACCGTCAGAGATTGAGGAATTCATGCGCGTCTGTCCACGTCCTGATACAATATCTGACCGACGAGGAGTGTGAACAAATGGCATGCATTCTATACTTCGTCAGACAAAAGACCGTCCGTCCCTATGATGATAGATAACTTGGCCGCCTCTATGGCATTCTCCAAACTTTTTTCTATCGACTGACCCGCTACCAGCTCACCTCCTCGAGCTAATGCAGGGAGCTGGGGATATTCCGACACCGTCGTTGCCGATTAACTGTTAGTCTATGAGCCATGCCGTTGCGAGGCCCATAGAAATTCAGGGAGCTTGCGCGCCTGTGAAAAACTCGCGCTCAATTTGCACATACAGTCAATGGCCTGAGGAGGTTGCCATGACACGACCAAGACATATCCTGAGTTCTCTCACGCCTGCTGCCATCGCGCTAATACTCACATTGTCGGGTTGCGGCCTCACCGGGACGACCACTGACTTTTTCTCTTCGACGTCAGGGAGGTCTTGGTTTACGGAAGACGGGCTGGTCAAGGCGCGGACCACAGGGTCGATGCCTTCATGACGTTCAACTTCGAAAACCTTAAGCAGGATATGGCGCAGGGACACTGGTGAATATCTTGCGTCACTGAGTACATTGATGGGAGATCCCTCAGGATCGCCGAAGCCTCGTTTTCGCCCATGCTCAGTCTCGCTACCCATTTGTCATGGAACATCAGAGCAGTCCCGGAGGTCATTGCGCTGCTCAGTGGAGAAGCCGATAACCACGGCGCTCCGTTGACCGCAGAACTATCTGAGCCGGGATAGAGCGAACCGCGCCAAGTACTACCGATGCTCCCATTTCGACGTTTTCCGAGGAGGAATTTATGGCTTTTAGAGGAAAAAGAAAGATAAGGACTGGAGGATCGTGCCAAGACCAGAGTGGTTGTAAAGCGGGACCAATTAGGCACTGAGGGATGTCCAGAAGAAACCGAC
>ERZ1370068.3954-contig-305_pt1 | contig 19245 bp, 32 predicted proteins | sample MGYA00561227_ERZ1370068 | MGnify/ENA primary metagenome ERZ1370068 (study PRJEB38410, sample SAMEA6850437) | metagenome | study: Metagenomic assessment of the ecological functions of the soil: analysis of the soil microbiota associated with the...
AAGATGGTGATCCTGAACGTGGATCATCCGGACATCGTGGAATACATCAAGTGCAAGGCCGAGGAGGAGAAGAAGGCCTGGGCTCTGATCGACGTGGGCTACGACCCGTCGCTCAACGGGCCGGCGTACTCCTCGATCTTCTTCCAGAACTCGAACAACTCGGTGCGCGTTCCCGACGAGTTCATGCAGGCGGTCGAGAAGGACGGCGAGTGGACGACCAAAGCCGTCACCACGGGCCAGCCGGTCGAGCACCTACCGCGCGCGCGATCTCATGCAGATGATCTGCGACGCGCGCGCACCAGTGCGGCGATCCGGGCCTCCAGTTCGACACGACGATCAACGACTGGCACACCTGCCCGAACACGGCGCGGATCAACGCGTCGAACCCGTGCAGCGAGTACATGTTCCTCGACGACTCGGCGTGCAATCTCTCGTCGCTCAACCTCATGAAGTTCCTCGCGGACCGGACGGAACGTTCGAGGTCGACAAGTACAAGCACGGCGTCGCCACGATGATCACCGCGCAGGAGATCATCGTCGACAACGCCTCCTACCCCACCCCGGCGATCGAGCGGAACAGCCACGACTACCGCCCGCTGGGTCTCGGCTACGCGAACCTCGGCGCGCTCCTCATGTCCTGGGGCATCCCCTACGACAGCGAGCCGGGACGCGCGGTGGCCGGCGCCCTGACCGCGCTCATGCACGGCCACGCGTACGCGACCAGCGCCGGATCGCCGCGCGTGACGGGCCCGTTCCTGGGCTTCGAGAAGAACCGCGAGCCGATGCTTCGCGTCATTCGCAAGCACTCGCCCGCTGTCGACAAGGTCGAATCCCGCTACGTTCCCGAAGAGATCATGAGCGGCGACGCGCAGCACGTGGGAAGAGTGCTGCAACGCTCGGCGTCGAGCACGGATACCGGAACTCGCAGGTCACCGTGATCGCGCCCACCGGAACGATCGCCTTCATGATGGACTGCGACACCACCGGCATCGAGCCCGACATCGCTCTGGTGAAGTACAAGAAGCTCGCCGGCGGCGGAATGCTCAAGATCGTCAACCAGACGGTGCCTGAGGCGCTTCGGCGTCTCGGCTACGGGGAGGATGAGGTGACTCGGATCGTGCAGTTTGTGGACGAGCACGAGACGATCGAAGGAGCACCCGCGCTCAAGGACGAGCACCTCCCTGTATTTGACTGCGCGTTCAAGCCCAAGAACGGCGTGCGCACCATTCACCACATGGGCCACATCCGGATGATGGAGGCTGTCCAGCCGTTCGTCTCGGGCGCGATCTCGAAGACGGTCAACATGCCGGAAGACGGCGACCGCGACGGAGATCGCCGAGGCGTACATGGAGGCCTGGAAGGGCGGTCTCAAGGCGATCGCGATCTACCGCGACGGCTCCAAGCGGAGCCAGCCGCTCTCGACGAGCAAGGAAGACCGCGGCGCGAAGGCCGGCGCGGGCCAGAAGGGCGCCCTGGTCGCCGAAGCGCCGCCGCCTGCCGGACGAGCGGCAGTCGATCACCCACAAGTTCTCGGTGGCCGGCCACGACGGCTATCTCACGGTCGGCATGTACGAGGACGGCACCCGGGCGAGATCTTCATCGTCATGGCCAAGGCGGGAAGCACGCTCAGCGGCGTGATGGACTCGTTCGCGACGGCCGTTTCGCTGGGACTCCAGCACGGCGTTCCGCTCCGGCTCCTCGTGGGCAAGTTCAGCCACGTCCGGTTCGAGCCGCACGGCTTCACCAAGAACACCGGACATTCCGATCGCGAAATCGATCGTCGATTACATCTTCCGCTGGCTGGGGATCAAGTTCCTCGGGCGAGGCGCCGGCCTCGGCGCGCACGAGACGGCAAAGGAAGATCCGCTCGAGGCGCGCGGCGTCCAGCCGGTCGCGGAAGTGCAGCTAAAGCTCATCAACGGCGGCACCAACGGCCTGTCGAGCCACGACCCGAGACGACGAGCGGTCGGTTCGTGACCCAACCGGACGCGCCTCCCTGCACCGAATGCGGCGCCATCATGGTCCGCCGCGGCGCGTTGCTACAGCTGCTCGAACTGCGGCGCGACGAGCGGCTGCGCATAGGCGTGAGGCGCCGGCCGCGCTAAGCGGCGCGCGCATAGATTCCCGGCCCCGGCGGCTCGGCCTCGGGGCCGGTTTCGTCTCGGGCTAGAATGGCGCGATGCGGAGCCTGGCGAACGGCGAGCGGATCGCGATCGTGGTCGCGTGCCTTCTCATGGCCGCGTGGTTCCTATCGCAAGAGCACTCGATCGCGGGCCAGTGGGGCTTCTCCTCGACGACTCGTGGATCTACGCCACGTTCGCGCGGAACGTGGCGACCAGTCAGGATACGCCTTCAACCCGCACCAGCCGGTCGGGGGCGCCACGGCCCCTCTGCGTCTTCCTCCTCGCCCTCTTCTACGCGGTCTTCCACACCGTCGTCTGGCCCGCGAAGGCGCTCGGGGTCGCGTGTGCCTCGGCGCGTCCGCCGTCCTGACCCGCGAGGCGGTGCGCCGAATGCTCCCGGGGACGAAGGGGCTCCCCCTCCTCGCAGGGCTCTTGGTCGCGACGTCGCCCCGCTCGTCTGCGGGGCGCTCTCGGGCCTCGAACAGCCCGTGTACCTCCTCGTCGCGTGCCTGGGCCTCCACCTTCTCACCGGCGGCCGCGCGACCGCAGCGCGTCCCTCTGCTACGCGGCCGGAGTCTGGCTAAGGCCGGACGGAATCCTCCTCGTCTTCCTGTCACTCCTGGATCCGAGTGGGGAGCCCGCGCGCAAGGTGGCCGGCGCTCTTCTCGGCGTGGCCCTGATCGTTGGGAGCCTATTTTGCCTTCAACGTCGCGGTCGGAGCTCCCGCTCCCCACCTCGGTCGCGGTCAAAGCGCACTGGAGCGCTGCCTGGTTTCCGCGCGAATGGAGCATGCTGGCGCAGTGGCTCTGGCTCTGGGGGCCGTCCCGGATCCGAGCCGTGGGGGCCGCAGCGCCGCTTCTCCTCCCCGCGATCGTCGTGGGCTCGGCCACCGCGTTCCGGCGGTGGCCGCTCGCCGTTCTCTACGTCTTCGGCTTCCCGCCGCCTTCGCCCTCTTTGGGAGACCGGGGGCCAGCACGGGCGGTACATCGCGTACGTCATTCCCTTCGGGATCTGCCTCGCATGCGTTGGGATCCACTGGACGATGGCGCGCGTGCCGCGCGTCCGGGTTCCGCTCCTCGCGGCGCTCGGCCTCGCATGCCTCACGTGGCAGGTCGCCACCGGACGCGCTCACCGGGATCACCCACGGATGGAACGTCCAGAACATCAACCGCATGCACCGCTTCCTCGCGGAGAAGGCGCACCGGGTGATGGCGCCTGGGGATACGCTGGCGGTCAACGACGTGGGTGCGATGGGATATTTCAGCGGGTGCCACGTGGTGGATCTGGTGGGCCTGGAATCTCCGCGGCGATCGTTCCCGGAGAACCTACGGAAGTACCGACCCAAGGTCCTGATCGTGTTCCCGGAGTGGTTCCAGGCGTGCGCCGCGGTCGATCCGACGACCGACCGGCCTCTCTTCTACGACCCGGACTCCGCGTACATGTACACGCCGTTCATGGGCGTGAAGCTGCAGAACAACACCATCGCTTCGCGGAGCACGATGGTCCTATACGAGCGGATTCAAGGGACGAGCCCGCGATGTCGAGGATGAAAATCCTGGTTCACTAAGGAATCGGCGGCGGGAGCGGCAGCGCCGGCGGAGAGTCCGCGAGCGAGCCCGGCGGCTTCTTGTTGGGATCGGGCCTGGGATCGGGCCTGGAGCTCCGGCCTCACGTCGCGCTTCGGCGGCACGGGCGTGCGCATCTGTGGCGGAAGCGCCATCGCTTCGAAGCGCCAGTCGCGCAGGAGCGTCGCGCCCACGCCGATCATCCAGAGCTGGATGGGGAGCCCTACGCCGTACCGGACGCGCCGCGCTCCGCATCGGATTGATGGCCGAGCCGGTCGCCGTGGCGGTCCAGAACTCGAACAGATAGACCAGGATTCCTACGACGCCGAACAGGGCGCCGCCCCAGCCCATCCAGATCGGGATGATCTCCGCGCGTCACGCCGGCGGTCCCGGCCGAGATCACCGCCGTGAATAGGAGCGTGGCTCCACGGCGAGCGCGCCCATCTTCCAGAACCAGACGGTGGTGAAGAGCATCGTCGCGAGCCCGGGATCGATCGGGTAATAGCTCTTGAGGAACGGGCCGACGAACAGTTCCATCGAGAGGAACGTCGCCCAGATTCCGCCTCCGACCAGGGCCGAGACGCTGGTGATCGCGACGCCGGCCCCGGACGAGCCCGCGCAGGTGCAGGAGGAATGCGAACGCGGTGAACGCCACCGTCGAGAGCAGGAAGCCCGACCACCATCCACGCGTGGAGCCACATCCACCCGCCCGACGTCCTGCTTCGACAGCGCGTCGAGGATCAGGTTGGTCTGATTCGCGGGCGCGAGCGTGGGATAGAGGGCCGAGACAGATCGACAGGATGAGCGCGCTGAGCGCGAGCGCAGCCCCGCGCAGAAGTTGAATCGAGCGCACCCGTTCTTCCATGACATCGGCCATCCCAGCCTCCTTGGCAAAATGTCGCCCTTGAACCGTCCGCCGATGATCGGCACTCTACCGCCGTGCCGCCCAAGAAGGAAGCCAGAACCGACGCGTGAACCCCAGGGTCGCCACGCGGCTCAGCCGAGCCGCACCCGACGGGCGTCCTCGACCGGGCGTCCTGGGCCGGACAGGCCCGAGCCAGGCGGTGATCGGGCTCCTCCCGGCGTTTGTCGCCATCGCGCTCTACCTCCCCTCGCTCTCGTATGGATGGGTATGGGACGATCGCCTTCTCGCGTCCACCCGAACGGGGCCGGGGCGTGGGCGCGGAGGGATTCCGGCTTCTCACGTCGCTCCTCTTCGGGCCGAGTGGATGCTCGGCTTTGGAACGCCCGTCCTCGCGCACCTCTTCAGCGTGATCCTCCACGGGCTCGCCACCTGGCTCTTCTTCCGCCTCGCGATTCAGGTGGGGGCACAGACCTGGAGTCGCGTTCACGTCAGGACTTCTCTTCGCGGCGCATCCCGTCCACGTCGAGGCGGTGGCCTACATCTCCGGCCGGCCGGACCTTCTCGCCACCGTGTTCGCTATGACGGCACTCCTCCTCGCGCGGACCCCGGAGCTCTGCTCGCCGGAAGGACGCCATTCTGTGGACGTATCTGGCCCGCCTACGCGGCTCTTTCGGCCGCGGTCCTGAGCGACGAGGTGGCGATCGTGACGCCGCCTGATTCTCGTCGGCGCTCGATCGCTGGGGCCCGATCCGCGTTCCGTGGCGCCGCAGGCTCGCACTACTCGGGCTTCTTCGCGATCGTGCTCGCCTATCTGCTCGTTCGTTACCGTCGGCGGGCGGGGCCACTCCGACGGCCGGGACCGCGCAGGCGATCGAGCGGCATCGACGCGGCGGCGCTCCCGTGGGCGGCTCCCATGGCAGCTCTTCAATATCTGAAGATGCTTGGCCTGGCCGCATCCCTGAACGCGCTCCGCACGCTCCATGCGGCCGACGTCGCGTCCTGGTCGGCCCGGCTGGCTCCCGTCGTCGCGATCCTCGTGTTCACCCTCTTCGTGGCGTGGCGGGCCGAGGATCCGGTCGCCCGCTCCGGCGCGGTCTTGACAATCCTGCCCCTTCTGCCCGCGCTCCCGCTCCAGTTCTTGGTCGGATCGTACGCCGAGGCGCGGGCCGCCTGTTCGCTTCGGTCGGTTTCTGCCTGCTCGCCGGATCGGCGTACGCCTGGGCCGCCGCTCGACTGCCATTCTGCGACCCATCATTCCGATCCTCGCCGTCGCGATCGCCGCGCTCGCCGGCTGGGCGACGCTCGAGCGGCTCCCGGTCTGGCGCGACAACATCGCGCTCCTCAGGCGGCCGCCGAGCGGCGCCAACCGATCCCGGGCCCCACCTCGTGCTGGTGGAGCATTACGTTCAGAGCGGAAACAATTCGGCCGCGCTCGACGAGGTGGATCAAGGCGATCGCGATCGATCCGAGAGCCACACCGCGTACGCCACCAAGACCACGCTCTTGAGCCGGCTCGTGCCGCTACGCGGATTCCGAAGCGGCCGCCCGGAAGGCGATCGAGCTTGACCCGGGGACGCGGTCTCCTACGCAAATCTGGGCGACGCGCTCCTTCATCAGGGAAAGACCGCGGCGGCGGTGGAGGCAGGCCGGCGCTCGGTCGAGCTGGATTCCACGCTCACGAACGCCTGGTACAACTACGGCGCTCTCTCGGCGGCGGGCGACGCGCCGGGCGCGATCCACGCGTACCGAGAAGGCGATCGCCGTCCAGCCGAACAACGTGGCCGCGATGAACAATCTCGGCGCGCTCCTCGGGGCGAGCGGGCGCCTCGCCGAGGCCCGCGACCTCTACGTCAGGCTCGCTGACGCTCGCGCCGCATCGATCGAAGCGCGGATGAATCTGGCCCTCGCCTACCTGAGGCTGGGCGATCGCGAGAACGCGGCGGCGCAGCGGGGAGGAGGTGCGCCGGCTCGATCCCAGGTCGGTCCGCCAACTGGATCTCATCTTCGCCGACTACATGCAGAAGTACCCGTACCAGCCTCCGCGGAAGCGTTAGGCCGCTCTTTGGCGCGCTTCGCTCCGGGCGCTGCGTTGACCCCGTTCCGGGAGCGTGCTAGGGTCCGTCCATGGGCGCCGAGATCGACACCCGTGGTTTGACCCCACCCGCGCCAATCAGCTCGTCGGCATCCTCCTCTTTTCCTCACGTTCCTCCTCATCAACATTCGCCGCGCCCAGAGAGGCGGGACCATCTTCATCCGCCCCCTGGCCGGTCTCGAGGCTCTCGACGAGGCGATCGGGCGCGCGACGGAGATGGGCAAATCGATCCTCTACCTACCGGGCCTCGGGGACATGAGCGAGGTCGGAACCCTGGCGTCGATCACAATCTTCGGCCGGGTCGTGCGCAAGGTGGCCGACCTGGGTTGCAGCCTGGACGTCCCGTGCTACGACCCGGTCGTGATGGCGATCATGGACGACCTCGCGCGCCACGGGTATGCCGAGGCGGGGCGCTCGGACGAGTACAGACCCGGGACCGTCCACTACGTGAGCGCGCAACAGTTCGCCTACGTGGCCGCGGTCACCGGCGTGATGCTTCGGGAGCGCCCGGCGGCGAACGTCTACATGGGGAGCTTCTACGCGGAGTCGCTCTTCCTGGCCGAGACCGGAAACTTGACCGGGGCGATCCAGATCGCCGGCTGCGACAAAGGTCACCCAGCTCCCCTTCTTCGTGTGCGCCTGTGACTACACGCTCATGGGCGAGGAGCTGTTCGCGGCCAGCGCGTACATCGGCCGGGAGCCGAGTCCAGCTCGCGACGATCGCGGCGCAGGACTGGGCCAAGGCGCTCGTGGCCGCGATCATCGTGATCGCGCTCGCGCTCTCCGCGCACGGGACATCCCGAACTGGTCACGTCCTCAAGACGTCATGAGCGCCAATAGCCGCGTGCGAAGCGGCCCGCTCGATCCTGACGTTCCGTCGTAGGCGTCGCGCTCATCGCGTTCTATTTCATCCCCGAACTATCGCATCCAGAAGCTGAACGCCGAAGCTCTTCGATTGGACGACCATCATCTATCGCGTTCGCTCTCATCCTGGGCTCCGATCTCGCTCTGGAACTCGCACGCACGGAAGATCCGGACCAGCAGTCGGAGGGTGGCTCTACAGCGTCGTGACGCTGGTCACGCTGGTCGCGATCACGGTCCTCGGACGTCTGGCAAGGACGTGGGCGAGGGCACGTCTCCGGTGGGTCACATCTACAACATGGTGAACTCGCCGCTCGCCTCCACCATGTTCGCGCTCCTCGCCTTCTTCATCGCTTCGGCCGCGTTCCGCGCCTTCCGCGCGCGGAACGTCGAGGCGACGCTGCTTCTCGTGACCGCGATCCTCATGATGATCGGGCGCGTCTCCGATCGGAGAATGGATCTGGAAGGGCTTCCCGGGATTCACCGAGTGGCTCCTCGACGTGCCCAACCTGGCCGCCAAGCGCGCCATCGCGATCGGCGGTCGGGCTCGGGCGCCGTCTCGACGGGGCTCAAGATCATCCTCGGAATCGAGCGCGGCTACCTGGGAGGGACGAAGTGAGCGGGCCTGGAGGACGCGAGGCGTCATGAGCTGGGCGACCCGCGTTCTCGCGATCGACCGGAGCGCTGATCTTCATTCTGATCGGCTCTCAGCACGGCCTCCCGCTCCTCTTCCTGTGAATCTGCCGATCACGGTGACGCCCGGGTCGAGGCCGCGTATCAAACAATCGACGCCCTGCCCGCGGGATCACGGTGTCTGATCGCGATGGACTACGAGCCCGACATCATGGCCGAGCTCCAGCCGATGTCGATCGTGGTGCTCTCGCCACTGCATGCGGAAGAACCTCGAGGGTCATCGGGCTGACGCCTCTATCCCCGCCGGCCCCGGCCTGGTCCGAGCCCGCGATCGAACGGCGCCGCGAAATCGGAGGAAGACCCGCGAACAAGGACTACGTGTTCCTGGGGTACAAGTCGGGATTCCAGTCGGTCATGATCGGGATCGGCGAGAGCCTGCGGCAGCAGTTCCCGGTCGACTTCTACGGCACCCGCTCGATTCGATCCCGATGCATCCGGGGGATCGACTCCTACCAAGAACATCGATCTGGTCATCAATCTCACCGCCTCGAGCGCGGCCGACTTCTGGATTCAGTTCGCCGCGGGCCGCTACCACAAGCCACTGATCTTGGGCTCCACCGCGGTCATGGCGACCGACTACTACCCTACCTCTCGTCGCGGCAGCTTCTGGGCCTGATCGGCGGCATGAAGGGCGCGGCGGAATACGAGAAGCGGTTCGGGATCCACGGGCGACGCCCGGCGCGGCATGGACGCGCAGAGCCTGGTCCATGTCATCGTCGCGGCCCTCGGTCATCCTGGGCAATGTCGCGTTTCTGACGGGCGGCCGCCGCGAGGATCCAGCGAGGCTCGGCGTGAGCGCGGCGCCGGCGGGATGCAGACGTGAGCCCCATCGAAACGCTGGATCGCGGCGCTTCTCACGCTCTGCGTCTTCTTCGTTCCTGTACAGCGACAACCCGTTCTACCGCTTCGCCGAGCACCTCTTCGTCGGCGCCTCCGCGGCGTACCTGCTCGCGGTCCAGTACCAGAACGTGATCCTTCCGAACGTTTGGATGCCGCTCGCGTGGCCGCACACGCCGCACTCGATCGATGGTCACTGACGGCGATCCCCGCGGTCCTCGGCTCCTCATGCTCGCGAGGGTCTGGCCGCGGATGGCGGGCGACCGGCGCGCTGGGCGCTGGCGTTCTACGTGGGCGTCTACTCGGGGATCGCGGTGCACGGGATATCTGCAGGCCCAGATCTTCGCGCAGCTGAGCGACGCGGTGAAGCCGTTCGCGCCGGGGTGGGGTGCGGTCAACTCCGCGCTCGTGCTGCTGGGCCTCCTCACGGTGCTCGCCTACTTCTTCTTCTCGGCGCCCACCGCGGGATCCATGGCGCGGCGGCGCGCGTCGGAATCTGGTTCCTGATGATCGCGTTCGGCGCGTCGTTCGGCTACACCGTGATGGCCCGCGTCTCGCTTCTGATCTCGCGCGTTCAGTTCCTGCTGCGCGACTGGCTCCACATCATCCGGACTACGTAGGATCGATCCCGCTTCGCCTCATCTCATCACTAGAACGAGAAGACGACTCCCACCTCAGGCGCATGGTCGGGCGCCTTGGCGGTGAGCCGATGCCGTCGTTCAGTTTCGCGAGCGCCGTTGGGTTTGAAGTGCCACTGGATCTCGAAGTCGCGGCCCACTCGTCCTGCTCCCCCTCGACCGAAAGCGCCCAGCGCCATTTCTCTGACGTGCGTTTGAGGTACTCCGTCCATCTCGCCCAGCTCGAACGTTCCGTCACCCGGTAAGTAGCTCGCGGAGATCCTCCCCGTCAGCGTGCCCCAGGCGAAGCCCTTGATGAGCCCGAGCCCGGCACCAATTCCCATTCCTGGGTCCCGATGAGCACCCGCTCCTGTTGGAACAGGAACACGGCCTCGAAGTAGGTGAATATCTCGGGCCGAGTTCGGCGTCTCTCCATCGCCCAACGCCAGCGAATTTCCGCCTGCGTGTCGCCGAATCCCGACTCTTTGAGGCTCGACGGCAAGGCCGACGTGTCGGCCAGACCTTGTGCTGGGTCGACGTGGTCAGAGAGCGGACTCCGAGACGCCCAACCCGATGTCCTTCAGTGATTCCGTACGCGAGGAAGAGGAGCGCCTCGTGGTCGGTTCGCTTCGCCGTGTAGTCGTGCTCGACCCCGTAGCCCAGCTCGCGGGCTTGTACTCCTGGTCTTTGTTCACCGTGTATTCGTAGAACGGATAGACGAGGAGCTCGCCGCCGCGAACGTAGGTTCCGACGAGCGACGTCGAAGCGCCTGTCCCGCGATCGCGCAGGTACACCGGGAGTTCACTCCGATGCGCGGGCTACGGCGTCATCGAGAAGAAGGCGAGGGCCAGGGCACCGAAGGCGATGGCGCAGAATGGCGGGGTGGTTCGATACGAACGGAGAGAGGCACGGGGGACCTCCTCTCGAGCTTCTTCTGCCCGGCGGGCAGTTCCTTCGCCAAACCCGCGGCGGGGTCGGGTTCCCCGTTCTAGCGATTGGCTCTCGGCGGATTCAGGATCTCGAACGCGGCTTCGAGCGCCTGGTGATCCCCACCAGCACCAGGATGTCCCCTCCCGCAGCGTGAAGTCGGCGTCTGGCCCCAGGTGGTGCATTCCGCCTCGGACCACCGCGATGATCAGCGCGCCGCGTTTTGGCGCGCAGATCGAGCGCGGCGAGCGTCCAGCCCGCCGCGGGTGAGTGGGCTCCAGGTAGAACGTGTCGGTGGTAGCTCCCGTGATCATCTGCGAGACCGAGGTCATGGGCGAGCCGTGACGTCGCCGCCGCGCAGGAAGCTATAGCCCTCGCGGCGGAGCGCCTGCTCCTGGATGCGGACGACGTTCGACGGCACGTGGTAGCGCCGCAGCACCGCGCCAGGATCGCGATCGGGTCTCGAACTCCTCCGGGATCACCTCGTCCACGCCGAGGCCGCATCAGCTCGGCCGACCTCGGCCACCTGCCGGGTCCGGCGCGATGATGTAGGCGCCCGGATTGTCCGACCGCACCTGGATCGTCGCGAAGCGCGTGGCCGCGGGATCGGAGATCGCGAGCACGACGACCGACTGGCGCGGTCACGACGCGTGGAGCGACTCCCGCGGCGAGATGTCGCCGAACTGGATCCGTTCCCCCTGGGCCCGCGCCCGCCGGATGATCGCCGGTGTCCAGCTCGAGCACGACGTACGGAGATTCCAAGCTCGCGGAGCACGCGCGCGACGTTTCGCCCGTTCACGCCGTAGCCCGCGATCACGACGTGGCCGGAGAGCCCCGGAGCCGCCGGCGCTCCGGCGCCACCGGCCAGTCGTGGCCCTCGGACGCGTCAGCCCAGCCCGGGAACCCGGACACTGAGTCCCCGCGTTGCGCCCCCGCCCACGCGGCAGAACCTGCATCAGAATGGGTCAGGATGAGGGACAGGATCGCCACCGCGAGAAAGATCTGGGATTCTCGCTCTCCGGAGGAGCCCGTACCCGCTCCCGACCAGAGCCAGGACGAACGAGAACTCGCCGACCTGGGCGAGCGAGATCCCGACCACGACCGCGATCCGGAGCGGAAAGCCGAGAAGCGCGGACCACCGTCCCGGCGACCAGCGCCTTGACGCGCCACCGTGAACAGGAGCGCTCAATCGTCGTCGGCAGATGAGTCCACACGAACGAAGGCACGAGGAGCATCCCAATCCCAATGAAGAATGAGGGAGCTGAAGAGATCGCGAAAGGGCAGCACCTCGGCCACGATCTGAGTGCGCGTACTCCGACTCGCTCACGAGAATGCCTCCGACGAACGCGCCGAGCGCGGGCGGGAGGCCGGGAGCGCGCTCGTGAGGAGCGAGAACCGAGGCAGACCGCCACCGACCACCATGACGTAGAGCTCCCGCACCCCGCTCCGGATCACCGCGTTGATGAACCGCGGCATGAGCGCGCGGGCCACGACGCCAACCACTACCGCGCCGGCCGCCGCCGATCAGAAGCCTGGGGCCGGCGGAGAGCGGTCTCCTTCCCCGCGAGGCGCGGGAATCAGGACGAGCATCGGGACGATCGCGATGTCCTGGAAGAGCAGGATTCCGAGCGTGAGCCGGCCCTGGGGCGAGTCACTGCTCGCCGCGCTCCACGAGGCCGGAGCACCATGGCGGTCGAGGAGAGGGTGAGGAGCATTCCCATGAAGAAGGCCTGCCCCACCCGGCGGTCGTCGGGAAGGGCGATGAGGACGGCTCGCGGTCACGCCGATCGTGAGCAATGCCTGGAGCGGCCCCGCGACGGGAGAACGCCCGCCCGATCTCCTTCAACCGCGCGAGCGAGACTTCGAGGCCGATCATGAAGAGGAGCATCGCCACGCCGACCTCGGCGAGGGTCTCCACGTGGTGTGGGTCGGCCACCAGCTTCGAGCACCCCGGTCCGATCAAGACCCCGGTCGGCATGAAACCGACCGCCGACCGGGATGCGGAACCGCCGGCTCGGGACGATCACGACCACCGCCGCGAGCAGCGTGATGACGAGGTCTTGGAGGAACGAGTCCGTGCCCCATGTTCTATGCCGGTCCGGTCCGCGCGGCCGCGCGCCGAAGATGCGCTAGCCGCGGACGTAGATCTCATCGCCCTCGATCTCTCCTCGTGCGTCCTCACGCCCGACGACCTCCGTGTCGGGCGCCTTGCCGATCTTCACGCTGAACCTCCATCCGTGCCAGGGACAGTGGACGATGTCCCCTTGGAGGTATCCGTCGCCCAGGTCGCCGCCCATGTGAGGGCATTGATTCCGGATCGCGTAGAACGCGCCCTCGCATCGGAAGAGCGCGACCTTGACGTCCCGTTCGCCCACACGATCGTCCCTCTCCCTTCCTCCAGGTCGGAGCTCTACCCACCTTCACGAAGTCCGTCATGCGCGTGCTCCGGGGAAAACGAAAACCGGCGCCCCGTACTCGGGCGCCGGTCAGTCTACCGTTCGATGTGGCCCGGGCCTAGTGGCTCTCCGCAGCCCCCGCCGCAGCCGCCGCCTTTGGAGGCCTCGGCCCCTTCGGCGCCTTCCTCGGTCGAGAACGAGGAGCCGCAGCCGCAGGTTTTCGCCGCGTTCGGGTTGGAGATCTTGAAGCCGCCGCCTTGAAGCGTGTCGTCGAAGTCGATCGACGCGCCGTCGAGGTACTGGTGGCTCCCCCATGTCGACGATCACCTTGACGCCTTCCGTGGTCGAACACGAGGTCGTCAGGCGTGGCCGGCTCGTCGGCGATCTGCATTCCGTAGGAGAGGCCCGAGCAGCCTCCGCCGGCGACGAGACACGGATGCCTTCGAACGCGCCGCCGTTCTGCTGCATGATGTTCTTGATTTCTGACGCGGCCTTATCGCTCCAGCGTGACCATTGAGGGTTTCCTCCAGATTTCAACCTGTTCGGCGCGGGCGTTGCCGCCCCTCGAAACCGAGCAAATACTATGCCTATTCGTTAGATGCGGGCGCGGCGGCCAAATCGGTGCAGCGCCTTCGACCACAATGATATCCGGCACGCGGCTCCTGTCAACGCACAGGCGTCCGCGAGCCAGTCGGGCAGACGCCCAAGCTGCACAATGCGCAACAAATTGGTGCCGCCGGACCGGATCGTGGTCCCGGCCATTGGCCTACCACCCAATCGCCCCGACGGAGCTTCTTCTTCACGAGGAGGGGCTTGAGCCCCGCCTCGATCATCCCCTCCGCGGTGCGCCAGGGCGGAACCAGGACCGGGGTGACACCCCACGCGAGCGTGAGCGGCGGCAGGTGGATTCGAAGGGGCGTCAGCGCGAGGATCGGCGCGTTAGGCCGCGACTTGCTCACGAGCCGCGCCGAAGTAGCCGGTGTGCGTGAACGATCACGAGCGCGCGCGCGCGGATCTCGCGCGCCGCCTGAAAGGCCGTGTGCGCGAGCGCGTGGGTCGGGGACGCAGCGCGAGGGCCGCCGTCGCTGGAGCCGGCGCGGCGCCGCGTCCCGGCGGCGAACTCGTCGGCCTCCGCGCGCGATCCGCGCCATCGTCTGGACCGCGCGCTCGGGATAGTCCCCGACAGCGGTCTCGGCGCTCAGCATCACCGCGTCGGTGCCGTCGAGGATCGCGTTCGCGACGTCCGACGCCTCGGCGCGGGTCGGCCGCGCGGCGGTGACCATCGACTCGAGCATCTGGGTCGCGGTGATCACGATCGCCTCGCGCGCGTTCGCCCGCTCGATGATCCGCTTCTGCAAGATCGGCACCCGCTCGGCCGGATACTCGACGCCGAGATCGCCGCGCGCGACCATCACGCCGTCGGCGGCGTCGAGGATCGCGTCGAGGTTCTCGATCGCCTCGCGCCGCTCGATCTTCGCGATCACCGCCGGCGGCCGCTGCGCGCCGGCGGAGAGCCGGCAGAGCCACGACGATGTCCTCGGCGCTGCGGACGAACGAGAGCGCGACGCTAGTCGACCCCCATCGCGAGCCCGAACGCGAGGTCGGCGCGGTCCTTGGCGGTGATCGAGGCCGCGCTCAGCCTGCACGCCGGGAAGTTGACCCCTGTGATCCGCGACCTCGCCGCCCGCCACGACGCGGCAGCGGAGACCGTCCTTGCCGCGCTCCGACCACGCGCAGCTCGCACGAGGCCGTCCGCGATCAGGACGCGGTCCCCGACCGTGACGTCGCGCATGAGGTCGGAGTAGACGATGGGAATCCGGCGCGCGTTCCCTTGCACGCGGCGGTTCGTGACGCGTGACCTCGTCGCCGGTCGCGAGCCGGACGACGCCGCCCTGAAACTCGCCGACGCGAGGCCGGGGTCCCTGGAGATCGAGGAGGAGCCCGACGTGCTTGCCGATCCGCTTCGAGGCGGCGCGGATGCGCCGGATGGCGCAGCGCATGGTCGCGCGTAGGTGCCGTGGGAGAAGTTGAGGCGCGCGACGTCCATCCCGCGCGGATCATGCGGGCGAGGACGGCGGGGTCGGACGAGGCCGGCCCGATGGTGGCGATGATCTTGGTGCGGCGGGACGACACTGAGACGGCGAGCGTCAGACGCCGAGCGTCGCCATGACCTCCTCGGCGTGCCCCTCGACCTTCACGCGCCGGAAGACGTTCTCGACGCGTCCCTCCCGGTCGATCACGAACGTCGTCCGCTCGATGCCCCAGTAGCTCCGGCCGTAGAGGTTCTTCTCCTTGTACGTGCCGTACTGGCGCGACACCGCGGCGTCCACGTCCGAGAGGAGCGGGAACGGCAGGTTGTACTTCTGGGCGAAGCGCTGGTGGCTCAGCTCGTCGTCGAGGCTGATCCCGAGCACGACCGCGTCCTTTGACTGGATGCGCGGGCAGGTGGTCGCGGAACGCGCATGCTTCCATGGTGCAGCCGGGCGTGTCGTCCTTCGGGATAGAAGTAGAGGATGACGCGCTTCCCGCGGAACTCGTTCAGCGAGACCTTGCGGCCCAGCGTGCTCGGAAGCGAGAACTCCGGCGCCATCATGCCGACGGTGAGGCTCTCTCCCGGCCAGTCGGGCAGAGCCCGGCTTCGCGGCCGAGCGGCGGCGGTCGCGGCGCCGGCGGGATGGGTATCGCGCGGCTCTCGGTGACGTGCTGATGGCCGGCTCGGTCTCGAACTCCAGCGCTCCTTGCTTGCCGCGCCGTGCGGGTCCTGCCCCGGACCGCGCCCCCATCTTCGATCTGACCATGGCTGGCGGCCTTGGCGGCCTTCGCCGGCCTGCGGCGATCGGCCGGGACGGAGCCCTTCACCTTGCGGGGCCGGCTCTCGGGTCGGCCTCGCCGCGGGCTTCGCGGCGAGCGGCGCCTTCGACGCGGCGCGATTTAGGACTTTGCGGGCCAGGCGCGGTGCCGGACTTGCCTTCCTGGCGCTTCCCTTCGCCTTCGTCGGCACCGGTCGTTTCCTCTTTATCTGCTTGGTAGATTTGGACTTGCCGGACTTGGCCGATCGCTTGGGCCTGCGAGCCGATGGCTTCCTCGCCATGGATGGGACCTCCCGAGTCGGTGGATGGGCCGAAATCGCTGCCGTCGCGGGCATCCTAACCGGCAGCTGGCGCGCCGGTTCAAGAGTTGTGCGGATCGGTGGATGTCTCCGGCCGGTGGATCGGTCAAACCTCCAGTTCAGGTTGGGACGGGGTCCGTGAAAACCGATTCGTCCATCGTGGCCGGCGTCGCGGCGTTCTCGAACCGGAGCATGACCGGCTTGCCCGTCGAACCGCCGGGCCAGCGAGAGCTCGGATCGGACCGACCTCGGTCCACGACTCCCAGGTCGAGCCCTGAGGCGGCGGCTTCTGGCCGGTCGAGGATGTACTCCCACCGGTCGATCAGGTGCGTCTTCTGGTTCACGTAGAGCCAGTAGTGGTCCTGCAGGCGTGAGGCCCACGTTCGGCACGAACGACAGCTCGAGGACGTCCGCAGGCTCGCCGCCGCCGCGCATCCTCCTGGACGCGGACGTGCTTGCGACGTGCGTGCCGTGGGTCGTGGAGCTTGAACGGCATCATGATCCAGTAGGTATCGTTCACCCACCGCTCGTAGCCGTTCTCGATGATGCTCTTGATGTTGGTGGTGTCGGTTTCGATGATCCCGTCGGTGAAGGCGCTTGCCCTTCTTGTCGGCCAGATTGAAGATCGCGGTGACCACGTCGTGCCCTGGTCGTCCGGGCCCCTCGACGCGGCAGCGACCGTGTGCCTTGTCCCACCAATGCCTGGAACCGCGCCACCTCCTTCACCGTCCTTCACCGACCACGAAATCGAATCGGAAGTAGGGGAGATTGATCCCACGTTTGCCTGTCCGCCCATGGCGTCGGTGCAGCTCTGTGACGACGGCCTGGAGTGCCGCGTCCGGCCTCCGCATGGCGGGGCGGCGTCGGCTTGGCGGCGGGCGGCCTTGGCGGCGGACGGCTTGGCAGCGGGCGGAGGCGCGGCGCGTCTTCGACGGCGACGGTCAGGGCACCGCGACGCGATTGAGCTTCCGAGGGCGAGCGGGCGCGCGATCGCGACGTTGAGGTTCACCGGCCGCGGTGACGGCGGCACGCGCGTCGGGGCTCACTGCAAGCCCCTTCAGTACCTCGATCCAGCTTGGCCTGATCCGGCAGCTTCCCGATCTCGTGGATCTCGATGTGGCGGATGATGCCCTGCGTGTCGATCACAAAGGTCGCGCGCTCGGCGTAGCCCTCCGGGCGGAGGATGCCGTAGTTCTTCGCCACCTCGCCGTGCGGGTAGAAGTCGGCGAGCATCGGGATAGTCGATCCCGCCGAGCTGCTCCGCCCACGCCTTGTGCAGCCGGAACGGAGTCCACGGAGATGCCGAGCACCTGCGTGTTCAGCCCGTCGAAGGTCTGGCGCTCCTTGCTGTATCCCGGCATCTGGACCGCGCAGACCGACGTGAATGCGAGCGGATGGAAGATGAGCACGACGTTCTTCTTCCCGAGGAAGGACGAGAGCGTGACCTTGTTGTTCGCTCTGGTCGGCGCATGCGTGAAGTCGGGCGCCTTATCGCCGACCTTGAGCGTCGCGGTGCTGAGCCATCGTGGCTTCCATCTCCTCAGCTCCTCTGCGGTATCGTGAGAGGCCGGGAGCCCGGGTCCGATGATTTACTCCGGCGGCGACGGTGCTTCGCCTGCTCGGCGCCGCGAGACGCTCCAGCGTCTCCGGATCGTTCACCCCGTCTGGATCTCCTTGGGAATGTAGTCGAGCAGGTGCTTGAGGCGAGGCGCCTCCTTGACGAGCGCGCGGGCGACGACCATGCCGCTGCACCTGGTTCGTGCCCTCGTAGATCTGCGTGATCTTGGCGTCGCGCATGTACTTCTCGATCGGGTAGTCGCGCATGTAGCCGTAGCCGCCGAAGATCTGGACGGCGTCGGTCGTGACCTCCATCGCGACGTCGGTGGCGAAGAGCTTGCACATGGCGGAGAGCTTGGAGACGTTCGGCGCGCCGCTGTCGACCGCCATCGCGGCCACGTAGACGAGATTCCGCGCGGCCTCGACCTTGGTCGCCATGTCCGCGAGCATCGCCTGGATCATCTGGAACGACGAGATCGGCGCTGCCGAACTGCTCGCGGTGCCGCGCGTAGACCATCGGCGTACTCGAGCGCGCCCTGCGCCAGGCCGACGCGCCTGCGCCGCGACGCCGGGGCGCGCCTGGTCGAGCGTCATCATCGCGTGCTTGAAGCCGCATCCCGGCGTCTCGCCGAGCAGGTTCTTCGCGGGCACGCGGCAGTTGTCGAAGTGGATCTCGACGACGGGGACGCAGCGGATCCCCATCTTGTCCTCGACCTTGCCGATCGTGAACCCGGGCATCCCCTTCTCGACCATGAGCGCGCTGATGCGGCGCGACTTCGAGGTCGGGATCGGTGACCGCGAAGACGGTGTAGATGTCGGCGGCGCCGCCGTTCGTGTTCCACTTCTTCTCGCCGTTCAGGACGTAGTGGTCGCCCTCCTTGACGCGCGGCCGCGCGCAGGCTCGCCGGCGTCGCTCCCGGCGAACTTCTCGGAGAGGCCGAAGGCGATGAGCTTCTCGCCCTTGCGCGATCGGCGGGAGCCAGCGGTGCTTCTGCTCCTCGGTGCCGCCGACCAGGATCGGGAAGGTGCCGAGCGCGTTCACGGCGTAGAGGACGCCGACGCCGCCGCACGCGCGCGACAGCTCCTCGACGCAGATGCAGAGGTCGAGGACGCCGCCGCCCGCCGCCGTATTCCTTGGGAATCCAGACGCCGATGAGGCCGGCCTTGGCGATCGCGTCTTGATGTCCCAGGGATACTCCTGCACCTGGTCGTACTTGGCGGCGTTCGGGCGGACGTACTTCTCGGCGATCCGCCCGGGCGCGCTCGCGCCACATCAGCGTTTGCGGAGAGCAGGCCGGACACAAAACCCCCGAGCGGCGAGACGCGTTTCTGAGAGAAACGCGATTGATCTCGCTATGTCGGGAGTGGTTTTCCACCCCGAGCTTTCGCGTCCCGGTCCGCCGGGCGTTACGAACCGGGAATCGGGCCTCATGGAACGCTGGCGGGGCATATCGTGTCCCATGGAGGCGCGGCGGACTCGCACCCGATCCGGGCCGAGCGCGCGACGCGCGCCTCGGGCAGAGGATCGCCAGCTCGAGAGGACCGGGCCGCGGAGGGCGATCGGTTGTGACTCAAGTCGAGTCCCAGCGAGCAATACGTAACTG